>Ga0114899_1002101_pt1 | contig 10942 bp, 20 predicted proteins | sample MalvireepMed_215_FD_83497 | JGI IMG/M metagenome (GOLD analysis project Ga0114899, IMG submission 83497) | Marine viral communities from the Global Malaspina Expedition - Malaspina viral metaG DeepMed_215 | ecosystem: Environmental > Aquatic > Marine > Oceanic | place: Mediterranean Sea... | reverse complement strand
GTCCCATCCAACAAAGAAGGCGACGACGGCACCGGCGGCTCTGACAGCAAAGATAAGCCAGCCGGTGAGGAAGAAGATACCGGCAAGACCGATGTCGATGATGGCGAGGGCGGCGACTGCCCTTGGGGTCAGGTGTACGATGCCGTCAATGATGATGGCGGCACCTTGGACCCGAAGGAATTGGCTGAAGCGGAACGACAACTCCTCCATGACGTGACCACCGCCGCCAACATTGCCAAGGGACGTGGACAACTCCCGGCGTGGCTGGATGGACTGGTCGAGGAACTGAAGTCCCCATCGCAAGATTGGGCAGACGTTCTGAGGGATATGTTGGCCGACACAATTCCAAATGACTTCTCGTTTGACCGGCCCAATAGGATGTATCTTGGTAGCGATATCGTGATGCCATCCGTTGACCGCGAAGGTCTGGGTCATGTCGGCATATTCACCGATGCATCTGGTTCCGTTACTCCCCCTGAGTTCACGCAGTTCTGTAGCGACTGGCGGGAAATCTGCGAGGAACTGCTACCCGAAACAGTGACCCTGATCCAATTCGACAGCCAAGCCGGTGAACCGGAGGTTGTCGAGCGTGGCGAGGAACCTGTCTACAAACGTGGACGGTGCGGCGGGACTAGGTTCTCCGCGCCGTTCAAGAAGGCTGAAAAACTTGGCATCCTTGATGATTTCGACGTGATCGTCGTCTTCACCGACGGCGGCGACAACACGTATCCGGAGGAGCCTGACTGCCCGGTTATCTGGGCGACCACTGGGGCATTCTGGGGTGGACCGCCGCCCTTTGGCAAATGCGTCCAAGTCAAATTTAACCGTTAGCCGCTGGGGCCGGGAGAAATCCCGGCCCCTTCCCGTAGGAGAAAAAAATGGCAAGGTATTCAAAAACGATAGCCGCTGTTGTTGAGAAGGACCCAAGGCTTGAAGACTACTACGCAGACAGTGATGGCCATTGGGTTGACATAACGAATGGTTGGTTGTGTTCACGCTAAATTCAATACGTGACAACATTGAGAAAGTCTAAGTCTATCGACTATGTGACTGCGTCCCGTCCCCTACTCCACCCTTACTGACTAATATTTGGAGCAATCCCCATGATTGAAACCATTAACGATTATCTCAAGACCGAAATGGCGATGTTTGAAAGCCGGGTATACCTCTGGATTTCTCTGACCCTACACCTCTTTGGTTTTCGCCGTTGGGCCGATGCTATGCACGTGGCTTCCTTCGACGCTCTAATTTCTGACTTCAACTGGTGGTTTCCCGACGCCTTGATCACTGTCGAAGAAGTCACCGAACCGGAGAACCCTCATGACCCAACTTGAATTACCCCTTGACTATGAACCCTCACAAGATCACCTCGCCAAGATTTGGGCGACTGAAGCTATCGCAGATGGTGATTTTCTTGATTGGGGCCATGCCTATCAATCAGCGTGGACCCTCATTGAAGACGGAGAACTCTAATGACCATACACAAAATCAAGATGTCATCTGGAAACGAATGGTTTTTGTCCGGTGATTTTACCCAAGCGTCATCATCATTGGACGACAGCGCGTGGTGGAATTAGAGCGTGGAGAAAACCTCCCCCCTTCACCAACCAACAAGGAGAACTATCATGTCTGAATTTTACTGGTCCACCCGTCAAAGGTTGCACCCATCCCGCGAACACCAAACCGCCTACGACATCTTTGGTGGTCCCGGCGATATGCCCATCAAGACTGTCAAAACCAGAACCGAAGCTATGGCTCTGGTGTGGGCCTTAAACAATCCGCAAGACCTCGTTGAGTGTCTGCACTCTGCCCGTATCTTTGTTAAACGGAACAAAGAAATCGGGATACGTTTCCCAGACGAACTATCCGAAACCATTATGAAAGAAGGACAATACGCATCATAACCGAACCACTTGCAACGACATATGCCTTTTTTCAAGAGAGTGACAACCTAGAAGGAGAACCCTCATGAGTAGCCACGCTTACAAATGCGCCGGTTGCGGTGACCCCGTCGATAGCTGGGACGGGGCCAGAGAATGCGCCCACTGCAAAGACTGGTTCTGCCTCACCTGCATGTCAAACCACTGGCATGACCTTGATGACGCAAGGGATGAGGTCATGACGACACAACACCTATACCAGCCCATGCTCCGACCAGCCAGTTTTGCGACTTTACCGACTGGCCTCACATGGGAGTACAAAGAAGCACCGACTTACCTCCCAAAAGCACCAGCGCCGCCATCCCGGCACAAACACGGCGTCATCAAAACAGACCGCCAACTGACCACAAACGAATGCGAACGATTCGCCCTCCGACCAATCAACCCTAATGGAGAACCTTCATGACCGGCGACGACATCGAATGCCAAATCCAATGCCCGGTATGCCACAACACGTCCACCGTCTATCATAACGCATGGACCACTGTGACCTGCCTCGCCAACGACTGCGGGGCGCACGTCCCCAATCCCCGCCCCGACAAGAACAACGAACTGTCCGTTGTCGAACGTGCGGAACTCGAACTGCACAACGCCCACCTCACCGTCGCCCGGACCAAGCGCATATTGGGCAACAAACCTTCACCTCTAGATACGGAGTGACCCTCATGAACAACCTCTATGAATTTTCCAAACGCCTACGACGCATCACTGAAGGATGCCGTCCTGATATGCATGAACCAAATGAGAACAGTGTCGCCGCAGTCGTAAGTGGTGACCACCTTGACAACGCCTGTGGCGACGATCTTACCAGCGGGGAATTAGTTGTATCGATTTTCAACGGTGGTAACGTCGAAAATTTCAACCTCGCTACCATGATTGCCGTTGCCCGTGAGGCATATGTTCAGACTGGCACGTTGCCAGTAGACAACAACGAATAGGAGAAATCTAAGGAGGATTAGACATGTGGAATCTCATCGTCATCACCGGAAACGTCAGCCCCAAGAAATACAACGTCGATCTCTGGTCACCAATTACAGGCCGGAAGAGGGACGGCTACATGAGTTCTAGTAAAGCCTTTGGCGTCGGTATTCGCGAGGCCCGTAAAGTCGCCAAGGAAGAAGCGGCCCTCTATAAGGCCGAAATTGAAGACCGCACAGGAAAAATCTAACCCGGAGTAAATCCAATGACCCGCAAACACAACCCGATTGCGCGTGACCTCCGCACACCGAAGTATCGGACGCGGATCACCCGCGACAAGACAAAATACAATCGCAAACGCATGAGGTCGCATGACAGAGTGCAATAGGATTGTATTCTGACTTAGCCCTGCCCCACGTACCGTGGGGCAGGGTGACTTATTTCCTCTTTTTAATCAAGTGGCAAATTAGTCGTCAACCTCCTCAATGGCCACTACCAAAAGCCCTTGAGGTTATCGACCAGACGGTCACGTAAATGGCCGTTTCCACCTGGAGAACTATCTCTCCGACTAACTATTCACCAACCAGTGTTTAGGAGACACACACCATCATGACAAAACTTCTGAAAGTTACCGTGGACTTAATCACGGCATCAACCATCGAGGACGTTTATGTTGCCTTGGCGTCACTCTCGCCCATTAAGCAAACCACCAGCATCGATGAACTGCCCAACGACAAACACAAGTCCAAGGGTGTCCGGGGACCTTACAAAAAAAGTAAGCGCGGTCATATCCGCGACCATGTCACCTTTAAACGTCCACGCAAATACACCGACGCACGTCTTGTCTGGGATAAACACCTCAACCATGTTGATGTTGAGGCATCCCTGAAGAATGTAGGGATGACCCGTGAACAAATCGACAAGATGGTAACAAAACAAGGATCAATCGAACACACCATTAAACGCGCCATGCGTGGGAGGGGCTATTAATGCGCTCCGGATATCCCCCTATCGATATAGACCCGGAACTATTGCGACAGTTCCTGGCCTTTCGCCGCGCCATCAAAGAAGCACACGATGATGGCTGTGTAGCCATGTGGGCCGACAAGATAACCGACGTAATCAATCGCGCCTACTCAGCAGAAGGAACCAGCCATGACTATCTCAACTAAAGTTGGGGCTAGAAAGAAAAACCCCAGCGACACCGTCAGGGCTACGGTCCTGATCCCCAAACGGGATTACGACCTACTCTCTGTAATCGCCAGCGAACAATGCCGTTCAGTCACTGCACAGGCATTGTTTTTCATTCAACGTGGCATGAAGGCCCAAGAAATGGATGGTAATAATGGTGACCTACCAACCTGATCTCGTTCTACAACTTTCAAAGAAATGGCGTATCACTGCCGATAGCCTTCAATGGATCATCGAACAGATGACATCGGAAATGGTACACCGGAAGGGGCGCAAGCCCAAACCAGAATGGCGGCAACACTCTTTTATCGCATCAACCAAGACCATTCTTCTGCGTGTCCTTGAAGAGAATGGAGCCGTCATAAATAAAAAGGGCCGGAAAGCCCTAGCCAAACTACCCGATAGCTTCCAAGAATGGAGAAAAGCCAACTAACCTGATACCCACGGAGCCAGCCCTGACGGGTTGGCTCCATTTTTTTTATGTCTGCGCCACGATGATGATTATGTCAACGTTGGTCGCTACCGCAACTAAGGCATTTGTTTTTACAACACACACAACGCACGACATAACCAGAAATACCAACATTTCTTGACTAACTGTGGTAGTGTCCACCGTCCTGACTGATGCGCTGGCTTGGGGGCGGCGACATCTAATGGAACCTTCATCACACATGATCCATACCAAGCCCCCAACCGGCGTTTGCAGAAACTGGAACGGAGAGAAAAATGTCCACAGGTATGTTTATCGCTGTTGTCATGGCCGGGGCCGCTTGGCGCTGGTGGGATGGCCGGGGAGATGATTGGCACCCATCGGTCACCAAACACACGCTTGTCAGGCTGTCTGTCGTCGCCGCGCTGGCGGGAATGATCGGCTATGACGTGGCTGGTGCATGGGGACTGTTCCCAGCCACAGTCGCCGTACTGTCAATCCATATATCACCAGCCAAATTCCAGGCCGACGCCGCCGACTGGACAATGACCGGACGCTATGCCATCCCGGCCCTTGTCGCCGTGGCACCGGCTGGGCTTGGATTCGTGAATGGTGCCTGGGAAGCCTACCATCATGGCTACGCCTACGTGCTGGGGTGCCTTGTCGCGGGGGCAAGCTACCCCGTCTTACGGCGTTACGCTCCCGACAAAATTGGTGAATACGGTCCAGAACTGGTCACGGGTGGAGCCGTGATTGGTGGACTTGCAATCATCTAAAAATATAACGCCAGATAATTCTGCTCTGGCAAATACGCACCATGCCCTTGAAGGGTAATTCGATACTCATCCCTCCCCATGTCCCCCATGTCAGCAATGGCGTGGGGGACCCTTCCCGAATAGACATAAGTTTTACCGACCTCGTAGGTCAATAATTCTCGCCCCTCTTCCGGCACGTTCTGTGCCGTCCGCGATGTATCAGCCTCGCGGATATATCTTTCCCCGTCTTCATAATTCATGTCATCCCAGTACCACAATCCCGCCCCGACATCTGGCTGGCTTATCAACGTAGTAAACGAAAAGGGCCGCTCAAATGGACCCGGCCAATAGACACGCTGGTACGGCATATCGACATGCAATGATCCTGACCTGCCATTCGCCTTGCTATCAATTATATGAAAACCGGGAAGCGATGCTTCCGCCTTATGCCCATCCGGGTTTTCCAACGGCCCCGCCGACGTTCTTGCGGTGCGGCCAACGTCATGGATAACCTTACCTATGGCCTCTGAGAAGTATCTGGTCAGAATGATGTTGCCATTCCCGGCGTTGGCTTGGTAGTCCTCCGGTGTATCGATGTAGGCCGACGCGCCCAGCGTCCAAAACCATCCCCTACTGGTCCAGTGTGGGCGCTGTTCAATTACCCTATATGCTACCTCATCGGCCTCGACATCGGTAAAACTGTCCAGAACCAAAAGCCCGTCTGATAAATTGCCCCCGAAAACCTCAAAGGGATGCGTCATGCACCCACGTCACTATCAGTCCATCCGAACCGCCCAATACTGCGGTTGCAAGCGGCGCAGTACATAGTTGGGAACTCTGTCTCACCTTCATATCTAGCAGTGAAGGTTTTATTTCGGCAATCCACACAAGCTAATAATTGGAATTCGGATGGCGGCATATCCGGATTGTCGAAGGCCAAGAAAATCACGTTTTCCTTCACCATGCCCTATTGGCCCCAACCCGGATGCGACGGCCCAAGTGCAACCACTTCCAGGCCGTGTTTCTCGGCCAGATCAAATCAGCCATTGTTATCTTTATCCAATGCGCTCATGAAATCCTCTTGATCATTTGTTTGTGAATCGCCTCATTCACCACCTTCACTAACTCTTCCCAGTCTTCGACTGTCATGGAAGTAAAACTAGTCAACCCTGGACAGTCCGACTGCTCATCCTGGTATGTCTCGATACAAACATTATTATCATCCGGGTATACGATCAGCGTTTCGCCCTTGTAACTATGGTATGCGGCAATCCGTGTATTACCCATCCTTATTACCTGTCGAACATCGTCCGGGGAAGATCGCCACACAGGTCGATGATCTTCTGGTTGTGCAGTTCAATGTTGTCTAGCAGGGACCGCCCGTGGACCGTGGACTGAAGATATTGATAGTCCGTGACCTGGACATAAATTGGCGTTGCTACCTCACAAAATGATATAGCACCATCCCCACTAGTGGGAGATGCAAGGACAGCGACAGCGAGGAGAATAGCTTTATTCATCTAAGACACCCAGGCCCCGAATTGGACGGAGGGTTGACCGGGTGTCCGATATCGGAATTTGAACTCATTATATATCCACATCATCCCAATCCATATACTGGCTATAACAACCATTGACCGGGTTATATTCAAGTTTTGCCACGCCCACTGACCCCATCCACTTGAACCGACACTTCCAGACATGAACCTCGACGCCGTTATCCTTGTTCATAAGGTGTGACTTGTTCCCGAAGTCATCGACCACGATAGGCGAATGCATCCACGGACGAACGACGGTCATGCCGAAGTCTGCCTTGGAGAACCAAGCCGCAGACCCGGATATGTCATACCCCTTGGGTATTGGTATGCCCCCTCCATCGGATGACCGAAGAATTCTGGGGTGGGCGATAAACCAAACATGAACGTCGTGCGAAACGGCAAACAAGCGTAATTTTGTCAGCATATTGGATATTGTATTTGTCTCTGTGTCGTCGCGAGTTTCAATCTCAATGTAATTGAATGGATCAATAACCAACCCCCTTACCCCCAACCTCAAAACCGCCGCCTCTGCCCGTTCGAGGATACTTTCGATTGTGGCTGGCTCACCATCCGAATGATCCATGAACGCGAAGTGGTCATTGACCCAAACAAATGCCTCGTCCCTTTCGGTGGGGGACATACGAGTTGTGATTCCCTCAAAGAATGGACGCTCTGTATATTTCTCGGCCAACTTTGGTATATGAAAGTCAGGAGGGTTCTCGAACGAACATACGGCAAACTTCCAACTGAGCCTCTTGGCAAGGTTATACATCAGTTGATCAACAAACTCTGACTTCCCGGAACCCGGCATCCCCGTAACGATACTAACGAAACCCCCAGCCACCGTGTAAATCTCATCGACATCAGGAAACCCGGTGGTCTCCCCCCTCCCAGGCCCCCTCAAATAAAGCTCCTCGACCTTATCGCGGTAGTGTTCTGCTTCAAACAAACCAGCAACAGGCCAAGGCCGGGCGTTCTCAATCGTTTCAATGACCTTATCGCGCCCATGCTTCATCAGGACATCGTTTATGTCCTTGCAGTCCTCCGGGTAGCTTACCGTCCAGCATTTTGCCCTGCCGACACGACGGGCGATTTCCTCTGCCAAGGCTTGACCGGGCGCGTCATCATCCGAACAAATAATTATTTTTTCTGCGTGGCCTAAAATCTTCCGCGCTGCCCATAAAAATCCAAACTGCTTATCCTGCTTAGGATTAATCTTCCCCTCATTAACTTTATTTGGTGCGCCATTCGGTACGCTCGTTGCGTTCATCACGCCACAGTCGTTCAGCGTCAACGCATCCATTTCCCCCTCACAAATCACCAGAGGTAGTTTATTGCCATCGAAGCCATCCATCTCGACGCACTCAATCCTCCACAAGCTGACAGGCGAACCCTCCCATGAAAAATCCTTTGGCTCTATCGTCCTATACTTGACGGCATAGACATTGCCGTCGTCCCTGTACGGATAACCGATAGCCTCGACCTCCTTCCTGGCCTTGCGGGAATATCGCATACCACTGAATAAACCCAGCCCCCTCGCTGTATCGATATCGATTCCCCGATGCCTGAGAAATCTTTGCGCGACCTCCGATAATTCCCCCGCCACGATCTTTACAGGCTTCACTTCCTTCACTGCCATGCGTATTGGTGTATCAGTATCCAGCCAGACGTGGCCGTTTTGGTTGCAATGATGGCAGTTGAAGACAACGGACTTCTCATCCACCGTCAGGCTCAATGGGGTATCACGTTTGTTTTTTCTGGCTGATGAACAGTAGGGACATTTGGTACGGATTTGTCCCTGCCCAGATGCGATGGCTTTGTCCCTAATCCAATTTTTTTCAGAAAAATTGGTCATACGTATCTCCCCTGTATACCTAGGAAAATACGTTCTTCTACGTTTTCTACATTGGGGATATTAGGTCGTATAAATACGGTATACGCTTTTTGTACGATATACGCTCTTTGACACAGAGCGTATATATACAACATGTATAAACTGCAAAGATTGTGCCAGATGGAAAATGTGTACAAAATGGGGATGCCTGTTCCCATAGAACAAACTGGGTACGGCAACGATTTTTTTGTTGACGGGGTATTTTGGAACCGGTAGGGTTTGGTCATCAATTAAGCCTTCTTGGTTTGGTTGTCTTGGTTCTTCCCAGAGGATCAAAAGTTGACTACCTCCAAAACGGTCCCGGTCACACCGGGACCGTTTTTCTTTGGATATTATTTCTACGCTTAGATCATCATATCCGTCAAGGGGATAAATTGATCTGGGCAACTTTAATTTGGATGCGAGGATCGTCCTTGGAAAGATTCCAATAAACGTGTCTTTCTTTCACTTGCCGGTCATTTTTATAAATCCGGTTTTCCATTGCGTCGAGGATTAGGCTCTCATCCAGATCGGGGCGGCGTGAGGCATAATAAATTTCAATGGCAACAAGGAGATCGCCGTCCAAGAGTGGGTCAAGCATAGGACATTGGGTGGAGAAAGATTGAACAAACGAAAGACCCTTTTTTGACTTGATAAACCGTGGTTTGCCCCCTATGGCAACAAGCCTACGTGAGTTTGCCTTGGATGCTGGCTCCCCATATGCCATGAACTCGATTGCCCAGATAACTTTGTCAGGATCAAATTTTCTTATTGCCATATCATTTTTCTCAGTATATGATCCATGTCTGTTCACCTATGAACAAACAAAGGTCACATGAAACTTACAAATAAATACGACCTTCCGCAAACGCTAATCAACTTGTATGAAAAACAGCGGGAGGACTACGCAGAAACGAAGGGTGACGCCGATGTATCGGTAACCCAACTCATTCGCTCTCCGCGCATAGACCTTCTCCGGAAAAAGCACTTCTCTAAAATCGAGGAGGATATTTCCGACAGGTTGTGGGCAATTTTAGGCACCGTCATTCACCGGATTATGGAAGATGGGGCCGATGAAGAGCATATCGCCGAAGAGAACCTTAAAACAAAGGTGATGGGGTGGACGATCAAAGGTGGTATAGACGTGGTACGAAAGGGTAATCACGTCAGCATTTTAGATTATAAATTCACCAAGGCATACAAGTATCAGAAAGACGATTTCCTTGACTGGGAAGAGCAGATGAACCTGTATGCCCTGCTTCTCCGAATCGTTAAGGACTTATATGTGGATAGCCTTGAAGTAGTCGTGTTCATCCGGGATTTTTCCCAAGGACTGGTTGACCAACAGAAGAATTATCCTCCAGCATCCACGGTTCGCGTCCCCATTAAATTATGGACCAAGGAAGAACAGCAAGCCTTCCTTGAAAAGAAAATCCGCGAACATCAGGATGCCCGTCGCGCCTACGAATGGGGCGAAGACCTACCTCTTTGTACGGACAGGGATAGATGGCTTCATCCCGGCACATATATCGTCCGTAAAAAGGGAGCCAGTCGTGCGACCAAGGTCTTTGATAACGATATAAAGGCGGCGGGGGATTATAAAATGTCCATGCAAAAACCAGACGAATACGAAGTTTATCTGCGCCAAAAAGCCCCCGCTCGATGTTCTGGGAACTGGTGCGGTGTTGCAAAGTGGTGCGACCAATGGGCAAGGGACAAGGATACATGGGCAGAGAAAGACTGATTTCTCCAGAAGATGCCACCGACATTCGGGAAGCATATGCCAGTCCAAAGAGACAACCGAACGGACGCTACACGTCGATGGACGTACTCGCCAAGCTTCATAACGTGAGCCAGGGAACCATCCAACAGGTCGTGGACTACAAAGGTGTGTATGCCACTGACCATAGAAAGAAACCGCATGAAGGAAATAGGATGAAGAAGGTAAGAATCGAACAATGTGACAACGGTTACATCATCTGGCTTGAAAACAAAAGAGGTGAGACGGCGAAGCGACTGGTGTTTGGGGATATGAACTCGGCGCTTGCTTGCATTAAAGAACATATGATGGAGAACGGAAATGACTGAAGAAGTGGTGATAACGAACGCCGAAATACCGGAGAGTATTGCGTTGGCAGTGTTGGCGGTGCAGAAGGCATTGGGTATTCTGGGTAAGAGCGAACAAAACGAATTCCAGAAATACAAATTCGTTCCAATAGATAAATATTATGAGATCGTTGCCAGCGTGGCGACGGCGCACGACCTATCTTGGTTCTGTCAGGAGACGGCACCGGCTC
>Ga0114899_1002099_pt1 | contig 10946 bp, 15 predicted proteins | sample MalvireepMed_215_FD_83497 | JGI IMG/M metagenome (GOLD analysis project Ga0114899, IMG submission 83497) | Marine viral communities from the Global Malaspina Expedition - Malaspina viral metaG DeepMed_215 | ecosystem: Environmental > Aquatic > Marine > Oceanic | place: Mediterranean Sea... | reverse complement strand
TACCGAGTCGGCGGCGGTGGACTCGCGCTCGTTGTCGTACACCACTTCCGCGATCGCCCCGCCGGATACGATCTGCGTGTCGAAGCGCGACCGAATAGCGTTGTGCATCTCCTCATGCAATCCGGCTAGAGGCATGCAACCTCCGCGTGAAAGCCGGCACATCCCCGCCCATCTCTCGCCAAGGAGCGGACAGAATCCTCCCGTGCTGAACGGGGATGGCCGACAAAGGCTGGCGTCACTTGATAACCCCCGATGAACGCAACTCTAGCAAGGTCACAGCAACCATGCCCTGCGGCGCTTGCACAGAGTAGCCGCCGCTCACAAGAATTTCCCCCTTGCGAGCCTTGCGGCCAGCCTTCGATGCGCTTCCGCCCGTCTTGCTGGGGCCTGGATCTGTTGGCACGAAGCCGCCTTCCTCCAGGATGCGGATGTAGTGGACGTTATTACTGATCCAGATGACTTGGTAAGGACGCGCCGCCTTGATCTTCGCTTGCCCGCTCTTGAGGATCGCTGACCGATTCGGGGCGGCACCTTGCGCCCCTCCTGCCGCATCACTTGGCGAGTTCAGCGTCACTTGCCACCCGCCAAGGGCTCTACCGGTATCGACAGGGGTGCGCTCGACGATTCCCTTGAGCGCCTCGAATGCGAACCACTGCGTGACCTTCTGCACATGAGCCGGCAGTGCCTTCGTCGACCAATCGGAGAGGGCTTTGTTGAACTCGCGTGCAGCCATCCGACCACGCCTGACGCGATGCGCCCTAAGCGTTCTCGGCGGCAACATTGGTCCGAAGATCTCTGCCATCAAGCAACCCTCAACAGCACGCGATACGCGGCAATGCTTTCGCCGCTGTGGATCTCCTCGACAAGCGTGGTCGCGTAGGTCTTGCCGCCGAACGCGACACGAGTGCCAAGCGATGGCGTGAACGATAGCCCAGAGGCTGCGAACATCGCTTGAGTGTCGCCGTCTTGCGCTAGTCCCAATTCCAAGTAGCGCTGAGACACGGGGCGAAGTCCAAGCAACCTCTGGTCTGTGTATGCTGTGGTGCTGCGCGTGCCGATGCCCGTCGCCGGGGCATAGGAGACCGATTCGGTCGTGACGGTCACGGTCTTGCCAAGCCTTGTCGCCATGCTCTTGACGGCGGGAAGCAGCTTGTCATCGATGACGGTCATGCCATAACCACCTTGCCAGATGGATGCAGCAAAGGTGCCAGCATGTCGTGAACGATCTTGTAGAGCTTCTGCTGTGAGGCCCCGGCATATCGCGTCTCAGTCTCGACGACATCTGCCTTCAGGCGCTCCATCAGGATGCTGCCGCTCTTGTCCTGATCTGGCGTCAGGCGGCTGGTGTCGTGACCCGTGCTGTCTTCGATGAAGCGCAGCGCGAGTTCACAGGTTGCGTTCTTGACCAGCGCCGGCACTGAGTCAGAGTCGACGGCAAAGTTGTCGTTGGTCACGACGGCAACGCGAGGCCACTGCAACGCCTGCGTCCCAAGAAGCCTCGCGCCCTTGAACCGCAAGCCGAGCATCGCATCGATGGTTCGCGTGGCGCTCCGAAGCGCGATCTCGGCATTGGCAGTAGATGCCGCCGTGAAGGCGTTTGATGCGCCGCTAGCCGCATACTTGTCGAGGTATGTGACGGCGTCAGCTTCGCTGATGTAGCTGTCGGCGGTGGCGCTGCCCGTTCCTGTTTCAACTGTCAGCGCCATCTATGCCTCACTTGGGAATCACGCCCGCGTCCACCAGTCGCTTGACGAGGGAGACTTTCGTGTCCGCGCCAGAATGACTCACGTCGTTGTCTACACAGTAGCCGCGCAAGGTTGCCTTCGGCATTCTGCCGAACAGGGCCTCGCGGTCTTCGGCAGGCGGGGGCGCGTTATCGCCACCGGATGCGTCATCCGGCCCCTCCAGACTGAGTGCGCCAACGCCGATGCCTTCTCGGGCGTCAATAGGCCACAGTTTGATCCACTTCTTGTTCTCGATCGACCAGCAGAAGACGAGACCGTGCTCGTCCATGGCCGATGGCGGAATGCGGACGCTGTCGCGTGAGATGTCTACTCGTTGATTGACCATCATACTCCTGTCCTGAGTGTGTTGGTGATAGCTGGCGACCGAAGCCGCCAGCCGTCCCGTCTTCTCTACCCTGACTAGCCCATCGTACGCTGCTGCGTCAGATGCGCCGTGTACGTGATAGTTGGCGATGTGCCAGCGATCGTGACCTTCAGCCTGACATAGCGGTGCGTGGTGCCGCCGAAGTCGTTGCAGAACGGCACGTAGTAGACAGCCGCGTCAGGCGAGTCTCCTGTGGTGTCCCCAGGCACTGCGCCTGTCGTTTCCTCTGGGCCGAGATGCAATGTTGCAAGGATGGCGTTGGTCGCAGCCGAGAAGCTGGTGTCTGCGCCGCCTTGTAGCTCGATCTTGTAGCTCTCGTCGTTGCTAGCACAGTCAACATCTGAAGTCGAGATAACGACCGCACCGTGAACAAGGCTATCGCCGAGGTCGAGGTAAGCAGCACCATCAGCGTTGGCGTTGACTTGCGTCGAAGTGATTGCCGCCGCGCCATCTTCAAGCTGAAGCGCGGTGTCGATTGGGTAGGTTCGTGTGAGTCCCATGATGATCTCCTAGGCAGTGATGGCGGCGTCGTCAATGTCCGCCAGACGGCACGCCGCACGCGGGTGCATGAGGGCCATACCCGACAGCCATTCGATGCGCGTACGCATCACCGGCTTCGAGTCTTGTTGTCCGAGGTCCATCACTTCGATGGTCCCGTTTTGAATGCCCGTGAGCATCCCTTCGCGGAAGGCGACGGCATAGACAGATGTCGAGTCACTTCCCCCGCCGCTTGGCGTCTCATCGAACGCGAGACCCCGGTTGCCCGAAGCGATGTCGCTGGCATCGGCAATAAGGATCGGCAATCCATTGTAGCTGGTCACTTGCTGACCGAACTGGTCTTGATCGAACGTGACGTAGCCACCGATGGACGTGGTGCGTTGAGCCACCGCGAACTTGCGCCGCATCGCTTTGGACATGATGAGGTGGGTGGCATCGTCAACCGCATCGATGGCCTCATCCAACTTGGCAAGGCTTAGGGCAGCGCCGCCAGTGGATGACGAATTGGAGACGAGTTGAGCGCCAGTCAGCCGTGACTGTAGGCCATCGAACTCCTTGGGGCTGCTGCTGCTGTCGCCCTTGATGAACTTGAGGTGCCACGTCTGCGCGAGTGCCTTGACCTTCATGGCCTCATGCACGGCGCGGATGCCGGGGCCTCGCGTGCGGATCAGCGAACGATCCACGTCGAGGTCGCCGCCAGCGATGGTCAGCACTTCGGTGACTGGATTGATGACGCCAACGCCTTCGGTGTAGGCTTCGTTCACGCCGCGAAAGGCCACGCCAGGAAGCGCACCTTCTTGGTTGTAGGTGAGCGCACCACCGGGAATGTCATCGAATGGCAGAGCAGCGAGGATCTCGGAGTTGCGTGCGAACAATTCGATGATGCCGGCACGCTGCACGTTGCCGGATACGAGTTTCGCAGCTTCCAGTAGGGTCAGGGCCATGGTGGCTCCAGGTTGGTCAGAAGTTGATCGCTCCGACTGCTAGCCCAAAGCCAAGCGCAGAGCAGTTGCCAGTTGCTCGGTCGCCGCGTCCCGCGCTCCTCAACATCCCGTCGAGGCAAAACCGATACCGAGCCGCATCCAGACAGCATCCCGCTGTCGATGCAGATCGGCAGGTTGTGATGGTCGCACTGTGTTGGCTATCTGTCAAGCGGCGTGATCACGCGACCATCGCCACTTGAGCCCGTTTCCAGTCGTTCGCCAATCAGTCGTCGGCGTAGATGTCCGGCACAGGCGGGTGATCGAGCAAGGACTGGTCGAAGACCTCGGCGAGCAGTCGCGAGGCGCGGCTGATCTCCCAGACCCCGGCAAGCTCCTGCGAATCGCGCAGCCAAGGGCGACCGATCCGAGCGATGTGCTCAAGGTCGCGGCTGATGCGGAGAAGGCGACGGCAGTACGCCTCGCGAATTGGTTGCGGTAGTGTCATATCCACCCATCGGCTTCTGCCCTTGTCAGACTTTAGCAGATCGGTAGAATCCGGGTACACTGAAGATGGCTGGCCATGCTGCGTTCAGCAACTCAGCAACTCCATCACTGACCAGATCGACCGGTAAGAGCGCAGTGGCCTGATGGCTAGCCAATCTTCCTGCACGCCCGTTGGTGTTTCATCCCTCCCCATCAAGGCAGCCGCCAACGGGCGTGCAATTTCCTACTGCTGCTGGTGCTGCTCGTAGTACTGCTTGAGCCGCTCAGTAGGTGAGACGCTGCCGATCGATGCCGCGCCAGGAGAGCCGCTGGCTTCGCCCATGCGGCCATCAACGCCGCCTGCCCCTGTCACCGATGAGGCCCTAAAGAATGGCTTGAGGTCGCCGCTGCGCCCTTCATCGACAAGCTCAGGCACTGTCATCCACGCATCACTGCCCGACGCGGGCGAGATCCTGCGGTTGCCTTGCTCGTCGAGAACATGCACATCCCAGCTACCTTCGCTTTCGGCGACCTTCAACCGATCGCGCAACGCAGCCGCCAGCACTTTCGGGTTGATGGCTTGCGTTCTGCCATCGGTCGTGTCGATCAAGGCACTCGTCAACGCATCGTCGAGGATGTGCTTGCTGATCTGCTTGGTCAACGCAGCGACTCGATCGTCACGCACGGTCAACTCCTTGCTGTGCTTCTTGCCAAGAGAGTCTACTTGAGCCTGCACGGCTGCGGAGACCTTGGCCTCAACGTCTGCGTCACTGCCGAGAGCGGCGAGTTTGGCGAGAGCGGCGCGTGCGGTGTCGGCATCTAGCATCTCGCCATCATCGTCAACGAATGCACCGAGCTTGCCGCTCGCTGCCTTGGCTTCAGACCTTGCGGCGCTGAGTGCAGACTTGAGGCCGGCAACCTTCTCGATCGAGTAACCACCACCGGCAGTCGCATCGAGGATGTAGCTGCCGTCCTTCTGTTTCGTGTAGTGCTCGCGCAACTGCTCGGGCACGGCGTCGAGGTCTTCGACGTAGATGTCAACTGTCATGGGTCTTCTCCTGTCCTGTCAGAAATTGGATGGCGAGAGATCGAATCGTTCAGTCACGCGCCGCTCGGCACAACGCCAGGAAGCCGAGCGCGACGAATGCCCAGGCCGAGAACGCTAGCCAAATCATGCTGGCGCGGTGCCCTTGCGAGACGTTACACCGCCTCGCCATACTCGGATGCCGAAGAAGCCGAGCACAAGCGTCCCAACGACCTCGCCGATATCGATGAGCCATGACCAGTCGCCGCCCGCGATGCCATGCAAGGCAGCCATCACAAGATCAAGTTGCGCCTGCGTCATGTGGCCAGCGGCAACTTGCTCGGACAGCACTTCGGAAACCGTCGCGACATGTTCGCCAGTCAGCGAACAACCAGTGAGGCAAAGACAGCCGGCGATGATGCCGGCTCCGATCAGGGCGTTCTTCATGGTTTCGGTGGGTAGTGGCGTTGCATCAGGATCACCAACTGACGGTGCTGTTCCATGGCCTTGAGCATCCCGGTTTCGCCAGCACCGACGATAGGCGTGACGACGACATGGTCGACGCCATCTTCGTCGGTCCATGACGAGGAGATCGTCGGCGGTGCTGCCGGGCCTTGCGTGGCCCGCGAGGCGATCCGCACCTCGCCGATGTCGCGATCGAAGACAACGGCGGCGATGCTGCCATCGGGCAGCACATGCAGGCCGAGCGGGATCTGCTCCTGTGCGCGTGGCAGCGCAGTGAGCAGCATGAAGACAAGGGAGATCAGGATGTTTCTCATGCCGCAGATCCTATCACTCGCGCTCGTTGAAGCGTCCAAGAACGCGACCGACAGCGTAGAGCGCGGCGATGATGCCGATCGCGGTGACGAAAGCGACAAGGGGCCAGTCCATGGCTCACCTCGTCGCTAGCAGTAGTGCGGCGATGCCCGGCAGGATGCCGCCGAGCAGGCCCCATGCACCGGCCTTGATCTTGAGCGACACGAGATCATGCTCGGCACGCCTGATCTGGTCATCGATCTTGTCGATGCGTGCGCCGATGCGATCGCACCGTTCTTGCGCGGCGCGGCCACGCTCTTCGAGGATCATCAGCCTGCCTTCATGGTCCTGAATGGCGGACGATAGGTCATGGGTTCGCTTTCGCAGCGACTCCATCCATTCGGTAGTGGGGTCTGTCATCTCGATGTTCATATCATGCGCTCCCAGTCACTCTAACCTCTCCAACTCAGACAGCGACAGCGGTCGCAGTGCGTTGATGTCGGTGAACTTCTCGATCGGCACCTTGCCGCGCCTGAACAGCTTGGCCTTTCCAACGCCAAGCACTTCGTTCTGCACGGCGACAGGTTGCTTCTTCAGCCAAGGGCCGAACGTCATATTGGCGGGGACAGGACCGCCCATGGCTGCGCGTTCTCCAACAGGCAACTTGCTTGCGTCGATGCCAGGGATCCCCTCGGGCGGCTTGACCACGGGGATCATCACGCTGCGGCAGTTCGGATGCGCTGGAGGTCTTGGCCCTTTGTCGATGTCGAAGATCTGCGAATCTAGGCTGGCACAGATCAACGAAGTCCGCGAGTCGAGGACAGCAAGCCACTGCACTTTGTCGACGACCGCCTTGTTCTCTTTGAAGACGGCTTCTCTGGCATGTTGCCCGACGTGATTGATTGCCGTTCTCGTCACCATGGCCGCTTCGTTGCGAGTGGCCTGCATGACGCCATCCTTGAAGCCGTTTGCTGCCGTCCCCCGTATCCTGCGGACGATGGTCTCTACGCCTTCGCCTTGAGCAACTCCAACCATGATGGCTTGGCTGACGTTCTTGGCTGTGTTGGCTCCGACTCCCTTTGCCCAGTCCTTGAGGAACCTACCCGCCATCGGTCGCGTCGTGACAATCGACCGCAGCAGTTGAGGCGACGGCAACGTGTAGTCCATCCGAAGCGGTATCCGCCTCTGCAACGTCCTCGCTGCCCATTGCGCCTCGCTCTTGGCCAATGCGCCAAGCGTCCCCTTCATCCTGGCGTGAAGTAGCTTGGTTCCACCGCGCACGACAGCGTCCATGCCTCGGAGTTGCTTCATCAAAGCGCGACGACGACGGGCGATGGCAAGCTTGCTGTAGCCCATCTTCTGGTAGCGCGTGGCAATCTTGTCGGCCTTGGCAACGATGGACGGCACGACCTCCTTGTTGAGCAGCGCGATGACCTTCCGCAGTTCACCGTCCTTGAACCGCTCAAGCAGGAGCGAGTGCTTGATCCAGTCGTCGGCAAAGGCTGCGTTCACCGATGCCAACGGTCACGCCTCCTGCGTTCCTTCGTCGTCGTCGTCGTCTTCGTCTAAGCCGAACGCGGCGGCGGCGGACATCGCCTCGGCGTCGACCCTTTCGACCTCTTCGTCGGGATCGATGCGGTCGCTGATGACGCCGCGCCTCGTGTACTCGCCGATCGCAGTGATACGCGACAGGTCACCTTGCGACCTCAACTGCCGAATCTCGGCGAGGTCTTCCATCTTCGTCAACGCCAACGCGAACTCAGACCAGATGTCGATCTGCCAACCATCGGGCAAGGAATCGTCCAGGCCGCGCCACTTGGCCGCGATCTCGTATGCCTGCTCCAGCCCTGTCTCCATCAGCCTGACCCATGCCTCGACATCTGTGCTCGCCTTCGCGGCATCGATGGCCTTCCCTGTCGCTGTCGGGTTGCCGCTCTTTGTTCGCATCGGCTCGCTACCAGCCTCTGCCATCTTGCTCTCAAGCCGATCAAGCTCAGACCAACCAGCATCCGCGCCTTTGCCGCTGTGCTCTGCATAGCTCAGCTTGGCGTCTGGATTGGTGCTGCCGTTCAACCTTCCGGGGCCGATGACGATACCGTTGTCTAGCTCGTCCTCGTTCATCCCCGAACCGAATAGGACGGCTAGGCGGATGGTGTCGATGTATTGGGTCTGCCTGCTGCTGCTCTTCCAGTGGGCTAGGTTCAGATGCGCCACGTCGAGCAGCGGTGGCCTGCATTCGATGAGGCCGCGCTGTTCGCCAAATTGCATGACGACCAAAGGCACGCCAGGGAAACTATGCGCCCCCGATTCGGCGAGCAGGTACTTGCCGTCTCGTTCGCTGAACCTCCACAGTTCCCAATCGCCCGGCAAGTCGACAGCGCCTTGGCTGCCATCATCGTTCTGCATTGCGATTCGTCGAGGGGCGCGAATCACTCTGATCCAAGGCACGTCAACTTGACCCCACTTGCCGACCGACTCGGTCCGCTTCTCCATGATGCGAACTTCGGCCAGTTGCTTATCGCCTGCGGCATTGGTTGTCTCTCTCCATCCGATCAGGTTGCGCGGCAGGATGCGCTTGAATCGAGGGCGCAGATCAAGCTCCTCCTCATCGGCTGCGTTCATGCTGTCGGCGATCGTCGGATGATCAACAAGCACGATGGCCAACCCTCTCGCTACACCGTCAACCATCAATCGACGCGCTAAGGATGTCAGGTCAGAGCCCTCGCCATCGACATCTCGCTCGATTCGATCAAGAGGCTCGGGCAGCGCATCTACGCCGTCAGGAAGCACGATCCGCACGGGCTTGGCAAATGGCCTCACAGCATTGCGTTCAACTGCTGCCTGGAATCCATCGTGCAGGACTGTCGCCTTGACTCGCTTGTCGTAGTCGATGGCGTCCTCTTGCTCGTACATTGGCAAGTAGTCCGTTCGCCCGGCACGCATCGCCTCTGTGCCAGACATCAGGTCATCGATCAGATCCCAGCCTCCGACGTTCTCTGTTCCGGCAGCCATCCAGTGCTCGCCATGTAGCATCCGCAGATAGGCAGGGGTGCCGGTGTCGACCGTCGCTTCGCGAGGGTCTTGCATCCCTGTCGTGATTGCGCCGACCGCTGTCGTGCGCGTTACTTGACTGAGGGCCATGGTCAAACCACCTTCTTGCTGATCAACTTGTTCTCGCTCACCGGGAACCTGTCGTGGATGTAGTAGCCGATCGCATCGGAGACGTGCGTCAGCGGCCCGCCGTGATCCTTCTGGATCTCGCCTTGGCCACCGGGCGCTGTCTCAACCCTCTCGAAGTCCTCGACGACGTGAGGAGCTTCACGAGGGTCTACGTACAAACGGCGACGGCCATCTGATGTCGCAATCCTTGAGTTGACCGCGTTGACGCGAGCACGTTCTCGCGGATTCGCCTTTCGGTTTCGCATCGACAGCCTGCCGCCAAAGTGGGCCTTCAGCTTCCTCTTGATGATGTCCCAATCGCTGCCCGCGACTGCGACGGTAGTCTTCGCCCCGCCGCTGGCGTCACCGTAGCACAGAACCCGCCCGCGATGGTATCCCCACTCCGCGAGAAGCCTGTCGCAGACCATCGGCGTGTTGCTGTGCTCGTGGATCCAGACTTCGCCGATCACTGCTGTGCTGTCCTCTGTCGCGCCCTGCGGCAAGTCTGGCCTCCGACCCAACTCCTGGCATGCGACGGCAACGCCAGGGCTCGTGTTGAAGTCGAAGCACAAGATCAGGTCGGCGTCTGGATCGTAGACGTTGGCCAAGTCGCGCACGACGTTCGCGTCAGACCAAGAGTAGTAGACCAGCCCGGCGTAGCTCTCGAAGCTGCCTTCCAACTCCTGCCGGAAGGTGCGCTCATCCATGCGCTGCCGCGCTGCCTCGACCGCCTCTGCCGACATGATGTCAGCCGAAAACCAATGGAACCTGTCCCATGGCTGGCCTGCTTCACGCAGCTTGATCGCGTCGTTCCAGAGTTCCCAGTAGTGGTTGCGGCCTTCGGGCACGCCGATGAACCATGCCCATCCAGGCGGCTGGTTCGGCGTGTCGAGAGCCGGGCTGACGTTCTCGGTCCATGCCTCGGGCCTCATGTTGGCATATTCGTCCAGGACGATGCCATGCAACGGCTCGCCTTCGATGCGCTCTGGCCGATCCATGCCAACAACGCACAGCCGAGTGCCGTTGACTAGCGTGATCTCAAGGTCGGTCTCGCGAGCATCACCAGCACGCCATGACGGCGGCACCATCGCCTTGAGATCGGCCCAGTAGATCCGCTTCGCCTGATCGCGTGTCGGCGCTGCAAAGGCGTACTTCCTGCCCTGGACACTCAACGAGCACGCACGCTGGATGACCCAGCGCTTGGCGATCTCGGTCTTGCCTGACCGTCGACCGGCTGGAATAACGCGGAACCGCGCTCGGCTATTCCAGAGCCGCCACTGCTCTGCATGATACTTCAGCGGCGTCCAGCGTCTCATAGGGCCGCTAGGCGACTCTCTGCTGACCCCACTCACGCCAGCGCCTGTCGACAGACCTTCCTTGCGTTCGTCAAGCGTAGCCATCGTCAGGCCCCTTGACGGTGGCCCTCATCGCCTTGGCGGCAGCCTCCAGATCAGAGGCCATGGCCTCGGCATCGGCAGGCCGGTCGTGCCGGATCTCGCGAAACTCGACGGTGCGGGTCTTCAGCCAGAAGATGCAGGCAGCGACGTTGCCGGCACGCACAAGCTCTAGCAGCTTGCCAGCGACACCTACCTTCCCTCGTGCCGTGGCCCCTTTTATGGCTGCGGAGAAAGCTTCGTCCTTCCTACGCCAATCGAGCAGCGTGTCGCGATGGATGCCGGCGAAGTCTGCCGCCGTCTCGTAGCTCAGGCCGACACCGAGTGCCTTGATGATCAACGCCTCGACCTCTGGCGTACGCTTGGATGGCCTGCCTATCTTCGCAGATGGCTTCTTGCTGGCTTTGTGCTTCTTGCGTGGCCTAACGGCTTTGGCCTTCTGCTGCGGCTTGTTTTTAGATGGCCTAGTCATCTTATCTCGCTCACGGCTTGTGCGCGCAGGCATCAGACTCCAGCAATGGGCACCTTGATGATCGGGTTTATGTCGTAACTCTGTTTTCGCACGCGCCCTGTCTTTGAAGCGCCAGTGTCGCGCCGAAC
>Ga0114899_1002097_pt1 | contig 10955 bp, 9 predicted proteins | sample MalvireepMed_215_FD_83497 | JGI IMG/M metagenome (GOLD analysis project Ga0114899, IMG submission 83497) | Marine viral communities from the Global Malaspina Expedition - Malaspina viral metaG DeepMed_215 | ecosystem: Environmental > Aquatic > Marine > Oceanic | place: Mediterranean Sea... | reverse complement strand
GCGCGCGGCGTCGCGGGCCTCGCGCCCCATGCCGGCCAGCGTACCGGCTGCCGAATTGGCGAGTTTGACGAAATCGGCGATCAGGGGATTCTGGCTCTGCATAGGGTTCAGATGGGACGGGATGAGGTTTTTGTCTAGAGTGCTCGTTTGGTTCGCCTCAAGCGCCGGCGGCCGCATCGCGGCCTTAGGCTATCCTCGCTCATGCGACCTGAAGGTCGGGTGGCTTTCAGCCATCTCAGCTGTCGCTTCGATTCCACTGCGGGCGGGCGGTGCAGGTGGCCTTTGGCCAGCTGCGTCTTCGACTGCGCTTCCGCCCTTGCCTCGCCTGCGGCTCGGAACCAGTGCGAGCCGCTATGGTAACGCGCGAGTCCCGTTTGCGACCACCGAACGGCAAGCGCGACCGCGCGCCCGCAGGGGCCCGGAGCGAAGCGGAGGAACAGCCCCGAGGATGCACCGACGGATGTCGGTGCGAAAAGCAAAAATTAGATCCTTACCCGCTCGACCGCGCCTTCGGGCGTGCCGCCATCGGCTTGCGGATTGAGCTGGAGGAACTGGTAATTCAGCGCGGTGGCGAAGCAGACCCAGGCGAGATAGGGCAGCAGCAGCACCGCGGCGAGCCGGCGGACGCGCCAGAACAGTGCGATCACCACCAGCAGCGTCAGCACGATCGCCACCAGCAGTGCCAGCGCCCCGCTGATCTGCTGGGCGCCGAAGAAGACATAGCTCCACGCGAGGTTGAGCGCGAAATGCACGGCGAAGACCCACAGCGCCGCAGTGCGGCCGCGCGCGCCCCATGCCGAGGCGACCAGAGCCAGCGCGAAGCCGATCATGACATAGAGGATCGTCCAGACGATGCCGAACCACTTGGGTTCGGGATAGATGCCGGGCTTGACGAGCGACTGGAACCACGCGGTGTCGGGGCTGCCCAGCTGGCCGGACAGAAAGCCGAGCAGCACGCAGAGCGGCACGGTGAAGAGCGCCCAGCGAAGGAAACTTGCGCGCAGCTGCCCGCGCGACGCCAGCATGTTCATGTCAATTTCCCGTCAACGATTCGTTTCATGCGTCTTGTGCCGAAGCCCCGGCGGACTGGCAATGCAATGCCCCCGTCAGTGCGTGACGATGCCCTTTGCCACGAGGCTCCGCACGGTGTCCTCCAGAGTCTGTTCGGCGGCGATGAAGGTGAAGCCGAGCACCTCTTCGGTGTGGCGACCGGAAACGTCGCGGACATTGCCGAGCTCGCCGCGCACCTGCTTCATTTCGTCCATGAAGGGCGCAAGCATGTGCACCAGCCAGTTGGGCATGCCGCGTCTCGGCACCCTGCCCGCATGCTCGGGCACGCGTTGGCGGATGATCGCCGCCATTTCGCGCAGCCAGAGGAATTTCTCGCTGGTCGGGAAACGCTCGCCGCGCACGTGCTGTGCCGGGGCCTCGAGCGCGCGGACATGCGCTTCGGCCACATCGCGCACGTCGGTCACGCAGATCCCCATGTCGGGCAGCAGCGGGATCGAACCGTCGATGATCTTCTTCACCATCGCGACGCTGGTCGACAGGTCGTCGTCATGGACGGGACCGAACACCGCCACCGGATTGATCGAGCAGAACGCCATGCCCGGCGCGTGCATCGCGACCCAGTCGCGGGCGGCGCGTTCGGCCACGGTCTTGCTCTCGATATAGGCCGGCACGCCGGCGGTCAGGTCGGTCCAGTCGAGATGGGTGAAATGGTCCTTGTCCGGCTGGCCATAGGCGATCGCGGCCGCGCTGCTGGTCTGGACGAAGCGTGTGATGCCCGCGCGGTGCGCGAAATCGAGCGCGCGCAGCGTGCCTTCGCGCGCGGGCACCACCAGCTCGTCCTTGTCCCGGGGCGTCGCCAGCGGAAACGGCGAGGCGACATGCGCCACCGCGTCGCAGCCGGCATTGGCCTCGGCCCAGCCGGCATCGTCGAGCAGATCGGCCTGGAACACCTTCAGCCGCTCACCCGCATCGCTCCAGCGCGCGCGCAGCCGCGGTTCGCTCTTCGCGGCATCGCGGACCGTGGTGTGGACGCTGTGCCCGCGCACCAGCAGCTGCTCGATCACCTCGCCGCCGATATAGCCGGTGCCCCCGGTCACCAGGATCGTCATTGCCATCTGTCTGCGCCCCCGCTGTTTTGCTAGGCGCGAGACTAGGCAGAATGGCTGCAGCGGGCAACGGAGTCGCTATGGAACAGGTCGATTTCCTCGTGGTGGGCGCCGGGATCGCGGGGCTGTCCGCCGCTGCGCGGCTGGCACGGCACGGAACCACGCAGGTGGTCGAGGCCGAAGCCGCGCCCGGTGTGCATTCCTCGGGCCGCAGCGCCGCCTTCGCGCATTTCGACATGGACGCCTGGCTGGTGCGCGCGCTGACCGTGGCGAGCATGCCGCTGCTGGCCGAACCCGGGGCAACGCCGCATCCCGCGCTGTTCATCGCGCTTGAAGGACAGGAAGCGGCGCTCGACAGGCTGGAAGCCAATTACCGCGCCTGGGAGCCGCGCGTCGAACGACTGACCCCCGCCGAGGCGCGCGCGTTCACCCCGGTGCTGCGCGAGGGCGACGGCACCATCAGCGGCGCGCTGCTCGACCGGCATGCACGCAAGCTCGACGCGCATGCCATGCTCGAGGCGCATCGCAAGGAGCTGCTGGCTCGCGGCGGCAAGCTGGAGAACGGCGTCCCGGTCGAGCGGCTGGCGCGCGCGGGCGAGCGCTGGACTGCCGATACGCCGGGGGCAAGCTACAGCGCACGCGTGGTGGTCAATGCCGCGGGCGCCTGGGCCGACCCGGTCGCGGCGCTGGGCGGTATCGCGCCGCTGGGCATCTCCCCGCTGCGGCGCACGGTGATCACTTTTGATACCGAGCACGCGGTGCGCGACTGGCCCTTCACCAAGACCGTGGGCCCCGGATTCTATCTCGAGCCCGAGGGCAATGGCCGGCTGCTCGCCAGCCCGATGGACGAAGGCCCGAGCGCGCCCTGCGACGCGCAGCCCGAAGAGGAAGACGTCGCGCTGGCGGCGTGGAATGTCGAACAGGCCACCACGCTGACGATCCGGCAGCTGGCGAGCAAATGGGCGGGTCTCAGGAACTTTGCCCCCGACCGACTGCCCGTGGCGGGCTTCGACCGGCAAGCGCCGGGTTTCTTCTGGCTGGCGGGACAGGGCGGGTTCGGCCTGCAGACCTCGCCCGCCATGGCGCTGGCCGTGGAATCGGCCGCGACCGGCGGGCCGTGGCCCGAGGAGCTGCGCGCGGTGGGCGTGACCCGCGCGATGCTGGCAGTGGAACGCCTCCGAACGCCGCCGGCATAGCAGCCCGCCTAGGCCGCGGCGTCGATCCTCAGGTGCATCCCCGACCCGTTTGCGCTCCAGTCGGGCGTCACGCCGAAGGATGAGGCGAGCGACTGGATGACGCGCGTGCCCAGCCCCTTGGCCAGCGCCGCGCGTTCGGCATCCGCACTGGTCGCGCTGCCATCGTCGCTGCAGGCGATCGACCAGCCGTCGTCGCCCGCGCGGATGGCGATGGCGATCGATCCGCTGCGGTCCTGCAGCCCGTGCTTGACGCTGTTCGACACGAATTCGTTCACGATCAGCAGCAGCGCATTGGCGAGGCTGGGCGAGACGCGGTCGTTGCCGACCTCGATCACCAGCCTGATCCCGTCGGGCAGCAGCTGGCGCAGATCGCGTTCGATCCTTTCGAACAGCGAGCGCAGTTCCACCCGCTCGCCCTGCGCCAGATCGTGCAGTTCGGCATGCAGCGACGAGAGCGAGCGGATACGGATGCTGGCGTCTTCGAGCGCGGTCTGCACCGCTTCGTCGGTTGCCCGCTGCGCCTTCATCGACAGCAGTGCCCCGATCGAGGCAAGCGAGTTCTTGACCCGGTGGTCGACCTCGCGCCGGAGCGTCTGTTCCTGCGCCAGCGCAAGCCGCAGTTCGAGTTCGCGCATCACGTGCTTGGACAACACCTCGAGCACGCGGCGCTGGTGCGGCGTGAGCGTGCGCGGCTTGTGATCGAGCACGCACAGCGTCCCCAGCGGCAGCCCCTTTTCGGTGCGCAGCACCGCGCCGGCGTAGAACCGGAAACCGGGCTCTTCGGTGCACAGCGGGTTGTCGGCCATGCGCTCGTCTTTCAGCGTGTCGGGGATCTCGACGAAATCGCCTTCGAGGATCACATGCCCGCACAGGCTGGTTTCGATCGGGGTGGAGCGCACGCCCAGCCCGACCTCGGCCTTGAACCACTGCCGGCCCTCGTCGATGAAATTGACGACCGAAACCGGGACCTCGCAGATCTGCGACGCGATCTCGACCAGATCGTCGAAATCGCGTTCGCGCTCGGTATCGAGGATATTGTAGCGGCGCAGCTCGCGCAGCCGTTCTTCTTCCCGGGGATGGAGACGTGGTGTCATCCCGCACCGATAGCAGGGAAATCCGCCGGGCCTAGGTTTATTGGTCCGCTGCCAGGTCCCCGGGCAGGTGTGCCACACGGCCCCAGCGCAGCCGCCGTTCGCCATCGCGGCGGCAATCCCCACCGTTCAGCGGCTGGCGGTCAGGTAGTCCATAACGAAGTCCCACGAGCCGAAGCCGAGGAAAATCCGCCCCGCCATCATCGACATGAGCAGGATCAGCAACACCACCCACACCAGCATGATCCCGCTGGTCATCCGCCAACTGGTCGGCGGCAGGCCCTGGAACAAGAACATCGCGATCCCCGCGACATTGACGCAGACGAGGTTGACGGTGAACAGGAACAGCGCATTGGCCCCGGCTTCGGGAATGCCCGCCCCGGTATAGATGCCCGCCGCGGTCAGGGGCGGAACCAGGGCAACGGCGATCATCACCCCGACCAGCGCGAACGAGGCGCCGCGACTGAACGCCAGCACGCCAGCGGCGCCGCAGGCCAGCGCCAGCGCGATATCGGCGGGCTGGACCAGCGTGCGGTTCTTCAATTCGGGCACCAGCGGATCGATTGCCACCGTCATGCCGAGGACGACACCCGCGAGCACCGCGAGGACGCAGCCGATGGCGAGCGTCGCGGCCGCCTGCCGGCCCAGCTTCCAATTGCCGACCGTGGCCGCCAGCGCCAACCCCATCGTCGGCCCGAGCAGCGGCGCGATGATCATTGCGCCGATGACCACCGCGGTCTGCCCGCTGCGCATCCCCAAGCCGGCGATGATCGCCGACAGCGTCACCGTCAGCAAATAGGCGGGCCCGGGATGCAGGCTTTCCTCGATGTCGTCGTAGAGTTCGTCGGTGCTGAGCCGGTCTCGGCTGAAGAACCGCTCGATCCGCGTGGGGGTCGGCAGGTCGGCCGACAGCGGCAATTCGGTGACCGGCGTTTCTTCGACCACCGGAAGGACCGCCTGCAGCTCGGACACCAGCGCGGAGAATTGCGGCAGGTCTCCGAAGGCCCCGTCGAGATCGGCGAGCAGGCGTTCGGTATAGCGTTGCTGGACGATGCAGGTGTATTTTTCCTGCGTCCCGGGCACGGTTTCCCGCCAGAACCGCCGGGTGTGGCGAGCGAGGATCATCTCCAGATCGGGGACCCGGTCTTCGGGCAGGTAGATCTGGACGAGCCTGGCCGCCATTCAACTCACCCGGTTATGCCCCGCGCGGATCAATAGCCACCCGGCGGATCGCTGGCGGGGAAGCTTTCGTCGAGATCCTCGTCGGTCTCGGTCCATTCGCGCGCCTCCGGGTCGCGCATAGCGCCGGGTCCGGCATCGCGTACGTCGGTATGGAAATTATGCGGCTGGTCCTTCGCAAAGGCAGCATTGCGGGATGCATCCTTGCGCTTGAACAGCGCGTATCCGGCAAGCCCTGCGAGCCCGAGTGCCACCATCTTCCCGATCACTGTAATTCTCCCATCATGCGTTCAGTTCTGCGGCGCGCCATGCACATGGACATCGTGACCCGAATGCTTCGTCAGGATGTCTACCGCGCGTTGTTCGTCGCCGCTGTCCCAGGTGCGCACCCAGAGCAGCAGCCCGCCATGTTCAAGCTGGTTCTGCAGGTTTTCGGCGTGCCGGTCACCCACCAATCGGGCCACCCCGGCGCCCAGCGCGCCCCCTGCCCCGCCTGCAACCGCCGCGCCGACGATCACTGCCAGCAGCGAGCCCCCCGAGGCCACGATACCGCCGATCGCGGTCATCGCCGCAAGGTAGAGCGGCGTGGCGACCAGCGCGCCCTGTGCCTCGCCGATCGCCTCCCTGGGAATGTAGATCGCGCGCGGCACGGCGGGATCGTCCTCCAGCTCGGCAACCTTGTGATAGCGGTGACCAAGCTGGTCCTCGACCGCCCTCTCGGTCGCCAGCAGGCTGATTTCCGCGCGGTCGAAACCCGAGCTGAGCAGCTCGTCGATCGCTTCCTCGAGATCCGTGCTGGCGTCGAAATAGGCGACGGCCTCGCGGATGCGGAAAGCATCGGGTGCGGTGGTCATATGTTGTACTCCTGCAAAGCGGACATGCCTGCGCCGCGCGATGGCGCACCGTACCACGCCGACGTCCCGCCGTCCCATCCCCAGTCGTGACCATGCCGCAGCCGCCCGTTTTTCAACTTGCGGCAATGGGCGAACAGGCTTTATGACACCGGTTACCATGTGGTGGCGAGCCGGGCGGGGAGGACAGCATGACGACATTCGCATATTCGAAATTGATACGGCGCGCGGTGGCGGCGGCGCTGGTGCTGGCCGGGGTCGCTGCCGCGGTCGGCGGCTTGGCCACGGCGGCACACGCCCGGCCCACGCTCAAAATCGCCCCCGGCGGGCGTCACATGCAGACCAGCGAGGGCGAGCCGTTCTTCTACCTCGGCGATACCGCCTGGGCGCTGTTCCACCGGCTGACGCGCGAGGAGGCCGAAATCTATTTGCGGGACCGCGCGGACAAGGGGTTCACCGTGATCCAGGCGGTGGCGCTGGCCGAACTGCGCGGCCTGGACGAACCCAATGCCTATGGCGACCTGCCGCTGATCGGGCGCGATCCGGCGCAGCCCAACGAGGCTTATTTCGCGCATATCGACCATGTGGTGGCGCGTGCCAATGCGCTGGGGCTGACCGTGGGCCTGCTGCCCTCGTGGGGGCGGTACTGGCGTGATGGCGACTCGCAGATTTTTACGCCGGCCAGCGCGCATGCCTATGGGCGGTTCCTCGGGCAACGCTACCGCGATGCGGGGGTGATCTGGATCCTCGGCGGCGATTCGAACGTGCGCACCGCCGATGAACGCGCGATCATCGACGCGATGGCGCGCGGCCTGCGCGAGGGCGACGGCGGCCGGCATCTGATCACTTTCCACCCACGCGGCCCGGGGCTCTCATCGGCGCAGGTGCGCGATGCGGACTGGCTCGACTTCTACATGAACCAGTCGTCGCATGCGGCGCGCGATCTCGATACGGGGCTCTATGTCGAGCACGACCGCGCGCTGACCCCGCGCCGCCCCGTGATCGACGGCGAACCGCGCTATGAAGGCATTCCGGTCGGCTTCTACAACCATGGCCACGACCCGCGGCTGCGCTTCGACGACGACGATGCCCGGCAGGCGGCATGGTGGGCAGTGCTCGCAGGGGCGGCGGGGCACACCTATGGCAACAACAATGTGTGGCAGATGTGGGCACCGGGGCGCGATCCCGCGATCGGCGCGAACCGGCCATGGTCCGATGCGATCGACGATCCGGGGGCGCGCCAGATGGGATTGCTGCGCCGCTTCATGGAAGCGCAGGACTTCGCCACACTCGAACCGCGGCAGGACCTGATCCTCGACGGGCCACGGCATGGCGCCGCCAAGGTGCGGCTGGCGCGGGCGGCGGACGGGCAGCGGATCATCGCCTATTCGCCGCGCGGCGCACCCTTCACCATCGACCTCGGCGCGCTGGACGGGGGGATGCACACGCAGTCTTGGTTCGACCCGCGCTACGGCGCGACCTACCGCTTCCGCAGCGAACAGAGCCAGGGCATCCAGTCCTTCGTCCCGCCCTCCTCGGGCGATGGCGAAGACTGGGTGCTGCTGATCGAGGCCGAGCGCGCCGCGCCCTAGCGCATCAGCACCAGTTCTTCCGCCATCGTCGGGTGGATCGCGGTGGTGGCGTCGAAGTCTTCCTTGGTCAGCCCCGCCTTCACCGCGATCGCGGCAGCCTGCATCATCTCGGGCGCTTCGGGGGCGATCATGTGGATGCCGACGATGCGCCCGCTGTCGCCGTCGCAGATCATCTTGATCAGGCTGCGTTCGTTGCGCCCAGCGAGCACGTTCTTCATCGGGCGGAAATCCGACAGATAGACCTTCACGCTGCCGAGCTGGTTCTTGGCCTCGCCCTCGGTCAGGCCGACCGCGGCGATCGGCGGGTGGCTGAACACCGCGCTGGGGATGCAGCTGTGGTCGACCGCCACCGGCTCGCCGTCGCCGAACACGCTGTCGGCAAAGGCCTGGCCCTCGCGGATCGCGACCGGGGTCAGCTGCACGCGGTCAGTCACGTCGCCGACGGCATAGATGTGATCGACATTGGTCTTGCTGAAGCGGTCGACCTTGACCTCGCCGCCCTCGCCCAGTTCGACGCCGGCATTCTCGAGGCCCAGCCCCTCGGTGTTGGGCAAGCGGCCGACCGCGAACATGACCAGATCGGCCTTTTCCTCGTCGCAATCGGACATCTTCACGAAATAGCCGCCTTCCGAACACGGCTTGATGTATTCGAACGTCGTGTTGAAGCGGAACTGGATCCCCTTCATCGTCGAGATCTGCAGCAGCCGGTCGCGCACCGCCTCGTCATAGCTGCGCAGCAAGCGGTCGCCGCGATTGACGATGTGAACTTCGCTGCCGAACTCCTTGAAGATGCCGGCGAATTCATTGGCGATATAGCCGCCGCCCGCGATGATGATCTTCTTGGGCAGTTCGTCGAGATGGAACGCCTCGTTCGAACTGATCGCATGTTCGGCGCCCTGGCATTCGGGCATACGCGGGCGCGCACCGGTGGCGATCAAGATGGTTTTCGCGGTCACGACCTTGCCGCTCGCCAGCGTGATCTCATGCGGGCCGGTGATCTCGGCGCGTTCCTTGAAGATCGTCACCTCGTGGCTTTCGAGCGTGTTGGTATAGGCGCCCTCGATCCGCTCGACATCCTTCAGCACATTGTCGCGCAGCGTGATCCAGTCGAAGGTCGCATTCTCGGTCGACCAGCCGAAATTGCGCGCGTCCTTCAGGTCTTCGGCGAAATGCGCGCCATAGACGAGCATCTTCTTGGGCACGCAGCCGCGGATGACGCAGGTCCCGCCGACGCGGTGTTCCTCGGCCACGGCCACCTTCGCGCCGTGCGCGGCCGCCACGCGGCTGGCGCGCACCCCGCCCGAACCGGCGCCGATGGTGAAAAGGTCGAAATCGTACTCGCCGGTGGGTGCTGACGCCAAAGCCTGTCTCCGTTGTGAATGCGCGCCGCACTTGGGGCCTCGCGCGCAGCGGCACAAGAGGCAAGCGGGAACCGCGCGGCGGGAACCGGGGTTGGAAGGGCAAGTCCCTGGGAGGGGATGCCGGCCCTGTCCGCATGCATCCAACGGGAGACCGCATGACCGATACGCTTGCCGATTACGCCGCCCGCGGGACGGCGATCCTGCCGCATCCATGGAATCTGCTGGCGCTGGCCGTGGCCGCCACGCTGGCCGCGCTGCTGTTGCACTGGGCGGTGTTCCGCCTGCTGCGCCGCGTCGTGGGACGCACGCGGAGCGAGGCGGACGAGATGCTGGTGCGGCGGCTCGCCATGCCCACGCGCTTTGCGCTGGTCGCGCTGGCGCTCGTGCTGACCGCGCGCGAGATTCCCGCCTTCGAGACCGTGTGGGAACGCGTCGCCGGGTTTGTCATGCCCGCGGTGATCGGGTGGATCGCGCTGGCGATCTTACAGGCGCTGATCGAGGCGATGAAACTACGCGCGGATATCTCGGTGGAGGACAATCTCTCCGCCCGGCGCCAGCGCACCAAGCTGACCATGCTCAGCCGCATCGCGACCTTCATCATCATTTTCGTGACCGTCGGGCTGGTGCTGCTGTCGATCCCCGGCGTGCGCGATATCGGGGTGACCCTGGTCGCCTCGGCGGGCCTGGCCGGCCTCGCGGTGGGCGCGGCCGCGCAGCCCGCGCTCAAATCGCTGATCGCGGGCGTGCAGATGGCGCTGACCGAGCCGATCAATATCGACGACGTGGTGATCGTCGAAGGCGAATGGGGGCGGATCGAGGATATCCGCACGACCTATGTGGTGGTCAAGATCTGGGACGAGCGGCGGCTGATCGTGCCGACATCGCAATTCCTCGAGGGCGCGTTCGAGAACTGGACCAAGAAAACCGCGCAGCTGCTGGGTTCGGTGATGCTCTATCTCGACCCGGCGACCCGGATCGGCCCGATCCGCGCCGAATTCGAACGCCAGATCGCGGACAATCCGCGCTGGGACGGTCGTGTGCAGGTGGTGCAGGTGACCGACACGAGGCGCGATGCCATCGAGGTGCGGCTGCTGATGAGCGCGAAGGATTCGCCCACGCTGTTCGACCTGCGCTGCGACATCCGCGAAGGGATGCTCGAATGGCTGGCCGACCACCAGCCCGCAGCCTTTGCGCGGCTGCGGCTGATGAACGAGGAAGCGGAGCCGGAAACGACCGGCCCCGCCCCTGACAGTTAGCCGCGTGCGGCGCTGCTGCGCCGGCGATTGCGGCTGCGCCCGCCACCGGGCCTGCCGGCACCGGCGTTACCGCCGCCGCCCGGACCGCCTGCGCCGCTGGGACGGCCCTTGCGGGCGGGATGCTTGTCCTTGGGCTTGGCCCGCTTCGCCGCGTCGCCGGTGGGGCGCACCTTGGGCTTGGCCATGCGCTGGCCGGGGGCCGCACGCTTGGTCGGGCCGACGCCTTCGACGACCGCGCGGAAATTGTCCGGCAGCGGCAGGCGTTCGAACTCGGCATCGGTCTTCTTGCGGATATCCTTGAGATAATCGCGC
>Ga0114899_1002096_pt1 | contig 10959 bp, 18 predicted proteins | sample MalvireepMed_215_FD_83497 | JGI IMG/M metagenome (GOLD analysis project Ga0114899, IMG submission 83497) | Marine viral communities from the Global Malaspina Expedition - Malaspina viral metaG DeepMed_215 | ecosystem: Environmental > Aquatic > Marine > Oceanic | place: Mediterranean Sea... | reverse complement strand
TCTAGAAAGAAAATTTCTCCCTGGCTAGTTTCAAGTGACCAACATTCATTGGAAGTTGGCTTAGCACCCTACTGCTAGTTAACTTTTAACTATCAAAACGAAACGCCCTAGTCAACTGTTTTTATTACAGTCTTATATTGCAGCAGAAACAACGCAAGACTACTTCCGCTTCAACTGCAGCCGCCGCCGCTGCTGACGGATACGTCGATGCCGCCGCCGCCACCGCAGCTTCGCCATAGCAGCCAGCTTCATCTGTTTCAAGGCTGACAATTTCATTGCTGACAATTTCATCACTTAGATGCTGACAAAAATGTGTCTACATACCTGTTCACAATTCTGTCATTCCTTCCCTATCTTTAATCAATTCTGCAATGCGTTTGTTAGCTGCTGACAATTGTCCTTGCAACAAATAAACCTCATTCTTTAATAACTCTACCTGTTCCATAAGTCGTTCCTTCTCTGACATCACGTAAAAGCTATTACAACGTTGTCATTGTCTTTGAAACAATGACGACCAAATCTATTTCTGCAATATTTCGTAGCCTTTGCCTTGTTATGTAAGATTGCAACAGGAATCCATATTGTATGCCAAAGATACGAATTGTGCTTTTCAAAGAATTTACAATAGTCTGTTCCACCTATGTCTTCCTCGATGTGTGACCAGGAGCCATCAACAAAGAAAGGCCACATCTGTTGCCATATTATATACTTTCCATCGTACGTACGTTTAGAAATATCGATGTGTACCTTCCCGAAAGTCTCAGGATCTGCATTAAAAATTTTCTGACCTGTTAGCTGCTCTAAGTTCATCGAAAGATCCTGACATTTTTGTGGCTGACATTTTCTTGCTGACAATCTGTACACATAGATTCTACCATGCTGACAACTCCAGCGTGACACCAGACACACAGCGTAAACGGAATGATGCCAATGTATCCTTGAATACCACCTTCGTTCTCCAAGTCTGCCTCACCCTGACAGATATTACAAGTTGACAATTTAATGCCCCAACTTCGTGTTACGTTCTATTGCTTTCTGTCTTGTTATGCATTCGATCTTCCCAATGCTGACAACACTTTTTCCGTAGTACTTTACAACGGAAGAAATGATAGAATTTTTGTTGTACTCTACATAGTGCTGACAAAACTCTAAACTTTCATATGGTACGGTACGTTGTATCCAACCACTTGAAGGTATTGCATCTCTAAAAACAAGAACCGTAACAAAATATAAAATGACTGACATTATAACTTATCCAAATCTTTTCGTACTTTCTTTAACTCTTTGACAAGATGTTTCTGAGTTTCACACAGTGCTGACAATTCCTCTGCAACATAGGTTAGATTAAGTGTGATGTCTTCCATCTTTTGTTTCATTGAGGGAATACGATCAGTAACATGTTCATCTTCATGCGGCAATTTAAGACGATACTGTTCCATCAGTGCATTATCTCGTCATCATCAATAGTCTTTAGCGTATGTCTCATTATTTCTTCCTGTTTGTCCATTGCAATCTCATGAAATAGCACCTTATCTAAGCAACTGATAATCATCTGAATTCCGAAAAATCTAGTTGGAGCCTCTGAAATAGCACAATGAAATACGGCATGAAGAGCGCCAGAAAGAACTTCTTGTGGATATTCACAGTTCTTCAACTGTTCTTCTAGAATTTGTTCAACCTTGTTAAAAGATTTTGTAGCCGATTCTACAATGGCGTCTCTTTCAACTTCTTCTTCTTCTATCTTATCATCTTCATCCATACTCTTTTCCTCTTTTAATGTATTACTGTATTTTTAAAAGCACCTTCTAAATTTTCACGCAACATTGGAATAGAATTTTCAGCTTCCTCTAAAATTCTTTCTATTTCGTCATCCTTCAGAACAGAAACATACATCTCTATGGTTGTTCTTAACATGACATCACAAACCATAAAGAGAGAACTTGGTTCATCACCCTTAATATACTTTGTGGTGAAGTCCCAAAGTTCTCTCTGAAAAGCACGAAGGTCTTCATCAGATACTGACATTATTGGTTATACCCAAAAAACAATTTTTACATTCAAGAACATATCTCAACAATCCATTCATAAGAATAGAAATTGAAACTGCATTGATAATTATAAGCGCACGATCATTCCAGACAAGTGCGACAAAGAACCATCCACATAATCCTATAAGATGAAAGATAAGGTTAATAGGATAAACATTGTTGGCAGTAAGAAGCATTCCGAATAAAAGAATAAGAGAGGCGATCCACTTAACATACCAATCAAGAGTATGAATTGGAGTTTGTTTATCTAATTGGTTAGGCATCTCGCCTTCCCCTTTGCTCCTCGCTATGCTGCCAAATCCACTTCAATACCTCGACATCGAACCCACTTCAGCGTGTCCATATTGATGTTGCGGTACTCCTTCTTTGCAGGTTCCCAACCCACCAAGTACTTGTCGAAGCTGGCCGACTGCAGCCCGCCGTTGCAATGCTTCTTGACGTTAAGCCGACAGGTCATTACCCTTTCCAGACCGTTGCTCTTGACGAACGACACCGTAAAGAAACGGTTGCCGACAAACTCCTCAAAGAGCGACCTGAAATTGTGCGGATGAAACATATTCTTTTCCTTTTTCAAAAAATGCTTGACATTTGATTCATTGGCCACCATAAAGAGTAACGGGTTGGATGTCAATAAGTTATTTAGATAAATATCATGGGCTATAAAAGACGACAAAAAGACCTTGAGCGGCGGCAGCGGAGAAGAGATCCTTATGCCAGGACCCTCAGTAACGCAAAATACAGGCAAAGAATAGTTAAGAATAAAACCAAAAAGCCTAGTAAATATAAACTTACTGTAAATAATATACTCAATGACGAAGAGCATCAAGATGACTGACAAAAGATGACAACATATATTCTCGACATAGAAACAGACGCTCTGAAGGCCACAGAAATATGGTGTGTTGTTATCAAGAAATTATATGACAAAGAGTTTCTTGTTTTCACAGAGCCTGACAAATTATCTTTTATAACAAAAGAAGATACTGTTGTAACACACAATGGAATTGAATTTGATATTCCATATCTTAACAGATTCTGGCACACAGGTATCAAATCTTCTCAGGTAAAAGATACTCTGGTTATGTCCCGTCTTTTTAATCCTAACAGAGAAGGTGGTCACTCCTTAAAGAACTGGGGTAAACGTATTGGCTTCGAGAAGTATGATCATACAGCTTTTGATGCATTCTTCAGCGAAGAGGAGAGAGAAGAGAAGATAGAATATTGCAAGAGAGATGTTGAACTAACGGAAAAAGTATACAGCATACTGTTGGAAGAAGGACGAGATTTCTCTGACAAATCGATTACTCTGGAGCATCAGATAGCACATATTATAAATCTTCAGACACAGCATGGCTTCTTCCTGGATGAAAGAAAAGCTGACATGTTATTTTCTCTGACAAGAGGCAAAGCCATGCAGATACAAGAGGAGATCCATCAAGAATTTAAACCAAGACCAAAGTTCATCAGAGAGGTAACACCAAAGTATAAAAAAGATGGTTCGTTATCTCTCACTGGTTTAAATAACATTGATAATGCTGCTGAAACTGTTGCAGGTAATTTCTCAACGTTCAAGTTCGAGGAGTTCAATCTAGGAAGTCCCAAACAAATTATTGAAAGACTAAACGCATACGGCTGGAACCCTGTTGTCTTTACGCCAAAGGGTTCGCCTAGAATATGTGAACGTAATCTTGAAACAATATCAGATAATGCTCCAGTTGCAGCCAAGAAACTTGCTGAGTGGAAGATGCTGGAATCTCGTTGGAAAACAGTGGAAAGCTGGACAAAGTTCTGCGATTCTGATTCCAGAGTACATGGCAAGGTCTTCACGATGGGTGCGGTGACAGGACGTATGACACATGCTGATCCTAACATGGCTAATGTTGTATCCTCTGACAAACCGTATGGCAGAGAATGCAGAGAATGTTTTACTGTTGCAAACCCTGACAGCTATAAGATCGTTGGTATGGATGCAAAAGGTTTGGAACTCAGGATGTTGGCCCATTACATGAACGATCCTGAGTACATAGACATTGTGTTGCATGGTGATCCACATGCTGCTAACCAGAAGGCTGCAGGGCTTGCAACGAGGGCGCAAAGTAAGACATTCATCTATGCCTTTCTTTATGGCGCTGGCGCAGAGAGAATAGGCAGTATAGTTAACGGTACAGCGCATGAAGGAGCCAGACTGAAGAGCCAGTTTCTTTACAACATGCCAGCACTAAGCACTCTTATAGAGAAAGTACAAAAGATAGCTACTGGTGGCTATGTACCAGGATTGGATGGCCGTCGCATATTAATACGTCATCAACACGCTGCTTTGAACTCATTGTTGCAAGGCGCAGGAGCAATTGTTTGCAAGCAATGGAGTATCTGTATGCACAGGTACATAAAAAGAAATAATTTAGATGCACATCTTGTCAACACCATACATGATGAGTTACAGTATGAGGTGCATGATAAGGATGTAGAGGCTGTGGTTATAGGTGCTGACAAAACGATGCAGGAAGCTGGCAAGATTCTGGATGTAAGATTACAACTCAACGCAGACGCGAAAGTAGGTTTAACATGGGCGGATACTCACTAGAGAAACAACAAGGACGACGAGCGGAAGTATGCTTCAAAGGTCTTGCAGAAAGACGAGGCTACACCGTTATACAAACTTCTGCAGCTTCTAACATACGCGAACACATTGATTTTATTTTAGCTAGGGACAATGAACCTGACAAAACGGCTGTTGACGTTAAAGCTCGTAAGAAAGTTTCAAGGTACTCTGACGAATACGATGACGAGAACGTATGGATTGAGTTTAATAACGTAAGAGGCAACCCAGGTTGGTTATACGGTAAGGCTGACAAGATTGCCTTCGAGAGAGCTTTTGACTTTGTGTTGGTAGATCGTGAGAGCTTAAAAGAGTATTGTGAGGCAACAGTATCCCCTGTGATTGTTAAATCCAGAGCAGAAGCTATCTACAAATCTTTTCAGCGTAATGGTAGAAAGGACGTTATCAGTCGAGTACCAATGAAGGACATTCTTCATCCATATTCTTTTACAGTAGGTACGGAGATATGGAAGAAGGAAGCTGACAGTGTTACTTAATGGCGTAGACCATACAGAAGTAGATTATAAGGAATTTCCTCAGTCGCGTAAAGAAGCTATGGAAATTGGTTCTACAAGATACTTTACAGGAAAAGCATGTAAACATGGACACATAACTTTAAGAAATGCTCGCAACGGTAGATGTACTGTTTGCTCTAGAAAAAACTCTCATGCGGCAAGAAAAAAGAATAGAGAAGTCAATAAAGAATGGGCTATAGAATATCTTGGTGGAAAATGTCAACATTGTCAAAATGTTTTTGATTGGGTTACTGTTTATGAGGCACATCATCTAAGTAAAGAACTAAAAGAAACAAATTTGGGAGAACTAGTAAACCCAGGAACTTCTCTAGAAACATTTAAAAAAACAGCTACACCAGAGTTAGATAAATGTATCTTGCTATGTGCTAACTGCCACAGAATAGAACATGCTGATCCAAATTCTAACTTTAATAAAAAAAAATAGTTGACAAGGCCGTCCAGAGGCTTATAATAGACATATCGAGTAACATAGAAAGAGGAGAAAATTCTATGATTGTACGAGGAACAGCGCAATGGGCGCATGTATTTGAACCAAACGAAATGAGTGGCAAGTATCAGGTTGATATTTGTAATATCGACAAACCGACTGCCAAAGCTCTTCGTAACGTTGGAATTGACGTTAAGAAGGGAACTGGTGACAAGGCCGACAAAGGAGAATATATAGTTGCCAAATCAGGCAGGTATGCTCCTAAAGTTATGGATCGTTCCAGAGCTGTTATGGACGGTACAACTCTTATTGGCAATGGCTCCAAGATTAAAGTTTCCATTAACCCATATCAATGGACATTCAAAGGCAAGTCTGGTGTTGGTGCAGGACTAAATGCTCTTATGGTTACTTCCTTGATAGCATACGGGGATTCAGATGAGCTTGAAGCTGAAGACGATGACGTAGGAGAGGATGACGACGAGCTGTAGGTAACACTCACGTTTTAATGGTAGGTTTGGGATGACGTATTGGAAGTCATCAGCATTAGAGCGAGGGTGGGGCTACTAGTGCGTCTTTTTCATTATGAGTAACATATACACTCTTGTCGAGGATATCTTTACTTTATTAGAAAAAGGTAAAGAAGGTATTGATGAGAGGAATGTAAGAGAGTTTTTTAAAGCTTTACGTGAAGATATAAATACCTTTTTATCTCCTGATGATAGAGACAGGTCTGGTAAATTACGTATGTCCTCTATTGGAAGACCAGATCGTAAACTGTGGTACGAATTTCACGATAAAAAGAAAAGAAATCTTCCTGGTCAGCTCAGACTAAGATTCTTCTTTGGTAATCTTGTTGAATCCTTTCTGTTGTTTCTGGCACAAGAGGCTGGTCATACTGTAACTGATCGTCAAAAGGAAGTAATCTTAGAAGGTATAAAAGGTCATATAGATGCAAAAATAGACGGGCATGTAGTAGATGTTAAGTCTGCTTCTGATTTTGGATTTAAAAAATTTATAGAGAACAGCCTAAGTGAAGATGATCCCTTTGGATATATGGGTCAACTAAGTAGTTATGTTCAAGCGGAAGGTGATACATCTGGATACTTCCTTGCGTACAACAAAAGTAATGCCGCTATGCATCTTCTCGAAATTGACGAACTAACATCTATTGATGCCAAGAAGCGTATCCAGCATGTGAAGAAAGTTATGAAACGCAAGACAGCACCTGATAGATGTTATCCTGATCAACCAGAAGGTAAACATGGCAATAGAAGTCTTAACAAGGCGTGTACTTTTTGTGATTACAAATATGAATGTTGGGCCGATGTCAATGGTGGGGCTGGTCTTAGAGTATTTGAATATTCTCGTGGACCAAAATACTTTACTCACATTGAAAAAGAGCCTAAAGTAGACGAACTATTATTTTAGCATTAAGGTTTAAAGATGGCAAATTATCTCAAAACACATCAAGCTTGTCCCTCTTGTGGTAGTAGCGATGCTATGGTATACAACGAGGACGGCACCACACATTGTTATTCTTGCAACAAACATACTCGTGCAGAAAATGTTGAATCGTTCCCTGATACTAAAAAGGTAAGACCAAAGATGGTATCTGTTGCTCCAGAATCAAGAGGAACTTGTGTTGCATTAGAGGACAGGGGTATCTCCAAGAACACCTGTGAAGCGTACAATGTTACAGTTAAAAACCGCCACCAGTACTATCCCTACTATGACGTAGATGGGGATTATGTCGGTTCTAAAATACGCCTTTATCGTGAAGATGGTTCAAAAGATTTTACACAGTCAAAGTCAAAAGAGCATGATCGCCGTACTCTCTTTGGTCAAATCAACTTCTCTTCTGGTGGTAAGTATGTAACACTGTGTGAAGGAGAAATAGACGCACTTTCTGCATATCAGATGATGGGGTCCAAGTGGACATGTCTGTCTTTAATCAACGGCGCACAAAGTGTTATTGGCGATATAAAGAGATCTTATGATTATCTTATGAGTTTTGAGCAAATCGTTTTATGTTTTGATAACGATGAGGCTGGAAGAAAAGCAACCAAACTAGCTTCAGAGTATCTTTCACCAAAAGCAAAAGTTATGAACTTAAAATTCAAGGATGCTAATGAGTATCTTATGAATAATAAACAGGACCAATTCTACAGTGATTGGTGGGCTGCAGAGGAATACAGGCCAGAAGGAATAGTCAGAGGCACAGAACTATGGGATATATTAAACGAAGAGGAACCTGTAACGGCGTGTAAATATCCTTATACGAAATTAAATGAGAAAACATACGGTATTCGTATGGGAGAGCTTGTAACAGTGTGTGCTGGTACTGGAATAGGTAAATCAACATTCATACGCGAGGTTATTAAATACGTGTTTGATAATACCAGTGATAATATTGGTATGATGTTCATGGAAGAAAGTATACGTAGTACATCAAAATCTATGATGAGTCTGGATTTATCTACTCCTCTCCATCTTCCTAGCTCCAGGTACACACGAAAAGATAAGGAGTATAAAGATGCATTCCTTAGAACAGTGGGTTCTGGTCGTTATTATTTCTTTAATCATTTCGGATCTAATTCTATTGATAACCTTCTTGCTAGGATACGTTATTTTGTAAAAGTAGGGGAGTGCAAGTATATAGTACTAGATCATATCAGTATCCTTGTAAGCTCTCAGGAACATGCGTATGATGAGAGGCGTACAATAGATGAATGCATGACCAAGCTTAGAACGTTGGTACAGGAGCTTAATTTTTCTCTGATTATTGTGTCGCATCTGCGAAGACCAGCGCAAGGCTCGCACGAAGAAGGTCGAAGCACTTCTCTCTCTGACCTACGAGGCTCTGCCAGCATAGGACAATTATCAGATATTGTTATTGGCCTGGAACGTGACGGCCAAGAAGACGACTTTACAGAGCGGCACACAACAAAAGTTCGTGTACTCAAGAACAGGTTCTCAGGAGATACGGGCTTGTGTGATGATGTATTTTATGATAAGATTAGTGGTCGTATGCGATTAACAAAGGATAACGGGGATTGCCTTTAATTAGCATGTATAATGTTACAGATACTGATATAGAGTCAAATCCTGAATGTCTCTTCATCTATGCGGATCATCGTAAACAAACTGGGAAGCCGTATCTTAACAACAAATTCAGGAGATTGGAACGAGCTTTCCCACTCATCCTCAAGAAACGTGGTGGGACAGATCCCATAGCATATTGGAAGAATAGCGAGTTCGAGTTATTTCTTAATGAATATGCCCCTTCTCTGCAGAAGATTGTTGATGTACTGCGACGGGGATGTGTAGGAATACTCTGTGCTGAGTCACTACATGACGATGAGTTTTTACCAACAACCTTGAAGGAACACTCTCCAGATATCCATGAGTATGTTGGCACAAGTCTTCATTCTTTTTATTCAGAATTTTCACCGAAGAAGTTGAGGTTGCAATGATTATGTTCTTTTCTGTTTTAACGATAATTGGAAATCTTTTATTTTCAGAGAATAAAGAATTCTTTGATACTTCAGAGAAAGAATATCAGGAAGGAGCTAGATGGCATTACGTTGGTCCACAAGATCTGGACCCTAACAGTAAATCCTTGCCTCTTCAAGTTGAGAATGGTAAACCATACATTATATTTAAGTTGAAAAGACCAAAATGACTAAACGTTACAGATCAAGTTTTGAAAATACCTTTGCTCAATTTTTGGGAATGAATCATATTCCTTTTGAGTATGAATCTGTGCGGCTCAAATATACGCCAAAGATCAGAACATACGTTCCAGACTTCCACTTGCATAAGCATGGTATGTATATAGAAACGAAGGGACGTTTCGTAGCAAGTGATCGTGCCAAACACAAATTGATACAGGAGCAGTTTCCTGATCTGGATATTCGTTTCTTGTTTCAGGATGCTAAACTAAAGCTCTACGCTGGTTCCGATACAACGTATGGTGACTGGTGCAAAAAGAATGGTTTTAAGTATGCGGAAAAGGAAATGCCAAAAGAATGGCTAGATCAACAGATTTGACAGGAGACGATCTAGACGATCTTCTTGCAGAAGAGAAGCATCTTCTCAAAGAGGATCGTGTTTACGTTATCCTCGAACTCGATGAAAGAGGAGATGATCTCTTCTCCATGTTTTGTATGGATACAACAAAGAGTAACAAGGATAAAACAGTTAATATCTGTCAGGTGTTGGCCAGAGGCGTGGTAGAGCTTTTAACCAATAACTGTGAGGATCTGTACGATCTAGGAGATAGTCTCTTACGCAATCAACCTGTGGAAGAGAATGAAAGTAATATAGTTTCTATCTCTTCGCACAGAGATTATAAGACCAAGAAGAGTCTTTTCGATGTTGAAGATGATAACGATGGCAAGACTACAATTACTTTTTCTATTGAAGATGCAGATGATGAAGGAGATCCAGATGGCTGATAAGGAAAACAAAGGAGATTTGGAAGAATTAATGGAAGCTATTACTCCTCTAAATAAAGAGGAGAAAGAGGACAACGTTAACCATCCAAAGCATTATACGATGCTTGATGTTGAAGCCATTGACTTGATAGAAATGTCCATGACCAAGGACGAGTTTCTTGGATACTTGAAGGGTAATGTTCTGAAGTATGTTATTCGTTACAAGCATAAAGGAAAGTCGCGTGAAGACTTGGACAAAGGTAAATGGTATCTGGAGAAGCTAGGGGATATGATTGATGAATAACGGTCTACCCACTGATTACCAGACGTTCATACATAAGAGCAGATATGCTCGTTGGCTTGATGATGAACAACGTCGGGAAACCTGGAACGAAACTGTAACACGTTTTGTTGATTATATGGTAGAACATATAAGGCTTGTTTGTGATTTTGATATCAGTGCTTCTGAGGAGTTGAAAGCAATCAAGAAGGCCATTCTCTTTCTGGATGTTATGCCATCCATGAGAGCTTTGATGACTGCAGGACCAGCCTTAAAACGCGAGAATATTGCAGGATATAACTGTTCATTTCTTCCTATTGATAATCCAAAATCCTTCGATGAGATCCTTTACATACTGATGAACGGTACAGGTGTAGGCTTCTCTGTTGAACGTCACTTTATCAGCAACCTGCCAACTATACCTGATAAACCCTTTGAAGAAACAGAGGACGTTATATCTGTTGCAGATTCCAAGGAAGGATGGGCCAGAAGCTTCAAAGATCTTATAAGTTACCTGTACACCAATCGTATCCCCAAGTTAGACTTCTCCAAAGTACGTCCCGTTGGTTCAAGACTAAAGACCTTTGGCGGCAGAGCGTCTGGACCAGAGCCGTTGAATGATCTATTCAATTT
>Ga0114899_1002093_pt1 | contig 10978 bp, 16 predicted proteins | sample MalvireepMed_215_FD_83497 | JGI IMG/M metagenome (GOLD analysis project Ga0114899, IMG submission 83497) | Marine viral communities from the Global Malaspina Expedition - Malaspina viral metaG DeepMed_215 | ecosystem: Environmental > Aquatic > Marine > Oceanic | place: Mediterranean Sea... | reverse complement strand
TGGGGAGGATGCGACCTGATGGGTCCGTTGTTTGATGAGGATTTGGCGTGGCGCGAGGAGGCGTTTGGTGAGCATCCTGTGTTGGGGCCGTGGGGGGATCCGTTTCACGATGAGGAACCTTTGGAGTGCGGTTTGGAAACACCCGAGGTGTGTGAGTCGTGCCAGTGAGGGAGTGGATCTTGTGCGCCGTCGTCACGGCGCTGTTCGCGTTTATTGCGCTCACGGTTTGGGGTTTGGGTCGGACGTTACAATCGTTGTTCGACTAGATGAAGGTTTGGATCGACCAGGATCTGTGTACGGGCGACGGGATTTGTGTTGAGATTTGCCCGTCGGTGTTCGACATGCACGAGGATGGTTTGGCGTATGTGAAGGAGGCCGATTGGCCGACTCTTTGTGGGCCTGATGGTGCTCCGCGTGGTGAGCCTGTCTATCGGATGGCTGAGGGTTTGGCGGTGGTCCCTGAGGGCGATGCGGATGCTGCGATTGAGGCCGCTGAGGAGTGCCCTGGTGAGTGCATCTTTTTTGAGGTCGAGTAGGTGAGCCGTCTCGGCGAGCTTCGCCAGGAGGCGGAGTGGCGGAAGTGTGCCCGCGATGAGCCGTATTTCTTACGCAAGTATTGGCATATTGCTCATCCTGCTCATGGTCGAATACTTTTCGATCTCAGGGATGCTCAGTCTGCGGCTTTGACCCATTGGGATAATCACCGTTATTCGTTGACGTTGAAGGCCCGTCAGATTGGTTGGTCTACGTTGGTGGCGGCGCACCAGTTTTGGTTGGCGTTCTTTACCCCTGATCAGAACATTATTGATCTGTCTCGTACGGAGCGTGAGGCGGTTCAGTTGTTGCGGAAGACGAAGTACGGGTTTTCGCATTTGCCAAGGTGGATGGTTGACAGGGGGCCGCGTAGCCTGGTTGAGCATCAGCAACGCATGTTTTTCGGTAATGGTTCTCAGATTGTGTCGATGCCTTCTGCTAGTGATCCTGCGCGTGGCGAGTCCGCCACGCTTATCGTGGTGGACGAGTGGGCGTTTTTGCCGAACCCTGAGGAGGCGTGGTCTTCGATTGAGCCTGTGGCCGATGTGGGTGGTCGGATTATCGGGTTGTCTACGGCGAATGGTTCGGGGAACTTCTTTCACCATTTGTGGGTTGGGGCTTCGACGGGGAACAACAAGTTTGAGCCGATGTTTTATCCGTGGTCCGCTACGGAGGATCGGGATGACACCTGGTATGAGTCGAAGGTCAAGGCGATGTTGCCGTGGCAGTTGTCTCAGGAGTATCCGACTACGCCTGAGGAGGCGTTTGTAAAGTCGGGTAACCCTGTGTTCGATTTGGATGTGTTGGATGACATGATGGTTCGTTGCCGCCCTGGGTTGTCGGGCTATTTGCACGAGTTGTCGGCCAGGTCTGTGGAGTTCAGGTCGTGAATTGTTGGCGTTGTGACTCTGAGTTGGTGTGGCAGGGCGATTACGACATGCCAGATCACGATGAGGACGAGGTGACGGTCACCCATTTGGATTGTCCTCGTTGCGATGCCCATGTCGAGGTGTATTTGCCGTGAGCTTGGAGGTTTGGTGTAAGCCTGAGGGGAATCATGCGTACGTGTTGGGGGTGGACACGGCGGAGGGTTTGGGGCATGGCGACTATTCGTGCATCCAGGTGTTGGATGTGAGTACGGGCGATCAGGCGGCGATATGGCACGGCCATATTCCGCCTGACGAGTTGGCTGCGGAGGTTTTCCGTGTCGGTTTGTGGTATCGGGATGCGTTGTGTTGCGTCGAGTCGAACAATCATGGTTTGACGACGATCACGATGTTGCGCCAGTTGGGGTATCCGCGCATGTTTCGGAAGCGGTCGTTGAACCAGGTGACTTCCAAGGTGTCGATGGAGTTTGGTTGGCGGACGACGCGCACGTCGAAGCCTTTGATGATTGACGATTTGGGCATGGCGTTACGCAACGACGAGTTGCGCCTGTACGACCGTCACACGGTCGGCGAGTTGCGGACCTTTACCCGTAATGATCGGGGTTCGATGTCGGGGTCGCCGTATGACGACAGGGTGATGGCTTTGGCGTTGGCGAACCAGATGAGGAAGTATGCTCACGCCCCTGAGTATGTTGAGCATGTGGACGATTATTGGACTGTGGACTGGTTTCGGCGCCTTGCTGTGGCTGACGATCTGGAACCTGGGAACTTTCGTATCGGCGCGACGGGCGTCCGTGGGACACCCTGAGCCGTGTTGTAGACATGTCTATTCACCGATTCCAGGAGCAGCTTTATGGCTAGGTTCGTTGCCTTTACTAACGGTACGGAAACCGTTGATGGCCGCAAGGGTCAGAACAACAAGATGGAGCGTGGCGGTTCTGTCGTGGCTAACCCGATTTGGGAGCCTGCGGCACCGCAATCTCCGAAGCAGCGGTTTAGTTCACCGAAGGTGAACAACCAGACGGGCGGTTACGGCCAGGTCACGGTGCGCGACACCCCGTTCAACCAGCATGGCGAGACGGGCAAGGTTGAGCCTGGCAAGCCGCAGCCTGACCTGAAGGGCCACAACGCAGCGCCTCACACCAAGCGCCCGTAAGCCGTGGCGATCCTCCCACAGGGGGCGTCCTTCGACGAGTTTTGCTCGTACGTTCGCGGCATCCGTGAGGATGTCCATGACGACGAGTTGGACGATTTGTGGGAGTGGCGGCAGAAGCTGCTGGGGGTCCGTGTGGCAACTGGGCGTGGTTTCCGCGCCCAGATGCCTGCTGACGAGCAGCATTTGACCCGTGCAGAGCGGGGCCGTAAGGCTGAGGCTGAGGCGTTGTCTCAGGGGCGCAATATCGAAAGGTTGCCTGACAAGGCTTATTTCTGATGGCTCGTAAGACCCGAGATGAACTTTTAGGCGATTTTCAGCACAGGTTGGACTTGTCGCGCCGTTGGCGCGACGAGGAGGGCTACGACAGGACGTGGCGTCGCCTGATCGACATGTATCGGGGCAAGCATTGGCCTCGTACTACGTCGGCGCAGCGTGATCTGATCACGGTCAATTTGTCGTTTTCGACGGTGAACGTGATTGCCCCTTCGGTGGCGGTGAACCATCCGAAGATCGTGGTGAAGGCCAACCATCCTGGCGACGAGGCGAACGCCTCGTTTGTCGAGGCGGTCGTGAACCATTTGTGGCGCCATCACGACTTCCGTAAGCCTTTCCGTCGTGCTGTAAAAGATTTCCTGATCTTGGGGCACGGCTGGTTGAAGGTCGGTTGGCGTTTTGTCGAGCAGGAGCGTTCCCTGGGTGACGGGGAACGCGACGCCTTGTATGAGCAGGCGGTCGGTGAGGCGAACGCTTTCGCTTATGAGGAACCGTTTTTGGCTTCCGATTTGCCGTCCGATGAGGAGATAGCGGCGAATCTGCCGACGACGCAGATGACGGTGGTGGAGGATCAGCCGTTTGTGGAGCGGGTTTCTCCGTTCGACATGTTCGTGGACCCTGAGGCGACCTGCATCGAGGATGCGATGTGGATTGCCCAGCGGATTGTTCGCCCGTTGAAGGAGGCGCAGGACGACAAGCGTTATTCGCCTTCGGTGCGTAAGGGGCTGTCTGCGAACGCTGGCGTGAACCCGATGTATTCGGACGGCTATTACGAGGACAAGTTGGAGCGGTATGTGGAGGATGACCGTGTGGTCATCTGGGAGTATTACGACGTTCCGTCGAACAAGATGTCGGTGTTTGCCGACCAGGGCGACGGGTTCCTGGTGCCTCCTACGGTGATGCCGTATGCGTTCGGGCAGCCGTTTGTGATGCTCCGCAACTATGACGTTCCTGACGTGTTCTACCCGATTGGCGATTTGGAACCAATCGAGTCGTTGCAGTTGGAGTTGGACAAGACCCGTTCCCAGTTGATGAACGACAGGAAGCGGTACGCCCGCAAGTACCTGTACCACGAGAGGTCGTTTGGCCCTGAGGGCCGCGAGGCTTTAGAAGCCGACGATGACGGGCGCCTTGTCCCTGTGGTCGATGAGAACAAGCCGTTGTCTGAGGTTGTTGTTCCGATGCCGCAGATTCCCATTTCGGGCGACATCTATGCGTACTCGGACATTATTGAGGATGACATCAACACGGTGTCGGGCATTTCGGAGTACGCCAGGGGGGCTTTGCCTGAGATCCGTCGCACGGCGACGGAGGCCAGCATTATCGCTGACGCTCAGAACGCCAGGGCTGCCGACAAGTTGGCTTTGATCGAGATTGCTATTTCTCAGATTGGCCGTCGCGTGTTGCAGCTCGTTCAGCAGTATATGACGGGGGAGTCGATGGCCCGTGTCGCGTTGAAGGGCGGCGAGTCGATGTATGTCGCTTATACGCGGGAGGAGATCAGCGGCGAGTACGACTTCACGGTGGAGGGCGGTTCGACGCAGCCGATCAACGACACGATCCGTAAGCAGCAGGCGGTGTCTTTGATGAACGCCATTGCGCCTCTGATCGGCACGGTGATTGATCCGACGGCGTTGGCGATGCACGTTCTTGAAGAAGGATTCGACGTGAAGGATCCGATGAAGTTCCTGGTGCAGCAGGGTCAGCCTGCCACGCCTGAGCAGGAGGCGGTTGCTGGTGAGACTCCTATGCCGCCCCAGCAGCCGATGCCTCCCGATATACCCCCTGTCCCTATGCCGCAGGGGCCAGATTTGGGGGCGTTCGCCCCGACGGGCGGTGTCCCGCCTGAGTTGTTGGCGCAGTTGCAAAACCAGATGGGTTTGGAATTGCCTGCGCTTTGATCCACGGTGGGACACCCTCACCGTGACTATTAGGAGCAACCGTCAAGGACTCCCAGGAGGCAGAAGTGCCCGAAGAAAACATGGAAGCAACAGAATCCGCTGCGGTGGACAGTCCAGAGCTTCCTATAACAGAACCGACGGAAACCAGCGGCTACACCGTGAAAGTTGACGGGGAGCAGCATCAGGTCAGTCTTGAGGAACTGCAAAGCGGATACCAACGTCAGGCGGATTACACCCGTAAGACGCAGGAGTTGGCATCCGAACGTCAGCGTCTACAACAGGCAGAAACCATCGTGTCGGCCCTGGAGGCCGACCCGCAGGGAACTTTGGCCGCGTTGGGGAACGCTTTGGGCGTGGCGGACAGCCCCGTGCCCCAGGACGACGTGTCGTCTTGGGAGGACGAGGATCCGACTGCTCAACGTGTCGCCCACTTGGAGGCCCAGGTTGCTCGACAGGCGCAGACGCATAGGAAGCAAGCGTTGGACAAGGAAGTTTCACGCTTGAAGGGCCAATACGGCAATTTTGATGAGCAGGTGCTGTTCAAGCATGCCCTGGACAACAAGATTGCCAATCTTGAGGCCGCGTACACCCACATGAACTTCAACGGGTTGGCTGGTTACGCTGGGAAACTTCAGCGCGATCAGGAAACCTTGGAAGCGAAGCGTGGTGGCGCTCCTGTGGAGGGCGGCAAAACCGTCCAGCAGGGCACCGTTGTGGACGGTTCCCCCAAGAAGGTCACTTCGTTGCGTGAAGCCTTTGCCCTCGCCAAACAGGAATTAGGCACCTAAACCTTTGAAGGGGGTTTCAGATGGCGGCTGGCAACAGCAACTTTGACGAGATTCTCTCTACCACACTCAAGAACTACGTTCCCAAGCTGACAGATAACATCTTCAGCGCACGTCCGTTGTTCTATGCGCTGACGAACGGACAGACCATTCGTCGGATCAGTGGCGGAGCGAAGATCGTCGTCCCAGTGATTTACGGGACGAACTCGACCGCTGGCTCGTACAGCGGCACCGATACTATTGACACGACTGCTCAGACAGGCATTTCGGCTGCTGAGTACGACTGGAAGCAGTATGCGGCCACAGTGACAATCTCGGGCGTCGAGGAAGCCAAGAACAACGGCGAAGCCCAGATTATCGACCTGCTGGAAGGCAAGATTTTCCAGACGCAGGAAACCATCATCGAGAACATGAACACCATGTTGTTCGGGAACGGTACTGGCAACAGTAACAAGGATTGGCTGGGCCTGAGTGCTCTGGTCGGTTCCACTGGTTCCCCTGGTGGCATTGATGCCACTGATGCGGACAACTCGTGGTGGAGGTCTGCGGTAACGAACCAGGGTTCGTCTGCGATCACTCTCGCTTCGATGGCGACCCTGTACAACAACTGTTCGGTTGGTAATGACCAGCCGACTATCGGCATCACGGGTCAGAACCAGTACGAGGCTTACGAGGCTCTGCTGGTTGATCAGATCCGTTACACCGATACCGATATGGCTGATGGCGGTTTCCAGAACCTTTTGTTCAAGGGCTGCCCGCTCACCTTTGACGGCACTCTGGCAGGCGAGGGGAAGCTTTACTTCCTCAACACCAAGTACCTGCAACTGGTGGCACATTCTGACGTTTGGTTCAAGCCAACGCCGTTCGTGCGTCCCACCAACCAGGATGCCGTTTACTCACAGTTGCTTTGCTACGGCGAACTGACGACGAGTAACCGTGCCCGTCAGGGCTTCATGTACGGGATTACGCCTGCGTAAGACCGTCTATTTGACCTATTAGGAGCATGATGGGACGAGGTTTCGCATACGCACACAAGGCGGGGCAGCGCCCTTACGGGCAGCCTGCTGACGGTTTCCGCGACGCGTCGCCACGGCCACAAACCGTGGGTCCGTCGAGAAACATTCAGCGCGTCCAGCGTATCGACATCCCTCCCGATGTTCCTGAGGTCATCAAGTGCAGTTCGCTGACTCGTAGCGGGGCACCCTGTAAGGGGCGCCCCGTTACGGGCAGCGACCTGTGCGTCTTCCACACCCCGAAGGAGTAGCGGGTGGATATTTCCACCATGCGCTCGTATATCCGCTCTGTGGTGGATATTGATTCGTCCGACATCGCGGACGACACCCTGAACCGTTTCCTCGGCGAGGGGTATGACAAGATCGTCTATTCGGAGAAGCGTTGGCCGTTCTACGAGGTGGCGACGACGTTTGAGACTGTCGCTGACCAGAAGGATTACACGTTGGCCGTGGTCGGCGCGTCGGTGACGAACGGTTTGCGGGAGATCGCAGCGTTACGCACCGACAACCATGTCGTGTCCTATGTGGGCCGCGATTCGGGCGATGTCGTCTACCCGTTGGACATGAACACGACGGGTGACGCCTGGTGGTGGTCGTTCTGGGCGGAGTCGGTTCGCCTATATCCGACCCCCAGTTCCGCCTATACGGTGTATGTGCGCGGCTACCAGGATCCGACAGCGTTCGGGGCGGCTTCGTCGGATGCGACGGAGCCGTCTGATTTGCCCGCACCGTTCCACATTCTGGTCGCCACCTATGGGATTGCCCGCGCCTATGAGCAGCAGGAAGACCCTGGGATGGCAGCCCAGTATTTCGCCCTGTTCGAGGGCGAGCTGGACAACTTGAAGGACAGGTATGTGGACATGCCTGCCCCTCAGCCGATCATGCTGAACAGCCGCACCGCTTCGCGGTGGCGTTCGCAGGTCATTTTGCCCAACCGTCTCCGCTATTCCTGGGAGTAGCAGATGGCTCGTGGCGCTGGCGCGCGAGGCAGCGGGTTTCGCCTTACCGCGCTCGAATCTTTCTCAGGTGGCCTGAATCTGCGGTCGGACCAGTTCAATCTGGCCCCCAACGAGTCGCCTGACCTGTTGAACGTGGTGGTGGACCCCAGGGGCGGGGTTCGGATGCGTGACGGCGTGGACCGCAGGAACACGACGGCCCTGTCGGCTGACGTGAAGGGCATGTGGGGGTTCCACACGGGTGGTGGAACGAACGCTGTCATGGTCAACTATGGGACCAAGGTCGCCCAGTCCACTAGCGCCAACTTCACCGATTTGACGGGCATCACGGCCCGTACGGACGGTAGCCGCGTGTACGGGATGACGATGAACGATGTCGCCTACGGGGTGTCGTATGACAAGCCGTCGTTCAGGTGGAACGGGTCGGCTGCCGCCGATCTGGGCACCACGTTTGACGGGACGACAGGGAACTTTCCACAAGCCCAGTATGTGGCCTTTTGGAACAATTTTGCGTGGGCTGCCCATACGTATGAGGGGTCTACGGCGCACAAGTCGAGGGTTCGTTGGTCTAACGCGAATGAGCCTGAGAAGTGGGGCGAGGAGGGTTCCGCTAGTCCCGATTCGGACTATGTGGACATCGACCTGGGGGAGCACGGCGACTACATCACAGGCATGGCCGCTTTCGGCGACCGTCTGTTGGTGTTCAAGTCGAACTCGACGTATGCGATCTTCGGCTACGACTCTGATTCGTTCCAGGTGCAGTTGCAGTCTGCGTCGGTGGGGATGATTCCGTTGTCGTCGCCTGCGATCACCCCGAACGGGGTGTTCTTCTGGTCAGCGGAGGAAGGCGTCTACCTGTACAACGGGCAACAGTTCGTTTACCTGTTTTCCAAGTTGCAGCCCGCCATTGACGACGGGCGGATCACATTCGTGAATCCGCCCCAGTTGGCGTGGGGCGACAACAAGCTGTTTGTGTCTTTGGACTGGACGGTGGACGGGGTTACGACGAGGCGGACGCTGATTTACGATCCGACGATTGGCGAGGGCGGCGCCTGGACGATGACCGACATTGACGCTGGGCCGATGATGGCGTACCGCCCCCCGAACGAACGGGCGTCGGTGTTGGCTGGTTGTGTCGCCAACACGGGGGCCGTTGTCGATGTTGAGGACGAGCAGAACCGCAACTCCGACCGTTATACGGGGTCCACGGAAACACATATTGCGTCTCATTTCGTGACGCCGTGGTTGACGGGCAACGATCCGATTACGAAGAAACGGTGGGGGAAGCCAAGGTTTATCACCTTGGCGCAGGACACGATCACGATGCCCGTCCAGGTTTACAAGAACTATGACAAGTCGTCGCAGACGACGACGTTTGACGTGAATGTGACGGGCAGGACTTCCGATTCGGTGTGGGATACGGCGAAGTGGGATGACGCCGACCCCGATTCCGACTATTACGCCGCATGGGACGCCATTTCGAGGGATCTGGTCGCCGATGTGGTGCGTTTGCCGACACTTGGGACAGCCCTCAGCATTAGTTTGAAGGTCAACGGTCCCTCTACGAACAACCACTGGGAGGTGAACGCTATGGCGTTCACGTATAACCCGAGGAGATTGCGCTAAATGGCGACGTTGGCTGTCACAAACGACTTTTCGGCGGGGACCACGATTGTGGCCGCCGATATGAACACGAACTTCTCCGACGTTGAGACGTTTGTGAACTCGTCCCCTGGGTTGGTGCAAAACACCCTGGTGGACGCTAAGGGTGATCTGCTGGCCGCTTCGGCTGATAACACGATTACCCGTCTGGCTGTCGGCACCAACACTTACGTGTTGACTGCCGATTCGTCGGAGGGGACGGGTATGAAGTGGGCTGCGCCCACGGTGGGGACGGTTACGTCGGTTACTGGGACGGCTCCGATTGTGTCGTCTGGTGGGACAACGCCTGCTATTTCAGTGACGACCAATGACGCACAGCTCATTTTGAACAACGCGATTTTCAACTAAGGAAGGCCAATGGCAACATATTCTAAAGAAAAGCTGTCGCACAGCACGAACGGCAAGAACATCAAGGTCGTCGCTACTGCTACGGCGGGAACCGACATCCACACTTGCACGAGTGCTACGGGCGCCAACTATGAGGAAATCTGGTTGTACGCCTGCAACACCGACTCGTCGGACAGGAAACTGACGTTGGAGTTCGGTGGTACTACGTCACCTGACGATCTCGTGGAGGTGACGATTGGCGCTGAGGCAGGCTGGGTGCTGGTGTGCCCAGGGATCCTGTTGCAGAACAGTTTGGTGGTCAAGGCGTTTGCCGCTGCGGCGAACGTGGTGGTCGTCAACGGGTTTATCAACCGCATTACTGCCTAGGCGATGTTTCGCCAGGATCGCACCAACCCGTCTACCGCTGTTTCTAACTGGCGGGGGCGGCGTGACACGCCGAAGGCGTGGCCGTCTACGGCCGTGTCTTCTTGGCTGAATGGCGGCCTGTTCGGTGCTGCGCCTTTGACGGCGTTTGGTGGGATCATCACGCAGTATGAGGATTCTGGTACGACGTATCGGGTTCATACGTTCCGTGGTTCAGGCAAGTTCTATGTGTCTGCTGGTGCGGCTGATGTCGATTATCTGATCGGCGCAGGCGGCGGCGGTGGCGGTTACGAGAAGGGCGGCGGTGGCGGTGCTGGAGCGTTCCTGTCGGGAACCTCAGCCGTGTCAGCGGGAACGTACACAATCGTTGTCGGTGACGGTGGCGGTCCCACGGCGTCTGGCAACCACACGAATGTGATCGGGACCGACAGTTCAGCGTTCAGCCAGACGGCTTCTGGCGGAGGCGGTGGCGCAGGGTCAAACAGCGAGGCCAGCGATGGTCAAGACGGCGGTTCAGGCGGGGGTGCCCGTCAGGTCGGCGGCGGTGGCGGTTCTGGCGGTTCGGGCACCACAGGAGGCAACGACGGCGGGGACAACTCGCAGTCAGCGGCCAGCCCTAACGGGGCATGCGGTGGTGGCGGGTTTGGCGCACAGGGTGTCGATGCGACTTCCGCTAACGCCACAGCGGGTGGCGCTGGAGCGACAGGTATAGGCATCACCGCCACCGATCCGACCTACGGAGGCGGAGGCGGTGGTGGTGGTTACGGCACGGGTGGCGATGGCGATGGTGGCACAGGCGGCGGTGGCAAAGGCTCAAAGGGCAACCCTGGCGTGGCGGGTGGCGGGGTTCCGAACACTGGCTCTGGTGGTGGTGGTGGCGGCAACAACGGCAACGGCGGTCAAGGCGGTGCGGGTATTGTGGTTATCCGTTACGAGGTGGCCGCATAATGGCTGATCCCGCATACATCGACTCCGACGGTGTTCTCACTGACGGTGAGGCATGGGTCGGTATCGCCACGACGACGCTCGGGTCGGACACGGCCACGGTCACGTTTACTTCAACGGATGACGGTCAGGTTGGGGACTGGTCGCAATACATG
>Ga0114899_1002091_pt1 | contig 10989 bp, 18 predicted proteins | sample MalvireepMed_215_FD_83497 | JGI IMG/M metagenome (GOLD analysis project Ga0114899, IMG submission 83497) | Marine viral communities from the Global Malaspina Expedition - Malaspina viral metaG DeepMed_215 | ecosystem: Environmental > Aquatic > Marine > Oceanic | place: Mediterranean Sea... | reverse complement strand
CTACAGGTCGGCGTGCATGAGAGTGCCGCGATCCTGGGCGATAGCTATGTGATCGGTGAGTTTGACGACAGCCTGGGCGCTGACGGCGGCGTGCGGCTGGCTCATAACGACGCGAGCCTGATCCGCGTGCAATACGACCCCAATGACGCCAACGCCCTGTTATGGGCGGCGAAACGCTGGACCGTTGGGGGTATCACCTACCTCACGGTGTACTACCCGGCGCGGATTGAACGCTGGATATCCCGTTCGGGAAGTGCCGCCTGGGAACCACGCATCGTCGATGATGAGGAATGGCCGACACCGTGGCTGCTTGACGGGCAACCGGCGGGGATCCCGGTCGTGCATTTCCGCAACCGCGCCCGGTATGGGCTAGGCGTGAGCGAGCTTGCGGGTATCAAGGGCCTACAGAACAACGCCAACAAGACCCTAGTCGACCTGATGGCAGTATTGGATACCAACGCCTTCGCGCCGGTATACACGGTCGATATCGCCAAGCCGCGAGGTTCGTTGAACGTCCATCCCGGCGCGGTGTGGCAGTTCCGCAGCACAGCGGCTGAGGGTCGGCAAGGCACGGTTGGCACGCTACCGCCCGTCGACCCTGGTGGAATCCTGGCGAGCTTCGACAAGTTGGTCGAGATCATTGGGGCTGTAACGTCGACGCCCACGCACTTGATCTGGCGTACCGACCAGTTCCCATCCGGCGAAGCCTTGAAAACGGCAGAGGCACCGTTGCTGGCGAAGATCGAGAATCGCCAGACGCTATTGGGCAACGCCTGGGAACAGGCGATGCGCGTGGCATGGACGGTCGGAAGGATTGCTGGGCTGAGTGCCCCTGACTGGTCCGAAATCAATGCTGTCTGGCATGACCCATCGCCCCGATCCGCAAGCCAGCATCTGGCAAGCCTGGAAGCCAAGGAACGCCTCGGTGTACCGCGCACGCAGCTATGGCGCGAGATGGGCTACAGCGAAGATCAGGTCAGCCTGATGCTAGTCGCCCAAGAGGAAGAGCAAGCACGCGAATCTAATATCGGCGCGGAAATCCTGCGGCGAGCGGCTGAGGGTCAAGGCACACCGGCGACGTTGTGATGATCTCCCGGCTGTCCTCATGGGTCGGGCGTATTCGTCAGGGCGAGGACCTGCCCCGCACCCAGGCGGAGCCACCGCTAGCCGCATCCATTGACATGGACACACGACTGGCCGTGGTCAAAGAACTCAACGACCTATTTCAGGAAACTATTCTGGACGACGGCTGCCCGTTCACGGCTGACATCGTATGGGGGCACGATATGAGAAACACGGGCGGGGCGGCACCGAAGGTCATTCGCAATTCGACCTGCACGGTGCTGATAGAAATCCGTGGCGGGGCCGTTGGGGATGTGTACCCGTGGCCAGAATCAACGATCTACAAGGGCAACGGTCATGGCGATTGACGCCCCCATGCCGCCCGTCTTTGAAGTGGCGACCCGGTTCAACGATGCCGTCGTTGGCCGCGAGGCCCAAGCAGCGGCGCAGATGTCAAAAATCTATGTCGGACTGCACAGCGAATTACAGAGCAGCATTCGTACGCTGCTCGCCACGCTGAGCGACAACCCGACCAAGGGGGAGATAACCCGTCTGTGGCGAGCCTTGGGGCTTGAGGGGCAGGTGCTGTCGGGGTTAGGAACCTTTGGTGATGACGCGGCGTCGATCATTACCCAGGGGCAGGCGCAAAGCATTCAAACCGCTATGCGAGATGCCCGCAGGCTCGTCGATGTCGGGCTACCGCCCGGCGTTAACGTGTCGGTGCTAGAGGCGGCGGGCGTGGGCTGGAACCAGCTACCCGAGAGCGCCCTTATCAACATGCTGGGGCGACTGGGTGACGGGTCGCCATTGAGCGACCTGCTGGACGATTTAGGGCCGACGGCTAACCGGCAGGTGCGAGCGGCATTGGTTGAAGGGGTTGGGCTGGGGTTAAGCCCACGCGAGGTTGCACGCCGCACGCGCAATGCGTTCGGTGGGGGCTTGACACGAGCCCTGCGGGTCAGCCGCACAGAAATCCTGCGTTCCTACCGCGAAGGTAACCGGATGCAGTGGCAGGCGAACCCACAAATCGTCCGGCAATGGGAACGGCGGGCGGCATGGGACGAGCGCACGTGTCCCGCATGTATAGCCCTTGACGGTACGCGCTATCGCACCGAAGACCCCGGTGATTTCCACGTCAATGACCGGTGTGCGATGGTGCCCATCCCGGTGTCGTACCGGGACCTCGGCTTAGATATTGACGATCCGTCGATGGAGCGCCCGACCGCTCGCGATTGGTTCGGTGGGCAATCCACCGGTACGCAGCGCGAGATGTTGGGGGCGGCCAAGTTCGACGCCTGGAAAAGCGGGACAATAGACTTTAGCGACATGGTGCGACATACTACGCATCCTGATTGGGGGCGTTCGGCAACCGTTGCCACACTTAGCGAGATGGGGTTAGGAAAATGAAGAGGAAAGGTAAATTAAATTGGGAAGAGCATTGCCCCAATATGGGCACAGATTTATCGGAGATCGTTGAACTCGTTCGCCTGAAAACCCCGGTGCCCAACGTCCACCTGGACCTTGGCTCACCCCAACCGGCTGAATTTATCCTCTGCCAAGTGTGGGCTGGAGGTCTGCGGGATGCCGCGCTCGCGAAAGACCCCGAGGAACGCCAGCAGGCGCTCGATTGGGTCAAAGGCGTCGTAACACGACTCGGTAGCCCGAAGGCCGTATCGCTCCTCGACCTGCTGGTCGCAATTACTGGATCTTGGTACATCGAGCCAGAGGTGCAGCCCTGGCCTCAGCAGGGCTGATGCGAGAAGACCCTACAAGCCCTCGCGACCGACGGGACGACACCATCGGGGCATTATTGGGTACGATAAGCGTCATTCTGCTTATTGCTGCTATTCTGCTCCTGCTCCTAATACCCTGGCCGATGGGGGGGATCGTTAGATGAGTGGCCCAATAGTCTTCGCCGGTGTTGTCGGGGTATTCGTTGTCGCCGGATTAGCAGTGGTACGTCTTTTACATTGGGCGCTGCGCCGCTAATGCCCCGTGCCGTGCGAGCGCAGATGTATCAGTGGGATAGGCGGTGTGTGATGTGCGGTGAATCAGCGACTGGCTGGTGGGGAGCCGCGCACCTGGGACCACCGACCGAGAACGTTCTCTATACGTGCCTCAAACATTGGGACGCCATAGACCGCGAGAAGACGATGGTTGACGGTCCGATCCCAACCGGTGAATCGGACATGGCGAAGCGCCCGCTCTACATCGAGGCGTTGCGCCGGACGAATATGTTCGATACACGTTTGCTGATTCAGCGCGTGGCGAAGGAGGCAGATTTTGGCAGTGATGACCGATCCAACCATTGAGCGTGATGTGCTGGGCGTGAGCCTGCATACGCATGAGCGGCGAGCCATCCAGCGCATTTCGTCATCGGCGTGGTGGTGCCCATTCTGTGAACACTCGAACCAGCTAGGGTTTGTGACCGCCTGTGGCGGGTGTGGCGCAACAATCACTGACGATGGTGTTGACGCGCAGGGCGATCCGATCTACCACGCGACCAGCACTGTCCGAAGCACTGAGGCGATTCCTGACGATATCGCCCAGGCATTGCAGAACGGTTCGCCACTGCCCAGCCCGAAGCGCAAGAAAACGGCGCGAACCCTGCAAGATATTCCGCTCGATGCCTACAGGTTGGTTTTCAAAGCCTTGCAACAACCGGCACCGACGAGCGTTTCTGAGGCTGTCAACAGCCTACGGGATATCTCGAAATCCTTGTGAGTCGCAGTGAAACTCGACGAGCGAACGTCAACGTGATAAGACTGCACGTAATGCGGGAGCGCACACCACCATGCTGAAGATCGACGGGCAAGATTTCGCCGTGTATCACACTGGAGACCGAGGGCTGTCGTCCGACGACGGCTCCTTCCGCATTCTTGGACAAGTCAACGAGGCTGAGAACACGATCCTGCTCGAAGGCAACCTGCCGTCAACACGGCAGGAAGAAGTCCTGCTGCACGAGATGTTTCACGTCGCCATGCCCCACCTATGGGAATCCGACATCAACGCCCTCGGCAATCGCGTCCACGGGTTCCTCGCGAACAACGGGATGCTCAACGAGGGGTTCTTGGAGCGCGTCATGGACGGCCCAGCCCCATCGCATGTTATTGATTCAACGATTGACAATTTGAACCGTGTAGCGGCTGGGGAGGCCGACACGGGTATGCGGTTGAGTGCCAGTGGCACAATAGCCGCACGAGCAACCGTCGCGGATGCAACCGTTGACGGGGACGACGAGACCGGCAGTGCCGGTCACACTTCGCCTGGTCTAGTAGACGGCGAAGGGGAGCCTCCACCGGGCGGCAGTGCCGCAGGCGGTGAACAGGATGTGGGCGCGGCCTTACGCGCCAGAGATCGCGAAAAGGTCCGGGCGCAACGGGCTGAAGCGAGACTTCGAGAACTTGAAAAACGCGAACAAGATCGCGCACAAGCCGAGGAGTCGGAACTTCAGAAAGCCCACCGCGAACGGGACGAAGCACGTGCGGCAGCAGAGACGGCGTTGACGGCGGCTCGTGAATCGAGCGACCGCGCGGCGTTTGTCAGTGCGGCAACAGCGGTCGGATGTCTGGATGCGGACCTGCTATTCAGCGGGAGTCGCGGCCAGATTGACGGCTTGCGGGATGCCGATGGTGCGCTGCCACGCGAAGCGATTGACGACTTCTTGGCGGAAACCAAGGCGAGTCGTGCATACCTGTTCGGATCAGCCGGGGGAAACCGACCCATCCCACGCGGCGATGCTGCGGCGACGGGCGATGCGCCAGTGGACAAACCCACTGACCGTCTGCCCAAAGACCCGGCACGGCGCGAGATCGCTCAGTCGATCTATGACGGGATGGGCTTAGGGCGCTAACGCGCCGGGGTTTCCTGTTCGCGCTATCCCGGTGAACGCCGGGGAGACGGAGGCTGATTTCTATGGCTGGTTTTACTTATGAATATTCGCTTGGGGGCGGTTCAAAGCCTGCGCTGGGCATATTCAAGAGCAAGGACACCGAGACCCTAACGAAGGGTGACATCCTCAACCTTGAATCCGGCGAGGTGGACTTGGCTGCGACGAACGATGCCGCCTTTGTTGGCGTAGTCGTCGGGGCATCGAACCTCTCCCTGTCGGCTGAGGCGCAAGGCGTCATCACCGCAGTGGATTCAACGACCGAGATTATTGCGATCCTTGATCCGCTGGCCGTGTATTCGGTCGAAGACGACAACGCCCGCAACGCTGGCGCGACACTGGACATCTCCGGGGCAACCGGGGCACAGACAGTGGCTGCGACATCCAACGCGGACTTCACAGTCGTGACGACGAAACGCGCTGCCAGTGACCGCACATTCATCAAATTCACATCTGGCGAACACTACCTGGACATCTAGTCTGGGTATAGGAGGTTTATTTTGATCGTTCAGGGCAACTTTACAGACCTGCTTGAACCCGGTGTTCGAGAGATTTTCGACGCCGATGCAGGTCGCCCCTTGCCAGTGCGAGATGCGCTTTACCGCACGATCTCAAGCGCGAAGGCCGAGGACCACTACACCGGTATCGGAAGTCGGCGTTTGGTTCCCGCCTACGAAGGCAATATCTCAAACGAGGACTTCGACCAGTATTACAAGACGACCCTCACGAACATCCTGTTCGTGGACGGTCTACAGGTCGAGCGCTCGCTGTTGGAAGACGAGCAGTACGGAGAAATCCGCACGAGAAGCGAGCAGTTTGCCGGGTCCTTCCCTGACACACAGGACCAAGACGCGGCTGATATTTTCATTAACGCGTTTACGGATAGCGGTACAGACCGCACGGGGTCTTCGACCAACGGTGCTGACAGTGTTGCGCTGTGTTCAACGGCGCATCCATACAGCCCCGCGCAGTCGGGATCAACGCAAAGCAACGAGGGCACTCTGGCCTTGTCGATGGACAACGCAGAAAGCACCATGATTGCGATGCGGAAGTTCGTCACCGACCGTGGTCGGCGCATGAACGTCAATCCCGATCTCGTATTGGTGCCGCCCGACTTGCAGCGATCTGCGCAGCAGGTATTCCCGCGTGACGCTCGCGTCGTGTGGGAGCCGGGCAGTGCAGAGTTCAATGCCAATATGTTCGCCACCAACGTCGACGGCGTTGGGGTGCGCGTGGTGGTCTGGAACCTGCTGACCGACACCAACGCCTGGTTCCTCATCGACTCCCGCCTGATGAAGCAACACTTGATCTGGCAGGAGCGGGTTCCAATCGCCCTTGGTAGCGGGAAGCTCACCTGGGACGAGGAAGCCGTGCAGTTCGTGGGCCGTATGCGGTACAACCGTGGGCACACGCACTGGTCGTGGATTTACGGGCAAAACCCCAGCTAGGCGGGTAATTTCCTAGCAGTAGACTGATGTGCGGGTCGTGGGGCTCGTTGAGCTTCCTTCCGGGCTTCACGGCCCGCATCATTGGTGCGCTGAGGAGGCGCACTGGCTATGGCAACAAACTTTCCAAATGGATTAGCATCGAGGGGCATCCCGCTCCCGGCTGGCCCTGTAATGCCGCTCACCAAGGGCACTGTCTTTCACGTCGATTCCGGTCACGGGCAGGCCAACACCGGGAACTCCGGCAAGAAACCGGGGCAGCCCCTTTCCACGCTGGACTCCGCGATCGGTAAATGCACCGCCAACAACGGCGATGTGATTCTCGTTTCCGAAGGCCATTCAGAAACGTACACGGCGGCTGGCGACCTCACGTTAGATGTTGCCGGTGTCACGATCATTGGGCTTGGGATCGGTGATGCCAGGCCGACGTTCCTACTTGACGCGGCTACGACCTGCGATATCGACGTGACAGCCGCTGATATCAAGATCATCAACTGCCGGTTCGGTTTCGGACATGCCGATGTCGTTGAAGGGTTTGACCTCAGCGCCGCTGGTTTCACGCTTGAGGACGTTGAATTTTATGACAACGCCGCGAGCGAGAACGTCGTCGATTTCATCAAGACCGCTGGCGACAACACCTGTGACCGGCTGTCACTGATCCGCGTGAGGGCCATCAGCCCGGACACGGGCAATGACGCTCTCGTCGAGGTAAATGGCGACCTGGACCAGCTGACCATTGTTGATTCGTTTATCAGTCTGGGCACGCAGGATTCCGAAGCGATTGTCTCAGTGGCTTCTGGAAAAGACCTCACGAACGCGTATATCGTCGGCAATGCGTTCTACCGTCTGAACACGGCTGGGGACATCGTGGTTGATTCTGATACCGCGAATAACTCCGGCATCGTTGCCCATAATTACACCGGGCACGCGGACACGGGGTCTGAGATTCCGTTCGATATTACGGGGGCGCGACTCTTCGAGAACTACTCGACCGCTGCCAACGACACATCGGGCTACATCCTGCCAGCAGTGGATTCATAATGATCCGCTCCTATCGTTTGAGTTCTGGTTCGACCACTGGGGGTGCTGGGTCGAGTGGCGCCACTGCTGTCACCAATTCCGAGATCGTCGGTTCGGTGTTGGCAATTGGCGTCATTTACAACGGCTCCGCGCCCGCGTCCACTGATGTCACGGTCGCAACCGAAGCTGCGGTGGGTTCTCCGTCGATCACGTTGGTAGGGCTTACAAACGCCAATTCTGACACGTGGGTCTACCCCGCTGCCGCGCTGACCACGAGTGCGGCGGCGGCGGTGACTTACGACGGCACCAACGAGATCTACGTCGGGCAGCCCATTGCGGGTGAGGTCAAGCTCACCGTGGCACAGGCTAACGACGCCGACAGCGTGGATATCTGCCTCGTTGTTGACGAGGGGTAATCATGGCGGCACAGAAGATCGAAATCAAGGTGACCACCACTGGTTCATCGGGGTCCGCTTCTGGGTCGTCCGGTGCGGCTGTGCCGGTGGGTGCCATCGTGCGGAAGTACTATCTGGACTTCCACGCGAGCGCCCCTGGCACGACCGACACCACGATCAAAGCTCTTGGTTCACCAGCGGATGAGACGTTGGTCACGCATACCAACAGTGCGACCGATGGCTGGTTTCACCCAGGCGCTCAGATGGATTCCGAGACCGCAGCGGCAGTGACCGGGGCATACGCACCGCACATACTGCACGGCGGCATACTGAGCGTGGACCTGGCGCAATGTGACGCGCTCACAGACGCCGTAACCGCCACCTTTTATCTGGAGGTCTAACGTGGCTGTCACCACATTCACGTATTCGTATGGGGCCACCTCAGACCTTAATCGGGCACGGGCGGGGCTTGGCGATACCGATCAAGCCTCTGCCCTGTTCGATGACAACGAGATTACCGATGCGGTGGAAATTGGCGGCTCATGGCAAAAGGCCGTGGCGATCCTTGCGAGCGCCCAGGCGGCGAAGACTGCTCGTGAATTTAGCTTTGCTGCTGACGGGGCAAACTTCCAGCGTGGTCAACAGACCAAAGCGTGGCTAGCCATAGCGGCGCAGTATGACGGCGAAGCTGATAGCGGCACGCTGACGACGACCTGGAAAGACGGGTACTCGACCACCATTGACAGTGACGACTCATCGGCATCCAACCTTTCACTGGCGAGCTTGAACGAGTGATTTCCGAAGAGCAGTTTCGAGTGATGCGTTCCACCCAGGAACAGTCGATGCTCAGCGTCGCCGCCATTGAGCGGCGGTCGCTGACATCGGATGGGCAAGGTGGACAGACGGCGGCATATACGACCGTCGCGAATGGTGTCCCGTGCCGTCTCGCACAACAGTCCGGGCATGGCACCGGCACGGGGTCGGAAACCCGGTCGGCTGACGCGATCCGCGCCGTCACCAGTTGGGTGCTGACGGTTCCGCATGGCACCGACCTGCAACAGGCTGACCGGGTGCGTGTTGCAGGGAATGCCTACGAGGTGGCGATATTGATACGCACCGACCACGCGACGGCAGTCCGCGCACGCCTGAGCCGGAGCTAGCGCTTCGGGTTCATTGCCGAGCCTGCGGGCGGCATATTGCCACCATCGACCTCGTTGGTGACAGCCGACTGACGGTGCGCTGCAAATGCAATGCGTGGACCCACGTCAGCAACCAGCCCAAAGTCATCCGGCGGGTTGCTGATGGTCAAGGCGGCATGATTGTCCTGCGCGTGATTGACGCGGCAGCGGATGACGCGGTATAAACCATTAATCGCGCGGGTCAATAGGCCAACCGGCCTGACGAAGCGGGGGACGATCCCTCCACCAGCACCACGGTGGAGGTTTTTCTTTGGCCCGCGTCGGCGTTACAGCCAGTATCAAGACCAAAAAAAACGCGCTGCCCAAGCTGGCTCGCAGTATCGAGCGCATCCTTGAAGACGTGCTGGATGTTGCGGCAGAGCAAACGGTCAACCGGATGCAACACCACATCATCCGAGTTGATTTCGTTGACACGGGGGCGACGCTAAACAGCGTCACGGTCAAGCGCAAACAGCGCCTCGAACGAGCCATTGGCCCGACCACGCACTACGCGATCTACGGTGAATTTGGTACGACCCGGATGCGAGCGAGACCCTTCGCGGCACCGGCACTCAAAGACGTAAAACCCCACGCAGAAAAGGCGATGGGCGAAGCTATTGTCAAGTTCGTGAAGGCGAACTGATGGCATCCCTACACAACGACTTGCTCAAGGGTGTGTACGACGTGCTGCAAGATACTGCGACGCTCGATAACTACCCGAAGCGCGAGGCAGCGTCCTTCACGTCCGACGTGCCGCTTCCCGCCATTGTGTTCGGCGTACAGGATGCACGCGGCACGCGGGGAAGTTTCACCCAGCGGCATTGGGACGCCGACGTTCTCGTCAAGGTCGTCGCTGACGGCCCTTCATACAAATCCGCAGGCGACATCGAAGATCTGATCGACGACGCCCTGGAATCGGCCACGTTAACGGTAACGGGATTTACCCACGTCTCCTGTACGCGGGGCGTCGACGTGTCATTTGCTGAAGACCTTCCCGGCGGCGGCGTCGTATGTCACGTCGGGGCCATCTGGTCGCTATGGGAGGACCGCGCAATATGAGCAAGTTATATGAGGTGCTAAACAAGGCCGGACTCAAGGTGCTGAATGGGCCGGGATCGAAGCCGTCCTCGTCGCGCTTTGCCTGCGGTGAGGTCGTCGAATTCGACGGGACGGAATATGTCGATATTGATGCCCTGTTACGTGTCCGGGCCATCAAGCCGTATCGCAAACGACCGGCAAAAAAGGAGAAGTCCGATGCCAAAGGGTAAAAGGTATCCGAAAAAGAAGAAGGGTAGACGGTAATGGCCACACGTATCCACGGTAAAGACACCCAGCTTTACATTGACCAGTACGACTTTAGTGGTGTTGCGCTGAACGCCACGGTGACGAGCAACCGCGAGGTTGCGGACGTGACCGCGTTTGCTGATACAGACATGACGTACGTGTTCGGCAAGATGGGCGGGACCATCGACATAACCGGTCTATGGTCGGCGGCTTCTCCTGCATGGGACTCCTTTCTGTTTTCGGATTTGGGCACCGATGGAGTGAACGTCTCGGTCTGGCCCGAAGGCGCGGCGGCTGGCAAGCGCGGCTGGGCGGCTGAATGCACCGGCACCTCGCACCCGTTCACGGCGAACACCGGAGACTTCATTAGCGCTGACGTGAGTTATCAGACGGAATCGGCGCTGGTCTATGCGCGGTCGTACTGGCAACAGACCAGCGGCACGACAACAAACGATAACTCCAATGAGTACCAAGACGGGGCGATTAGCTCGTCACAAATAGGCGTCGGTTTCCTCCAGGTGTTTTCAGCAGGCGGGTCTTCTCCAACGCTCGACATAAAGATCCAATCTGATAGCGCTGAATCTATGTCAAGCCCCACTGACCGCATTACGTTCACCAGGGCAACCGGCGCAACGGTGCAGCGGCTCACGGTCGCCGGGCCTGTCACTGACGACTGGTACAGAGTAACGATCGCGGCTGGCGGTTCATCCCCGGCG
>Ga0114899_1002090_pt1 | contig 10997 bp, 11 predicted proteins | sample MalvireepMed_215_FD_83497 | JGI IMG/M metagenome (GOLD analysis project Ga0114899, IMG submission 83497) | Marine viral communities from the Global Malaspina Expedition - Malaspina viral metaG DeepMed_215 | ecosystem: Environmental > Aquatic > Marine > Oceanic | place: Mediterranean Sea... | reverse complement strand
TGCGTCTGGCAGAAGAGAACGGTGTTGACTCAGCAACATTGTCTGAGGGAGTGAGCCGCAAGTACACAGAGGGCCTGAACGACCCAGATGACGTCGCGACTCTTCTTGAAACGCTCCAGAGGAACCTCCGCGCCGCCGCTGACGCTGAAGAGGCTGTAGGGGCCGTCTGGCTCCTGCCCAAGGGAGAGTCAGTTCGGGTTCGTGGGTTTGAGATAACGGAGACGACCGCGCATACGAGGGGTTCTAAGGAGTTAGAGGTGTTGTGGCGGGTCAAGAATGACGGCGCGTCAGCGACGGCGCACATCGACGACAACCTGAGGGGGTATAGCGGAGAGCGCGTCGGGCTTATCTCTAACCTGAAAACCGAGGGGAGCCTGCGGAGGCAGGGATATGCCCGCGACCTCGTGCTCGACTCCATCGAGGAACTGAAGGCTCGCGGAGCCACCAGAATGGTCGTATTCGCCGAGAAGGCGGCCCCACGCTTTGATGTGGGCGGAGGGCAGGAACTGTTCGAGTCCATTGGCTTCAAGCACATCGGACCCGGCACCCCCGGCACACGCCTGATGGAGTTGGACTTGGCTGGACACGACCTGTCGAGGTTCCGACCGCCCACGGGTGCTGCCGCAAGAGCCGGAACCGCTGGCGCAGAAGAGGCTGCAGGGGCCGCAGGCAGGCCCCCCGATCAGCCGCCCGACGCGCCGCCGAGTGGCGCTCCCGCGCCCGACCCTGTTCCCGACCCCGTTCCCCTGACAGGGACCAAGCCGCCCGACGTGCCGATCAACCTGGAGCGCGTCACTACGGACGCGGACGGGGTGGGCGTTGTAACTGCGATGCTGCAGGACCCCCGCATCATGGCCACCGCGAGGGCGGTCAAGGGGAGCGTCTCTCTGGAGGCGCAGGAGGCCCGCTCGCTTGAGTTCTTGGCCCTGCACGGCGGCGACCAGATAGACCCGGAACAGATCGCGCACCTGGCCAGGGATTACGTGCAGCAGGCGATTGACGCGACGCAGGCGCTCCGCATTGTCAATGCCACGGTCATCGACGAAGTGAGGCCGATTCTCCAAGCCGCCCAAGACGGCGGCGACGTGGACATTGTGCGGCTGATCGACGGTGGGATGCCTCAGGCGCAGGTGCTTCTCAACGAAGTGTCTGCCCGCTCTGCGGACCTGTCTCGCTCCCTCGGCTCCCAGAGGCACATCCCTAAGCCGCTCAAGGACGTCACCATTCTGGCCAGAGAAGAGGTCACCCCCCAGGCGGCGCGTGCGCGAATCACGGCACTTGGCGGAGGGGATTACGACAAGGGGCTGGTCAGGGCAAAGCGGCAGATGGCCATGCTGGAGGTGTCTATGGCCGCTGGTGAGGCGGCGGCGACCAAGCACCTGGTGCGCGGCAAGCGCGGGTTCTTCGCGATGACGATGGAGTACTGGATGAACAGCATCCTCTCCGGCCCGCAGACGCACATGGTCAACACCTCGGCCAACTTCTTCACGATGCTCCTCCTGCCCCTGGAGAAGAAGTTTGGCGCGGCGGCGTCGAAGATGCTGACGGACGATTCGACTGGCGTGGCGAATGAGGTCATCAGGTACAAGCACGTCTGGTCGTCGGCCTGGGACGCCATCGGGGCTGCAAAGATCGCGCTCAAGACGGGCAAGAACCTCGCGGACCCGACCCACAGGGCGTTGAGCGGCGGTAGGCAGTACGAGCAGGCCATTACCGGAGAGAACGTCATCCGCGCCTTCGGCGGCACACCGGAGACGATGGGAACGGCGACAATCCAGAACCTCGACAGGCTGGGCATGTTCGTGAACCTGCCCACTAGATTCCTGCAGTCCGAGGACGAGCTGTTCAAGCAATGGAACTACCGCTCGGTAGTCAAGAGCGAGTTGGAGCGAACCGCGTTGCAGAGGTTCGGCAACTCGCCCGAGAAGGCCGCGAAGTGGGCCGAGGACCAGTACGTCGTGATGACCGAGGGCAACGAGTTCTACACGCAGAACTCGATCACCAAGCGGATCATGGCGGAGTTGGACGCGGAGGGGATTGTCGATGACGCTCAGCGTGCGGCAGAGTTCCAAAGGCGATTCTCCGATCAGTACGACGAGCAGTTGTCCAGCATCGCGAAGCGGGCTATCGACGTTGCGCAGGAGGCGACATTCACACAGGAACTGTCCAGGACTCGCGGCAGGTTCGTGTCGGTGGCGAAGCAATGGACGGACATCACCCGCACGGTGCCGGTGCTTCGCTTTATGACTCCGTTTGTGCGCACGCCAACCAACATCGCGGTGTTCTTCGGGTCGCGCATCATGCCGTTCCCGTCGATCAAGCGACTTCGCGGCGAGCTGAAGAAGGATCTGGCCTCTCGCGATCCCGTGGTGGTGCAGCGGGCGGTAGGACAAATGGCGACCGGCGCGACATTCGTAACGGCCAGCCTCGGGCTGTACTACGCGGGACGGATGACTGGAGGCGGCCCCGCAGACCCGGCGGAGCGGCAAGCCTTGAAGGCGGCTGGTTGGCAGCCGTACTCGTTCCGGTTCGGCAAGAACATGGACAAGTACATCTCCTACAAGCGCCTGGACCCGCACTCCCTGTTCCTCGGCACGATGGCTGACTTCCTGGAGTCGGCGGAGCGGGCCAGCGATACGGAGGACTCGGCCTCAATGGACATCCTCGCGGGGATCGGGCTGGTCGTCAGCCGCAACGTGACCAACCGAACGTACCTGCAGGGACTGACCAACCTGTTCGGCCTGATGAAGGAGCCGGACGAGCGTGCGGCGATCCTGTTCGAGCGGCTGGCGGGCTCGTTTGTGCCGAACGTGATTGCCCAGGCGCGCCCCAGCCTCGGGGACCAGTCCATGCGAGAGGTGCGCTCGATGGTGGACGCTTACAGGTCGCGCATCCCCGGCTTCTCTGATGCCGTCCCGCCGCGCCGCAACTTCCTCGGGGAGGAAGTTCGGAGGGCATCTACGCAGGAGGTCGCCGGTAGGGGGCTCGGTGGCCTGATCGACCTCGTGAACCCGTTTTACTACTCGGAGGTCACGGACGACCCGATCAAGCGCGAACTGGCGCAACTCGGGCACGGCTTCTCGGCCCCGAGTTTCCGCAAGAACAACCTCAACCTGCTCGACTTCGAGAACGCGGACGGCCAGAAGGCCTACGACCGCTGGATGGAGTTGGTCGGGGAGGTGCGCGTCAAGGGCCGCACAATCAGCCAGACGCTCAACAGACTCATCACGTCCGGCAAGTACCAGGGCCTGTCTGCCGACCCTGGGAGCGACTTTGAGAGTCCTCGTGTAGGCGAGATGAGAAAGGTAATCCGCAGATTCCGCAGCGCCGCGTACCAGGAAACGCTCCGAGAGTTCCCTGAACTGCGTCGCGCTGATATCCTGTCACTGCAGACGAAGAGAGCGTTGCGCCGAGGTCGTGGTACGACCAGCCTCCTCGGCCTCGTTGAATAGAACCACATGGCCAACTCCCACGACATCTACACCGGCGATGGAGTCCTCACCAACTTCATCTACACCTTCAAGATCCTGGCCGCGAGCGAGATCAGCGTGGAGCTGGACGGGGCGGTCGAGGCCCCGGCAAACTACACGGTCAATGAGTCGCTGACGCGGATCGAGTTCTCCACGCCTCCTGCTGGCGGAGTACACATCAAGATCCTGCGCACCTCGGCCATTGCCGATGGGAACAAGCACGTTGACTTCGTGGCTGGTTCAAGTCCCACCGAGTCGAACTTCGACACGATGTACGACCACCTGCTCCACTTGGCGCAGGAGGCGAAGATGCGAGTTCCGCGAAGGGTCCGGCACTGGGTCTGGACCAGGTGGACGACAAGTGGGACGGCGAGTCGAAGATCCTGAAGGATCTGAAGGACCCTTTGAGCGACCAGGAAGCGGCGACGAAGTTGTATGCTGACCAGTTGCTCCAGTTCGGGGCCTCTGGTGTGCCGCAGGTGTTCGCGTTCACGGGCGACGGGACGACGCTGGACTTCACCCTGACGGGTGCGAACGCCGAGACGAACGCTGGGTGGATCGTGGCCTTGGACGGGGTGCTGCAAGCGCCGTCTACCGGGGCTACGGTCAGGGACTTCAAGGTGGAGAGCGGCAAGTTGACGTTCGAGGACGGGGCGAACCCTCCCCCCAACGGCTCCCTCATCATCGCCACGAACTTCGGCATCGCGAAGAACGTGCTTGACGGATCTGTCACGGTGTCAGCGAAGGCTGCATCGGACGTACCGCTCACGATCAAGGGCGTGTCCGGCCAGACGGCCAACCTGCTCGAACTGGAAGACTCGTCCGGGACCCTTCAGTTCAAGGTGAGCGTAAACGGCACGACGGCGATCCAGAATGGAAACCTGTATGTCCGCCGGAATGTCGCGCAGGGCATCGACAACTCCGCAAATGCCCACCTGAACTCAGGTGGCGTAAACGACAAGCCCCTAGTTGTGCGTGGTTTCGCGGATCAGTCCGCCAACCTTCAGGAGTGGCAGAACAGCGATGCCAAAACCCTCTCTCTCATCAAGAGCAGCGGTCGCTGGCGGATAAATAACGACATCACCGTGTTCCCCCACGCGGCAGACGATGCCTCGGCCACGGTCCAGATAAACACTAAGGACTCTGCCTCCGAAGTGCTCGTCCTCCGCGCCGCCTCCAACCAGTCCACCAACCTCCAAGAGTGGCAGAACAGCAGCGGGGTGACTCTGGCGTCAATCAACAAGTCTGGCAGTTACGGGACAACAAATGGCTGGGTGAGCGCGAAGAAGACCCGTCTTGGCGACACGTCCCAAGACATGACCAACAAGACCGCCTACGTCGAGGCGCAGTTGTCCACTGACGTGCCCCTCACGGTCCAAGGAGACGCGGATCAGTCTGCCAACCTTCAGGAGTGGCAGGACAATACTGGCAGTGTGGTTGCCTCTGTAGATAACGCCGGAAACATCGCCAAGAAACTCAGCCACTATGCCCAAACTAATAGGCAGTTGCGGTACGACATGGAAACGGCGGAACAGTGGTACAGCCTAGATGAGGTTGGCGGAGAACTGTCTGGGCAGGGCGACCAGGCGACAGATCCCGGCGACGACTCGTTTAAGGTGGTCCTTACTCCTCAGAGCGTGAACAGTAAGTTCCTCATTACCTGGCAGATCAACGGGTCTGGCCACAACCTGCACATTGTCACCCGCGTTCTCCGCGACAGCACAGGCGTGGAGATTGGCGGGAACGAGGCCGCTGTTTCTGGTCTGTGGTCGACAAACAACCCCTACGCGATGCAGTCCATTCACGGCAGGATCCTAGACAGCCCCAACACGACATCCGCGGTCACCTACAGAATCCAGGTTCGGAGCGCAGTAGGCGATGGGTCGTTCTCATGGAACGGGGAGGATGCGTTTGACACTAGCGGTATTGGCCTGCGCGGCGTGTCAAGCATCATGGTCGAAGAGGTCTTCTAATGACAAAGTTCGTACACAGCAGGATGATCTCGGATGTCAGCGGCAGGACCGACGGCTCCGTCACATGGGACCCCGGAGTGGTCGGCAACGGACAGACGACGGTGCAGGCGTTCACCTTCACGGGCGCGGCGTTCGGGGACTACGCAATCGTGGCCCCGCCCTACGACATGCAGTCGTGCGTGGCCGCGGCGTATGTGGACTCGGCGGACTCCGTGACCGTGCTGGTGCATAACGCCTCGGGCGGCTCAAAGACGTTCTCTTCCGGCTCATGGAAGGTGCGCCTCATCAAGGCATGAGATGTCTGACCCCTCTCCCGACGACAACTACGACCGCGATCTGGCGCGGTGGCAGGGGGAGATCTCGGCTGACGTCAAGAACATCGGGCGCTCGGTCAAGGGCCTGGAGGCGGCGAATCGCGAGATGATGCGGGAGATCAGGGCGATGCGGGAAGAGTGGGCGGGGGTCAAGGGCATGGCCACGGGCGCGGGAGCGTTCGCGGCTCTTTTGGTAAGCGGGACCGTGTGGGTCCTCGACAGGCTGGTGGGCGGGTAGAATCCCCGGCACCTAAACCCAGAGCCAATAGGCTCAGGAGGCAAGCATGTTCGCAATGATCCAAGAGGCCGCAGACGCAGCACCCCTCGCCATGTATGTGGTGGCGGCGACGCTGGTGGTTGTGGCGATGCTCAAGCGGAACGCAGACAGGATCCCCTCGATCCTGCGCAACCCCAAGATTTCCGCTTGGGTGGTCGGCATCGGGCTCCACTTCTTGATGAAGAAGCTGGGCCTGGGCGAGGGCGAGATCGACCTGTCCGCCGACGCAACGGCGGGGGCGATGGAAGCCCTGTTGGCGCAGGTGCTGTACAAGCACGGCGCTGGTGACGTCCTGCGCGGCGTGGGCCTCGACGAATGAGGCTCGTGGCCGTGTTGCTCCTCTGTTCCGGCTGTGCGTCGATTCCCGGCGTGGCGACGGCTGATCTCGTCCTCAAGGCGGGGATCGGCTGCGCGTCTGGCGGCTTGAAAGCCGTGGCTGGAATCACGGAGTCGGCTGGCGCGGAACTGAGCAAGGGCGCGTTCGGACTCTCAGGGATGCTCGGGAAGATCCTCTCGGGCGCTCTCGTGAGTCTCGCTCTTTCCGCAGACGCGCCGTAGAATCCATAGGGCAGGCCCCGGCAAGGTCCGGGCAATCAAGGGACGCATGGGTACACAAGAGACTCTGGCGGGGCCTGCTTTTCCCCAATGAAGACCGAAGCAAGACGCAAACTCCTCGACGAGATCTGGACGCGGGTGGCCGAGCACATGCTCGACATCGACGAGCCGAAGGGTGCGGACATTGAGCGGATGATCCGCTTCCTGCGCGACAACGACGCCACCCTGGCTGGTCTTGAGAAGCGCGAGCCCAAGCGCACTCCCAAGCAGGTGCTTGAGAGCCAGCGTGGCATGCCGTTCCGTACCGCCAAGGCGTCGTGACCCAGAAGGAGGCCCCTGCCTGGATCACCGACGCAGGGCTGGACGACTTCCGCAACTTCGTCTACCTCGCGTGGCAGTACTTCCGCGTGCCCCAGGACCCCACGGACCTCCAGTACGACGTAGCGAACTTCGTTCAGGACCCGCTGGAAGAGGGGAGCGTGGAGCGCAAGTGCATCCAGGGGTTTCGGGGTCTGGCCAAGACGCTTCTGTGCATCGCCTACTGCGCGTGGAAACTGCGCCTGAACCCCAACGAGAAGATCATGGTGGTGTCGGCGGGGAAGACGCACGCGGACCACTTCGCCATCACCCTGCTTCGGATGATCCGCGAGATGGAAGTGCTGCAGGATCTCTACCCCGGTCCCGACAAACGGAGGCGGCTGGACGGCTTCGATGTGGAGTTGGCGGACCCGGCCAGGGACCCGAGCGTGAAGTCGGTGGGCATCAACTCGCAGATCGTTGGCTCCAGAGCCACTGTGATCGTCTCTGACGACGTTGAGATTCCCTCGAACTCTGATACCCAGGCGAAAAGAGATCACCTTGAGGGGGCCGTGAAGGAGTTTGAGAGCGTGATCCTGCCTGGTGGGGAGATTATCTTCCTCGGAACGCCCCAAACGGAGGCTTCTATCTATCGTAATCTGCCCATTCGCGGCTACGAAACGCGCCTGTGGCCGGGTAGATACCCCGACGAGCGGCTGCTTTCCGTGTACGGGGACCATCTGAGCCCGATGATTGCCCAACGGCTGGCCGATGATCGCTCGCTCATAGGGCAGACCACGGAGCCGAGCCGCTTCTCGGACTTCGATTTGGACGAGCGCGAAGTTTCAGTTGGCCGCTCGGCGTTCGCCTTGCAGTTCATGCTGGACACGTCGGTCGCCAACCAGCACCTCTATCCCCTGCATGTGGCCGATCTGATCGTGTTCGACTTTGACCACGAGAGCGCCCCGGAGAAGTTGATCTGGTCCTCGGATGGCCGCACCAAGCGAAAGGACATCCCGAACGTGGCCATGCCTGGGGACCACTTCCACTCCGAGCAGGCCATCGTGGGCGACTGGGTGCCATACGAGTTCGCGATCATGTATGTGGACCCGGCTGGCCGCGGCAAGGACGAACTCGCATGGGGCATCCTCAAGGCCCTGAACGGCTACCTGTACCTCGCGGAGCAGGGAGGGGAGGTGGGGACGGGCTACGGCGAGGACGTGCTGGAGATGTTGGCCAAGAAGGCGAAGTTGCACGAGGTCAACTGCGTGGTGGTGGAAGAGAACATGGGGGCTGGGATGTTCGGTGAACTCATGCAGGCGCACCTCGTGAAGATCTATCCCTCCAAGGTGGAGCTGGTCCGGCACCACACGCAGAAGGAGGCCCGGATCATCGACACGCTGGAGCCTGTGATGAACCAGCACCGTCTGGTCATCTCTCCGCAGGTGCTGATCGAGGACTACGAGTCCACCAGGGGATACGAGAACGCCGACCAGAACGTGTACCGGCTCATCTACCAGATGTCCCGACTCACTCGCACCAAGGGCTGCCTGACCCACGACGACCGATTGGACGGTTTGGCGATGGGGGTGGCGTGGCTGAGGGAGCATCTCGGCCTGGACGCTGACACGCAGATTCGTCGCCGCCAGGAGGACGTGGAGGAGATGGAGTATCAGAAGTTCATCAACTCGTTCGAGGAGGACGACACGCTGCAATGGGTGGACATGGGGCACTAGTTGTCGGGGTCGGTCCGAGCGCGAAATACGCGACGGAGATGCCCAGATCGGGACTGCGGGTGTACGGCGTCAACGATGTCGAGAAGATCCTGACCCCTGACGACCTCCTGGTCGTGGACTCGTGGAAGGAGTGGCGCAGGCTCAAGAACCGCTGGCCTGACGTGACGCGCACCAAGGCTAAGCGGGTCTGGGTCACGGACGCGGTTCTGGGGGCGTACATGATGAAGTCGGTGCGTCGCTTCGACACCACGCACATCTTGGCCATGAAGGACCGAGAGAACTGGAGCATCGACGAGACGCGGTTCGATCCAGACACGGAGACCGAGATCCCGGTGCTGCCGGGTTTCTACACATCGACGTTCCCGGCCTGCGTGATGGCCTACCAGCACGGCGCGAAGCGGATCGGGCTGATCGGGTGCGACTTCCACCAGCACAACTTGACCCCGAGGAGTGAAGCAATCGACAGGATGTTTGGTGTATTGTGCGAGAAGATGTCTGACAGAGGCGTAGAACTCGTCAACCTTAGCGCCCAGAGTGCGTTACGGTCGCTGCCCGTGTTGTCCCCCGCCGAATGGCTTGAGGAGGTATGGGCCGCGCAAGCGTAGGCAGGGGCGGGACGGCCAGGGTCAGGGGCCAGGACCGGCTCCGCTCCGAGATCGAGGACCTGCGGCGCGACGAGCAGAACCGCGAGATGATCCGCATTCGGGACTATGTGTTCCCGAGCAGGCCCGCCACCAAGACCACCGGTTTCACGGTGGACCCGGCGGACAAGGTGAACCTGTACCTGCTGGACACCTCCTCTGGCAACGTGACCGCCACCCTGCCGCTCGCCGCAGATCACGGGGGCTTCCGCGTGACTCTCCTGCGGACGAGTACGGCAAACACCGCCGCCGTCGTAGCCAACGCCGCAGACACGATGGAGGGGTACTCGACCATCCTCATGCGGGTGGAGTACGAGGCGCTGACCCTGGAGTCCGACGGCTCGACGACGTGGCGGATCACGAACTGGAAGAAGACCGAGCCCGCCCGGTCCACAGCCAAGAGCGGCACCTACACGATCAGCGTGCTGGACGAGGAGCGCACATGGATGGTCAGAGGCAACGGCTGGCAGATCACGCTCCCGGCCTGCGACGCCACGACGGTCGGCAGGAGATACGTCTTCAAGAAGACGGACAGCGGGACAGTCTCAGTGAAGCGGGCTGGTACAGACAAGATTGAGGGTGCCAACGCGAAGAACCTGGTCGGCCAGTACGCTGGCGTGGTGGTCTACAATCCCGATGGCGGAGGCACATGGTACATAGAGAACTAGGTATGTAGTCGTGGCTGATTTCGACCCTGTGGCCTGGGCCAAGGAGACGCGCTCGACCCGCACTTTCAGCAGCGAGTTGGACCGAATAGAGGGGGTGCGTGAGGCCGTCGAGACGATCCTGAACATGATGGTCGCGGGCGAGACGGACGTGTCGATCCCGCAGTTGCACAAGATGCTCAGGGAGCAGTACGGCGTGACGCTCAGGTCTACCGAGGGGGTCAGGCGGTGGATCCAGCGCGAGTTCCCAGAGCAATGGAAGGTTCTCCGTGGCTAAGAAGTTCGACGCCGAGGACTGGGCCAAGAAGCACAAGGACGACGCGCCGGAGATCCGGCAACTCAAGTCGGAACTGTCCAGGCTTCACAGGCTTCTGAGCAAGGCGCGGGCCGGGGAGTCCCTCATTGTCGAAGAGGTGCATAGCATCCTCGACGACGACTTCTTCGACATCGAGATTCCCGCCAGACCCCGCGCCTCCAGGTCGAAGCGTGGCATAGAGGAGGCGTTCCTGCATATATCCGACGTGCAGATTGGTAAGCGCACGTCCTCGTACAGCACACAGGTTGCATCTGAGCGGCTGATGATGCTGGCCGAGAAGGCTGTCGAGATTGCTGACACGCGCAGGCACTCGGCCAAGATCGAGTCGCTGCACATCTGCTTGGGAGGAGACTTGGTAGAGGGGGAGACGATCTTCGGCGGACAGCAATGGTCTGTAGACGGGGACCTGTGGGCGCAGGCGATCAAGCTCGGCCCAGAGATGCTGGCTCGCGCCATCCTCTATCTGACGGGCCACTTCCGCCACATCCACATCTCCAGCGTTCCGGGCAACCACGGACGGTCAGGATCGAAGTACTCGGGCGTGTCGAAGAAAACGAACTTCGACTCGATCACGTCCGAGATCACCCGCCTGATAGTGGACGCGGCGATGGCTGAGAAGAAGCGCGACGGTCAGATCACTTGGGACCTGGACCACGGCACCTTCTGGACGATCCACAACCTCTGCGGATGGGGGGTGCTGTGCGTCCACGGGGACCAGATCCGGGGCGGCTTCGCAGGATTCCCATACTACGG
>Ga0114899_1002087_pt1 | contig 11019 bp, 11 predicted proteins | sample MalvireepMed_215_FD_83497 | JGI IMG/M metagenome (GOLD analysis project Ga0114899, IMG submission 83497) | Marine viral communities from the Global Malaspina Expedition - Malaspina viral metaG DeepMed_215 | ecosystem: Environmental > Aquatic > Marine > Oceanic | place: Mediterranean Sea... | reverse complement strand
GCTTCACACAGAGGACAAGCCTCCCCATGCACCTTCCTACAATGGAAGTTGCGGGTCTGCCCCTCTCCCGTGGGTACACGGTGGATAGCAGTCTCCGCATAAAAAAGTTTCTCCTCGTCATTAGACGGGAGAACACGAATCATCGAATTCCCTTCAGGAATAGCGTAAAATTTGTTGATGAAATCAGAGGAGGATCCCCCCTTGTTCTCACCTTGCAGTTTCTCGTATTGAGCGCGAATCTTGTTAAAGTCCATAGTTGTCTCCGTTAGTTAGTTATAAAGTTAAGAGTAGAGTCCCTTTTCCGAACGCTGGTTAGCCGAGATTTGCACTAGCATATCTTTTTTGTGCGACAATGCGTTCATAAGGCTTTTTAGTAATCCTAGTTTGTATTTACATTCAGTTAGCTTTAAAGAAAGCTCTTTGTATATAGGGTCAGAGTTAACATAACTGTCTAATATATTGGCAGTAGGTCTCTTTCCCATCTCCTCACACTCTCTTTGAGCTACCATTCTAGCGTCTGCCATAGCCTGGGTCAACTCAATCTCTAGAATCTCGCAGTCCTTTTTAGCATACTCAAACAGGCCAGAGTAATAAGAAAAGAGGGTAGCTTGTGTACTTAGCTCATCATCAATTCGATCCACTTTTATACGAGTAAGATCTTGTGAGAGATCAATATAAAGCTCCCAGTTAAGATTTTCATAGGCTAGTAGTAAGTCAGTTGCTTTCGTCATTGAATATTAGTTCCCACAGTTCAGGGTTTAAACGGTATAAAAGTAGAAGACCTCTAGAAAGTTGCTCAGTAATGTATTCATTCGTAAAAGATAGGGGTGAGTGAACATCCTCGTCTTCTGATTTCACTCCTATAGTAGACAACACCACATGAATAACCTCATGTAAAAGAGTTTCTTTTAAAGCTTTTTCTTTTATTGAATCCTCTAGATGTATTTCGCAACTATCCCAATCCACATAGCCTAAACAATCTTCATTGTCTGCTTTAATGTTTTTTCTAAAACAAATGGGAAAGCTACCCCACCCAGCGTCCACACTACCTATAGCTTTTATTTTAGATTTCAGAGTCGCTGGTGTGGTCATTGGTGCTTAGTTCCGACATACTTAAAGTATTATAGTCGATGGAAACTCCAGTTACAAATCTAGTTTTACCATTTCTAGATTTCATAACATAACAACGCATTCTATCCTCATCAAATTCTTCTTCATTCTGGTTGAGGGAGACTGCATAATCTACAGTTCTAAACTTTCCATAGGAATCTCCTAGTTCAGCGTCCGTGATAACATTAACTCTTGCTCCCTGCCTGTTAGTTTGGGTAGCGGTCCAGACAAGCATCTTATGTTCCACAGCAATCCCTCTAAGCTCACGCGCAATGATCTCTTGGATCTGGTACTCAGGACCCTCTCTAGTCGTCCCCAGAAGCTCCAAGTAGTCCACGATGAGAAGGTCAGGGACGAAGCCCTCAAAGTTCTGTAGCTGCGACAGGAGCCCTCTGATGGTGGATACCGTAGCTACTCCCGTGGGGAACTCCTTAATCACAAGCTGACCCCCAGGAAATCTATCCTTGAAAACTTCCAGTCGTTCCTGGAGGATCTTCTGTTTTGTAGGAAGGTTCCTCTGGTTAATAAGGGTCATAACGGAATCGAACCTCTGAGCGATCTTATCCTCACTCATCTCCAAGGAGACATAGAGGACTTTCCTACCCTCCATAAGGGAGTGAACACCTTGGTTAACCAGGAATACAGACTTACCAACCCCAGGAGGAGCAACCACCATCGCAAGCTCTTTAGCCGACAAACCACCCTCAAGCTCCCTGTTAAGAGTAGGCAGGATGGTACGATAACGATCCTCATTATTACGGTCGAGCATCCTCACCCAACGAGCAGTAATAGAGTCGAAGTAGTTCTGACCCAGGTCTACATTCCTATTAACCGTGAGAGCTTTTCGTACAGCTTCTTCCACCCTCTCATAATTATCGTCTTGAATATACCCAATAGATTGAGTAATCGCATCCTTCATAGCCTCCTTACGGGCAAAGTTCTCGATCTCATCTAGGAAGAAATCCTCACTCCCAATAGAGGAAGTATCCATCCTATTAATAAGAGTAATCTCATCTTGGTAGTCAGAAGGCTTTTCTTTACTATTCTTAAGCTTTTTACAAACCTCTAGGATAAAATCATCACAAGGAAGGTTTTGATACTTAGAATGAAAGTCCACTATAGCATTATAAATAGTGGAGTGGATAGGGAACTCAAAATACTCTGGCTTAACCAGGGGGATAATTTGAGAGAAGAAATCTTTATTATATTTCGCTAAGTACAGAATCCCTCTCTGTACATTTTCACCAAAGTTGTAAGTCATTAGTCTTTGTTAGGTTCGTTTTTGCGTTCGTGATGTTTATGGTATGATCCTAGGGTATCTACCGTCCTTCCTATCTTAGCAGCTTCTTTCATTCTTTCTTCTCTTTCTTTAGAAGTTGCTGGGCGCCCTCCGTAAATCTTATGAAAGTTATCATTAGGTACATAACGAGTATAAAAATCATGAGTTTTAGCAGTATCTAAGGATTCTTTTGTTTTATTAATCAGAGTTTCCCCAAACCTCTTCAACTCAAACTCATTAGTTTTACTCTTTTCAATCAATCTTCTGTTAGTATGGAAATCTATCCCTTTAAAGTGTACAGCTATTTCCTGATAATTTCTACTAGAAAGTTTATTACACTCAGGACATCTGCTCCTCGACGGAGCCTTCAACATAGAGTGTTCCTTCTCAAATAATAACTTACATTCGTGACACACAAAATCATAAATAGGCATCTAACACTCCCCCCCAGCTAAGGAACAAACATCTCCTGCTGCTACCTCGACCTCTTTATGAGATCCCATGTGTTTCTCAATGTTCTCCTGAGTTAGTGGGATAGCTTCTAGGGGTTCGTTATTCTTAGCACCAGCACGATATATGGTAAGGCCCTTAAGGTAGGGAGCGTAATCTAAAGCTGCTTGAGAAAAGTCGTCTGGGGTAGTTCCTTCTGGGAGATTGATTGTCTTAGAGATGCAGGAGTCGATATACTTTTGTATAGTGGCCTGAACTTTGATGTGATCCTCTGGGTTTATATCATATGCCCCTACAAAAGCCCCTAAAGGTTTTTCCCCTTTGTGGTACTCCTCGAAAAGAGGGTCAACCACTAGCTGTTCTTTCCAGATGTTATTATGCCTATAACGTCGGTTATACATAGCCGAGAAGATAGGTTCTATACCACTGCTAACACCATGTAACATACTAATAGTACCACAAGGGGGTATAGTGAGTAGCACAGCATTTCTGATACCGTATCTTTTGATAAGCATTCTAATTCGTGCGGGGAGCGTCTTTGCGAATTCTTCATTTAGGTATTTCTTATAATCAAACTCAGGGAAAGGTTTCTTATCTCTCGACAGGTATATAGACATCTTATATGCCTCATCCCTAATAGTAGCAAAGAGTCTCTCCAAAAACTCTAAACACTTTTCATCCCCATACTTAATACCCAAATCAATAAGCATATAGTGAAGACCTGTAACACCTAATCCTACCCTACGGGACCTCTCCCCTACACGCTTGCAAGTATCTGTAGGAAAAGTATTTATAGTAAGAACATTATCTAAGAACCGAATACCAGTTCTGACAGTCTTAGCCAAGCGTTTCCAATCGACATCAGTTCCATCATCAAGCACCATATTAGCAAGATTAACATTACCAAGACAGCAGTTCCCATAAGAGGGTAATGAAATCTCGCCACAAGGATTCGTTGAATCAAGGCTTTCAAAGTAAGAAACATTGGTGTACCTATTTGCTAAATCAATGTTATATATGCCAGGATCTCCCGACTCAACCGAATTTTTCCAAATAAGATCCCATAAATCTCTGGCTTTCATGTCACATGGGCCGATAACTGTAAAAGTATCATCCCACTTCTCTTTGTGAAAATTCTCGGCTCGGGACACCGCATCTTCTTCATCTTGAGCAATAACCTCTACTAAGTCTACTCCATTACGGACCACATGATATAGATGATATTCTTTGTTATCAAAAGTAAAATACCAGTCCTCTCCAAGCTCAACAGCCTCAAGGAAACGATCCGTAATAGCTACAGAGATGTTGAAGTTATTCAACTCCCCCTGATCTAATTTTACAGAGAGAAATTCAAGCAAATCAGGATGAGTTACATTAAGGATACCCATAAGAGCCGTTCTTCTATTCTTGCCAGCCCGAACATGCTCACCAACCTCATTAATCATCCGAAGAACAGAGACAGCCCCTGGATGTGAATTCTTTACTGCCCCTATATGATCCCCCTTAGGACGAATCTTAGAAACATTAAAGCCTACTCCTCCTCCTGCACAAGAGATCTTATACATATCCTGCACAGTCTGACCAATAGAGTCTACACTATCATCAGGAATAATAACATAGCAATTGAGCAGATTATGATTACCCCTGTTGCGACCAGCACCGAAGATGATTCTACCTCCTGGGATGAAATCCCCCGAACCAACCGCTTCATATATTGCTTTTTCAATTTTTTCCTTGTCCTCATCTCTCTCTGCGGAAGCTACCGTCTTGGCAATTACTTTAGCTCTCTCTGCCCAAGTCTTCTCTCCTGGGTAGGCATAACGAGATTCAAAAATTTCCTGACCTATCTTGCTTAATTTAGTTAATGACATTTTTTCCTTCTACCACACTCTTTCCATTATCTTTTATGATAGTAATTCTATTAGAAGAATCTAAATTGGACTTCAAATACTTATTATGAGTGATAACAAAAATATCCTTATCTTTCTTAATTTCTTGAAGAAGATTAAAGAGACCGTTAATACCGTTTTCATCAAGATTCTCAGCTATTTCATCAAAGAATAAAAAATCTGAATCATAGGAATCATTGAGGATAAATAAATCTTTTAAAGCCATGAGAACAGATAAGTTAACTTTCCTTTTCTCTCCTCCAGATAAAGATATATACTGAACTTCCCTTCCTCTAGATTTAACTTTCTCACTCAACTCTTCATCAAATTCTATAATATAATTATTATTACATAAGAATGACAGGTAATAGTTACACTTACTGTTAAAGTAGTCTAACACATTTCTTATAATATATTTTACTACTCCCTGCTCGGAAAAAGCTCTCTCCCAAAACTTCATTACCTCATACATAAGGTCATGAGTCTGTTTAGTTGTATCAGCTTCTTCTACCTTGTCTTGTAGTTCATGGAGAAATTCATCATACTTCTCCATATCCCGTCTTAAATTGTTATACTCTTGAATCTTGAGATAATCTTTAGAAGATACTACAGGACCATTATTGGATTTGTCTGAAAGAACTTCAATCTGTTCCTCCAGATTCCCAATAGAATCTAAGCACCCCCTTAGAGACTCTTCTAGATCCTCAATGGGAACACTTGTAATTGATTGACTACAAGCATAACAAAGCTTTTTCTCATCGGGATTTCTTATAGAATGCTCTATATCATTCTTATTCTTAGTAAGATTGAAGATATTCTGTCTAAACAGAGCAATTTTACTAGAAGCCTCTTCCCTTCCCTTTTCCATCTCTATGATATCATAAAGGGAAAGATCAAGATATTCACAACTATCCTCATATCTCGCAGCTAAATTACTGAGAGTCAGTTTCTTTTTCTGTATGTCTGCGATGGTGTTGTGATGCTCCTGAATAATGGATAACTGAGTCTTAGCCTTCTGATAGAAGTCTGATTTTAACCGCTTAACAATAGCTCTTTTCTCAAAAAGATCATCCAAGTTAAGGAAATTGTTGATAATAGTTCTCTTATCTTCTGGAGTAGCATCGAGAAAATCGAATCCATTATGCTGACCGAAGAAGGAGGTGCATAAGAGACTCTTATAAGTGAATCCCATCACCTCCTCTATCTCCTTCTGAGTGGCTGGGACAGATGCCTTGGTCCTATTCTCTTTTCCTATAAAGAACTCCAGAAAAGTAGGCTTCCTCTGTCTACGAATGAGTTTTCCATCCCGAAAGAGAATCTCCACCAGACAATTCTTTTTATTCTTATTATTTACGAGAGCAGCCTCGTTACTTTTTCGAATGGTCTTGCCTGTCAGGCCCCAACACACAGCCTCTAGAATTGCACTTTTACCAGAACCGTTGGAGCCTCCCGCATCTTTGTTTACTCCTTCTATCAGAGTAATTCCCGAATAATCTTCCAGATTCAATTCCATACTCTCTATGGAATAGAAGTTCCTTATTTTAATTTCCTTTATACGCATCGTCAATCAAATTCAACCCTGACAGCAGGTAGTCCTTTTCTATATTAATGGTAGAATTCTCTACATATTCGGATAACATATCTCTTGATAAACTGAATAGTTGGTTCTGAGGATCATAGAAGTTCTCGCTATCTTCGGATACAGGAGGAAGGTATCTTATCTCCAAACAATCAATGGGATACTTATCCAAAAACTCCTTGGCTATAAGGTGATTTTCATCATCCGACAGATTACCAACACAAACGCGAACAACCTTAAAATAACCACTCTCTAGCAACTCCTTCTCATCAAAGGAATCCTTGTCAATAACAATATGCTTCGGACCCCAAGCAGGGGATTTAAATTCTACATCTTCTCCATCTAAAATGGCATAGTAGCTATCCTTCCCTGCCTCTGTGAAATTGGTAGTGTAAGGAGTTCCTAACACAGTCAGCATTATCTCCCCAATTTTTCTTCTATGAAATCGGTGAATATGACCGAGATAGCTAGTATTCCTAAACCTAGAAGTATCAATGGTAAAGTCAGCATCGCCCATAGAATTAAGAGAACCAAAATAACCGAAGTGCCCAAAAACTGTATAGCCTTCAGGGACTTCCTCCAGGGCTGCGGTGATTCTATTATCATTTTCATAATGAGGGATAAATACTCTCTTTTCTAGGTGTTGTGTCTGTGTGTGGCAAACCACATTAGCATGATAGTTGAATAAGCTTAATGCAGTAATACCATTGTCCGCTTTTGTTTCACTATCATGATTGCCTCTCAGAAGTGTTAAAGGAATTCCCATAGCCTGTAACTCATCTACAATATATTTTAAAGTAAGGAGAACACTAGGAGAGGGTTTACGCTTCATAAACACATCTCCCAGAATGAGAACCTCCTCAGGCATCTCATGTATAATGATCTGTAAAATACAGTCCATCTGAGCCTCTAACATACCTCTAGGGTGATCGGTCAGATGTAAATCAGTTAATAGGAGAGTTCGCATAGTATATCATCTACATTCATAGGTTTACCTTCCGTAAAGATCACTTTCTTCCCATCCCCGAAAGAGCGACCAAGCTCCAAATCAATAGAGAGAGGAACATCCAAAACAATGTTAAATTTCTCCTTGATATAGGGATAATTCACCAACTCATCATAGATCAACTCCCCCAACTTTTCGACTTCTTCTGGAGGAGAAATAAACTCAATACTATCGTGAACAGTACCGACAATACGAGATTGCATTCCTAACTTATTAATGCTTTTGTAAAGACCCACAAGAGAACAAAGAAGGATATCAGAAGAGGAACTCTGAATCGTAAAGTTAAGCCCTTGTCTAAGGGCTCGGTTAGCAACACCCTTATGCTTACTATACACATCAGGTAGATTGCGCTTGCGACCAAAAATTGTATAAGCGTACCCGTTAGATCTAATAAACTCATTAACAAATTCCATGTATTCGAATACGCCAGGGTATACATTTTTGTAATTACCAATTATCTTCTCTGCTCTATTAAGAGAAATACCCATAGTCTCGCTAAGGTTGAACGCACCTCCTCCATACACAATAAGGAACGAAACAGTCTTCGCAATTTGTCGTTCATCTTTAGATATTTTCTCCTTATTAAATAGTAGTCTAGCCGTATAAGAATGGAGATCCTGGCCCTCTAAAAAAGCAGTCTGCATTCGCCCTTCTTTTGCTATATGAGAAAGAACTCGTAACTCCATCGCAGCATAGTCAGCAGCCAAAAAACACCACCCTTCAGGAGCCGTAAAAACAGATCTGATGTTAGTAGTAGTAGAACGGGGTAGAGTATGGAATGATACCCCCATAGCCTCCTGAGCGTTGTAAGAGGCGCAGGAGAGTCTTCCTGTTGCCGTCCCCTCAAACCTATAATCTACAAAAACCTTATCTATTTCATTATAAGAAATAGCTTTTGTAGTTCCTTGAATATAAGTTTTCGCCAGCTTCTCGGATTTCCTAACATCTAAAAGACTATCTAAAAAACTCTTAAGCTCTACTAAATCCTCATGGGTCTTCTCCTTTAAAATTGCCTTACAAATTCTCTTCCCTTCTTCACGGTGTTGCCATTTGTTCATTTTCTCAGAAGTTCCTCATTCACAAATTCCAATAGAAGTTTGAGTGTGGGAGCAGATACAGAGGGTTTTCCTTTGTTAGTTTTATCAGGAGGGTAGACCTCAAAGCCTCCCTCCCTAGTGTACATAATCTCAATTAAATCCTTAGTTGATGATAGATTGTCTGTCTTGAGAACTTGTTTGTACGCATACAGATTATCATTATCATCAATATTCTTGTCTTTTAACTCCTTCCCTACTGCCAGTAGGGCCTCACGATCTACATTCATCCCCTCGTATTCAATGTCTGCAAAGATAGTGTTGGCTTCCGCTAAGACTTTCTCCACTAACAGGAGAGTTGGCTCATCCATCTTTTCACAGATGAGGTCAAAGAGCTTTAGCGTGAAATAAGAATCCATCGCATTCCCCTCGCAACAATCTGCTAAGGAAATGCTAGACCAATCAAATGTTTTGGGGTTGTGGATCGTCAGCATGACTATATATCATAGGAGATAAGCCAATGAATTTTGAAGACAAACTCATATTAGTTATACTTCGGGAATCAACAAAGATTGACGAAGGAGTAATGCAGAGCATTAGAAACTTTAGAATTAAAACAAATATAAAAAAAGCAACGGCTTATGCTCAAGACATAGAAAGATTAAAAGCACAAAGAGATGACCCAAGGGCACCCAGAGGAAAAAGAAGATGGATAGATCATGCTGAACGAAAGCATGGGAAGACTGGGAGAACCATCTACAGGTTACTTAGAAAGTCGGGTAGGACTCATGGAGAAGCTGAAATACATATGCAACATCATACTGGCTTTAGACCTGACCCTACTTGGAACCAAGACAAGGATAAGGAAGAGGAAGCAAACGAAGGTTAAATAACCTCTTCAGCTACCTTTAAAGCCCTATCAAAATAATCTAAAACTTCTTCTTCTGTTCGAAGCCAATGATCAGTTTGTTTATTCTCTAGACTCCATTTAGACAAGCGAGGAGCCAGAACCTTTAAGCGTCCTACTTTATACTCAGGGGAGAGGTCTTTATAGTGTAATACTTTTAACTCACGCAATTCGCTAGTTGTAGGTTTATAAGAGGTAGAAGGAGGCAGCAAATGTTTATTTCCATCTGCATCAGTTCCCATCACACCATAATTTTGATCCGTAGATGCGGAATGCGCTCCCGTCATATAAACTAAATTAACTCTAGGATCAAAAACTAAACTCTTATTCATTCCCTCTTGTGGTACTCCTATCTTTACCTGTTCCAAAAGAGAACTTCCTATTTCTGGAAATTTCTGAGAGATCATATCAAAACCCTCAGTTAGAGGGACGGTAATTCCCGCTTCCCTATATTCATATAACTTCTCTCTAATCTTTGGATGATATAAAAACTCATCGCAGTCTGCGACAATAACCCAATCTGCTCCTCTACCATGATCCTTATAACAGGTATTCTTAGCCAGAGTTAACAATCTATCGTCATATATTCCAGCCACTCCCCACGATATTACTTTTACCTTTGAATATTGTTTAGCAATTTCCAAAGAAGAGTCCGTGGAAAAGTTATCCAGAAGGATAATGGAGTCACAGAACTCAGAGTAATAGTCTAGCGTAAAGGGAAGGATCTCCTCCTCATTCCAACAAAAAATGAAAGCATCTATCATCATCTACAGACTCTCCAACTCCGTAGGGAAATAAAGCTTCACTAAATCCATTAAACTCTTAGGCATATTCTCATCCAGTAAATGATGCATAGTCTTAGTGTCCCACACATTCTTGGTATAGATTCCATGATTAATCAAGAACTTGAGATCGAACTTAGCATTGTGGAATACCTTCTTACTCTTAGGATTCTCTAGAATCTGTCGCAGAAGAACCCAGACCTTTGCATAATGAGGTTGTCCCTTCCTAAATGGACTCTGCTTATGATCCAAGGGAATGACCCAGTTATGATCTTTGGAAGAAATAGCAATAGTCTGCACTAAATCTTTTCTAAAGTTGAGCCCCGTAGTCTCAATGTCTATTGCCAAAGTGTTCTCTGTGTTTTTCAACTTTTCACTTAAAGATACCACATCTTCAATATCAGTCAGAACCTTATACTGAAAGGAACTCCTATTGGAGTTACAAAGGATATATTTTTCATAGGCATTCCTGATATCAGACTCAAAGAGTCTCTGATGTCTAGGCTCCTTTATAACAGAGTAGGGGTGAAATATAGGAACTACAGTACAAGCGTGTCCCTCCTCAGTAGTAAAAGCGTAGGACTTACCTCTCTTACCAGTTATTCCACTTTTCTTAATAAGCATCTTCATGGCAAGGTTGCCACAAGGAAAAACTAAAGAAGGTTTTACCTTATCAATAGTAGCTTCTAGGTGCTTCCTACAGAGATTCATATTAGTAGGACTCATATCTACCTCTTTCACCGAGGAACATTTGACCGAAGCAGCTACACTAAATTCTCCTAGGCATGAAGCCTTAATAAGATTGTACTCCTGTTTCGAAAAAGTACCAATCTCCCCTACTTTATATTTTATAGAGTCCGATAAGAAGAGAACCTCTGCGGATTCTAACTCCTCATAATCCATAACGGAATGGCAAGCTTTGCTTTCGTCCAAAATAGAGCATCCCTCACATAAAGGATTGATACTACTAGACTTAAGACCAG
>Ga0114899_1002086_pt1 | contig 11019 bp, 6 predicted proteins | sample MalvireepMed_215_FD_83497 | JGI IMG/M metagenome (GOLD analysis project Ga0114899, IMG submission 83497) | Marine viral communities from the Global Malaspina Expedition - Malaspina viral metaG DeepMed_215 | ecosystem: Environmental > Aquatic > Marine > Oceanic | place: Mediterranean Sea... | reverse complement strand
CTGCTTGAACTTGGTGAGGTTCCCACCCTAAATCGTTTGCAATATTTTGAACGTGATTTTCTATTTGTCTGTACTCAAACTCCGTTGGTCTGTCCTTATCTATACCAAAAGCTCGCATCATCCACATATCAACAGTAACATCAGGGACACCACCATCAATCACAGTCACCAAATTCTTATAAAATTTATCAGTCTTTAATCCTCTAAATTCCTCTCCTGCCATTACTTTTTCAATTCTTTTAGACATCGCCTGGGGGAATCTTCCTGCTAAAGGCTCATCACCCTTTATTGCCTTATAGTACCCCTTTATCATTTGACCAAAATTAGTGCTCACATCCATCTGTGGGGATGTGATAGCTATAATTGATAATAATTTTTTCGCTTCTTCTTTGTTTCCACCTGTAATATCTAATAAAGCTTTACCTGATTGCTCGTACCAAAATCTAGCTGGCTCACCTTCTTTAGCTAATTCTTTTACAAATCCTTTAATGGCTCCATACTTTTGATTGGACAATGAAGCTGGGGCTAGCTGGTATGATACTCCCTTAGGTATCTTCTTGGGCTTAAGCTTCTTTAATCTAATAGGCTCTATAGTTTTCTTGCCTACTACCTTAGATACCTGGTTTATTATTTTATTTTGCTCTTCTATTGGTATAAGGTCTATAATATCTATCTTCTTTAGGCTAGCCATATACTCAGGGAACTTCTTAGTAAGAGCTGGTATAATCTTAGGGTCTATCTTGTCTAGGTTCGCTATTGGGCCTGAGGGAATACCAGTAAGCTCTGTAAACTGCTCATCTCCTAGCACAGCTCTTAGTATCTCTAGGGGTTCTCTCTGGTCATCAGGTATGTTAACCTCTGGGGCTCTTTCTATTTTAGCTTTAATTTCTCGCATAGCCACTGGAGACAGCTTTTCTATCTTTTTAACTTTAATCTTTTTGGTTCTATTCTTAATAAAGTTAAATATCTTTTTCTTTTCCTTAACTTTTTTAGCTTCTTTCTTTCTAGTCTTAATAATTTTAGGTAGCTCTGATGATGTTGGGTCTGGAATTGTTTCGTATTCTTCTGCTTCAAATTCTTGTTCTTCTGCTACTTCTTCAGTTGGCTTGAGCTTCTTACGCTTCTTCTCTATCTTAACTTCTTTTTTAGCTTCTCTCTTTACTTTTCGCTCTTCTCTTTCTTCTTGTCTCTGTGCTCTCTTTGAGGATATCTTTAATTTTCTTTTCTCTACCTTTTTGTAGACCTCTTTCATTTCATCTGTTTTATCAGACCTACCAAAAACTTTCTTAAACATCCTGCCTACATAGTCATATACCTTATCAGCCATATCTTGCTTTGGCTCTCTTGCAGACTTATACTCGTAAGACTTCCCTTCTTTGTCGAATAGTTTATCTGAGCTAAGTGACTGAGATGTATCTGCAATAGGTTTCTCCAGTCCCATCTTCTCGTGCATATCATTTATAAACTCATTAACCTCTATTCTGTAGTTCTCATCTGTTTTATATTTTTCATAGTGCTCGTTATAGGTTTCTCTTTGCTCTTCATTTAATCCACCTCTACGAACCAAACCATAATACTCTTCAAGAACTGTATCATATGAAGCTCCTTCGTTTAACCCTAACTGTAGTTTAGAATTAGCTATTACAGTATGCCCTAAAACTTTACTTATTTCTTGGTCTTCTTTTTGACCCTCACCCTTTAAAGTCACTCCTTGCTCTTCAAGTTCTTTTTGAGTTAAAGTAACTTCTTTATCTAAATCTATTTTACTTAAGTCTACCTCATCTGCTATCTCTGGGTTATCTATAATTATTTCTTTTAATTGCTGTAGAGTATTTATTTTTTGCTTTTCACGTAATAAATCTGATAATTTAATTACATCGTCTGGATTAGGTTTTTCAATTTCTGTTAATTTATTTATTTGTGGTTCTATTTCAACTAATCTTTCTTCAGCGTCAGATATTTGCTTAGATAAAAATGGTAATTTTTGCTTTATTGTTTTTTCTTGTAAATAGCTTTTTGTTCCTGCATAAGTAACTGCTCCTCCAGCTGGGACAGAGAAGGCAAGAAACTCGACAGCTGTTCTTTCCCAAGCCTTTCCCAAATCTCCTTTTGCTAAATCCCTTACAACATTATCTGCATATTCTTCATTGTCAAACCCTGGAAGCAAAGACTCTCCATTTTCATCTTTAGCATTGGCAAGGGCATAAACTAATTCGTTTGTTGCGTCTCCTATACGCTCTTCTCCCCACTCTTCTAATACTCCATCATAACCAAAACTCTGCAATAACTGCCTTGCTTTTATTAAATCTTGTTTTCTTAATGTTACCCCAGTCACTCTTTGTATAGCATCTCCTATAGTATTAGTTGTAGCCTGTGCTACAGCAACCTCAGCTTGCCCTGGGGTTAATTTATTTGTTATCTTATTAAAACCCTTTTTTAATGCTGGGAATAATTTCTGCAAAAACCTTCCACCTACTATTTCTGTTAAAAATTCTCTGGACGCATCATACGTTGCCTGTTTATCTGCAGTATGTTTATCCATACCCTGCTCTGTTATTAATAGTCCATTATTGGCAAATTCAAATTGGGGTAATTGTTTTTCTAAAGATATTTTATCATCCATTTTACTAAGTGTTAAAAAGCCTTTGTTAAGCAATGCTGTCTCTGTTACAAAAACAGACCCTTTAACTATTTTTGAGGATGTGTCAATTAATAAACCTTTTTCTACATAATCTTTTATTTCTGATTTTATTTTTCTAGATAATAGTTTTTGCGTTCCTTTTTTTGCAATGCCAAATATACCATATGTTGCAAAAATTTCACCTGCAAATGGAATCATCTCTTTTACCGTGTCAAACGCCTGTGCTGCTATAGTTGATTTTTCAAATTTTCTGTCATCTGCTAATTCTTTTAGAAAGGTTTTATCGTCATTAGATATAGGGTTTCCTGATTTTAGTTGACCTATTAACTTTAGAGCTTTTGCTAGCCTTATCGCTTCTTGTGAACTTGTATAAAAAGGAACTATTTCTGATAATTTTAATTCTGATGCAGCTTGCCATATATCTCTTTCTGGGATGTCTTTACCTACCACTGGGGGTTCTTCTGTTTTTATTGTTGTTGATTCTGGTTGGACAACTTCTGGCTGAAATAATGATTTATCAAATTTTGTTTCTTCTTTTAGTTCATCACCTGGTCTTACAACACCAAACTCTTTATCTAGCTTTCCTGCGTTTAAGGCTTCAGTGAAGGATTCATTTATGTTCTCTAGGTCAAGCGTTCCATCCTCAAAATACTCTGCAAGCTCAATAGGATTCTGTTGTGATTTTACATCAAACCATAGATTAAAGGCTTCCTCTGGTTTTTCAAATGGGTTGATATCATATGTATTATAAAATTCGCTCTGTATATTCTCTGGAGCATTCTTCTCTTCTATAGCCTGCTGGATTATTTGTTTTTTCTTTTCAGTCTCTAAGACAGAGTTTACATCTGTAATATTTGTTGAGGATGGGGGTTCTACTGGTGGTTCTACTGGTGGGGCTACAGGTGGGGATACAGGTGGAGCTTCTGGCTGACCTAAGCCTTTTATTTGTTTGTATAGTTTGCGAGTAGGCTTTTTGTATCCATATTTATTTACATACGCCAGGGCTTCTTCATCGCTTATCTTCCCTGAGCTTGAGAGGTCTAGGGCTGTTCTAAATGGGTCTTCAGCATCAAGTCTGCTGTATAGCTCATTAACTATTAGGGTATCTTGTTCAGATAATATGCTAGGATTATCTTGACTTCGTTGCCAAAGCTCTCTTACCACATCCTTTTCGTCTGGAGTTAGTGGTTTTCTGCTAAATAATCCCATTATTTTTGTTGGTTTAGTTTAAGTTTTTTGATTAGCTCTTCATCTGATAGTTCTCGTAAAGGAGCACTCCCTCTAGGCATTCCTGGTTTTATTCCTGGTATTTCTTCTAATTCTGTATCGGTTAAAGTAGATTTTTTCATTACAGTTGGCATTCCTGTAATATATTGAAAAGCTTTTCCCTTTTCATCTTCACCAGTAATGCTTCCAGTGGCTGTAGCTGTATCGTATAGGTTTTTCATTGAATTTACTTGCTTTCTTTTTAATATTCTTGCCTCTGGGATGTCTGATATATCATCAAACTCTGGGTCATAAACTTCCTTTAACTTAGCACTTGCTTCATCATATGCCATATAGGCGTTATCTAGTTTTTTACGCAATGCCCCTGGGTCTTCTTTTAGAAGTTTTAATTCTTTTTTTGTACGCATCTTTTTTTTCTTTGTTCCTGCTATTTCTTTGACTATATGCTCTTTCATTTTTTTATCAACTTCTATATCTATTTGTTTTTGTTCTTTTTGTTTAACAATATTTTGATTATGCTCTGCACCTGTTTGCTCATCTACAATAGATATTATCTTACCATCTTTATCTGTAATAAAGTGTGTACCCTCATACTCTTCACCAAAATAAAACCCTGCATTATAAGATGTGTTGGGAGCCCATTTGTATTTTTTTTGAAACTTTCTAATTAATTTTTTATCTGACTTAGCCATTATTATACCCTCTATTTTTAGTCAAAGAAACGCCACTATAGCCTGAAGTTCCACCAGGTGGTGGGGCAGTACTACTTCCAGGAAAACCTAATGTTCCATAATCTTTATAGTGGGCGTATCCAGCACCTACACCCTGAGAAATACCTGCACCTATTCCACCTATCATCTGTTGAGCATAGGCTCCCTGTGTCTGAATGTTAGCTATCTCAGTTTGAAGTGGAAGTAAATCTAAGCCCTCTTCTACTCTCTTTTTATTAATCGCTATCTGTCTTAGCATATCACCTCTTGCAAATAATCGCTGTGTCATCTCTCTTCTAGATGCCTCTTTTGTTTGCTCATTGGCCATTGCGATAGAACGTGCCTGGTCAGCTATACTGGCTCTTACATCACCCCCTATCTTCTGGGAGACTTCCTGTGCTATTATAGAGCCCTCTAAACCTTGTGTCGTAATCTGGCCCTGGGCCTGGGCTTGCTGTTCTTGTCCTTGCTGGTATATAGGCTGTGACATCTGTCTATTTAACGCCTCAACATCCATAGTGCCCTCTTCTGCACCCTTCTCAAGACTAGCCATTGCCCTTGCCTCTGCTGGTGTGACCTGCTTAGATGCCTCTAAAGCCTTAAGCTCATTCTCCATTTGTTTTCTAGCTAATTCTTCTTGTTTAGCTGTTGCTTCTTCTGCTGCGTCTTTTGCTGATTTAGCACCGAGATAAGTAGAGGCTACCGTAATTGCTGCTGGGACTAGCCACGCCCAATACTCTTTTAGGCCAGTAACAGGATTAATTGTTGCTTTTTTTCCACTTAATTTCTCAAGGAGCTTTATCTCCTGTGGGGACATATGCACAAGCTCAGTATCACCATACCTTCCGTGTCTTCTGATGTTTTTAGATATATTCTTAAGATTTCTTTTTGCTACCGACATTAGATTTCCTCCCTAATGCTGAATATGAGGTCCCTATCCTGAGCCTCACTCATTAACGAATCCATCCCAGCCTCCCACTTTAACCAGTGTCTATTATAGGTGTCTGGGGATTGCTTTGCATTTGCTAACGCTATTGCGTAGTCACATAAACTGGTATGAAATCTATCTGGAATAAGTGGTGCAACACTCCTGTAATTAATCATTTTCCCTAAAGCCCCTACCCAATTAGATAATGTTGAGCCAGAACCCCCTGTCATTGGTGTTGCAACATCATACCTCGATGAGCCATCGCTTTGTGAATTTGTGAAAGAAAAATCTGGAAGTGGAGTGGTCCCAAATAATGTATACACTGCAGTTGTCCCATTAGACAAAGCAGTTGTATTAGCCTCAGCTTGGAATGTAAACCCATCTAATAATGAACCTAGAGTTGTTCCTAAATATATTTGGTCTGTGCTTAAATCAGCGTAATGCTGTATTGCCAACACCTTGTCTTTTGCATTATCGTCTAGGGTAGCTTTATAATAAAGAATAAATTTATCTCCACCTGCTGGCGTTGTATTAAATAATATATAGTCTCCTGATATAGCGTATCCAGTTGGTGTTCCTGATGGTATTGAACCATCTGATTTTCTATATATCTCATCCTCTGTTATTTTTTTTAGATTAAAACCTTTATGTTTTACTGATATATCTTTTAAATAATTTATAGGTAATCTTGTGTAGTTATGGTCTGCATAGACATCTGTTACATTTGTTGTTATGCCAAGTCCAGAAGTAGTAGATGGTACTACTATTGTGTATATAGCATCATAAAGCTCTAACTTGTTTGCTAGCTCTGACTCTGCTTCCTTTAGTAAGGACTTTAGTAGTCCCCCTGGAGCATCTGTGAATAGTAAACATCTATCTACTAGTTTATCCCATATCATATTAACCTACCTTTTCCTCTAAATTATCTAATCTGTTCTCTAGCTCAGATAAAATCTTATTGAGTCTAGTTATTAGTTTGTTTATTTCTGGGTCTTCTGATTTATATCCTAGACTACTCATACTCTACATCCACGTGGTTTATTTCGTGCTGATAGTCTTCAGCTATGGTATGGCTTATTTTAATCTGGATGTACTTTCCTCTTTTAGATATCCTTGATGATTGAATACCATCTAAAAAATCAGTTTTTGTTGTCGTCCCTGTGTCTGTTATAATTGACATATCGTTATCAGTTGCACTGGCGTTATGGGTGACAATCGTATTCACTCTTCTTAAAATAGCGTTCATATCTAAAGAGTTTAGTATTTGCTTGCCTGTTTTCATCCTCCATTGTATACCAACAGAGCCCTTGTCTTCAAAACTTGTTGTATCGTGTAATTCCCTAACTAACGAGTCTGTTGTTGATTCTATTAAAATACTCCCCCCTAGATTATCTATTCCTAGCTCTTTATAGGTAGCATCTAACGATAAATGAGTCTCTTGGTACCAAACCCCTCTGTTTAAATCATAAACATAAAAAATAGTAGAATTGAGCCCTATAGATGAATCCCACAATACATATAAATAATTATGCTTTATATTGTGATGCAGTCTCAGCTCATTTGGTTCTAATATTGATTGGGTTTGATATGTATCTCTAATTGGGTCTGATATAGGCTTTAAGGTAAACCCTGAGTCTAGGAAGTATATATCACTTCTTGATAAGAAGAATATACCGTTATCTGTTTTTACAATACCCTTATCGTGCAAGGCCCCTACATTCTTATGAGCCTCTACTAAGCTCCAGTTATGTGGGTTGTTGTTAGGCACGCTTAACCTGAATATTCCGTTTGTCATAAATACAACTATATCGCTCATCAGTGATTCAATACCAACTATCTCTCCACCTTGCAAGTCTTGAAGCTGTATAAAGTTTGTAGTAGGAATAATATCAGGAGAGTTAGCCTCTGAAAACATTACAAAGTGAGGATACTCCTCAATATCTTCATCAGATGTTATTTTAACATTACCAACAAACTGTCTACCATTTAACATCGTAGCGTGTTTGAAGTTAACATTAGTTGAGGTTGCAGTTTCATTGGGGTGTCGTGCCATATCTGGCAGACCTGTATCTAAAAAATCAAGTAGCATATACTGATTAGTATTATCAGTCCCATTAGAATAGAATTGGTAATTACTGGTGCCAAGTAAGAAATTATCTTTATTATTTTCTGTAGCTACTATTCCAGGGACCCATCCACAGGTTCTTATAAATTGACCATAGTTGTCGCTTATATACGTTCTATCTGCAGGAACATTTACTGGATATGCTGCAGTATCAACGGAATTTTGTATTCTATTGCCCTTTAACGCTCCTTCAGAAACACCTAAATCCAGAATATCTGAACTAACCATCACATCGTGCCCCATAAATCCTCTTAATCTATCAGACAATAAATGTTCAGCTACTTGGACTCTAAGAGATAATCCCCATATCCTCAAATTAGAACGATAAAGATTATCAACAGGCAAATCATCTGGAGTAGTTATCCAAATATATCCATATAATTTTTGGTTAGCTGGTAATACCAAAGTTCTCTGAAAGTAAACCCAAGGCATATTTGCATTGTTAATGCCCCTTCCACTTGCTATCTGCAAAGTTCCTACTGCAGCATACTCATCTAAATCTTTATCTGTATGTACACAAAAGCTCCACGAAGCATCCTTATGGTTCATCCCCACAGTTGCAATCCATCCACTGATAGTATAAGTACCTTCTAGGTCATCTGTGTCACGAATATCAAATATTACTCCAGCAGCATTTACTACGTTACCTTTATTGCCAAACCTCATATCAGCTCCAGATGTACTAGCATAATTACCTGGCGCATCTATCACGGAAGTTGATTGCCCTCTAGCATCCATCTCTCCATCTAAAGCACCCCCATCGGTTACGTCTGTATGAACCATTGTGCCTGTGGCGTACTCTGTTGCACCTGCAAAATACCATCCACCATCAAGAGAGCCACCAGACTGTATAATATCATCACCACCAAAAATTTCCTCTGTTTCTTCGGATATTTTATTAAAATGAGATTGGAATAGTCTTGTTCCTTTTAATCTATCGTTATAACTTTCAGTATTGTTGACTAATCCATCCAAATTAGCTCCTAGCTCTAAAGAGCGACATCCTGTACCCTGGAAATTAGTCCACCCTGAATCATCAAGGCTGGTGAAGGCCTCACTGTTATTCATTAAAATAGCATCATCCAAATCTGTATGTACACCATCACTACCACCATCAGTTAACTCAGGACCACCTGTCCACCATATTCTATCTATTTCACTATAGGCATCGGTTATTGTTTTTTGGGATACATCATTATCTCCCATATAAATTGATTTTATCTTATATGGGGTGCCATTATTAGTTCTTCTGTATACATTAATCCCACTCATTCTTGGATTTAATTCCGTTAAATCTATTTTTAATGTAGATAACATTGTTTTATTTTTCTTACTTAAAAGAGAATCACCTTCCATTGTGTCGTGATATGGATTACTCAACTCTCCATAAGTCACCATATCTGAAGAATCTATAGTTAATAATGGGTCTTGAAATAGCCCTTCTTGAGTCCCATCGTAAACTGGAACAAAAACCCATTGATAATAATTTGCATCTAAATCTAATATGCCACGTATATATCTTATTCCATAATAAGGAGCTGTAGCTGATTCATCTCCATTTAAATCATCTAGCTTTGCCTCTTCTAATGTAAAGGTATTCGCTGTAACCGTTGGGGTTGTTGTATCAATAGTCCATCTTGGGTATAAAAGGTCTGCGTGAGAATTGTAGACTGATTTTAAAATTCCATTAAAATGGTGCCTATTTACGTACTTAAATATTCTAGGGGAGTGGTCTAGGCCACAGGCTATTCTTACTGCGTCTGTGTATGCCTTGGGTCTTATAAACATATCTCCTGTTCCTGCTCCGAAGTTCTCTAGGTCCATATTATCAGTAAAATCTAATGGGCTTACTAAGGATAAAAATTTAGTTGTGTTTGTGTATGATGTTATCCACGCTCTTCCATCAAATGAGTTTGCATCTGCTACAGTAATTGGAGATGGTGCATTATCATCAAAATTAGCAAAAGCAAAGCCTATTATAAGAGATTCACCACTAGAATTTAGCGTTTCATCTGTTATGGGTGCAAGAAAGGTTAATTTATTTGAAGCTACTGTATTTATAACATACGTCTCTCCAGGATTACTACCACCATCGCTGTATTGCACAAATACTGTATCTCCAGGCTTAAAAACGCTTGTCAAATCTGTAGCATCTCCACCAGGTGCATCAATATTTGTAGTGTTCATAGTCCCTCCTATAGTAAGAGAGTCATCATCTTCATCAAATGTTATATTGTTAGTGAAAACATTTTTAACTTTAACAGCTTGCAATCTTCTATCTACAAATATCTCCATATTATCTATGTTTTTACTGTTTAGTGTAGTAGGAGAGCCTGTACCATATCTCTGGACAAGCTTACCGTTTTGCTGTCTTAAATTTACTAGCTCAACAAAGCCATTAAGACCGATGGCATATTCATCGTCTTGAAGGTTTAGAGTTCCACTTAGCTGTACTTCTTTTATCGGCATTATGTAGAGGTGTTGATTGCTGTTATCATTGCTATTGCATTTGAGCTTGCACCTTGAGCTCTTTGCTGTCTATTGTCTTGTCTCCATAGTAGAGACTCTGCCATCTCTATTATAGCCTGTTGTACTGAGTCACTTAAATTTTCTATTTCATTACCATTAGCTGCGATATCTGCAGGTGTTGATATGTATACCAGTATACACGCTGCTATAGTTGTATCTCCAGTAGATACATATAGTCTGTTTCTCATAAGGGTTCCCAATGTGCCATAGCTATATGTTGTATTAGTTTCAAAGCCATTAGGGGACACCATTTCTATAAATCTTGAATTTGTTTTATCATATGCCTTTACTATTCTATTCATTAAAGGCTCTCCAGTTGGGGATGGTAGTGCAAAATATTTCAAGCTACCTAAATCTGTATCAGTCGCAACTGTATCTAAATCCTCTGTTGACTGGAGTTGCACCAATGCCTCATTAGAGCATAGGGCCACTACCTGTCTTTGTGCGTCATTTAAAGCAACAAGCTTCTGAGCAGAGGGAAAGTCTGTATGACCTGTATCCTCCATTCTGTAGCCTAAGCTTGTTAACATTTCATTTCCTGTCATCTTCTCTCCAAATTTGGGGGCCAGTTACCCAGCCCCCAGTTTGTTATTCAATTAAGAATAGTTACTAGCCGTTAACTTCTACTGGTATAATACCTGGTATAGTTAATCGTACTATAGGTGTAGTTGAACCTGCGTCGGCAATAACTATGCCTATGCCTGGCTCCCCTGCAACACCTTCATCAGTTGTTCCACCATCAACACCGTGTGATGTCAATACCATATTTAGTGGACAAGTTCCATCGTGGTTGGTTACTTCACATTCACCTCCAACTTGGACGTATCCATACTGATTATCAGATACTGCACTAACATCT
>Ga0114899_1002084_pt1 | contig 11027 bp, 13 predicted proteins | sample MalvireepMed_215_FD_83497 | JGI IMG/M metagenome (GOLD analysis project Ga0114899, IMG submission 83497) | Marine viral communities from the Global Malaspina Expedition - Malaspina viral metaG DeepMed_215 | ecosystem: Environmental > Aquatic > Marine > Oceanic | place: Mediterranean Sea... | reverse complement strand
TGTATAGGTTCCATTCACCACATTGGCATTGCTGAGCAGTTGGTTTCTGAAAGGCTCAGCGTTATCGCCCAACAGATAAGTATTATGAACCAACAACACCTGGTTCTTTTCAAAACCAAGCTTTTTGTTCTGAATATAGTTCAGCTGATTCATGATGCTGAAGGTGCCAATGATAAGCAGAATCGAGATGAAAAACTGGAAGGTAACAAGTGCCTTCCTCAGGCCTCCGCTTTTCATTCCCATGCTCAGGTTGCCCTTCAATACTTTTACCGGAGCAAATGCAGAAAGGAAAAATGCGGGATAAATCCCTGCCAGGAACCCGACACACAGCGAACCAATAAGCACATAGGGCAGTTGGCTCACAAAGTCGATGGTCATTTGTCTGTCGGCAAAGTCATTGAAGAAAGGCAACACCACTATGGCTATAGCCAGGCCTATCATTCCACTAATGAAGGCTATGACAACAGATTCTGAAATGAATTGAAAAATCAGCTGACTTCTGAACGAGCCCATAACTTTTCTCAACCCCACTTCCTTTGCACGATTGGCACTTCTGGCTGTACTTAAATTCATGAAGTTAATGCAGGCAATTGCCAGAATAAAAGCAGCAATGGCTGCGAATATATAAACGTAGGTAATGTCTGCTTCTGGCTCAAATCCACCATATCCATCCGATTTGAGATGAATATCGGCTATAGGCTGAAGGAAATAATGGAAGCGATTACCGGCAGCTTCAAATTGCTCAAAAGTCATATCTAGATATTGCTTGAATTCAGCCCCCATCTTTTCAATGGCAATTTCATTCATCTGACCCTCAACGTCCTGAACAGTAATATTCTCATTGAGCACCAAATAGGTGTCGTAGTTCTGATTCAGCCAGGCCTGACCGTTGTATTCATCCTCCCTGGTAATAAATGAGAGTATTACTTCAAAATGGAAGTGACTGTTGTCGGGAATATCCTTGTAAACACCAGACACCACCCAATCAGCATCATTGTCCAGCTTTACGGTTTTACCAATAGGGTCATCATCACCAAAGTATTTTTTGGCGACTGACTCGCTTAGTGCCAAATGATTCTTTCTGGAGAGGGCTTCTTTTGGATTGCCTTTGAGCATTTCCACCTGAAATACATCGAAGAAAGTTTCATCAGCAAAAACCACATGATCTTCATTGAAAACCTTGTCTTCGTACTTCACAATCCAGTTGCCCGTATTTCGTAGTCTGAGCCTTTCGGAAACTCCCGGAATCTGATCTTTGAAAACTGAACCGGTTGGCGATGGACTTTGGGACCCTGTGAAATCCCTGCCATTAAAGGAGCCTTCAATAATTATTCTGTAGATGTTCTCCGAATTGGTAAAATGCTTGTCAAAACTGAGCTCGTAACGAACATAGGTTATGATGAGCAGGCAACAGGCAATTCCTATTGCCAGGCCAGAGATGTTGAGAAATGAAAAGAATTTGTCTTTCCAAATGCTCCTTAAAGCAATCTTAAGGTAATTTTTTAACATGGTTGTTGATTTGAGTTTGACCTTGGCTTCCGCCTTTGGCGGGAAGACGCACCAGACTCAAAATATGTTGCACGTGCTTATGTATTTTCCATATGCTCATAGTTCTGTGCATTCAAGCTGAGGTATGATTTAAGCAGGTTGGCCGTGAGGCATGAGTGTATCGGCAAAAAGCCCAGAACATCGCCTGTTTCTATCTTTCCAAAGACCTCATCGGAGACTTTGAGTATACCATGCTCCTGGGAGAGTGAAATGAGCTTGGCATCAGGAATAATCCGCGACCAGCCATTCTCCTCAAGAATCACCAGCTCTCCAAAAAACTTCTGTTCATACTCATCGAACAAATGATCTTTGGAGAAATGCACAGCCCCGCCATGAACAACAATCTCATTTCTATTCGAATATTTGGCCACTACAGGGCAGGCAACTGCCACAGCAATATCTGTCTCGTCACAAACATTAAGGTAGTTCATCACCAGATCATAAAAAATAAAATTGCCCGGTCCTATTTCATCCACACCCTTCATATCTTCAACCACGGTACAACCCGGAGTTTCACCCATTCTGATGATCACCTGGTTCGCCAATGGCTCGATGGCATTTTTGATCAGGTTCATCTTCTTAATGGAACTTGACCAGATGTGTCTGATATCCTCGATGCTATCTGCATGGTACGTATTGCCCGGGTGGCAGTACAGTCCATAAAACTCCAGACTATCATTGGCAGTGATCTGCTGCGTAATGGACTTAATCAAATCAATATCCGAAGCATCTATCCCCGATCGGTTATAGCCGGTATCTATTTCTATGAAAACCTGAACTTTGCCGGTAAATACATTTTGCAGTTTTGGCAAGACCGCGGCATCTGAAATGAGGATGGTCATTTCACGCCCTTATCGAGCAATTTGTTAATGACAGGAACCTCCAATAGATTGAAAGGAAAAGCCACAGTAATATCTTCCCAGCCCACAGCAGCAAAATATTCAGCCATTTTTACAGATGAAACCGTAATTCGCTTCACCCCTTTTTGCTTCACCATGTTCCCGATTTCTTTCGACTGATGTGTCTTGAAATGGGGAATGAGTTCAACACCTGTTCGTTCAGCTTTGGCCAGCATTCTATCCAGATTAGCCAGCATCTTCTTTTCATCGAGCAAAAGGGTGGGGCGGGTTATGTTCAGTTCCATGCCTCAATTAAGCGCATTGTTTTGGTGTCGGAAAATTTTTCAACCAAAAGCCAACCTTTTTTGAAATGCTCACGTAAATTTGATTACTTATTGATATCACTTTAATATCACTTTAAATTCTACACCATGAAAAATGAAAAACTCTTTAAACCAGGATCAGGCTTTGGCATGTTAGCAATAGCTTTCGTGTTTTTCGCAGCAGCCATCATTGGTTTGTCTACAACCAAAGACGGCCTCTACGGACTGCTCTTCCTAGTATTCCTTTTTATGCTCCCTGGTTTCTTTGTGGTTCAACCCAATCAATCCAGAGTACTCATTTTCTTTGGCGAGTACAGGGGCACAGTAAAGAAAAACGGCTTTTTCTGGGTAAATCCCTTCTATTCAAAAAAGAAAATCTCCCTGCGAGCTCACAACTTCGACAGTGAAAGGGTGAAGGTGAACGACAAATTGGGAAACCCTATCCTCATCAGTGTAATTCTGGTTTGGCAGGTGGAAGAAACCTACAAGGCCGCCTTTGAGGTAAACGATTATACCCACTTTGTGCGGGTACAGACCGATGCCGCTGTAAGAAAACTGGCCAACACCTATGCTTACGACAACTTTGAGGATGAAAGTGAAATAACACTCCGCTCCGGAATGGAAGAGGTGAATCATGACCTGGAAGAAGAACTATCAGAAAGACTGGCCATTGCCGGTATCAAGGTAATTGAGGCCAGGATTGGCTACCTGGCTTATGCCGAAGAAATAGCCAGTGCCATGCTTCAAAGACAACAAGCTACCGCAATTGTAGCCGCCCGATATAAGATTGTTGAAGGTGCCGTGGGCATGGTTGAATCTGCCCTTGAAGAACTGAGCAAAAAACAGATTATTGAGCTTGATGAAGACAAAAAAGCCGCTATGGTGAGCAACCTGATGGTAGTACTTTGCTCAGATAAATCGGCCTCTCCAATAGTCAATGCAGGAACACTAAATCACTAAAGCGATGCAATATAAAATCATAAATAAAGGGCCATTTGAAAAGATAGAGAAGTTTCAGGACCGATTGAATCAACTGGCCATGGAAGGCTGGAGAGTGGTTTCCGTAATGAGCGATATTTATGTGATACTCGGAAAAGAGAAGTATTAAGTATGTCTAAGAAAAAACCGTTTGTACTAAGGCTGGATCCTGAAATTCTATCGGCTGTCGAAAAATGGGCAGCCGATGAGTTTCGTAGTACCAATGGCCAGATGGAATGGATTATCAACAAGGCCCTGAAAGATGCCAACAGGCTCCCTAAAAAGAAAGAATAATGGAACACAGAAACTGGAAGTGCCCCAAGTGCAACAATCGCACTTTTGAAACCGATACTTTGGCCACAACTGGAGCCGGATTCAGTAGATTTTTCGATATTCAAAATCGTAAATTTGCAACCATAAGCTGCAGCCAATGTGGCTATACCGAAATGTATAAAATGAACAAAACAGGTAATTTGAGTAGCCTATTAGATTTATTGACAACTTAAATGATCGAGCTAATTACTATTCATCTGATTGTTGGCTTCACTGCGGCATTGCCAGCCATACTCATGAGGTTCGTTAACACCGAAAAGCCCAATATGTGGTTTGGCTACAGAACTCCAGGTTCATTAAAAAGCGAACACACCTGGAAATTCGCAAATGAGTATAGTGCCAAGGCAATGGTATGGGTAGCCATTTCAACCATACTGACCCAAATTTTCCTCTATTTTACCTTAGAAAATTTTGAAGGCCAAATCCTTATCAGTTCAGGCGTAATGACAATAGGGATAATTATGGTGCTCGCACTTACTGAAAGTAAAATAAGTAACCTTTTCGATAAAGACGGGAAGCCTAAAAACCCGGAAGCCGATAAGTTCTAGTCTATCTCCAGGGGATACTTCTTTGAATTGATTGGCGGTTCAATGCCTTCCACTTCAATAGAGAAGCGCAAGTGAAACTTGCCCTCTCCTAACTCTGGGTGATCGAGATTTACGGTCAGCTCCATTTCTCCACCGGGTGACATTTTCTGATCGAGAATCATCAGTCTTTGCTTGCCCACTGGGTTGAGCTTGTTCAGATAATGGGCATTCAGGTAAACCTGCCTTCCATTAAGATCAGTAAAATCAACTTCATGATCATAATGATTGGTGAGCTTCAAGGTCATTTGCTCAGAACCATTCTCAAGGTTTTCAATAAGGTCTTCGTCTGTCACCTCAATTTCCACTTTTCTAAAGCTTCTGAAATCCTCCACCACTCTATAATGAATACCCTTCCCTATTTGAGTGTCGTAATTCTGATAGTGAAGCGTATCTCTGTACCGGTTGATCTGGAAAATGGTCTTTCCCTGAAGCTCCTCTTCGAGCCCCATCAGATCATGTTGAGTTTCTCTGTAATCGAAAGTATTATAACAATGGACAATATCACCGGTCAGGTAAGCATACCTGGATGCTCGCTCATAATGGTTGTTGAACACAATTGGCAGGCCACCGCTCAGATCTTTTACTTCTTCGGCCCAGCCATCCCAACCATGCAAAACATCCCAGTCTTTAGTCCATGATTTAGGGAAGAAGTCATACATCAGGTAAATTCTTGCGGGAATCAGCAGCACAATGGTGGCAATTGAAAGTCTCTTCACCCAAAGTTGCCATTTAGGCCTGGAAGTCATAAACTCATGTCCCAGTAAAATGAGTGGAATAGCCAGAATGGAAGTCCAGTGTTTATGAAATTCTACTTTAAAGGTTGAAATAAAGAAGAAGATCAGCACTCCGTAAATCGTGAATCTCAAGGCTCTGTTGAAAGCCTCTTGCTGGCGGTTTCTGAAGGCGGCAATGAACAGCATAATTCCGATCAGCGGACCAAAAACAATGGGCTGAATTCCGATGTAATAAGCCAGGGTATCCAAGCCAAAGCCCATGTCAATCCGGTTATACAAATGGAATTTAATGGTGGCGAAGTCATGCTGATACTGCCAGATGGTATGTGGAATCATGAAGACCACCGTAAAGCCTACGGTTAACCAGAAACTTCGCTTAAGGAATAACCTCGGATTCGATAGCACCGTGAAAATGACCACCAAAAAACCATGGTGCTTACTCAGCATAATCAGCGCAATAGACAAGGCCAGTAAAGCAACAGTTTTCAGGTCATCTTTAGAGAGATATTTCTTGTAGAAATAGAAGAAAAGGGCTTCTGCCAGGAGTAATGGTACATCTGTTTTCACCAGCATGGCACCGGCATGAACAGGAGCGCAACCGAGGAGAATCCAGAGCAGGAGCTTATCATCCTTAACCTCCAGTGTTTTTCTGATGACTATAATGGTGAGAATGCTGCAAACCAGCATACCCATTCGAAGCCCCATGGCATTCGGAATGAGCCAATAGCCGGGAGCCGTTACTACCCCTATAGCTGGCGGATGATCCAGATACCCCCAATCTAAAAACTGAGAAAACAGCCAGTAATAAGCCTCTTCTCCACTCACTTCGGTGAAATAGTTCTGAATTAGTCCTACAATAAACCAGATGATAAGAAAGGTGCTAAACAGCCGCCCGGAATTATTGCTTTTCCCGGCTTCAGAGTTAATAGTCATAGGGTTGATTTTCCAATCACAAAAGTAAGCTTTTTCAAGAAACTCAAATGTTCTGCATATTTGTGAATTGAGCCTACAAGATTTCTTGAATGACTGACTTTTTTTTTAAGTTCTTACGCTTCTGCGTTGTTGGATTAACCGGTTTGGCCATAGACTATGGCATCACCTTTCTGGGGAAGGAAAAAATAAAACTCAACAAGTATGTAGCCAATGGATTGGGATTTCTGATTGCAGCCACCTGTAATTTCTTTCTTAATAAAATCTGGACCTTTCAGGACACCAACCCTGATGAGCTGATCCAGTACTCCAAGTACCTTGGCTTTGCTACCATAGGCCTTGGCATAAACACCCTCATTATTTACCTGTTGGTGAACAAGAGAAACATGAATTTCTACCTGGCCAAATTGGTGGCCATTGCCGTGGTAGTGCTGTGGAATTTCGTTACCAATTACAGCTTCACTTTCTAATCATCTTCATGCCACATTCAATTGGCTTGAAATGAAATTTTTAATTCCTATAATTTCTATAGACTTTTTGAACTTTGTAATTTGTGAAACGTTTCACATTGAGTAATTCAACTTAAAAAACACAATTATGGCTATCAGATTAGGAGACATAGCTCCAGACTTTACAGCAGAAACAACAGAAGGAACTATCAATTTTCATGAGTGGCTGGGGAACGGCTGGGGATTGTTATTCTCTCACCCTGCCGACTACACTCCGGTTTGTACTACGGAATTAGGAAGAACCGCCCAACTGAAGGGCGAATTTGAAAAGAGAAATGTTAAAGCCATTGCCGTTTCAGTAGATGGTCTTGAGTCGCACAAAGGCTGGATCAACGACATCAACGAGACCCAAAACACCACTGTCAACTTCCCGATTATTGCGGATGAAGACAGAAAAGTGGCCAATCTCTATGACATGATTCACCCGAATGCGAATGACACCCTGACCGTGCGTTCGGTATTTGTGGTTGGGCCAGACAAAAAAGTAAAGCTGACCCTTACTTACCCTGCCTCTACCGGAAGAAACTTTCTGGAGATTCTAAGGGTGATAGATTCCCTTCAACTAACCGCCAACTACAGTGTGGCCACTCCGGCCGACTGGAAAGAAGGTGAAGATGTAGTGGTATCTCCGGCTATTGCAACGGCAGATATTCCGGCCAGATTCCCGAAAGGCCACAAGGTGATTAAACCCTATTTGAGAACCACCCCACAGCCGAATAAGTAATCTTATTTCCATATTCAAGTTTCAAGAGTACCAGGCCAATCACCTGGCATTCTTGTTTATGAGTAGCCATTAACTCTTCATAGCCCCTACTCAAAAAGAATATTCAGATATTTTATTTGATTTTTTTAATTAAAATTACAAGATTCATTTTATCAAGAATCGTTAAACAATGAACTCTCAGAAAATGAACTTTGACTTCTCATCTACCAGCTTTTCGTCTCACTTTATTCAATTGCTGGCACTTCTAACAGCAGGTTATTTGATTTATAAAGTGAGCGAGCACTTTAAATCTGGAAATAAGGAAGGGTCAGCATCCTCCAATTTCGATTTTGTCTTATTGCTCGACCTTTACCAAAAGCTTTTGTTCATTGGGGGAATTGGTTTTATAGTCAGTGATATTTTCATTCATGGAATCAGGTCATCTACCTCCGACAATGGAATAAACTCAATCATTGAAGGCCCCATGAACGCAATAGGCTGGAACAATCTTGGGTTTGGAATCATTCTGATTTTTCTGGGAATTGCTTTACGCTTATTCAGAAAAGGCATCAAATGAAGCACTGGTGCTTTGCTTGGCTCCATACCCTAATCTATGTTTAAAGGATGCCATCTCTCTGAGGGATGGCATACTTATTTTTAAAGAGCATACACCTCTTTTGAATATGTAATCGATTTCTTAACTTTTCCGACACATCAACCAAAATACAATAGACCATGTCAAAACTAGGAGAAGGTTTAAAAAACCTCGCAGACAAAGTTGGAGATGCCATAGACGACCTCGCATCTCTAGAAGTAACCACTTATTCAGGCACATTTTCTCTTTCATACGATACCCTGAAAGCCCAAGGCATCAGCGGTTTCAACATTCAAAACCTGATCGATAACAATCAGGCCAACCTGCAGGCCAATCTTAATCTGATTGCTTATTCGAGATTTGAGATTGATTCAGATGCTTCCAACATCGTAAAAGCGAACCTGACAGCTCAGGAACAAACACTGATCGAAGCCCATAAGGCCATGGTACAATCTGCCATGGAGGCCAGAAAGGCCACCTTCGAGATGATACAGAAGATGGTTGGCTTAGACCTATAGTCATGCAGGCGGTTCAGGACCTGATCCAAAAGCTTGACGAGCAATACCTCCCTCCCAACGATAGCACACAGAATCAGAAAGCTTCTTACCTATCTGACCTGGGATACATGCCTGATATTGTCGAAACTGAAGGAGTAGTCTTTAACCAGTTTCTCGATGAGGCTTATCAGAGCTTTTATTCGGATTTGCAAAAATCAGGGCTTATCAGCACTCAGACCCAGAAGCAGTTGAAGGTACTCTATCCCTCTGAATATGAGGTAAAGTTGCTGGAAATGTGCCTAGATATTGACGAAGGGCTACAGTTTGAAAAACTCCCTGCCTTTGGAGACCAGGATTTAAAAACAAGAATACTACACTACCGGCTCAATCTGTTAGGCCTTTATACTGCTCCCGTTAAGGCATACTTCAGTGCGAGCAGTTATAACGGACTTTCCAAAGCAGCATCCTTTACCGGAAAGACTCCGCTTAGCACCGCCAATCTCCTGGCCGATATTCAGGAGTTCACCGTTGTTTACCTGAAGAACAGAGGTTACCAGCATCCGGTAGTGATTATGCAACTAAGCGATGCCTCCACCAATGGGCTGGCGAATTATACCGGAGCATTCAAAAGAGCCGTAAAAAGAGAGCTTTCTGGTTATGACGAGGTGTTCAATGAACTGAACAAAAGCCTTTTTAAGAGGAATGATGATAAGGTTGATGTATCGGATGCTATCAATATCCTGCATGCCGATGACAACAGCTTTATCATCCGACTGATACAGGTACACCAATGGATAGCGGGCTTTTACCAGGGCAAGATTGATGGAGAAGTCAGTTCTGTTACCCTTCAAAGTCTTCAGGATGTAATCAGCTCCTACAATGAGTCGGGAGAATCGGTGGATGAGAAAAGAACCCTGGTAGTTCTTTCCGAAAAGGAGAAACTGCTGGCATTCAACGCCATCTTTTTTCTAAACAAATACAAACTGGAGCAACAGCAATCCGATAAGACCATCAGCACGCTGGAAGCCGTGAATAACAGTTATCAATCAGCTTCAGAAGAAGATCAGAAGCAGTTTGAGACTACCTTCAATGAGCAATGGGGACAAGTAGCCCATGGTCATTCACTTACTGAAAATCAACCCAAGGGATTCTTCCAGAAAATCTTTGGCGGCATTAAAGCCTTCTTCAAAAAGGCCTTCAGGTTTGCCAGAAAAATATTCTCCTGGATACTCAAGGGCATCAAAAAAGTGGCAGGCTTTATCACCAATTTTCTCAAAAAGATTTACAACATTATTAAAGAAGCGGCACAGCATTTCATTGAGGGAGTTAAGTTCCTTCTAGGAAAAACTACAGTCCTGACCAATGAAAACCAGCAGACATTGATCACCAATTTCAACATTGACAAGGATGTCTTAAACCTGGGGACGTCTATAGACAGCACCCTGTTGAAAACACACCTTGGTAAAGTGGATGAGAAAGTAAACTCACTAAAATTCAGTTTAACGCTGATTGCCTTTCTCTTTAAAACCATCAAAGCCATCCTTTTAGGAGGAATAGTGGCCTGGCCCCTTTTCCTTTTCAAGCTGGCCAAATCATTCAAACAAGTAATAGATTCATATAAACAAATAGCAACCACTTAAATTTAAAATTATGCCAGATCAAGCAGCAGGCGCACCCGCCAACAATCCAAAACCTACATTTTTCGAGAATGTAATCAACGGTCTCAATGAGCTGAAAATTCTAAGAGTGAGTACCTATATAGGCACCGTTCAACCAGATACCAGTCTTTCTGTAGATGACCTTCAAAACGGGCAGGGACAAGACGTAGCCCTCTCCAAGCTGAACATTAATGACACCATGTTGAGCAAAATCGATATGCTTACAGGAGACATTACCACCGCCATGACCAATGAATTCAGAGACAACAATGCCCTCAGAGAGTATCATACATTGAGAGAGCAGCAAGCCCATGACATTGTGAAAAGAAATGTGGAAGTATTGAAATCTGTAGGTAAAATGATCCTCGATTTTGTAGACGATAACAATACCTACAAAACCAAATCATAAGATTGGAATAAACTCAAGCGACTAATATGGCAGTTAGAAAGTGGCAAAAGGAGATTGAATCCGCGGCATTCGATCTGACGCATATGGAAATCAACACCATTATTGCGTCAGAGATGACCGCGGCAAAGAGCCCGTCAAGGCCCAGGGAAATGCTGTATAAAATCGCGGAGAAATACGACAGAAAGCTCAAAGAGCTAACGGAAGAGTACAACCTCCTTAAAGCAGACAGCCCGGATCAGCTTAGGCAGAGTTTTGAAGGAGTGGTAAGGCAATGTGGCTACTACTCCTATGAGGAACTACAGGACAGGGCCAACCTTGTGGAGGCCGGCATGAGGAAAAAGCAGGCATACATTGACAAATCTGAAGAGGAAATCGACAGTGATC
>Ga0114899_1002082_pt1 | contig 11031 bp, 4 predicted proteins | sample MalvireepMed_215_FD_83497 | JGI IMG/M metagenome (GOLD analysis project Ga0114899, IMG submission 83497) | Marine viral communities from the Global Malaspina Expedition - Malaspina viral metaG DeepMed_215 | ecosystem: Environmental > Aquatic > Marine > Oceanic | place: Mediterranean Sea... | reverse complement strand
TGGCAATGGCGGGCCCTTCATTTTGGTACATCTCCAAGAGTAGTCTCTCTCTGTCGAAATCGACAAACAGGTTTTCTTCGTGGTTATAATCGATTATGTTTTGAGCCAATTGTAATGTAGAGTTTGTTTTGCGCATGCCGGGTAGTGAGGAATTGGCATCCTTGTCTGGTTGACTGAGTGTAATGGGATGATTGGTGGAGATGTTTTTCAGCAGCGTTTCTGTTCCATTTGGCCATGAAACCAAAAGTGAATCCAGAGTTTTTCTATTTCCAATCCCTAAGTGGATTTTGGGATCTACGGAACTCTGAAATCCTCTGGAGGGGAAACTGTAAGCTGAATAGTGCAGGCTATCTGACCAGGCTTCAATGAATGCACCTAAGGCGAACCTGTTTTTAGAATTATCGGACTTTAAGATTAACTGTACCGACCTGTTAGTAGTGGTATCTGTGTTGTTTTTGTAAACAAAGGCGGGCATGTTCACATTGTTGATTACAAGATCCAGGTCACCATCATTATCCAAATCTCCATATGCACTTCCGTTGCTGAAAGTCGGATCTTGCAAACCGGCAGTTTCACTTATGTTTTCAAACTGGAAGTCACCCTGATTCTTGAACAAGGCATTAACTACGGGCTTAGAGGGCATTACGTTGATTAGATTGGTAATAACATCTTCATCATTCTGAATCATTGAGCGAATACGCTCCTCATTGGCCATGTAATTGAGATAATCTCTGTCGAGCAGGTCTTTATAGATACCATTAGAAACAAAGATGTCATTGAGACCATCATTATTTGAATCGAAGATGAGTGTTCCCCAGCTCCACTCCGTGGCAGCAACTCCTGCGAATCTTCCTATCTCAAGAAACTGACCATTACCCACGTTTCGCTGTAGTACGTTTCTTGGAAACTGATGGTAATAGCCTTTGGAGGTGTTTAAGGTGTACTTGTCCCATGATTCGTAGGTAGCTTTGGTCTTTCTTCTTGGCAGAGTGGAGGGCAACATTTCCGTGACCATAATTTCCGGAAGGCCATCGTTATTTAGATCACTTGCATCTGCTCCCATAGAGCCCATGCTCAGACTCTCAAAATAGTTTTCGGATTGTTCAGAAAAGGTACCGTCCTGATTGTTGATGTAGAGGTAGTCTCTTTCGAAAAAATCATTTGAAATGAATATGTCTGGCCAGGCATCCTGATTATAGTCTGATAGGGTAATTCCCAGACCAAACCCAATATCACTGTTATATATGCCTGCTTCGTGGGTTACATCTACAAAGTAGCCATCATCATTTCTTAAGAGCTTGTTGCCGGCATTATCGGCACTTGGGATTTTACGTTGGTTTTCTATGATTTCATGACCCACCCCAACTGATCTGAAAGAGTTGGTCAGGAGATAACAGTCTAAATCGCCATCTTTATCATAATCGAAAAAGGCGGCATGGACTGAGAGTCCTCTAAAGTCCAGACCATATTCTTTTGCAGCTTCTTTAAAGGTGCCGTCCTTTTGGTTAATTAACAATTCATTGTTCCTTCCTGGTTCGTCACTCGGGGGGCCAGACTTACAGATGTACAGGTCTAACCAACCATCGGCATTAATATCTACGAATGTCGCTCCTGTGGCCCAAAATCCTGCTCCTGTAGCTCCGGCTTTTTCGGTAATGTCTTCAAATTTCCAATCTCCTTTATTCAGATATAGTTTGTTCTCAACCATGTTGCCGGTAAAGAATATATCCAGTAGCCCGTCATTATTAATGTCGCCAAGAGCTACCCCTCCACCATTGAAGAAGTTGCGGTAGGTATAAGGGTTTAGTTGTTCGGTGTATTCCAACTGGTTAATGAACTGGATACCACTTTGCTTCGGTTCCACTTTCTCATAGAGTTGGTTTTTCTTTTTGGTGGTACAAGAGAATACCAGGCTGAGGGCAAAAAATAGTAGGATTGGCTTTTTCATATAAAAAAATGGGTTGCCGTTTACGGCAACCCATTTTAACAAATTATGATCTAAATTCTAATTATAACCTGGATTCTGTGTAAGAGTACCTCCCGCAGCAATGATTTGCTCATTTGGAATTGGGAAGATTTTCTTGTAGTCATCAGAGTGAGCAGGTTTTTCCCACCATGCAGCACCCCATCTGTCGAATCTAATAAGGTCAATTCTTCTTTGAGACTCCTGGAACAACTCACGTCCTCTTTCTGCAAGGAATTCACTTGCATCAAGTGTTGTGAAGGTTGAAGCTCCAGCACGGGTTCTCAACTGATTTACCAACATTAAAGTGGTTGGATGACTCCAGTTACCATTTAGTCTGGCAACGGCTTCAGCTTTATCCAGGATAACACCACCTAAACGGAACAATGGATAGTCATTGTCCATGTCGTTACGTCCTTTGATTTTGAAGCTGAACTTGGCCAATCTGGCACCTGCCTGACGGCTTCCATTAGGAGCCAACTCATTAACAAATGGAGTATAGTTAATTGGAGCACCATCAGGGTCAGCTGGGTCGAATGCCAGGTCAAGGATTGGAGCACCATTTACATCAAACTGAGGACCGTAAAGGAAGCTGGCGTCTCTTCTTTCGTCATTTGAATCAAAAGAGTTAAAGAAGGCTTCCAAAGTAGAATAACCATTCCAAGGTTGCTCAGCTAATCTATATGTCAACTGGCTTGGGTAGTGAAGCGTCATTTGAGAGAAGTTCATACCACCCGCAGTTGCTTCATCGAAAGGAAGAATCCAGATGTGCTCAGGATCATCTACGTTGTCAGGAGCGAAAACATCTCCGAAGTTATCAGTTAGTGAATAAACACCAGAGTTGATAACCATATCGGCTGCAGCTATTGCTTCGGCATATCTGGGAACACCAGTATAAACTTCAGCATTCAAGTAAAGCCTTGCAAGGAAAGCATAAGCTCCCAACTTGCTCACCCTGCCATACTCTTGTCTTCCATCAGGAAGGTCAGGAATTGAAGCAAGAAGTTCTGTCTCAATAAAGTTAAACGCCTGAATTCTGGTAGACTGTGGCACATCATTACCAGGTACAGTTACTAACTTAACTCTACCAAATGTGTCCATCAATCTCCAATAAAGGAATGCTCTTGCAGTTCTAAGCATAGCAACCTGAGGGGCAGCGAAGCCACCGTCTGCAATCAATCTGTTACACTCGTTAATTGGGCCGTACGTGTCATTCCAAATATTGTTCAATGCGGAGTGAACAGAAGTCCAATTATGAGTGTGCATATCCAGCCAGATACCGCCATCAAACCAGTCACCACCTTTTTGAGTAATTACGGCCTCATCAGAAGAAATCTCCTGAACCGAGAAATAACTACCGTGCCACGCAGCACCATTTCTTAAACCATTAAAGGCAGAGGCAATTCCATCATTAGGTTGTGCCTTGTTAACGTTGTTGGTAACACCAACACCAGGGTTTTGCGGATCAAAATCTTCGGTAAAACCGTCTTTGATCTCTTCCTCAAGATCTGTACAAGCACCCACTGTAAAGAGGGTCAGGGCCAGAGCTAAAATTCTTAATGTATATTTCATATTCTTTATCTTTTTCAATGATTAGAAGCCTACGTTCAAACCGAAAGTGAATGTCCTGTTTGTATAGTAGTTGTTTCTTCTATCTATACCAGGAGCCAACACGTTGCCATCATTCGCATCCACCAAAGCAGGATCAGGATCAATACCTTGATAGTTGGTAAGGATGAAAGCATTCTGAACACTTAGATATAGTCTGATGTTAGTGAACATGTCATTATTAGACATATCGAAGTTATAACCCAGTGTTGCGTTATCAAGTCTGAAGAAATCAGCTTTCTCTACATAAAGTGAGCTGAACTGAGCTACTGCCAATTCTGGAACCTGAAGATCTGTTTTAGTTCTGTTATAAGAGTTAATTGCTCCGAGATCGATTGGCTCATAGAAGGCTCTGAAGGTATTCACAAGGCTGTGTCCAAGGGCTGCTCTGAAGAATACGTTCAAATCCCAGTTTCCGTAAGTCATAGAGTTGGTCCAACCGATTTCAACTGATGGGATACCATTTCCTAGTACTTCGAAGTCAGCATCATCATCCAAAGCGTTTCCTTGGTCAGTATTTAACGTACCGTCACCGTTTACGTCTGAGAAGATTGGTCTTCCTTCAGCATCTACATTTCCAGAGAAAACTGGACCGTAGATTTGTCCGATTTTTTCACCAACAGCTACTCTAACCATGTTGGTACCATTTTGACCAGGAGATCCAAGGTTAGCTATCATTTGCTCATCGAATATGAACTCTTCCAAAGTTGTTGCATAAGATGATAAGACAATTCCTGGAGACCATGTGAATTCACCACTACCGAATCCTGTGTGGTTCAGGGCAAGCTCAATACCTTTGGTATTAACCTTACCTGAGTTTTGGAACTGGCTAGAAGCACCGTTGTTTGCAGCAGGGTCAATAGTTCTGTTCAGAATGAAGTCGTTGATATCTCTTGAATAAACATCTAAGCTACCGTTAAGTTTGCCACCAAGTAGACCAAAGTCGAGACCTACGTTGATTTCTGCCTTTTGCTCCCACTTCAAATCAGGATTACCTAATCTACCGAAGGAAACGGCACCACCACCTCCATAGCTATAGTTGTAAGAGTCTCTGGAAAGCCCTGAATCATTTGGCAATGATCCTGTAACACCGTAACCAGCTCTTAATTTCAATTGGCTGAATGCAGCAAGGTCAAGGTATTGCAACAAGTCTGCACCCACACCTACAGCTGGGAAAGTACCCCACTGGTTATCAGCTCCAAGTTTGGTAGAACCTTCTCTTCTAACTGATGCATTGAAGAACAATCCGTTGTTGAAGTTAAAGTTAACTCTTCCGAAGAAGGCGATAATTCTGGTTTCAGGAGATTCATAGCTGTTCAAAGTGGCCTGAGGACCATCTCCAATCAGGTTACCTGAAGTACCAATGATGTTGTAACCGATGTCGTTAGTAGGGAAGTTACCAGCTGACATAGAGAAACCAGTTGATTGCTCTTCCTGGAAGGAATATCCTGCAGAAACGGTCAGGTTGGAGTTGTTAAAGTCTTTAACAAATGTTCCATAGGTTTCGAAGAGAGTGAAGGCATATTCGTTTGCTCCTCTTTCAGCTAAACCGGTTCTGTCAAATCCTCTGAATAGCGAGGTAGATGGGTAGAATCTGCCATATGTTGAAGTACTGAACTGCTGAGCGTAGTTAGCTGACCAGGTAAGGTTATCTACAATCTCATAGCTTAGTTGAGTATTGAAGTTCAGGTTTCTTCTTTCTCCTTCGTTCACGTTTTGCTCAAGAATGGCAACAGGGTTGAAGTTGTCGAACAAAATCGCTTGGAAGTAGCTACCATCAGGGTTAAGTATTGGAGCTGTTGGGTTGAACAGCGCAGCATATCTGAAGGCATCGTTGAATGAGAAATCTTGTTTTCTGTTGGTAAGTGCCATATTGAACTTGATGTTCAATTTGTCATTCAATGCATAGTGATCCAGATTTGCTCTGGCATTTACCTGGTCGAAACCAGATTTCTTAAGAATACCTTGAACATTTCTGAAGTTAGTAGAAACACGGAAAGTAGTTTTCTCTGAACCTCCTGAAACGGCAATGTTGTGAACGTTTGAAATTCCTGTTCTTGTAATTTCTTCTTGCCAGATTGTTCTTGATCCCAGGTCGTTACCACCAGCGGCAACATACTCTTCTGGAGTCATTACTGGCTGATATTTGAATACCTGATCTGCAGCTACGTAACCATTGTAGGTTGCTGAAAGACCTCTGTTACCACGAGAACCTGATTTAGTAGTTACAAGGATAACACCGGCAGAACCTCTGGAACCATAGATAGCCGCAGCGGAACCGTCTTTCAGTACGTTTACTGTTTCGATGTCATTAGGGTCAACGTTGTCGAGAGAAGCACCGATTACACCATCCACTACAACGAGAGGAGATGCGTTAGAACCTACAGTAGAGATACCTCTCAAACGAATGGTTGGGCCACCATTTGGGTTTCCTCCTTTATTGTAGATACTCAAACCAGGTACTTTACCCTGAAGTAGTTGGGCAGGGCTGTTTACGTTACCTTTGTTAAATTCCTTAGCATCCAGGGATACTACAGAACTGGTGATCTCTTTCTTATCTTGAGATCCATAACCTACTACTACAACTTCTTCTAGTTCAGCATAGTCTGGTTCTAGAGTTACGTTAATGGTAGTTTGGTTTCCCACAAGTACTTCCTTAGAGATGTAACCCACAAAGGAGAATACAAGGGTTTCATTAGCTGCGGCTTCGATGGTATAGTTACCATCCAAGTCACTCGGTACACCTCGGGATGTACCCTTCACTGTAATGTTAACGCGGGGGATGCCGAGACCGTCATCTGCCCCAGTTACCTTTCCGGTAACAGTTCTTGTTTGTGCCAGTAGCGCCCCTTGGAAGCCAACCGACAAAACGAGAAGGAGTAGTAAAAACTTTTTCATACAATCATTTTTAAGTTTACTTGATTAGGGCCACAAGTGGCCCAAAAAGTGCAATCGAATGCTTAAAGTACAATTCCTAAAGCGCAATTTCTAGGTTAGTAAAGTTAAAATTAACGCAAACGTTTGCAAAATTTAACATACAGGATATATCTGTTAACATATCAATTAGTTATAAGCTCCTTTTTGAGGTCAAATTTTAACCTGTTTTTGAGTGGTTTTTGTAAAAGGGATAAAAATTCGTTCAAAATCGCCAAAAAATCTGCAAAGGTTTGCAATTGGCCTTTTCAACCCTTCATTTCTTCGCGGATTTACGATTTTTCCGATAATGCTGGTTCATTAGCAAGAACACACCATATTTGTCGATATGAATTGGTCAAGTCTACTGAGCATTGAAGAGGCTCAATCGAGTGAAAAATACAGAAGTTCATTCGATCGGGATTTCGACAGAATTATCTTTTCCCACCCCTTTAGAAAGCTTCAGGATAAAACGCAGGTACACCCATTGCCAGAACATGATTTCGTACACAATCGTTTGACACATAGTTTGGAGGTTAGCAGTGTAGGTAGGTCTCTCGGCAGACTGGTAGGTGATGAGGTTATTGCCAGATATCCTAAGTTGGCCTCCCACATCAGTGCTAACGATTTCGGAGTGATTGTGGCCTCTGCTTCACTTGCTCATGATATTGGTAATCCCCCGTTTGGTCATTCTGGTGAGGAGGCCATTTCCGAGCATTTTATTACGAATGCTTCAGTTCTGGAGAACCGATTCACTCAACAGGAGTGGAGCGACCTGATTAGATTCGAAGGAAATGCTCAGGGCTATAGGTTGTTGAACAAATCAGGTTATCAGGGTCTGAGGTTAACCGCCCCCACTTTGGCCGCATTTACCAAGTACCCAAGACCTTCTCAAGTTGAAGATCAGTTTAAGCCGCGCAGAAGCCAGAAGAAGTATGGATTCTACTCATCGGAGAATGAAGTGTTTAAATCGATGGCAGATACTTTGGGTTTGCGTTCACTATCGGAGAGGCAATGGGTCAGGCATCCACTCGCATTTTTGGTGGAGGCAGCAGATGACATCTGTTACCATGTCATAGATCTTGAAGACGGGTGTAATTTGGGCCTTGTAAGTCATGAAGATACCGTTGAATTGTATGCCGGAGTAATCGGAGAGCGTTTCGATAAAAATAAGCTATATAATATAAGGAGTAAAAACGAACAGATTTCGGTTCTGAGAGCACTTGCAATTGGTGAGCTCATCAATCAAAGTGTAGAGCTTTTTCTGGATAATGAAAGCCAGATTTTGAAGGGTGAATTTGACTCCTCATTAACTGACCTTATTCCTGCTACAGATTATCTGGCCGAAATAAGCAAAGTATCGGTGGAAAAAATCTACCGGTCCAGAAACGTTCTGGAAATTGAAGCCGCTGGCTTTACGGTCATTGATGGGTTGCTGCGCGCATTTGTTCCGGGAGTAATCGATTCAAGCCCTGCCAAGAAAGATAAGGTTAACTACAGACTCCTTCCGCAAGATGTGAAAGCGGAGATTGAAGAAGCCCCTTCTGTATATTTTGCTTTACGCGCCTTGCTCGATTATATCTCCGGCCTCACGGATACAAATGCCATGAGTTTATATCGCAAAATCACTGGTATTTCGCTGCCTGGAAGAGCCTAGAAACACAAAATCAATAACCCATGTTTCAGATATGATTCCATAGGGAAAATATTACCTTTGTGCTCTTGTTTGAAAATGTGGTCTAAACTCCCCCATATTGTACTGAAACACAGGTTTATACTGATTGCCTCTTTGGCTGTCATAACGGCTTTTATGGCCTATATGGCCAGAGATGTTCAGATGGCTTTCAACTTCAACACGGCAGTTCCTGACACAGATGAAAACTACATCTACTTTCAGGAGTTCAAAAAGCGCTTTGGTGAAGATGGTAATATCCTGGTTGTAGGCACCAAAGACAGCTCTTTGTATGAGCTGGAGAATTTCAACGCATATAAGAGACTAAGCGATAGAATTTCTGAAGCACCCGGAATCAGCAACGTGATTTCTCTGGCTAATCTTCAGAACGTTGTCAAGAATACGGAGAACCGCAGTTTTGACCTGAAACCTCTGATGCCCGATTATCCGAAGACTCAACTGGAGTTGGATTCATTGTTGAAACAGGCCCTTTCCCTGAGGTTCTACACGGGTCAATTGTTAAACCCTGAAAATGGGGCAACGCTCATTCTGATCAATATGGAGCGCGAAGTGCTCAACTCTAAAGACCGAAACGGTCTTGTAAGGGATATTCAGCAAATGGGTGATGAGTTTACTGCTGAAACAGGTATTGAACTGCATTTTTCGGGAATGCCCTTTGTAAGAACAGTAATGCAAGAGAAAACAAATGATGAGCTACGCCTTTTCATTGTGCTCTCCCTGGCCATAACAGCGCTGATATTGTTCCTCTTTTTCCGATCCTGGGTTTCTGTAGTAGTTCCTCTGATTGTTATCAGCGTAGTGGTGGTTTGGGTTCTGGGTACCGTTGGGATATTCGACTATAAGATTAACGTGCTTACTGGCCTTATTCCTTCTATCATAGTAGTCATAGGAATACCGAATGGTGTTTATCTTATCAACAAATATCATCAGGAATTTGTAAAGCATGGCAATAAAATCAAGGCGCTCAGCCGAATGGTGAGAAAGATTGGTTTGGTAACCTTCATCACCAATTTTACTACGGCCATTGGTTTTCTGGTACTGTTAACCACCGATATCAAGTTGCTTAAAGAGTTCGGGCTGGTTGCCGGAATCAACATACTGGCAACCTTTATTGTAAGTATTATCCTTATCCCCGGTATTCTAAGCTACCTGCCTGCACCAAAACCAAAGCAATTGCAGCATCTCGAATTTAAGATTGTAGGCAGATTTTTGGTATTGCTGGATTTATTGGTTCATCGCCATCGCTACAGGGTTTTTGTTGTCACTGGTGCCATAGTTACCATTGCAGTTATTGGAGTTACCAAACTTTACTCCGTGGCCTACATGGTAGATGACATTCCGGAGAAATCTAAACTGAAACAGGATCTCTATTTCTTCGAAAATAATTTCAGTGGGGTAATGCCACTTGAAATCATTATTGATTTTGGAAAGCCGAAATCTACTATCAATGCCAGAAATCTTAGAGATGTCGATAGGTTGGAAGCCGCCTTGGAACCTATAGAAAACGTTTCCAGCCCTATTTCCATCGTGTCATTTGCCAAGGCAGTCCGGCAGGCGTTTTACAATGGAAATGAAAGGTTCTATGGTCTACCAAGTCCAAGTGACAGGAATGCCATTTTAAGCTATTTGAGCAATCAGAGCGATAACTCTACTTTCCTGAGCAATTTCGTGGACTCGACTGGCCAAGTGATGAGGGTATCCCTGAAAGTGGCAGATATTGGATCTAACCGCATGGACTCTCTAATCATCCACGTAATTGAGCCGGAAATTGAAAAGGTATTCGGAGATGATGAAGAAATAGTGACGGCAGTAACAGGATCTACATTGCTGTTTGTAAAGGGAAACCAATTTCTGATTGAAAACCTTCAGCTCAGTTTGCTTCTGGCCTTTGTGATTATAGCCATTATTATGGCCGTTTTATTCGCCAATGTTAGAATGATCATCATTTCCCTAATTCCTAACTTCATTCCTTTGGTAATGACTGCCGGAATTATGGGCTATTTCGGAATACCATTGAAGCCAAGTACAGCCCTGATTTTCAGTATTGCCTTCGGTATTTCGGTAGATGACTCCATTCATTTTTTGGCCAAATACCGTCAGGAGTTGTTTTCAAAGAACTTTTTTGTTCCCATAGCCATTAGCAACAGTATTAAAGAAACAGGGTCGAGTATGTTGTATACCTCCATCATACTCTTTTTTGGGTTTGTGATTTTTGTCTTTTCAGACTTTGGCGGTACGGTGGCATTAGGTCTTCTAACATCCCTAACACTGTTTTTTGCCATGCTTACTAACCTGACCCTTTTGCCAGCCCTGTTAATGGTATTTGACAGCGGTAAACGAGACAGGGATTCCCATCCTCTAATTGAACACTACGAGTTTTATATTGAAGATGAGGACGAGGAAATAGACACACAGAATTTATTAATCAAAGAAAACGATCCGTTCTTAGGAACAACAGATAAGGAATAATTCAAACTGAAAAGGAGTAGGTGTGAAGAAATACACAGAATATAAGCAGCCGGAATTCGCCAAAGTGGGCGAAGACATACTCAAATTTTGGAAGGAAAATAAAGTTTTTGAAAAGTCTGTAGAAGAGAAAGAAGGCAAGCCAACTTTCACCTTCTTCGAAGGCCCCCCTTCTGCCAACGGAACCCCCGGCATTCACCACGTAATGGCACGTACGGTGAAGGATATTTTCTGTCGTTATAAAACGCAAAAAGGCTTTCAGGTTAAAAGAAAAGGCGGCTGGGATACCCATGGTCTTCCTGTAGAACTTCAGGTAGAAAAAGAACTCGGTATCAAAAAAGAAGACATCGGGGTAAAGGTTTCGGTTGATGAATACAACCAGAAATGC
>Ga0114899_1002080_pt1 | contig 11035 bp, 8 predicted proteins | sample MalvireepMed_215_FD_83497 | JGI IMG/M metagenome (GOLD analysis project Ga0114899, IMG submission 83497) | Marine viral communities from the Global Malaspina Expedition - Malaspina viral metaG DeepMed_215 | ecosystem: Environmental > Aquatic > Marine > Oceanic | place: Mediterranean Sea... | reverse complement strand
GTATTGAAGCAGCTTCAATCCGATCTTTCCCTAAAGGAATTACCTACACATATTGAGTGTTTTGATAACTCCAATATTCAGGGAACCAACCCGGTGGCAAGCATGGTGTGTTTCAAAATGGGTCGGCCTTCCAAAAAAGACTACCGCCATTTCAAAATTAAAACGGTAATAGGCCCGGATGACTTCAGCTCCATGAATGAGGTGGTTGGAAGGCGATATAAACGACTTATTGATGAAGAACTTCCTCTACCCAAGCTCATCGTCATTGACGGTGGAAAAGGACAGCTCAACGCTGCTTGCGATGCGCTAAAAACGCTCGGCCTATACGGTGAAATCCCGATTATAGGCATCGCCAAAAGATTGGAAGAACTTTACTTTCCTGAAGATTCCTTCCCTATTCATATTGACAAGAAGTCGGAATCCCTTCGACTCATTCAAAAATTGCGTGATGAAGCCCACCGCTTCGCCATTACCTTCCATCGAGACTTGCGCAGTAAAAACAGTTTCAAGTTTGAACTGGAAGAGGTAAAAGGTTTAGGAAAAGCCACCGTAGACAAGTTGTTGAAAGAATTCCGAACCATGAGCAAAATTCAAGAGGCTAGCCAAGAGGAGATTGGGACTGTCATTGGTCAGGCAAAGGCAAAAATTGTCATTGACCACCTGCAACAAAAAAAGGAAGCTGAGTAGCTTCCTTTCTTCATTATCTTCAAATTTTGAGAATTAGTATTCCCAAAGATTATGCATCTTTTCAAGAAGCTCCATACGCTTTCTCATGGCCTGTTCTATGATACTGTAATCATAATCAGACTTTCCGTAGAGTGTCTGAATATTGTCATCATCAGAGTTTTGGAACTTGGTGATATAAGAACTGAACAATCTCAGGTCAAACGCATGCGAGAAATTTATATTCCTATCTCGTGGGTTCTTCGGGTTGTACCAGTAAGCTACATTCTTTTTAGACTCACCATAAACCTTCTCAATATAGTTAACCAAATCCTCGTATTTGATACGCACGATTTCTCTTTCAGTTCCCGCTACCGAAGCTTTTGGAGGGGCAACTAATGTTACAGATACAATATCCCATTTTGCCAAGGATGCGTTTCTATCAAAAATCAAATCTTCTTCAATCAACAGGACATCCAAATCTCCTTTATTGGCTGGATCCAGTGGCTTTGCCCCGGCAGATGCCTGATATTCCATATCTATAATAGAGTCAAGCCTGGCATCTGAATAGTTAGCAAAACGACCGTTTTCTCTAGTCTTCAATTCAGCTCTATCCTGACCTCTAAGGGCTTCATCATAGTTTCCCTGAGCTGTAGACATGTTTTTAAGGTTATTTCTGAAATCATTTTCAGCTAAAATAGCCTCCTCTCCAAAACCTGTTACACCTGTTTCAAAAGTGGCATAAGGAGTAATACCAACCTGTTGATCTAAAGCCTGACTTTTAGCCTCGTAGTAAGCCTCAATACCCTGAAGAATTACCTCCGTAATTCTCGATTCCTTGGCGTTCCAAGCTGAATTCAATTTTTCATTGAAATTCATCTTGGACCAAAGTCTCATGCTCCACATTACGTCTTCATCTCTTATCGGACGTACTGAGAATTCATTATTGAGCTTACGGGCACTATTAAGGCCGGCAACTCTAGTGGTACTTTCAATACCCTGTAAGAATTTTGCAGGGTCAGTGCCAGCGCCCTGATCATCCTGTGCTTTAGCTAAAGTCACAAATAAGAGTACCAATAAAATTGCCGAAACCTTCTTCATTTTAGTTAATATTTAAAGTCATATCATCGGTGAACTTGATAGGAATTCTATCATTCTTATAGTTCAACCTCACAATCTCCTCTACAAAAACGACTATTCTGTCTCCAGATTGCATCAAACTCATCAATGGGCTCAAATCTACACGCGATGTTGGGGTAGAAATTTCAATTGTCCTTTTTGCCTGTTTTCCTCTTGCCAAAGTCACTTGACCCTTACTCACAAGAAACTGTGCATCTGCTGCAAATCTTTCAGCAAAATCTGGATCAGCAGGAAGGAAAAGAGTTAAGTTAGTTGGCTTATCATCCAATCCGTTCTTCGCATCATATGGCTGTCCATTAGGACGAACATCCAATTTAGGAAGCGGAACAGGCTTAGCCTGGAACTCTCTTGAACCTATATAAAGTCCTGAACTTGAAACATCTATTTTCACCTCTCTTTGAGATGGATCTACCAGAATTTGTCCTTTCTGTGAACCTGTAGTGTATGAACCACCAGTCACTTTAAATGACGGTTGGTAAGCAGGCCCCAATGCAGGTACATTGATATTCAGGTTATTCTGACAACCAAGATAAAGCACCTCAACCGATTGAGATCTTATATCAATAACTGGTTTTGCAACCTGATATTCATGTCTTGTGGTTCTGGTAATTGTGCTACCAGTACCATCCGCTGCCGTTATCTCTACTTCAAACGACTTGGTGGCCAAACCGTTAGCATCATACTCACCTGGTTGAGCATTAGTCTTGAAGTTGATTATTCCACGACCATTCACCACATCAATTGGATTTCCATTCAACTTGATTTCTGGCTGCAAAGAAGAGTTACCCAAGGTTAAGAACGCTTCAGCGTTGAAATCCAAACCAGCGGTAACAAGGTTAGACTCAGACAGGATTGTTGCCTGAGCATAGTCAATACCAGCAAACTGTCTTTCCAGATAATCTTCTTTCTTAATTCCAGAAGAAGCAGTTCCACTTGAACCTCCATTGCTAGGTCTTGTGGTTGGCGTATTGGATACGTTATCCAGAGCCGAGCCAGTGTCTTCAGCATCTGATGAAGTAGAAGAGCTGGCCAATGGCTGAACAGAAGCTGCATCAGGTACACCTGAAGAACTTGCTGTTACAGCAGTACCAACCAAGCCTCTTAATTTGTTAAGAGCCTCAGACTCTTTGCTGTAAATTTGGTTCTTATAGAAAGTCAATTGAGCCAATACAGAGGCCAATGGTGCTTTGTAGAAGTTGAAGTGAGCGTAATCTTCACCTTTTGCTTCTGCATTGTTCTCGTAGAACTTAATGTCATTAGCATCAATTGCGATAGACTGTAACCACTCTGCACCCATTCCTCCTTTACCAAGGTAGTCAATCAGCGCATTCACTTTTCCTGGATATTCGTCTAGCTTTTGCTTCAAAATCTCCGCATTACCTTTATTAACCAGGTAGTTTGAAGGCTCCTCATATTTCTTAAGAGTAGATCTCTCGTATATGTTTTCTACGTCTCCACCTGCAGAAGCCTTACCAACTTCTATCTTCAATTCTTCTAGATAGTTGGTTAGTTCAATAGTTAGGGATCTTACGTTTTCAGCAACCTTTTGTACCGCAAGGTCACCATCCTTATTCCCCTGATTAGCCACATCACTTTGAATAGTTTCCAAAGTTTGCTGATTGTAATCCAGGAATGCTGCGTTCGATACTTCGAGACCATTCTCAATCAGTACGAACTTTTCCAAAACTGTATCCTTAATCTGTAGGGCAAGAAGAGCCGTTAGCACGAGGTACATCATGCCAATCATCTTCTGCCGTGGGGTTTCCTTACCGCCTGCCATAATAGATCAGGTTTAGTTATTGGTTTGTTTCATTGCAGATAGCATAGCACCATACACCTTGTTCAATGAAGTGATGTTGGTGTTAAGCTGAGCCATTTGCGCCTGGAATTCTTCGGTAGCTTTTGCTGTATTCATAGCTCCCTTAATCATGGTTTCCATGTTGGTCAAATAGCCTTTCATATATTTCGCTACAGATTCAGTATCTGTCAATTCTGCTTTATAAGCACCACTCAAAGCCTGAAGCTGTGTAGCCGCTTCTTTCAATTGAACCTGATACTGCTCAGTTGCAGCTTTCAATTGAGCCTGGTTGTTACCGGAACCTTTCACGGTGTTGGCTACCTCAGCAAATGCAGCAGCTGCCTGTGTGGTAGATTGGTCTATTTTAGACAGAGAAGACGCGGCAGTCTTTGCATTTTTAGCATACTCATCTGTAGCTACTGCTGCATTAGACATATTGGCCAATGACTTGGCATTCTGAGCCAGATTGTCCATTCCTTCTTTCAGACTTTGTAAGCCATCTTTGCTAATGGCTGCCTGCTTCAACATTTTCTCTAATGAAAAATCGTCTTTTTTAGGTTCAGCCGCTCCGCCACCTTTTACGGTAGCATGGTATAATTCTTTAGTATAATCTGTTGCTTTTGGTTCAAAAGCACTGAAAGCGAAGATTAGCGCTTCCACACTTAGACCTGTGATCAACATAGGGGTGGCTCCTGCCCATCCCTCTAGTTTAAACATCGCTCCGACAATTACGACCGAAGCACCAAGTCCATAGATTTTCGGCATAACATTGCCGTAGAAATTTTGGGTAAATTTACTAGCCATTTGTTTTATCTGTTGGGTTGAAGATCAATGTTAGTTACTGTTTGGTTTTAATTACTGACCAAGATAATCCATTGCACATCTAAATCCAATGGATGCAGACGCCACATCTCTGTATTCAAAAGTCCTGGTTCCTGTCTGCAAATAATATGAGATATCATTCCAGGCACCACCTCTCACCACTTTTTTACCGAAGTGAGGACTGTTGCTTTCCGTTAAAGAATCGTATGTGAACATTGGGTTAAGGTCCCAAACAAGCGGGTTGTATACAGGTGAAAAATCGTCTCTTACCCATTCTGCCACGTTTCCAGACATATTATAAAGATTGAATGGATTTGGTAAGAATGAGTTCACAGGGGCGGTATACGGATAACCGTCATCAGCATAAGCTCCTCTTCCAGGCTTGAAGTTGGCGAGGAAACAACCATCTCGATTTCTGATGTAAGGACCACCCCAAGGGTATTTTACAATTTCTTTACCTCCTCTGGCAGCATATTCCCACTCTGCTTCTGTTGGAAGACGGAAGTTAGGGTATCTGCTCTCGATTGGCGATGTATCAATAAATGTACTTGAAGCAGGGCCTGTAGCCGCGCCAGCTCCCTGAGGGCCTGTGGCTCCGAGAGGTCCTGCAGCGCCTGCCGGATCTTGATTTCTCTTCTTTCCGAACGAGAACAATCCGCCCCCGCCTTCATTTTTGGCTTGCTGACCATTATTCAGGAAAATGGTTCTCCAGGCAGAGAACTTTTCAGCTGCATCCCAGCTCACACCAACCACGGGGTAGTTATCGAAAGCTGAGTGTTCAAAATAATATTGAGTCATTCTATCACCATAGTGATAGGTAAACTCTTCGTCCCAAACCTTAGGATTTGGAACAACTGTTGCCAAAAATTCACGGGTATAATATCTGTCTCCTTTTTCGGCCAGGTCTGCTATGTGATAAAGGAATTGACGATACTCGTTATTAGTTATTTCTTCAGCATCCATAAAAAAGGAGCTGACCGTAATTTGTCTATTGAAATTGATTTGGGAAGCAGCTACATCTTCATCAGCTTGCCCCATATAGAATGTGCCTCCAGGAATTTGAACCATTCCATAAGGTAACTCCTGATACCACCCCTCTCTGTCGAGAACACCTAAGAGCTGACCTTCGTCAATCAGAGCCTGTTCTTTTCCTCCTCCTCCGAGAAATCCTTCGAACATGCTACACCCGGTGCTCAACAACAACAAAGTCAAAAATGTCAGACCCAGTACAGACTTCTTCATTGTTTTAGTTTTTACTCATTAACCGATCCAAAAAACCCTCATTCGGCAAATGAAGCGCGAAAATTAATATTTTATTGTTAGTAATCCATCCAGTGATAGAAAATTCTACAAAGCTTAATCTTTAGTAAACTTTTGTTTAGTAACGGTATCTAGGAGTTCTTATGATGTTCCTTCCCAGATTTATTCCGTTCGCTCTTGTCGGGAATTTATAAATGAGCATAATCTCTTGTGAGGTTGGCTCTTTACTATCCCTGTCAGCCAGAACTAAGTCTAGTGCATATCCCAACGCCAGACTACGATCCTTTAGTATACTGTACCCAATCATCACGGAAGCCGATTCTGATTGACGGTATGATAACCCGGCCCAAAGCTGATCGTTGTATCGTCCTACAACGCTCAAGTCCCAAGAGTAGGCATCAAATCCTACAGTTTTAAGCAATAAAGTCGGAGTGATCGTAACCTGAGGGCTGAGAGCGTAGTCATAGCCCGCTGTTAAATAGTAGTGTCGAATTAATTGATTGGCTATTTGATCTTGACCGAAGTCAAATTTCGGTTGAAGTAAGTGATTTGTACTGAAACCACCAAAAAAATTTCCTTTTCTGTAAAGCAATCCCAAGCCTATATCTGGTCTAAGCTGAGACTCTTTTCCTGTGAGGTTAGCAATGTCATCGCTGGGATCAACCAGCACCAACTCATCAAAATCGAGTCCACTTGAGAAAAATCCACCATTCAGGCCTATGCTTATAGATGCATCTCCCGACAATGGAAAATAATATGACCCAGACAATTTAAACTCCAGATTATGAGATGGCCCCAGATTATCATTCACCAAGTGTACACCCAGACCTCCTTTCCACCATTTGGAAAGAGTACTATAACTGATGAACTGGGTATTAGGTGCTCCCCCGGGGTTGATGGTTCCTTCGTAACCAAACCATTGAGACCTGTGAATGGCCGTTAAAGTGTTGGCATTGGAAAGGCCTGCAAAAGCCGAATTGTAGTACATGGGATTAAACATGTACTGTGTGAACTGAGCATCTTGCTGAGCTCTCAGGCCTAAGGCTGAAAGGAAAAAGAAAAAGGCTAAGCCAACAGCTCTTGACATATTCTGGTAACGTGAAAGATAAATGATTTATTTAATCACTTCCTCAATAATACAAGAAAACTAGCTTTTGCCCTTAGAGGTTGCCAGAATTAAAGATTATTTGCCTTTTTAATGTAAAGCTCCAAAGCACCTGTCATTGAAGGGGCATTTGGTTGTGGTGCCTCAATATCAATGATCAAATCTGCATCTTTAGCCGCCTTGGCTGTAGTAGGGCCAAAAACAGCAATTCTCGTATTATTTTGCTTGAACTTAGGAAAGTTCACAAACAGCGAGTTGATACCGCTCGGGCTGTAAAATGCGAGAATGTCGTAGGTCACATCGTCCAGATCAGAAAGGTCGCTAGCCACAGTTTCATAGATAACTGCTTCTGAGAAATTATACCCATTTTCTTCCAGATATACAGGGATGTCTTCCTTTCTGATGTTAGAGCAAGGGAAAAGGTACTTTTCGTTCTTGTGCTTTTTCAAAATCTCAATAAGATCCTGAGCCGTCTTAGAACCAGTAAATATCTTTCTCTTTCTAACCACAATGTACTTCTGCAAATAATAGGCAGTTTGCTCAGAAATACAGAAGTACTTCATGTCTGCAGGCACCTCAATTTTCAGATCCTTGCAAATAGCAAAGAAATGATCTACCGCATTTCTGCTGGTAAAGATGATGGCTGTGTGCTTGAGTATATCTATTTTCTGTTTTCTAAACTCCTTAGCAGAGATGGGGTCGACCTGAATAAAAGGCCTGAAGTCTATCTTAATCCCGTATTTCTTTGCTAGTGCGTAGTAAGGTGATTTTGGATCTGCCGGTTTGGGCTGTGAGACGAGGATACTCTTCACTGGATTTAGCCTCTCCTCAAACGTGCTGTTGGACATATTCTTCCCTGCTTTTTATCCTTTGGCTTGTTATATTATCAGATAGAGACCTAACAAAGTAGGCATCAATTCTGTGCTGCAAAGGTAAGAAAATATATATAAGTTGCTATATGCCCCTGAACTGCGAATTTTAAAAAAGAGATTTATCAGTCTGAAAAATAGATATATAGAAACCAGAATTACAGCAAGCTTGAATATAATTGTAGGGAAGTTGAACCTAATATAAACCGATACACTGAAAAGGAGATAGATTAGCAGGGAAAAGCTATGGTTGAAGCTTTGAAACTCCTGAAAATGTCTTGACTGCTGAATTGGGATATCGAACATCCAGCCGAAAACTCTCAGAAAAACAAATTTGAAAAAGAAGATGAATTGTATGGCAATGGAAAGTAGAAACCATACCAGAATTCCAACACCAAAAGAACCAATTTTCAGCCATGGAATTGATCCTTCAAACTGATTGGTGAACAGGTAGATGCTGAGAAGAACGAAGCTAAGGTTCAATGAAAGAACAGCGGTGAAATAGAAGCTTTCTGTACTGAAAAGCCTGATACCTGATCCGAAATCCTCACGATACTTGAACAGGACAAATTTTTCAAAGCTATATAAGGAAGCAAAAAGCTTGGGGTAGATGATTCTGGAAACCGCGAAAATCACAAACAACAACATAGAAATGGAAATAGCTATGTTACGGTATAATTCCTGATTGGCTAAAGTTTCCTGCATTAGAACCTGGTGGTAAATCCAAAATGAATCTTGGACTGGTTAAAGTTAATAGCTCCGGTTGAATTTGAAGTTCCCAAAGCATATACAAAATTGAAAATACCGGTGTTCGTTGCAAAACTAATTCCTGTACCCAGGCCAAGTACCCAATCAGCTGCCTTTTGCTCCTGACCAACAAACCTTTCTTCCAGCCTTCCTAAATCTGTAAATAAGAGCAAGTAAGACGACTCATCCAGATAAAACCTGGACTCTACATTGGAATAAACAAAGCGTGTAGCAAAGAACCCAGCTTCATTAAAGCCTCTGATTGTCCTAAGCCCTCCAATGCGGTACGTGTCATTTTGAAACAAATTGGTGTTGGATAGCCAACCCCCATGAAGAGACGTGAATAGTGTGGCCTTGGCCCCCATCGAGAGGTAATGGTCTATGTCAAGATCGTATTGATACTGAAGTGTTTTCATGTCAACCTCTTCATATAGCTCATTTGGCAATTCTGCATTGGGCCGTATGATTTTGTTGCCCACAGTTCCGCTTATCTCAATGAGGAAACCGCTTCTTGGAATAATCGGGTCGTCCAGATTATTAAAGCCATACCTCAGGCCGTACCTGGTCAACCTGAAGTCAAGAATATCTGGCAGTTGGTTGGAGCCTTGGTATTTAGACGTGGCTATCAGGTCGGTGGCCGTAATCTTGGTAATCACTCCGAGGGTTGAATTCATGCCTAAATTCAGGTTGAGATCGAAACCTAACACCCTCCGATTAAATGTGCTGTCTTGCTTGAGAAAGTTAAAATCACTCTTCAGAGAAAGCGCACTTCCCAACAGGTTTGGATGATCGTATTGAAGTGCAAGCGTTTGGGTCTCTTCCCTGAGTCTTCTCCAATGAATTCCAATATGCTTTCCAGATGCAAAGGGGTTATATAATTCAAGATCGAACTGACCGGTGAGCAACAAACCGCTATTATTGCTACTATTGGGAAGCACACCAATGATACCATCAATACTGTTGACCCTCCGTTTCTCCACTTCCAGCTCAATTTTGGCCTCTTCATTCTGAAAGCTTAAAACAGGAGATTTGCTCATTTTCAAATACACCAACTTCCTCATTTTGGGAACTACAGCATTCACGAGTTGCTGATCGTAAAGATCTCCCAACTGAATGCCTAAATAAGCTCCCGCAAATCTCGATTTCAAAATGCCCTTTTGAACCACTTCAACCGAATCGAAGGTGATTCTCGGTCCGAAGTCTACATTCAAGGCGGCAGAAAAACCTTCGTCAATAATTTGTAGTGAGTCGAATTTGACCGAAGCAAAGGGAAAACCATTTTCCTCTGAATAAGTGAGAAGATTTCTCTCAAGACGGCTCAGCTCTTTTATCTGAAAGGCTCTTTTTCGAAAGCGGCTTTCTTTAAAGTTGAGCTTCCTCCACAAATCCTGATTCAGGTTACCAGCACGTAGTTCAAGCCACTCGAAAATTGGCCCTACTTCAATGTAAATGGTCAATTCCTGATCAATTAAGGTTGCTGAGCTTATTCCTGCCAACAAATAACCTTCGGAGTGCAGCTCAGCAGCCAATCGATTAGCCACGACTACTCCGGATAGCGAATCAATCACAGTCTCCCTGTAATTGAATTTGCTCAATATGTTTTGTGACTGGTCTGAGCTGATTATTTTTAGTGACAAAGACTGCTGTGCCTTTAGGCTGGCTCCCGACAGAAAAAGTATCAGGAATAAGACGGCAAAAGCAAGTCTGTGTAATGGCATACCTTATATTTAGGCGAAATTAAGAAAACTTTGGCCGGACTCTACCTGCACATACCATTCTGCAAAAAAGCTTGTCACTATTGTGATTTCCATTTCACACAATCGCTCAAACAAATTGATGAAATGGTGGACTCTATTTGCAAGGAACTGAAAATGCAAAACGATTTTCTTGGCAGAGACTCGGTTTATACAATTTACTTTGGAGGAGGGACCCCTTCATTGCTGGAACATGAGCACCTGAAGAAGATTATGAAAGCCATTCAGTACGAATATGATCTGGCCAGTAATATTGAAATCACTCTCGAAGCCAACCCAGATGATCTGACACCCGAAAAACTTGCCAGTTTCTATGACAATGGCATCAACCGTCTTAGCATTGGTATTCAGAGTTTCAACGATGAGAACCTTAAATGGATGAATCGGCAACACTCGGGTCAGGAAGCTATTGATGCTGTCCTGAATGCCCGCCAGGCTGGTTTTGAGAACATTAGTATAGATCTGATATATGCGGTGCCCTATGAAGATCATTCTATATGGGAGGCTGATTTGAAGCAGGCCATTCGGCTAAGACCGGAACATATTTCTTCCTATTGCCTCACCATTGAACCCAAAACCGCTTTTGGTAAATGGGTTGAAAAAGGTCAGATGCCTGAAATTGATGAAGATTTTGCAGCCGAGCAGTTTGAGATTCTGCTGGACACTATGTATAAATATGGCTATGACCAATACGAGATTTCCAACTTTGCACAGCCTGGTTATGAATCGCGACATAACAGCAGCTATTGGAAGGATGAAAAGTACCTGGGAGTTGGCCCTTCGGCACATTCTTACAATGGCAAATTCAGAAAGGCCAATGTCTCTAACAATGCCAAGTATCTCAAAGGATTAGAAGAAAACACTATTCCTTTTGAGG
>Ga0114899_1002079_pt1 | contig 11040 bp, 18 predicted proteins | sample MalvireepMed_215_FD_83497 | JGI IMG/M metagenome (GOLD analysis project Ga0114899, IMG submission 83497) | Marine viral communities from the Global Malaspina Expedition - Malaspina viral metaG DeepMed_215 | ecosystem: Environmental > Aquatic > Marine > Oceanic | place: Mediterranean Sea... | reverse complement strand
GGCACATCTTATGATGCTAGAATTATCAGCATGGAGAAAGTGGTTTCCCCAATTATGTCACAGGATAGCGGGATGGAACGCGACGAACACATTGAGCAGCTAGTCCGACTCACAATCCGAGAGGTCAAGATGTCCTGAGTGTGCCTAGCGCTTCTCAGAATGACCGCACAGCAACGAGAACATGATTAAGGCCGTACACGTTATCCACTCTCCCTGCCGCCCCCTCTTTTTAGCGGGTTCGCTCAATGGCTGACCACTATGAAGCAAATGATCGTCTTATTCCTGGGCCTACTGGGCATTCATGTAGGGGAGGATGTCGCGATTGCAGCCGCAGCCCGGTACACGGAAGCCCCCGACTGGTTGCTGTTCCTCGTTATTGTAGTGGTAGCGGCTGGCACAGCTATTTTTGTACGGGCGAGGACTCGTAATGGCTGATCAGAATACGGCTGAACAACCAACTGATGGTGCCTGGGTGATCCCGAGCTTCCTGAAGGTCATTGTCTTCCTGCCGATCATCTACGCATTTGTAGGCGTCGGTGGCCTGATAATCTACGAGGCGACCAGGGACGAGTTTATTCTTAATAACATCGTGTCCCTCATCCTCGCCCTGACGGTGTTCACAATCCCGGTGGATGAGATCATTGTCGCGGTTTTCACGCAGGACAACCCTGACTGGCTAAAATCGGTGGTCGCGATGCCATTTGTTCTGGCATTTGTGATCCTCGGATCATTTATCATATTCCAGGCCACCCGTGTCGAGTTCGTTCTGATCAACATTGTCTCTCTGATGACGGCGTTCGGTATTTTTGCAGCGCCAACGTACAAGATTGTGAAGTCCATCGTCCGAGGCAATGCAGGTGGGTAAGGTGACCTCTACGAAATACCTGGGGTGGGTTGCCGCTGCCATTGCCACAGCGTCCACGGTAGCCCTGTTCATCGCTATCCTGCTGATGAGCCCCGCCAGGCCTAATATCTGGCCTGCGACTGGCGTCTATCACCTCACAGACGATGTCCGGTCCGAGATCAGCATTAGTGAGTCAGGTTCGCTGGATTTCACAATCTCAGGCAATAGGATTGATGAGGTATTGTTCAAGAATCTGGACATTGGTGTGGCTGGCATTGGGAATGTCTTCGAGATTTCAGCGAGCACTGGCACAATCCGCATTGATACGATGACGGCTGACGGCCTAGTCTGTCCACGGTTTTTTATTTCAGACACTACGATTTTTGACGCCCGGTATCTCAACAACGTCAGCGATGGCGCGGATATTAGTTTCGCGGGTGGCTCCCCCCAGGATGTAACGGTTCAGTCTGACCGGGGAGCCAAGGACCGGATTTCAGAGGATAACACCTATGACAAAGTCAAGATGAGTGCTGCCAGTGACGCCTTGATTCGGTCCCTCACAATCAAGGACGTTCACGCGTTCGGTGGCTATTGCCTGTTCTCTGACATGGAGATAGGCCGACTTATCGTTATGAACTCCAGGATTGGGAGCGGGGACGGTATAGCAGTCAAGGATTTCGGATTCGGGTCGGGGGTTACCATTGGGGCATTCTCGCAGACTGGCGACACAGAAGCTGAGTTGGCTGTCCGGTAGGAGGAAATGCGGCAATCTCACCAACGTGAGAAAAGCGTATCCTCGGTTGTCTCATGAAGGTGCTTTTAGCCAAGTTGGACTCAGCAATCGAGGCTCGGACCGCACGTCTGATGCTGGGGCCCAATAACTTGATCACCAGACAACGCATTGTTCTGTCGCCGCGCTCATGCAACTCTGCGATGCATCCGTTCAGAACCCCCCTGATCACTGAGTTGGGAGTCGCGTCCAACGCATCGTGAGCGTAACATGCCGCCGCACAAAGCGAGGTTGTGTTGCAAGCCAGGAGTGGCATTCGAACGCTCACTCCTTGCTTCTTGCTCGTACCGAAAAACGAGCCGTCGAAGAGCCGTGGTAGCTGTGCAGAATCCCTTTTGACGAGTTGCATCACGCTGGCGCGGATCTCTTTCTCTATAGCTACCCTGACTGCAAATACCAGATTGTAAGCTTCGTCTACCATTTCGCTTGGAGCCGTCAAGCTGCGGGACAAGCCGGCGAGGGCAAAATATGATTTGAGTTCCTGGCAGTAAATGTGTTTGAGGTTCGATGAGGAAAGTGAGTCTGCAAAAGAGACCGACTTGGCAACGAACTTACGAGCCCATTCTAAGGTCTTGGTTTGCTGCGATATGCTGTTTCCACGTCCACCCATTTTGTTGAGTCCTCCCAGGGCTTATAACCTATGCGTCATGATTGGCAATCAGGCTTCGAGTATCCGCTTTCATATGCTCAGGAAGATTGTCATATCAGCTTGGGCGAAGAAGGAGCACCTACCAGTCTTCACTGTAGAACTAGATTATTGCTTTGCTTGATTCGCATGGTTGATGATGTTTTCACCAATGGCTTGGGCCATAAAGGGAGGAACGGCGTTTCCAACCTGCCTATACTTGGAGTCGATGGTTCCTTGGAATTTGAGAGAATCAGGGAAAGTCTGGGCCCTTGCTGTCTCCCTAACGGAAATCACCCTGTCTTGGCTGGGGTGTATGAATGATCCCCAATAAGGCTCGGGTTTCGTCAATATGGTTGAAAACAATCCGTCCCATCTCAACCTTGCCCAGCGTGTGGGTACGTTTCGGCCCCATTTACGTTGTAAACGCAGTATGTTCTTGGGCATCAGGGAGGATGGGAGATCCTGCCAATTCATACCCGGATCCGGAAGAGCCTTGATTCGTGCCATGGACATATCCCCTTGTTTTTTTGCGAAGTGATTTGTCAGAATCGCAGCGTCTTGCCGAAGTTTCTCTTGGAGATCACTGAGAGGTGAAGAAGTATATGACAACGGCTCGCACATTGCCCCATTAGGTATGTCCGGCAAATCTGATATTGCGTCTCGAATAGAATTCGGATTCAGGTAAGAGGCGAACAATGTAGGTTGTTCAGGTACATCGAATGTCAAATGCGTTCCTCCAGCCACATTAGGTCTGACAACCGCCCTGTGGGTAGGCTCAGGGAAATTGAATTTGCCAAACTTGCTCCCGAAGATGAAAAGCCTCCACCGACTTTGAGGAACGCCGTAATGGGCTGCCTGTAACACCTTGACAGTAGTCACATACCCGGCGGATTCCAAACATTGGACTATCGACTCTAATGCATGACCTCTACCAAGGCTAACCAAGCCGGTGACATTCTCCATCAACACCATGGTCGGGGAGAAAACTCTTACAGCCTCAAGAAATAGGTCTACGCAAGAATTCTTCGGGTTGTCTATGCTTCGATAGGGATTAACCGCCGAAAACCCTTGGCACGGTGGTCCACCAACAAGAAGATCTATATCCTTCAACCCTCGATCCCCTTGCTCAACCTCGTATAGGAAACCTCCAACATCTTGACAAAAAGCCTCGGCTTTTGGGTGAGCACTGGTAAAAGACGAGATTGAATCGAGATCGTTGTCCACGCCTGCGACAATCTCGAGTCCCGCTTGAGCCAAGCCGATGGACAATCCGCCACAACCCGAGAACATGTCCAGTACTGTGAGGCTCATAAACGATTAATCGAGGCTGAAGCTAGGCTCTTCATCGGCGAGGGCCGGGTGATTCAACGGCCACTGCCTGAGCTTTAGCTACGAGACTACCGGCTCCCGCATCAACTCCTGTGGTGTGACGCCAAGGCCATCGGCCAGTTTCTGTATCGTGCTGATTCGGGGTTCGGTATCAGTCCGTTCGAGTTTACAGATAGTGGCATGGGTAACTCCACTCCGATCCTCTAAGTCCCTCTGAGTGAGTCCCCTAGCACGTCGGAGTTCCTTCAATCGCCGCATGGCCGCATTATACCACGCCTTTACTTTTATTTCTGTGGTATAGTAGGGGTACATTAAGCAGGAGGAGGTAATCTTATGACGGACGTACAGAGAATCATTCGCTACAGGATCAGCGTCTCAACCAGTGTGAAAGGGGTGAAAACTTTCGATTGTACCGTTGACGGGGAGGGCTGGACCCTGGCTGAAATACTGGATCGGAGCGACGCCCTGGTCGCTGCACTAGACGAACGCTACCCCGCGCCGGTACAGGAATGATGGTTAATGGTCCACAGCAAAAGAAGGGGCAGTATATCTGTGCAGCCTGCGGTAGGCCCAAGGGCAGGGAGTCTACGGAACGGGTTTTCCCCTCTGGGTATGTCATGCGGATGTGGACTCACGGTTTCTGTGACAGCAGCGGCAGACCGATCAGGGCTGGGAGGAACACGATGGAGCGGATTCAGGGGAAGTACGACCAACTCAAGACTACCTACGATGATGGCCGCCAGCGCTATGCGGAGGAGCGGGAACGACTAGGGCCAGAGGCCCATGATGCAGCACTCGACGCACAGATGGCAGGACTAAGTACTATAAAGGAGATGGAAGATGCAAGTTAAACCAATGGAAGTAACCTGTGAGATCACAGCAGCAGAGCACAGAATGGGTCCGAATGGGCCTAGTATAAACGTGACCTATTCATGCCAGTACAGTCAGCACCCCGTGCATAGCTTCTGCACCAACGAAGATTTATTTGGCTTACCCGAGGCTGTCAAGCCAGTAACTAAAACGCTGCTGCTGACACCTGCGAAGCTCAAAGACAATAAGCCTGATGACGGAGTCTTCTATAATTATTGGTGGAATATAGTCCGAGAAGCAACCGGTGGGGGTCAATCAGCGGATGCCCCTGCCGCTCCCGCTAGGGCCCCTCAGGGCAACGGGCAGCCAGCTACAAGCCCTGAGACACGTTCTGACCAGACCTGGTGGTCCTGGGGGCAGAAGCTCGCATCTGAGGAACGGTCCAAGGCTGAAACCAACAGGTCTATTCAACTCCAGGTTGCCCTCAAAGAAGCTAGGCTGGCAACGGAGTACCTGCTGACCACCAACCCAGGAGAGGCCCTTAGCCCTCAGGTATACGGCTCAATGCTACGTCCCATTTTCGAGGCGATGGTGAAGATGATGCAAGAAGTGGAGGTGGAGGTGGATGAGGTTGTGATATAATACTGGTGGTGCGTTTCTGTCTCCGCAGATTGCATCAACCTCCATGCTTTGCCCCTGCTGTTTTCCCACAGCAGGGGCTTGCCATTTGAAAGGAGGCATAAGATAGAGGAACGGTACTGCGAGATCGCTGCCAAGAGGATGAGCCAAACCGTAATGTCTTTGGGGGCGTAGTGGTCGAGCCTGTCGGCTGGCGCTAGGCTGCGGGGCCATTGTGCGCTAAGTGGTAGGATGGGGGTTCGATTCCCCCTCGCCCCACCAAATACGAAGGGAGAACTATGGAAGACCGGGAGTTGAGCAGGTGTGTGTATTTCAATGGTCTCCAGAACAAGAATTGCAAGGAGGGCGTCAGTTACGAATCGGTCAGGGCACCTGCACTGGAAGCTAACCGGGCATGGGATGTCCCCTGCATACACCGATCTGATCTGGATAACTGTGAGCAGCGTGTATTCCCTACCCCTGAGCAGGTAGAGGCTGATGACAGGGCCGTGAGGGAGCACTTGGGGGAATTCTTATCAGCCATGTCCAGTGGGGAGTGTCCCCACTGCCATCAGCCTATGAAGAAGAAGCAGGTTGGCCCTTGTGTGTATGCCGATCCTTGCGGTCATCGCCTCTACCAGGGGCAAATATGACCAAGGCCAAGATCGCACAGCGTTACTCATACACCTGCAAATGGTGTGAGTGGACCTGGGAGTCCAAGGTGCGGCCTGAGGACGGAGGCCCTAGCCAGTGCCCTGGGTGCCGCACTACGTTCTGGGATACGGAACGTCAATACAAGCGGAGAAGTTAGGCTAGGAGAGGGCTAAAAACAGAACGTTTGTTATTTGTCGTTTGTATAACAAACGTTAACAATTACAATCGACAATCGTTGTTGTAGGGACAGGGTATATATAATAAAATATATATACACCCCTAAGTCTATCTTTGTATAACAATTGTTATACAAATGTTCTCTGCTCCAAGCTAAGCCTCATCAGCCAGACCGTAGTAAACGTGTTTCCCCTCCCGGCCTAGCCTTATAAATCTTGGGTGTTTCAAGGATCGGGATACGTTCCCTGGGTCTAACCCTGTGCCTTCAGCTATTTCCCCGGTAGATGATTTCCCAGCATTGGCTAAAAACTCCGTTATGAGATCGAGCCAGCTAATTTTGGTTGGGGCTAGTAGTTGGGGGTAATGCCGGGAATCTGCGGTGACTATATTGCTCAGGCCGTCCTCATCGAACACCAATTTCAGGGCAGCGGGTGGAGGGAATGGCGTGTCATTGCTCTTGGTGACTCGCATCCCGACCACGAGGCCGTCGTCCTGATCTTCGCTGTCTATGGAGAGGCCGATGTCCATGCCTGCATCGAAATGGATGCTCCCGAAAGTGTGTTTGTCACCTGCGCGATTGGAGTGGCCGATGGCCAGCCAGGTGGATGAGAGAGACGATAGGGTGTTCACGATGCGGTTAGCGGTTGTGTCCTCAGTTAGGGAGCCGCTGCCTCCAACACGGGATATCGAGTCTAGGAAGACGCACGAGTATTTCTTCTGCCGCATGGCGTGTCGTATCGTGTACTCGGTTTCGATGAGCCCCTCGCCACGGGCATTCAGCACATCCAGGCCGTACTCAGGCGGCAGGCCGATGGCTCGATTAATGTGAGAGATGCGCCTCTGAATGGAGGTGGCAGAGCGTTCGAGGTTCACGTAGAGCACTGGCCCCTCGCCTACTGGGTTCCAGATAGACTCGATCTGGTAATTGATGCACTGGGCCATGAGCAGCGCGATATAACTCTTACCCTTTCCTGGAGGTCCGAAAAGGATGGTGCCAGCCCCTTCCACAATGTAGGGCCGGAGCACATACGATAGTGGGTTTTGCTGTTGCTCTCCGGCCATGTGTTCGACCGTGAAGCGGCCCCGCCAGGCGATTTCCAGGCCCAGGCAGAAATTATCTAGGTCATGGCAGAGACCGTCCATGTCATATAGGAGTTTCAGGTCACTATGCAGAACAGAGTGGGCGCTACGGGCCAGACGCCGGCGTTCCTCGTTCCTCCCGACGTTGAATGTGTCGTATTTAAGCAGTGCCTTCTTGTCGATAGAGATGCCGACGAGGGCATGTAAGCCCGTGCGTTCCTTTCTAATGTCCCTGGCGTGGAATGTGATGGTATGAGGTAGAGGCAGGTCCACAACGTCTGCCTCCAGGCCGTTACCGTTCGTTGAAAAGGCGTAAGCCGATAACACTTCCCATCTCCTCCCTGCTCCGTGTTTTATCTATGGGTGTTGGGGCTGGCTGTAGACGCAGGAGTTCACGCACGATGGACCACGCCGCTCTATACTCAGCCCAGCTTGTGAAATATTCGCTTGGTAATTGGTCTGGGTCATCAAGGGCCTTGTCGATGTAGTAGCCTAACTTCGACTCCGAGGGGTGGGCCAGGTAGAGCTTCCCGTGAAGTTGTATGAAGAAAGCCACGCCATCCCCTCGCCTTGACTTAATGTACATTATAATGTACATTAATGGCACGATGACTGTCAAGAAATCGCTGCCACTATTCCGTTGCACGAAATGCGGTTATTCGTGGGTGCCTCGTGTTGCGGATGTTCGCAGGTGTCCTAAGTGCGGGAGTATCCGATGGGACCGGGATACGGCCTCAGACTACAGGAGAGGACAGGTATGAGTAGAGAAGCCTATCACAGTGAGCGGACCTATCATAAGCCATCACAAGCACCGATTAGACCCCATGTGCGGGAGTTCACATGGCTGCCTACGGAGAGCGAGGGGGCTTGCCAGAGATGCCGCCGATGGAACGTGCTAGGAGATGGATTTTGCCAGAAATGTTGGGACTTCCGATCTGCCTCCTACAAGGCCGCGCCACCGAGGGACTACAGGCGAAACGTAGGCGAGGGAGATTGACATGACGGGGCCTCTGGACCAGATCAGCGAGAAGGAGTGGCAGGCTACGGTGATCGAGGCGGCCAAGGCCTGCGGCTGGAAGCATTATCACACATACCGGAGTCAACGAAGCGTGGCTGGGTTTCCTGATCTGATCCTGATTAGGGGCAGGGAGCTTATTGTCGTGGAGATTAAACGGCAACATGGCAAGGTTTCGAAACCACAACAGGAATGGCTGTCGTTGTTTGAGGGGGCTGGTGTGCCGACTTTCGTCTGGCGGCCCTCCCATTGGGAACAAATCCAGAGCATCCTGGGGGAAGGGGCAGTGGAAGCTAGGCTGGAGGAGGAGATATAGGCATCAAAACCCTGCTGCCTCGGAGGTGTAGCCGTATAAACCTGGTCTGCGGAGAGGCGATATTACAAGCAGGTGGATGTGTTAGGACTGACTCCAAGACATGAGGATAGCGCGTTGCTCGATAGATGGTAGGTAATTAGGAAGCGCAAACGGGTGAGGCCAGGCACCTATAGCCGATTGCTGAGAGAGGACCGTTCTTTGAGAGCGATTAGCCGCATGGTTTGAGAGCATCGTATCTAGTGAGCGATTAGCCGCGGATCGGGAGAGCACCGCCACCATAGAGCGATTAGCCGTGCGGGAGTAGAGTGCCGTGGATAGCGAGCGTTAGCCGTGCGTTTGTAGAGTACCGTATCTAGTGAGCGTAGCCGATTGTTCGGAGAGTGCCGTGGATAGTGAGCGATTTAGCCGCCAGTTCGTAGAGTACCGTTTCCAGTGAGCGATTAGCCGAGGGATTGGAGAGCGCCGTAGACGGGGAGCAATAAGCAGAAGGAGGCCAGGATGAGTCTGAGAGCGGAGTTGGAGGGGGTAGAGCGATTAAGCAAGGACTTGCGGGAGGCAGCGGCCACGCTGTCACCGCATGAGGTGCGGTTCGTGGTTGACCTGTATTATCAGTTGCAGAGAAATCGGATTGCCTCGATGGATCAGGTGCGGAAGATGACGGAAAGCGAGGAGCCCCACGAGCTCGTGAGTTGGGTAGGTGAGAACTCCCGCGTCCTGGAGACACAGATAAAAAACGCACTCGACAGGTACTCCGATGCCCACGTACCGGGTCGGTGGGCGAAGAGCATCATTGGGATAGGCCCCGTGATCAGCGCGGGTCTGCTGGCACACATAGATATCACACGGGCACCCACGGTAGGCCACATATGGCGGTTCGCTGGCCTGGACCCCACGGTGAAGTGGAGCAAGGGCCAGAAGCGGCCATGGAACGCGAGACTGAAGGTCCTGTGCTGGAAGCTGGGTGAGAGCTTCAAAAAACGATACAACCACCCAGATGACATATACGGCAAGGTCTACATAGAACGCAAGCAAAATCACGAGATACCGATGAACGAGGCCGGGGTGTTCCGAGAACTGGCCGAGCGGAAGTTGGCTGAAGTGCCGCGCTGGAAGGACCAGGCCACCAAAAAGATATACGAGTCTGGCCGATTGCCAGCGGGTCGGCTGGACCTACGGGCTATGCGCTATGCTACGAAACTGTTCCTGGCACACTTCCACCACGTCTGGTATATGAGCGAGTACGGCGTGGAGCCTCCCAAACCGTACATCCTGACCCAGCCTGGACATACGCACTACATAGCGCCACCCCACTGGCCTATCGCGTAGCCGTCCGTCTTGCGAGTACCGTAGGGAAAGAGCGCACGCAGCCGCATACTGGGAGAGTACCACGGAAGGGGAGCGATTTAGCCGCCAGCATAGAGAGCGCCGGGACCAGTGAGCGTAGCCGTCGGCCAAGCGAGCACCGCAGTACGAGAGCGTAGCCGACTATGGGGAGAGTACCGTGATCTGTGAGCGTAGCCGAGTTTGGGGAGAGTACCACAGATAATGAGCGTAGAGCCGTCCCATGGGAGAGTGCCGAATTTGGAGAGCGTAGCCGCCCGTGGAGGAGAGTGCCGAGCATCTTGAGCGCTCAGGAGAATGTAGGCTAGGGGTCTGTCCCTCTGAACCCCTTACGGCGCCGGGCATTATAGTACTCACGGTGCCGTATCCACCACCTGCGCCACTTGGCAGTGTTCCTGCAAGTTGCCTTGCCGTCCTTGTTACAGTACCGCCTATGGCCTAAGCCATAGAACAGCTCTCCGCAGACCACGCATGTTCTGAGGTGCTGCCTGCGGAGAGCTGCGAGGGCCTTGCCGGGGTTATCCATGTTATGCCTCCTCCAATTGCCCACCGAATTCTTCCTCGAGGGCATCCTGATCGTGCTGTTCCAGGAACTTCATAGCCCCAGCGATAGACAGGGGCTGAATCCACCTCTTGTCGAGCCACTTACGGGATAGGAAATACCGTCCATTACCCGTCCTGTACAGCCACGCTTCCCAGTATTGGTGATCCCGTATCGACGTTCCTGGGGGGGAACACCCAAAGCTAATCTCTGTGGCATGTTCGGTATCGTAGATTTTACCAAGCACAACCTGTCGCATTATTTAGCCTCCTTCAGGGCTTCGGTGATGCTTGATATGGTCGACTTCATCCTGCGCCCAGTTCCCACCTCCACGATATCTACGGGGTATTTACGGCGGCTGGGCACGAGGCCCGTGATTTCAAACGCCTTGCCGCCAAGCGTAACCGTGCGTCCGAGCGCATCGTCAGGCAGGCCGTAGGAACTGCCAGCACACTGGAGGCCCACAGCGGCGGGGCTTAACTCGTCCTGCTTGTGCATCTCCAGGGTGAGCCTCAACATAGGGCCGTAGGATGCAAAGTTGCGGTCTATGACATACCCCGCTGATTCCAGGGCCTCTCTGACTATTTGCTGGGCCTTGTTTGCCTCCACTTTTGTGACTGCCATGTTATTCATCCTCCTCTGCTTTGATGTTGGTCTACCAGTTAAAATCGATCTCGTCTAGGGCTGCGACGGCACGTTCCAGATTGTCGATAACCTCCTCCAGGGTTTCGACGGCGGCCTCGATTGCCTGAAATCGGTGCGTCTCGCTGAAATGCTCCTCCATGTTGATCCTCAGTTCCTCCAGGCTGTCCCACAGTTCCCGCAGGCAATACGTAGGCTCTTCGATATTCCGAGCGGCATGATTCGCAAGATCGCCCCTCTCTTCTGCCTTGGTTT
>Ga0114899_1002077_pt1 | contig 11044 bp, 11 predicted proteins | sample MalvireepMed_215_FD_83497 | JGI IMG/M metagenome (GOLD analysis project Ga0114899, IMG submission 83497) | Marine viral communities from the Global Malaspina Expedition - Malaspina viral metaG DeepMed_215 | ecosystem: Environmental > Aquatic > Marine > Oceanic | place: Mediterranean Sea... | reverse complement strand
GTCGACGCCGTGGCTGCATACAATCCGATGCGTCCACGGTCCGGCGCCTCGGCGGGACTGATGCGCAATCTGCGGCGACGCTCAGATGGTCGGCTGTACTGGCACTGGGATCCACGAATAATGGAGTTGAAGCCCGCAACACACCATGCCCAGGTTCAAGGAGCAGCGCGGGAGGTAGGCCGTCGCGCTGTCGTTCCAATAATGCTCGTGCGTGGCTTGGCCAGTGACGTGGTGAGCGATGCGGGCGTTCTAAAATTCAAGGCTCTCGTCCCGGACTTGGAAGTCAGCGACGTGAGACAGGCCGGTCACATGGTGGCAGGCGACAACAATGATAGCTTCGTTTCAGCAATTATGAATTTTCTGGAGCGTTGTTTGCCCCTCGAAAGTGGAAGCTGACGATGACGATACTGGACGGACAAACCGTGGTTGTAAATAGCGCGAGCGCAGGCCTGGGGTGCAGATCCGCGCAGGTTCCAGCCTCAGAGAGAACCAAGGTGGCTCTTGTCGCTCGTCGCGCGGACGCCCTTGAAGGCGTCGACTGAGGTGGAAGAGCAGAACACAGCACTTCGCGATTCGCTAGCTGCTCGACTCAGCAGGAGCGCTTCCGAAGATACATGGGCGGAGCTAGCCAAGGCTGGAGTCCTTGGCATCTGCGTTCCAGAAAAACTTGGTGGTCTCGGCTTAGGAATCCGCGAAAGCGAGCCTGTGTTTGAGGTGCTCGGAGAGCTTTGTCGCCCTACTCGTTTCCTCGAGAGCTCAATTATTGTGGCGGGTTTACTGGACTGTGTAGGAGGCGAGGAGTCGCGGGAGCTCCTACGCCGTTTAACTGACCCCGACTTTGTCATTGCCATCGTAGGTTTGGAGTCTGCGACGGCGGCACATCTGCGCCTTGAGCGATATGCCCAGAGATGCGGTCTTTCAGGGCGCGCTGCACTGGTCCTCGAGGGTGACGAAGCAGACGTTTTGCTTGTTCTGGTGCGCCAAGATGCCCGGGTGAGTCTGGCCGCTGTCTTGGATAAGGCCGACGGGTTAGTTGAGCATGCCTATCCGACGATTGATGGACGAATGGCTGCGGATTTACGGTTCAACGATGCAACTTGTGTCGTTCTCGCCGACGATTGCTCCGAGGCACTCTCGCGAGTAATAGACCAGGCGATCGCCTGCACTGCTATCGAGGCTGCAGCACTAATGACCCGCCTTGTCGATGACACTGCCAGCTTTGCTCGTGATCGCGCGCAGTTCGGGCAGCCAATTGGCAGCTTTCAAGTGGTTCAACATCGTCTCGTCGATATGTACATTGCCGCGCGGCGGGCCGGAGCCATAGCCCGACGCGCTATGGCGGGTCTTGAACATTGCAAGGTCCAGCGCGCTGCGCTTGCGAGCGCAGCTAAGGTGACTATTGCGGAGACGGGGCGCTATGTAGGCCAGCAGGCAGTGCAGCTTCACGGTGCTATCGGCACGACATACGAGCACCCAGTGAGCCGCTATTTCAAACGGCTGACCGCTGTTGAGCAACAGCTGGGTGACAGCGACATGCACGTCAAGCGTTACGTGGCTAATGCTTTTGTATAGAGTCAGAGCCGCAACTCTGACTTCGCGATAATGTTTCGTTGTATTTCATTCGTCCCGGCGTAAATAGAACCAGCTCGTTCGTTCAGATAGCGAAGAGGAGCGACTGCCTGCCAGACGTCGCCAGTACAATAATCCTCTGGAATGCCGGGGTACGACAGGATGGGACCCCCAGGCGCCGTCGTTCCAGGCTGCCAAGCGCGGGAGAAGGGACCCGCTGCCTCAAGTTGAAGTTCGGTGAAGCGCTGCTCCAGCTCGGTTCCCAAAATCTTCATCATTGATGCGTCGGAGCCGATTGGCCGACCTTGTGAGACACCCGAAAGAATTTCCATTTCTAGGGCGTCGAGAACCTCCACTTGCACTGCGAAAACAGCCAGCCTACCTAGGAGTTCTGGAGCCTTTTCAAATCTAGACGCATCCAGATTGCTGCGGAGCGTATCTAGCCCCGCGCGTAGTGCTGGTGCGTAAGCCGAGCCTCCGCGCTCGAACTCCAACAGGTACTTGGCGACAGTCCAACCATCATCAAGGTCACCAAGGACGTTCGACACTGGAACTCGAACGTTTTCGAAGAAGACCTGATTCTGTATCCATTCGCCACTCGCCATAACGATCGGTTGGACTACGATTCCAGGAGTGCTCATGTCGATCAGCAAGAATGTTATTCCCTGCTGACGGCGCTCGGCTTTGGAGGTGCGCACGAGGCAGAACATCCAGTTTGCAACATTTGCATGCGTAGTCCAGATCTTCGAGCCGCTGCAGATGAGTTCGTCGCCATGCCTTTCGGCCTTCATTTGTAGAGCAGCGAGGTCCGAGCCGGCCTGAGGCTCGGAGTATCCCTGGCACCAAAAGTGTTCGCCGTTCAGCATTCGGGGGAGAAAGTGTTTCTTTTGGTCGTCCGTTCCAAACCCTATAATAGCTGGTCCGGCCATCTTGATGCCCATTGGAGAAACCGGTGGTGCCCCTGCTTTCACCCTCTCGCTCTCGAAGATGTAGCGCTGCATCGGACTCCAACCAGCTCCGCCATATTCCGTCGGCCAAGCGGGCGCAGCCCACCCGCGACGGTGCAGAATCGCCTGCCACTCCATTTGAGCAGCGTGATCAGCGTAGACGCTGGTCATCCGGCTGCCGGCCTTTCGCAGCTCCGCCGTCAAGTTTTCCGAAAGGAATTTACGAACCTCTGCTTTGAAGGCATCGAGCTCATTGGCTTCTGCGATCATTCGACATTGTCCGTTTTCGGTATGAAGAAAGTTTTCGGCCGATTGAACTGCAGCAGACCAGCCAACCTATTTACTTGTCCAAACCCAGACCGTTTAAGTCCTGCAAGTCGCGTAAAGGGAGTGAATTGTAGCGCGCCGTCGGATGAGAGACATTCCCCATTGATTAAATCGCGTAAGGGTTCGATCTGCATCTCAGTCACTAGTTCCATCTCCATTAACGGCTCTTCAGGCCAAATTCTCTACGGTTTATTACCTAACGACATTAGGTAAAAGTCGTCAAAGGAAATTTTTTGAAAAGAGGCGGAAGGGGCATTTTCACATTGACTTGGCTAGTGATAGGTGCCGACTTGGAGTAGCATCAGTTGATGCAGAATATCTCGTTTGAGCGCCATCGTTTTCCGTCTGAATTGTCCCCCGTCAGCGCAAAATCGACCGTAAAATATCACCGTAACTAATAATTTTCAGAGCGGGATTGATCCACAGCTAGGTGGTCGGCTTTGGATCACTGTGTAGCTTATCATACTGGCTGATTATCAACCTTGTCGGCAAAGCACAAAGTGTCTGGGATTTGGCCGGTAACGGACTATCCGCTCTTGGCGAATCGCTCGACAAAATGGCCAGCCGCTGGCCGAGCGGAACTTAAACCGTTGCAAGGCGTAACCTTCACATGACCTTACACCACACGCGCGTTGGCCGCGGCAAACCCCTCCTGCTTGTCCACGGGCTTGGGGGAACCCACCGCTCGTGGGACACAATCTCACCGAAGCTTGCTCAAGTGAGGGAGGTAATCGCCGTGGATCTGCCAGGCCACGGGCAGACACCCGAAGAGGCCGACAGTGGCACGTTCAATGGACTGGCGCGCAGCTTGGAGAATTGGCTCGGCGCTGAGAATCTCACAGGGATCGATATGGTTGGCAGCTCCATGGGTGCTCGCCTGGTACTCGAGATGGCGCGACGCGGCCAGGCCGGCGCGGTCGTTGCCCTGGATCCGGGTGGCTTCTGGCAAGGTTGGGAGCGTACGTTCTTTAGGACCACTATAACGGCATCGATTGCTTTGGTCCGGGCGCTGCGGCCGGCGCTGCCTGCCATTACCGGAAATATCGCAGGTCGGAGCGCGCTCCTGATCCAGCTTTCCGCAAGGCCGTGGGCGCTGGATCCCGCATTCGTCGCGCACGAACTAAGATCATTGGCGGATACGCGTACCGTCGACTCGCTTGTGAAGGATCTCGCTACGGGTGCAAATCAGCAGGGTTCTGCGAACACGCCTTCACCAGTTGTAATCGGCTGGGGACGCAAGGATCGGTTGTGTCTACCGCAGCAGGCGAACCGCGCGATGGCGGCCTTTCCTGAAGCAACGATGCACTGGTTTGAGCGCAGCGGACACTTCCCGATGTGGGATCAGCCACAGGAGACGGTCAAGGTCATTCTGGATGCAACGGATCGACTAGTATCATATTGACGCCGTAATAGGCGGATTAGCAGCTCGAAGACTCCAGTTTGGGCTTACCCCGCATTGGCGCTTATTGGAGCGAAAGCCGCCGTCGCCTGCCACCTGAACGGGTGGCAGCTTTCAGGGTAATAGACAGGCGAATCGAATGGCCGAAATTGGGACGCAAAGCGGACGTTTGGCACAGGTTGATAATCACCCTTATGTTGATGCCATGAAGGCGCTCTCGACAAAGGTGATGAAAAAAAGTCGCGCAACTTTGATCGCATAGAGCTAAGCAGGGCGATCCCGAAGCCTGCCGCTTGATATCCGGCACGATTTAGCCCGCTAAAATCGGAAACCTTGGCAAAAATACCACCTCGGACGTTCGTTAGCTGCCGATGTCTTCCAAAAAGGCTTCTACCGCTATCGAAATGTCGGAGAACAGTCGCTCTCGGGTGAAACCAAGTACCTTCAGCGTGCGTAGCCGCCTGATATCAACCAACAAGACGAGGCCGATGCTCTGCTAATTTAAGCAGCCATCAGTGCCAAATGTTCGGACGACGGACATCTATTTGAATTGTTAATTCGAGGGTCTTGATAAAAGCCTATTTAAAAGAGTAACAGCAAAATGCGCATCCATGAAATGTTTGATTGTTCGATGAGAATGAGACGAATGGATACAAGCCCATGTTCCCTGCACAGTCAGGGAGGTCCAAGGCAGGAGAACAATAGATTATGAAAAAGGCTCCTAAGCCTCTCCGAAAGCAAATCGAGGATCCCCCACGCGGCCCTACCAGCGCGAAATATTCGCGACGCCGATCCCGTGAAGAGCTGGCTCCCGAAGCTCGCGATGATATTTGTGCAGCGGCGGTAGCCGTGATCGGCAAGCATGGCTACGTAGGCGCCACTATCAAACGCATCACCGACGAGGCGGGGATCGCGCAAGGGACTTTTTATCTTTATTTTGAGTCTCGCCAAGCTCTGTTCGACACGCTGCTACCGCGGATCGGTTCGGACATGCTCCAATTCATCCGGGATCGGATTCAGGGCGCAGGGGGCTTCTTCGACGCTGAAGAGCTCGGTTTTCGTGCCTTTTTTCATTATTTGAACTTAAGGCCGGGCTTCATCCGGGTGCTAAACGAAGCAGAATGGGCGGCACCACTCGCGCACCGCGAACATTTCAACTTACTGGCGATGCACTATCGACGTGCATTAATGCGTGCTGCTGCCCAAGGGGAAATTCGCGCACTCGATATTGACGAGGTTGAGGCCGTTGCCTACATGTTTATGGCATGCCGCCACTACATTTACTTGCGCTATATTAAAGACCAGCCGGCTCAAGCTCAACCGCCCGAAAACGCTGTAAAAGCCTATATGACGCTAATCCGTAACGGGATTGGTGAGGCACCCGTTCGAGCGTCGCCGTAATCAATCCGAATCAGCGGTAAATGAAGACTTAGCCACCAATATTTTGAAGCATTAATATCACCCTTTGTTCGGCATAAGGCCTCAAGCCTTGCGACATCTCAGTTTTTTGCTCTCCTGTAACAACTGGCCCCCTTGGGCGGAACTTGCCACAGACACAATGAACAGATATTCAATGAGTGTTGACTCATGGAGAAGTTGCATCTAACTTAATCATCAAAGCAGACGCGTGCAGGCTTGCCTCAACGCGTGGTTCAAGCAATATTTTTTTTCGGTCTTAAGATGTCGCGAAAAAGAGTTGTGAATTTCTCCAGGCTCTAGAGCCTACTAATCTTAAGAGGCGGCACTGCATGATCGCTATATTGGCAATCCAGTTTCCCGGTCTCGATATAATTCCTTTGGGTTCACGCAAGTCATTCGGCCGGAGCCCATCATTCCCGCGTTTGGCGAAATGATATGACGATCCGACAGTTTGGAGCGGCTGCAAGATAGCAATGGCCGAGCGCGAAGCAAACGAGTTTGATCATATAGCAATTTCCACCCGCTCGAACTGTCAAAATGAAACAGGTAAAAATGACATGCAGATCAATACGAGCCGTTGGAAAACCAAGCTGAGTGAAGAACGGATAGCCCGTTTCACGGGAAGCGGTCATTGGAACAATCTGATAATCGCCCATAAAGCGGCGGAAATGGCAGTTAGATTCAGCAATGATGTAGCCTTGGTGGACGGGACGACAATTCGCACTCATGCTCAGATATTTGAGGAAGCGCTGCGGCTTGCCGAGTGGTTTCGCAGCAACGGACTCCAACCGGGTGACGTCATAAGCTTTCAGCTTCCGAACTGGTGGGAGACGGTCACGATCAACCTGGCAGCATGTATCTCTGGACTCATAGTAAATCCTATCGTGCCGATCTACAGGGATGCAGAAGTTGAGTACATTTTGAAGAATTCCGAAAGTCGCATTTTTTTCATACCCGAGGTCTTTCGTAGTATCAATTATGTAGAAATGGTTGATAAACTCCGGCCGTTGCTTCCGAATTTGGAGACAATTGTAGTGGTGCGGGGTCAGGCGACGCGCGACGACTTTGTGTGTTATGGGGACTGGAACGAGGGTAATCTATTAGCATCGATGGGCGTAGATCCCTCGAAGCCCCCGGAACTTGATCCCAATACGATAAAAATGCTGCTCTACACCTCAGGAACGACCGGTCGGGCGAAGGGGGTTCTCCACAGTCATAATGCAATTCAGGCTGAAATTGCCGCTGTAACGAAGTTTTGGGATCTAACCAAAGACGACGTCATACTAATGCCTTCGCCAGTTACCCATATCACTGGCTATATATATGGCATAGAGCTTATGTCTGCTATAGGCTGTAAACTTGTTTATATGGATAAATGGAACGCCGATCACGCGGTCGATCTTATTGCTGAACACGAGGTCACGTTCAGCATTGGCGCGACACCGTTTCTTGTAGAACTGGTCACAGCCCTTGAAAAGCGTGGAGAATCCAGCGCTTCTCTTCGGCTCTTTGCTTGCGGTGGCGCACCGGTTGCGCCTGAGGTCATCAGACGCGCGCAAGCGGTCCTGCCAAACTGTCTTGCCTTTCGAGTATACGGCAGCAGCGAAGCACCCACCGTTACCGCTGGTGTGGCCTCCGGTGATCCTGTTGAGCTTGGAGCAACCACAGATGGTTGCATACTCAACTACGAAGTGAAGATCGTTGACCCGGTAACTGGTGAAAGGCTTCGTGACGGAACGGAGGGAGAAATCCTAGTGCGCGGACCTGAGCTTATGCTTGGGTATGCTGAATGGCAGGATACGCTAGATGCTTTTGACGATGAGGATTACTTTCGAACTGGAGATCTCGGCTTCATAAGTCATGAGCGCTACATAACGATCAGTGGTCGAAAGAAGGATCTGATTATTCGTGGGGGCGAGAATATAAGCGCAAAGGAAGTTGAGGACGTCCTTCACAATCATCCTGCCATCGCCGAAGCTGCCGTCGTCGCCATGCCAGATGAAAGATTAGGCGAAACCCCCGTCGCATACGTCGTTTTGCGCAAGGGGAAGTCGGTGGCATTTGAGGAATTGAAAGCTTTTCTGGAAGAAGCAAAACTGGCCAGGCAGAAATTTCCTGAGCGGCTTTTCATACTCGCCGAAATGCCGAGAACCGCATCCGGCAAAATCCTTAAGCATGTTCTGAGGGCACAATGTCAAGACGGAGGCGACGATGCATGAAGTCAGGACAAATAATTTGCCAAGCGCTCTGCTTGCGAAATTCATACGCCTTCGCGCGCCACCAATGGCTCATTTAAGTGTGGAATGTTCAAAACTTCCTCGGCTGGTCGAGGCGATGCAGCCATTTGATATCTCTACGGTATCAATGGCGTCTTTAATGATATTGGACGGGCCACAGAGGGTTGGCTAGTATTGCGACTGTCATCCGCCGATGTCAGTCGACAGCGCCAAAGATGACGTAAATTGGACAGAAATTGTTTGACTCGCCTGTAACCGAAAAGTCGGGCCATGGCTTTGAAAGCGGGAACCTGAGCCGCTCTGTACAGTAAAAACAACGGATGAGGATGATTGGGATGTTAGAAAAAAAAGACAGTGTCACTGAACTTGACGTGATCGTGGTGGGCGCCGGTTTCTCTGGGCTGCATATACTGCATGAGTTTTTAAAACGCGGTTATAACGTGCATCTTTACGATGATGGTGATGGCGTTGGGGGGACATGGGACAAGAACAACTATCCCGGTGCTCGAGTAGATTCTGAAGTCTGGGTGTATCAGTTCACGGACCCGGATATCTGGCAGAACTACACATTTACGGAGAAGTTTCCGAGTTGGCGTGAGTTAAAGCCATACTTCAATTTCGTGGCTGATAAATGGGAGCTGCGGCCACATATGACTTTTAACACGCGTCTCGAAGGAGCTACATTCGACGAACAAGAAAACATGTGGCATGCCAAATTCAATGACGGCACCGTTCGGCGCGCGCGGCATCTTGTCTTGGCTATGGGTTCGACGACAACACCTGCGATGCCGAAGATCGCTGGGATCGAAACTTTCAAAGGCGAGGCCTATCACAGCGCACGCTGGCCAAAGGAGGAGGTCTCTTTTCAGGGTAAACGTGTTGCGGTGATCGGAACCGGCGCCTCGGGTGTGCAGACCATTCAGGAGGCCTCGCGAGTGGCTGATCATTTGACAGTTTTCCAAAGGACCCCCAATCTTGCGCTACCCATGGGGCAGGAAAGTTACACCAGTGACGAATACGCCAAGATGCGGCCGTTGATAGAATCGGCGATGACTTACAGTCGACAGACATATGCCGGCTTTGCCTACGACCTGGGCCAACGTCCCTGGAATGATCACACCGATCGGGAAAAAACCACGATCCTCCGCCGAAACTGGGAACAGAGGGGCTTTCGATTCTGGCTTGGTGCGCCAGCCGACCTCTTCTTTGATGAAGAATGCAACAGGGATCACTATTATTTCTGGCGTGACCAAACCCGCAAGCGCATCAAGAAGGAGCACCTTATTGAACTCCTTGCGCCGACTGAACCGCCACATCCCTTCGGCGCTAAACGCCCGTGCCTTGAGCAATGGTATTTCGACGTTTACAATCAAGATAATGTCGATTTGGTGGATACAAATACAAATCCGATAGAGTGCATAACCGAGAATGGGATCGTCGCAGGTGGTGTTATGCGGGAGTTCGATTGCATCGTCTATGCGACTGGTTTCAATAACTGCACCGGCGCTGTGGCAGCGCTTGATATCAAGGACGGGAGTGGGAGATCAATCAAAGACCTTTGGGATGAGAAATATCTTACCTATTTGGGAAAGATGGTCCCAGGCTTTCCAAACCTGCTCTTCACTTATGCGCTGCAAAGCCCATCGGCCTTCCTGAATGGCCCCACCGCCGCAGAGTTGGAAGGGGACTGGGTGGTGAAGACAGTAGAGCATCTGGATATGAAGGGTGTCCGTCGCTACGAAGCAAAAATGGACGCGGCTCAGTCGTGGGCCCAGAAATGCAATGACATTGCTAATATGAGTCTCATGCCGAAGGCGAAATCATGGTATATGGGCGCAAACGTTCCGGGTAAGCGCCCTGAAATCCAAATGTTCATTGGGGGACAGATTGCATACAAAACTGCGCTAGAAGAGGAGATGGAAAAAGGCTATCCTGGCCTAGTTCTCAAGCAGGGTCCGCAAGCAGATGCCATGACTACGCAACGGTCTGAGAAGGTTGCAAGTCTATAGTCGCAACTTGTCGCAATCGAAGCCGTCACAAATCTTGGCACTTCTGGCTTGGTAACTTAACGGAGGATTTGCCTCATATTATTGTTTGAATTTTGGAATCGCCTTTACCCACCACCATGATCGATAGAGTGCTTAGGATCGGGTGGTGGGTGTTTGAGATCATCCTGAACCATTTAAAGCACCGAGAGCATAAGCTCCGGTCACCTCAACAGTAATATTTCCCTCGAATTAACAATCCAAGTAGATTTACCAAATTTAGCGATGTTTAAAACCATCATAACACCGAATAGAGAGAGCAACAACAATGGTAGCTTACATCATTTTTAACCGACTACAGACCACAGATGCGGCCGAACTAGCCCTCTATCCACCAATGGTGGCACCCACTCTCAAAGATTATGACGCGACCAAACTGGTGGGTGGCGGTCAGGTCAAGGTGCTGGAAGGTGAGGCCAGCGAGGCGGTGGTCATTCTCGAGTTCCCATCTTTTGAAGAGGCTGAAACCTGGTATAATAGTCCACTCTACAAGAAAGCCACGATCCAGCGTCTGAAAGGCGGGAAATGGCACGTAATGATCGTTGAGGGCGTTTAAATTTCGATGTTCGACGCCTAGGGTCAGGAATCATTAACTGAGCCAGAAGATGACGGTAGCTGCGATTGCGATGGCGGACATGAAGGTGTGCGCGCATCGGTCATAGCGGGTGTGGATACGCCTCCAGTCCTTGCGGCGCCCGAACATATTCTCGATTTTGTGACGCTGCCGGTAGCGGGTTTTGTCGAAGCCAGCGGGTAGTATCCGTCCCTTTCGTGGCGGGATGCACGGCGTGATGCCTTTGGCCTGCAGGGCGGCGCGATACTCGTCGCTGTCATAGCCTGCGCGTCTCCCCGTGCCCCCGGCACGGCACGATGCTCGGTGTCCCCAAGCATGCAGGTGGCATGTTCCGGTAGCGCGGGATATGTGAGCTTTGCACCGATATGATCGCTCATCTGCCCTTCGCTTAAACACAGGACCAGGGGCCTGTCTACGCCGTCACACACGGCATGGAGTTTGCTGTTCAGGCCGCCCTTGGTGCGTCCGATATATCTGGAAACAGATCCTTTTTTAAAAGGCTGGCAGCGGTACGATGCGCTTTTAGG
>Ga0114899_1002076_pt1 | contig 11048 bp, 17 predicted proteins | sample MalvireepMed_215_FD_83497 | JGI IMG/M metagenome (GOLD analysis project Ga0114899, IMG submission 83497) | Marine viral communities from the Global Malaspina Expedition - Malaspina viral metaG DeepMed_215 | ecosystem: Environmental > Aquatic > Marine > Oceanic | place: Mediterranean Sea... | reverse complement strand
GGGGACAACACCATCACTGTCCAGACGCAGGGGACAGGGACGACCATCACGGCCAAGCAGGCGGGCAGCAGTAATACCACAGGCATTTACTGCGGATTAGGAAGTTTTGATAACTCGCTTGTAGGCAATCACACTTGTGATAGCGCCACCATCACAGTGAACGTGACCGGTGATTCCAATGTGACTTACTCGCAGTCGGTGTGGTCCAACCATGACGGCCAGTCGTGGATCACTACGGTGACAGGCAACAGCAATTATGCGGTCATTGACATGGATGAGGACGACAGCACCTCGACCATCATTCAGGACGGAGACGACCACCAGGCTTGGATTCTGGGGTCAGGCGACGACAACGTTTACAAAATTGAGCAGGACGGTGAGAGCCATTACGGAAAGATTATCTCGTTTGCCGATGACTCAGACATCTGGATCACACAAGAGGGCAGCGGGGATCACAATGCGTATGTTCTTAACTACCCCGGTGCAGACAACAATTCCACGCGGTTGATTCAGAAGGGATCGGGCAATAAGGACGCCGACATCTTCTGGTACGCGGATGACGGAGAAGTAACGCTAACGCAGCAGGGTAATGGCTCACACACCTCGAACATGAAGTTCTATACGGACGATTACGATGTGACCGTGGTACAGAAGGGCACAACCAATAAGTCCTACAGCGCAACCTTCAACTGTACTGGGAGCTGCAATAAGACCATCTCGATTATGCAAGAGAATTAAGGTTTCACGTGAAACATTCTCTGGTGGTGCTTGTTCTTTTTCTCTCGCTTAGGGTTTTTGACCCGTGGCCCGTGGAAACCGTACGGCTCAAAGCGTTCGATACGCTGTTTTCTCTCGGAGACCCAGTAATAAGCGAGTACCTGGCGACCTATGACATTGACGAGGACGCGTTGGCTGAGAAAGGTCAGTGGCCGTGGCCCCGTCAGGATTTAGCCAAGCTCAATGACGAGCTTTTAGCCGCTGGCGCGGCCGCCGTGGTTTATACCGTATTGTTTCCGGAAGCCGACCGTTTTGGCGGGGACCAAGAATTCGCTGAAAGTATGCAGCGATTACCTACTTTTTTGTCGGCGGCGGCGACCACGGACACCAGCCGCCAGGAAGGCTGGCATATAGGCGTTGCCACGATGGGCCCTGTGATGGAACGAGCCCTGGGATACCCCGGTATTTTGCCGAATGTGCCCATTTTGCAGGAATCGGCGGCGGGAACCGGGGTGGTCAACACCGCTCCGGAGGTGGATGGGCTGGTGCGCCGTGTGCCCATGCTGGTACGCGTCGGTGAAGCCCTGTATCCGGCGCTTGGTTTAGACGTTTTACGTGGTTTGGCTGGCGATCCCAGTTATCAAGCTAAGGCCGGAGATGCCGGAATCCAGGCGGTTCGCGTGCCGAGCTTTAAGACGGTGCAAACAGACAGCGTGGGCCGCGTCTGGATCAACTGGAATACGGAAATTCCTACCGATATTGCGGGTCGAGTAGTGTTAGTAGGCGTCACGGCTGCCGGAATCACGCCCCTGGTGCCGACGCCCAAAGGTTTAATGCACCCGCACCGCATTCAGGGGGCACTTTTCGAGACTTTACTGCAAGGAACGGCCCCGGTTAGGCCCGATTGGGCGCTTGCGGCCGAACTTTTGGCTATTTTGGTGCTGGGTGTGGGCGTTGCGGTGATTTCGCAGCGATTTCCGGTGCCGTGGGTCTCGATTACGGTCCTTGGCCTATCGGCCGCCACGGCGGGTGCGTCGGTTTTGGCCTATACGCGTCTTAATTTTCTCGTTGACGCAGCTTTTCCCGTATTAACGCTCTTGGGGGTTGGGGGCACTGGAGTGGCCCAGCGCATGATTGCGGAATATCGCCTTAAACTCCAAATTCGTGGGCAATTCGGCACGTATGTCTCGCCGGACCTCGTAAAGCAGCTTGAAAACGACCCCTCTTTGCTGCGTTTGGGCGGTGAAACCAAAACAATGACCTTTTTGTTCTGCGATATTGTAGGATTCACCCCCATATCGGAAAAACTTCAAGAAGATCCGCAAAAATTAGTCGAGCTTATCAATAGGTTGCTTACTCAATTGACAGATTGTGTGTTGAGCCACGGGGGCACCGTGGATAAGTTCATGGGCGACTGCATCATGGCTTTTTGGGGCGCTCCGATGGAGTGTGAAGACCATGCCCAGCAGGCCATGCTGGCCTCGAAAGACATGCTCATGCTTTTGGACGATCTTAACCGTCAATTGGATGAGGAGGGGCTTCCTCACTTGAACGTGGGCGTTGGTATTAATACGGGCCCCTGCGTGGTGGGCAACATGGGCAGTGAGGCGCGATTTGATTACAGCGTTCTCGGGGATGCCGTCAACACCGCAAGTCGCTTAGAAGGCCAGACGCGTAACTACGACGATTGGATTTTAATTGGTGAAAACACTGCGGCTATTGAGCCGGATTGGGTGCAGTACGTTGATGCGATACGGGTCAAAGGTAAGAGTGAGCCCTTAAACGTGTACACGCTGAAGGACTATGGGTCTTAAAATTTCAGCCGTCTTGGGACTTGCCCTCCTTTTGAGCATGGGGGCGTTCAAGCTTTACTACGACAAATGTGAAGCTGAAAAAGAAGCCCTGGCTACTCAATTACAACAAGCCATGGACAACCAGTTGCTCCTTGAAAACACGATCAAAGATCAAAACACGCAAATGGAAGAGCAGTTAGCGCGGGAAAAGGAAATTCAGGGTCGTATCCAGGAATTAAGTACGGCCAACGCGGAAGCTCAGGAAGAGATCACCGAGATACGCGGTAAGTTCGCTAGGCACGACCTCAACATGCTCTCGATGACAAAACCAGAGCTGCTGGAAAAAATGGTGAATCGTGGGACTACGCGGGTTTTTCAGGATTTACAAAACATCACCAATCCAAACCAATTTGATGAAAAAGCTACTCCCGATATTCCTAATCCTTCTTAGCGGGTGTTCTTTCCTGGGCGGTTCGCGCTTTACGCCCCCGGAAGTGAAACCCGTGGAAGTGGTGACGATTCAAAAGCCCGCACCCGTGTATCACCCCCCGTTGCCAGGGAAAATAGTTGGCGTGCCCGTGGAGTGGAAGATTCTGACGCCGGATACCATGGAAGAGTATCTGATTGACTTAAAAGCGGGAGAAGCGCCAGTGACGGCGTGGTATTCCCTAACGACTAAAGGTTACGAAAACTTGTCCACCAATATGGCGGAAATTAAACGCTATCTGCGACAAGTCCTAAGTATCGTAGAATACTACCGTCGTCTGGACAAAGAGGAACAAGATGAGTGAACCGTTTTATTACAAAGCAACGCTAGTAAGGGTAATAGACGGGGACACCATTGATGTGGACATCGATCTGGGTTTTTCCGTGTGGCTCAATAAGCAACGCGTTCGATTAGCAGGCATTGATACACCGGAGTCCCGAACCCGAAACAAAGAAGAAAAGGTACTTGGTCTAGCGGCAAAGGAACGATTGAAGGAACTTTGCGGTGAGAAGTTGGCTGTGCAGTCGTTAGGTCGGGGAAAGTATGGACGTATCTTGGGCATTCCTCACACTGAAGAGGGTAAGGATATTTGCCAGATACTTATTAAGGAAGGCCATGCCCGAGAATACTGGGGCGGCAAAAAAGAGTCTTGGACATAGGAGAAACCCATGGGACTTAGAACTTGGTTTAAGCGCACCTTTAAGAAGGTTGAAGAAGTTGAGGTGCGAACGCGTGACGAAGATGGTCGCTTCGTTGCAGATGATCCGACCACGAAAGAAGATGAGGCGTGGACCACGAAGGATGTGCCCATCGTAGAGAAGAAGGCGACTCCCGCCGAAAGTGATGAAAGAACGAACGGCGGTCCGCGTATCCCTTAATGCGAAGTAATTTTTCTTCCAGCTTAGCGTTGCTGCTCAAACACGAAGGCGGTTACGTCAATCATCCCGATGATCCCGGCGGTCGAACGAATCAGGGGATCACGCAACGGGTTTATGAGAAATTTCTTGGTCGTGACGTGACTGAGGAAGAAATGAAAGACATGCCGCCCGATAAGGTCTTTGCTATCTACAAAACCCAGTACTGGAACCGCGTCCGGGGGGATGACCTTCCTACCGGGGTTGATCTTTGCGTTTTTGATTGGGCCGTTAACGCGGGAACTAGCCGAGCGGGTAAAGCCCTACAGCAGATAGCCGGTGTTCCCGATGACGGAATTATTGGCTCTCAAACGGTTGCGGCGACAAGTAAATGCGATCCGGCACAAGTCGTTGAGGAAATATCGCAAAAGCGGGAAGATTTTTACCGTGGTCTGAGAACTTTCGACACCTTTGGGCGTGGCTGGCTTCGACGTAATGATGAGACACGAGATGAAGCACTGCGCTTCATTGCGGAGGAAGTATAAGAACTGGTAAGAGTTTATTCGAGAAGGTAGGATACGCGCCCATATGGACGAATATGATGTTGTTCAGTTTGTGCAAAGAATTATTCGAGAACGGCGCATCCAGGTTCTTGAAGTTTTGGAAAACAAAGGCGTAAAAAGCATGGAACAATATCAGCACCTCATGGGGGAGCTGGATGCGATAAACCACCTTAATCAAGAACTTTCCGATATGTTGGAAAGGCAGGAGACTTTAGATGTCTGAAGCTGCGGAAGACTCGGAATCCCTTGAAGACTGTTATGTTGAGGAAACCGAACGGGTCTTAGATCCAAGCCTAATTAGTGCTTCGTTAATAGATCGTTTACCGCAGCCAACTGGCTGGAGAATTCTTATTCTGCCGTATCGTCCCCCTCCAGTGACAAAAGCGGGAATTTACATTCCTGACAAGGCAATTGACGATACTCAAATTCAAACCGTCGTGGGCTATGTACTAAAAATGGGCGCACAGGCGTATAAAGACTCTACACGGTTCCCCGAGGGGGCTTGGTGCAAAGAGAAACAGTGGGTCGTTTTCGCTCGTTATTCCGGTTCTCGGTTGAAACTGAACGAAGAGGACGGCGCTGCCTTTGGAAGCGAGGTTCGTATTCTAAATGACGATGAGATTTTAGGTACGATTCTCGATCCAAATGACATTATTCATTTATAACGGGATTCAAAATGGCTGAAGCAGACCTACCCGCACACGAAGCTGATGATAACCAGGTTCCTTTCGAATCTGCGGAATCGGCACAGGAAGTAGAGATCGTAGACGACGGGACTACGGCAGAGCAGACCTCGACGGATGAGCACGAGGAATACAGTGAAAAGGTTCAACGACGCATTAACCAGCTCACTAAACGAATTAAAGATACGGAGCGTGAACGTGATGAGGCCACTCGTTACGCCCAAGCGGTCCAACAGGAATCGTCTCAGATTAAAGGTCGTCTACAGACCTTGGATGAAAGCTACCTAAGCGAATACGGCGGCCGTATTTCGGCCGAGCAAAAACAGGCGCAGGATGAACTCAAGCGCGCCACGGATGTGGGCGATACGGAAGGTATGGTGGCCGCGCAGCAAAAGATGTCGCAATTGGCGGTGGCCGCTGATCGATATCATCAGGCTAAAGCCACGCAAGAAAAGCAAGTTGCGGCTGCGCCTCAAGCAGCGCCTCAACCCATGCCGCAAGCCGCTCCGGCCGCTGCACCAGAGGCCCCTGATCCTAAAGCGGAAGCGTGGGCCGAACGTAATCCGTGGTTTGGTTCAGATAATGAAGAGGAGCGTACATTCGCTGCTTTTGGGATACATAAGCGTCTGGTTGAAACAGAAGGATTTGACCCACAATCAGATGGTTACTATGATGAGCTAGATAAACGGATGCATAACGCATTTCCGCATATGTTTGAAGGGAACAGAACGACCACTAGCAACCGACCCGCTCAGACGGTTGCTGGAGTAAGTCGAAGTTCAGGAACTGGGCGTAAAAAGGTTCGACTCACCCCGAGCCAAGTGACTATCGCTAAAAAACTGGGTGTGCCGCTCGAAGAATATGCAAAATACGTGAAGGAATAGGTACATGACAGACAAAGACTCTTTAACTGAAGAGGCAGAAGCTGACAGTGTGCGAACGCCTCGCGCAAAAACTACCAGGGAAGCGACACAAGCGCGCCGACCTTGGCAACCACCGTCAAAATTAGAGGCACCTCCCGCGCCGGACGGTTTTAAGCATCGCTGGATTCGTTGCGAAACTCGTGGGTTTGACGACGCACAAAATATTTCTGCACGTTTACGCGAAGGCTATGAACTTGTTCGCAAAGATGAATATCCGGACTTTGAATCTCCGGTTATGGATTCAGGAAAATACGAAGGTGTTTTCGGAGTTGGCGGACTCCTTCTCGCACGTATACCGGATGAAACAATTGCTGAAAGAACCGCGTACTTTGAACAAAGGAATGCGGATCTCCAGGAAGCTGTGGATCACGATTTACTGCGGGAAAATGCACATTCCACCATGGTGATCGGGAAACCCGAGCGCCAATCACGTGTAACTTTTGGGAGCCGTCAGAAAGGTGAGGCTTAATCACATTTTTGTAGGCTACTAGGGAGAATTCCATGGCAAATCAGGAAACTGCTTACGGTCTTCGTCCCATTGGGTTGGTTGGTAGTGCAGCAAATTCTACGGGTGTTACTCAGTATGAAATTGCTTCTGACAACACAAACGTTATTTACCACGGCGCACTCGTCGTTCCGCTTGCAGCAGGGGTCATTGACCAAGCTGCTGATACAGCAGGGGGAACTACGGCGGGTCTTGGTATTTTAATTGGTGTGGAGTACGTTGATTCTGTACTCAATAAGACCATCTTCAAGAACTATTGGCCTGGTTCGGGCAGTGCAAGCATTGACACGAACTTTCCGATTAAAGCTCTTGTAGCAGACAACCCAATGCAACTTTTCCAAGTTGCAACAGATGCAAGCATTACAGATAGAGCCACGGCTCTAACGGCTGTTTTTGCTAATGCAACTCTGGGGACTTCGGCTAGATCAGGTTCTACTAATACGGGACACTCGACTTCGGCGTTGAGCGTGTCTTCAATTGCCACCACAGCGACACTGGGTCTTAAAATCATGGGTATCGTCGATGACGATGCCAACTCCGATTTTTCGGCTGCCGGTATTCCGCTTGTGGTGAGAATTAATGCACACTACAACTCACCGAACGCGCGTTTCGATTCACAAACGACTGCCACGACAACTGGCATTTAGGTAAGGGGATAATCAATGCCTATTACTCGCGCACAACTCGCGAAAGAGCTTGAACCCGGCCTCAATGCCTTGTTTGGGCTCGAATATGATCGTTACGACCGAGAATTCGAAGAAATCTTCGAAAGTGAATCTTCAGACCGAGCGTTTGAAGAAGAAGTAATGCTGTCAGGCTTCGGTACCGCACCGGTTAAGTCTGAGGGTAGTGCGATTTCATTTGATGACGCGCAGGAGACTTATACTGCTCGTTATACGATGGAAACCATCGCGCTGGCTTTTAGCATTACGGAAGAAGCTATTGAAGATAATCTGTATGACCGGCTGGCTTCACGCTATACGCGTGCGCTGGCACGTTCTATGTCACAAACCAAGCAGATTCGGGGTGCAACCATCCTGAACAATGCGTTTTCCACCAGTTCACCTATCGGTGACGGTGCTGCGCTTTGTTCATCGTCTCATCCCTCTCTGAGTGGTAATCAGCGCAATCAGCTTTCTACTGCGGCGGATCTCAATGAGACCTCGCTGGAGCAGATGCTAATTGACATCGCTGGTTTGACAGACGAACGCGGTCTAAAGATTGCCGTTCGCGGTATGAAATTGCTCATACCGAAAGAATTGCAATTTATTGCAGAGCGCGTTCTCGCGTCCAATCTCCGTCCTGGAACTGCGGACAATGACACGAACGCAGTGAAATCGATGGGTATGGTTCCCGATGGGGCAGTGGTCAACCACTTCCTCACGGACACTGATGCCTATTTCATCAAGACGGACGCACCTAATGGCTTTAAGCTTTTCAATCGCACGCCTATCAAGACGGCGATGGAAGGCGATTTCGACACGGGCAACATGCGGTTCAAAGCTCGTGAGCGATATGCCTTTGGTGTATCAGATTGGCGTTGTGTCTTTGGTACTGCGGGGGCTGCATAAGCCACCGAAGCTTCCATTGAAGCGTCATAATGAGAAGGGCGGCATTGCCGCCCTTTTCTTTTTCCGTTATATTTTTGTTTCTGGGAAAAACAGCCCTAGCGACTGACCCAGCAGACGCTTACGAAGACTCTAGGGCCAACCCTTTCGTAAGGAGGTAATAAAGTGGCGCAGACTACTTTTGCAGGTCCGGTTCGATCTCTCGCAGGATTCATTAATGCTGGTTCAACGGGTGTCGTTAGTCTAACGGCTGATACGACGTTAACTGTTGCATCTCACGCAGGAAGACTACTGCTAACTAACGACGCTGATGGCAAATTTACGTTGCCCTCGATTGTCGTTACAACGCCAGGTGATCCGACAGATCCTGGTCAGCTTAACAATCTGGGTGCGACATTCACCTTTTTGGTGATTACAGCCGCCACGGATATGGACATTTTGACCGATGGAACTGACAAGTTTGTCGGCGGTCTGTATCTGGGTAAAAGTGATGCCGCAGGCAAAACTTTTATGTCTGGATCATCCAACGATGTCATTACCATGAATGGTTCTACTAAAGGCGGAATTGTGGGTTCGGTGGTCACGTGTTACGCGGCAGCCAGCGCAAAATACGTGGTTAGTGGAATCGCGCTTGCTTCAGGTACCGTCGTTACTCCATTTGCTGACGCATAAAGGAGGTAGCTCATGGCTGGTTCTGATGTAATTGCCTATAACTGGGCACAGGGGACGACCGCAGCCATTGTGGGTCCGGCTCGCTCCCGTATTCGTCAGGTAATCATTTACGCAGACGCCGCTGGAGCCTTCACCTTTAAGGATGGTGGTTCTGGTGGCTCAACTATCTTGACGCAAACTTTCCCTACCGGATTGCATAGTTTATGGATTCCGGAGGAGGGGGTGTTGGCGACGGAAGGTGTGTACGTGAGCGCCTTTACTGGCAGTAGTAACCAACTGACTATTTTCTTGTCATAGGGGAAAACGATGCCAAGAGTAGGAGATAAGCACTACCCCTACACGGCTAAGGGCCAAGCGGCCGCGAAGGCGGCTGCCAAGCGCAAGGGCGTTAAGGTTTCCCATGGTAAGGGCTACAACAAAGGAGGTTCTGTGAGCAAATCACGAGTGAATTTAGGTGCCGGTGCCCCGAAGCGTAAGACGCGCAAAAAGCGCGCCGTTAAGATGCAGGGGGGCGGTCCGGCTATTAACCCCAATGTGAATGTGTTGGGTGTTGGTGCTGCAAAAGCTCACCAGGCAGCGCAACGCGGTGGACTCGCGGGGCAACAAGCTGCTACGGCTCCTCGTGGGGTAGGTATGACCGCCCCAAGAGGACAAGGGGACCGCTTGTCACAGGAGAGAGGCCGACCGGCACCTAGGATTCGTCCCGGCATGAAGAAAGGCGGCGGCGTTAAGAAGAAGAAAGGCGGTTCGGTTAAGAAGTAATCAATGGCAACTTCCGGTTCGACTAACTTTGAGCCCGATGTAGCCGATTACGTCGAAGAAGCCTTTGAACGTTGCGGCCTAGAGGTTCGTACAGGGTACGATCTCAAGACCGCACGGCGCTCGATAAATCTGATGCTGGCGGATTGGGCCAATCGTGGCCTCAACCAGTGGACGATTGAAGAGACTTCGATCACGTTGGCTACGGATATCGGGGATTACCCTGGAGGCACCTTGACTATGACGGTGGCTGCTTCGGGAAGCTTTAGCGTGGCGGAAACCATCACGGGATCAAGCAGTGCGGCTACGGCCTCCATTACGAGTCTCCCATCAGCTACTTCGATGGCGATTACGGTCCCTTCCGGAACGTTCACCAGCGGCGAAACCCTTACGGGCGGTACGAGCGCGGCGACCACCACGCTTTCGGCGGCCGTGGACTTTTCGAGTGTTCGAAATACCGTGGACTTTCTATCGGCGGTCGTTACGCGTGACGAAACCGACTACGGCATTGGCCGCTTGAGTCGGGATGAATTTCTCAATATCCCGAAGAAATCGCAAAGCGGCCGCCCGTCCCAATTCTTTTTGGATCGGCAAATTACGCCGGTTCTTAAAGTTTGGCCGGTACCCGACAAAAGTACGGACATCATCAAGTTTAATCGGCTGATCCGCATCGATGATGCGGACGATTACACCAACACCATGGGCGTACCGTTCCGATTCTATCCCTGCTTCGCAGCGGGCTTGGCCTATTACCTTGCCATTAAGAGGGCTCCCGAGAGGATCGCTTTGCTAAAGCCCATGTACGAGGAAGAACTGACTCGTGCCATGACCGAAGATCGGGATAAATCCTCGTTAAGTATTACGCCTGGTCTTAGCTACGGGAGAATTTAGTGGCTAAATACGCACTGGGTAAAAAAGCGTTAGGCATCTCAGATCGTTCCGGTTTCCAGTACCGATTAAACCGGATGAAGAAGGAATGGACCGGCGCGTTAGTGGGCTGGGATGAATGGGAATCCAAGCAGCCGCAACTCCGCACCCGTCGTACGCTGGCCGAAGCGCAAGCCTTAAAGAATCCGCGTCCGGACAAACCGGAAGCTTTAACGCTTGTTCTTAATGTTCCACTGGTGGAAGTAACTTTTATCCCGGTTCTTGCCGTAGGGCAGACGGGTCAATTGACAGTTACAACCTCATGAGCTTCACGTATGCGAGCCTAAAGACGGCCATACAGGATTACACGGAGAACGACGAAACGACGTTCACCAATAACCTGGACATATTCATTAAGAATGCGGAAGAGTTGGTCCTAAAGAACGTTCAGTTAACGGAATTCCGTAAAAACACTACGGGGACGATGACCTCTTCCAATCAGTATCTGGGCTCGCCCACCGACTTTTTGGCTCCTTTTTCTCTGTCGTTTACCGCCAGCAGCGTCAAAACGTTCCTGGAGTTGAAAGACGTTAATTTCATCCAGACCTTTAACCCAAATTCCACGACGACGGGCTCGCCCCGTTTTTACGCGCTGTT
>Ga0114899_1002073_pt1 | contig 11060 bp, 18 predicted proteins | sample MalvireepMed_215_FD_83497 | JGI IMG/M metagenome (GOLD analysis project Ga0114899, IMG submission 83497) | Marine viral communities from the Global Malaspina Expedition - Malaspina viral metaG DeepMed_215 | ecosystem: Environmental > Aquatic > Marine > Oceanic | place: Mediterranean Sea... | reverse complement strand
GGCTATTCTCGGACGATGCCAGCGCGATGTCCTCTGAGTCGAAGGAGTGCACGACGATTCCGCTTGAGGCGTTCCGCGTGTCGATGATGTAGTAGCCGACCGCTGAGTTGTTGAACGCCAGGGCGCCTGATTCATCGTCGTTTAGGGTGACGATGAGGTCTGATGCAGGGATAAGAGTCAGCGCGCCCGCACTGGTTGAGATGCTGCCTGCGTCAGTCAGCGTGATGTCCCCTTCGAGGAACAGGTCTTGCCACGCTGCCGAGGCGCTGCCGAGGTCGTAGGTGTCGTCCGTACCCGGCAGGAGGTTGCCCGTGACGGTGACGCCCTGCGAGAAGGTCACGGCTCCAGCGGACGCTATCGTTATCGCGTCCGTGTCGGAGGCGGTGCCGATAGTGCCACCGTCAGGGATAGCCAGGTTACCGCTGAGCGATATCAGGCCGTTGGTGCTGTTCTTGATCGTCTCGTCGTTCTGAAGGGTGATTCCGTCAGCATGGGTGATGTCGATACCTGCATTGAACGTCTGTAACGCAGTCCACGGATCCGCGACGTTGTGGAGATTCTTGGTGAAGCGCACCGAAGCGTGTCGTTGTGTCATCTACTTCATCCCATAGAAATCGACGCCCTCGCCGCTGGTGCCGACATCGAGATAGAGATCTGAAAGTTTGATGCCGTAGGCGGATTCGAGGCTGAGTTGATCCCCGGCATCAAGGCCGTCGTTCGTAGAACTCGCTACATCGGACCCGCCAACGTACACCTGGCCGGCGTTCGCGGCCTTGGCGATGATGGTGACCGCATGAACGATATCGTCAGCTTCGATCGCTTCCGCCGTTCCGGCCGATGTGACGGTCTTCTCACCAGAGATGAATCGTCCACTATTACCTACCGAATTAGCCATTGCGCTTCTCCTTCGGGAAAGTCCACCCGCCTATCGGATTACGACGGGCACCCAGCTCACGCGGATCCGGTAGATCGATGCCCAATGCACGGTAGGGAACCGGCATCCCCGTCTGATGATCCGTCACCCATATCTCCCAGTCCTCGGGGTTCTTGTTCCCTGGCATGATGACCGCTTCAGGAACGGGACCACCCCATTGCTGGTGCAATCGTATCCTATGCAACAATCGTTTGTATTCTCGATTCGCCTCGCCTGCCTTCAATTGCTCGAAGGCCGCAAGGAAGGCGGCATCCGCTTCCCATGCGGCGTGCGCATGCCCGTGCCCATCGTGGCGGTCTTGATTACAGAGACCGATGGCCTCGCCGAGCTTGATTGCCGCTTCCTCGATGCCCCCTTCGCTGATATCCCAGTCCACCGAATGCGCATGTTGCCGCCCAGACGCATCAGGCGCGCAGAGATATTCAGCATGAAGATGATACCAAGGGAGTTCAGGAGGAAGATCGGAGAGTTTCATCGCTCAGGCCCGGTCCAGCCCGCTGAATGCGGCCCCGCGGATCGTACCGTTGGATCCAGCCCCGGCGTTGATGACCTGGAACCTGCGCAGCATATCTCCATAGTCAGAACCCATGAACGATAGCGTGTCGCCGGCCGCCATCAGCGTCCCTGTATCCGAACCCGTGCGTGTCGGTGCTGTCCCATCTGCACGCCACCGAATGGAGTTACTCTCGCAGACAAGGAGCGCCTGCGCGGTGCCCTTCGGAACCGAAGAGAACGAAGCAGCGTTGTCGTCACTGAGCGTAATCGAGAGCATACCGAGCTGAGTTGCCACACGTTACCTCCGTTGCTTGCTCCGCCTAGAAGGATGGGGAGCAAGGCGGTTCTGGGGGGTGGCAGGGTTCAATCCGCCAGGGCTACCAACGGTGCTCCAAGGGGCCACCGGATCGGGGCCACGGCTAAGCAGCCCCATCAAACGGCGGGATCCCTCAGAACGCGAACCCAATGGCCTCCACCCCCCGAGATGCACCGCCACTCCGGGTATGAAGGGATGTACGAACCCTTTGCCGACCCGAAGTGACGTCATCGCTTCTTCCTTGCGTGCTCTTCCAGCTTCTTCTCGGAAAGCCCAGTCTTCGTCTTCTTCCCAGCGCGCTTGCGAGCAAGCTCCGCACCGAAGAACCGTCGCTGTCTCTCCGATTTAGGTGGCACCACGCAACCTCTTCATAGGCTCCATCTCACCCGATTCTACCTTCTTTACCCCGTCTCCCATCGCAGCCTCGATCCCTCGGATGTCCTTCACGAGGCGCTGGAATCCCCGGGGTTCTACGCTTGCGGCTTGGTCGGTCCCCCACATCGTACGGTCCAGCGTGATATGGCGCTCAACCATAGTAGCACCAAGGGCTACCGCCGCGAGTGTCGGGGCCAATCCCCGCTCGTGTCCCGAGTATCCTATCCGATGCTCCGGGAATGCTGCCTGTAAGGTTGGGATGCACCGAAGGTTCAATTCATCGAGCGGGCAGGGGTAGGTGCTCGTGCAGTGCAGGATGACGGGATCCCCCAAGATACGCACCGCCGTGGTTATCTCCTCTATCGTGGACATACCCGTGCTCAGAACGGTCGGCGGCCCATCTAAGGATGCCAACCGCAGCAGGCTATGATCCGTGAGCTTCGCTGAGGGGATCTTCACATAGGGCATCGTGTACTGCGCCATGAACTTGACCGCTTGGACATCCCAGACGCTGGCGAACCATTGGATGTCCTCTCCCTTACAGAAGGTATCGATCTCGCTGTACTCATCATGCCCGAATTCCATCCTCTTGCGGTACTCGATGTAGGGCATCGTGCCCCAAGGGGTTTCCTTCGGCACGTCCCGCTGCTCAGGAGGAACGGCAAGGTCCGGCGTGCGGCACTGGAACTTCACCGCATCGCAGCCGGCACTCTTCGCCGCCTTGATCAGTTCAAAGGCGGTGGCCAAAGAGCCATTATGGTTCCCGCCTATCTCCGCAATGATGTAGACACTCATCGCATCAGCACCTGCTCAGCCATCCAGAGATCGAAGAGGGTATCCACTTGGATCGAGGATGCTTGATCCATGATGTAGGGCTCGGTGTAGGCTCCTATCCGGCATCGATTCTGCTCCCAAGAGTGTAGCGTAAATACATAGATCGACCCGTTCTCCGCGTACCGCTGTCCCATGTCCTGGCGACGCCGGCGCTTCGTTGGCGTATACAGCGGAGCGAACCAGACCCCTTGCTCCCAGGCGAGCTCGTGGGTTGGAACGACAGAGACGACCGAGTCCGCTCCGGTTGATTGAAGGAGGCGGATCGCTTCATCTATCTGTGCCCCCGTGCGTATCGGTGAGGTCGGCTGCAACAGCACGATGCTGGCGTCGCTAACGGTCTCTAGCACATGCGCTATCACGTCTTCGGTGGGCGTATCGTCCTGCGCCAGGATCGATGGGCGACGGTCTAATCGGAAGCCGAAAGGATCGTTGTCCGCCAGATCCAAGATGAGCTGGTCATCGGAGCTCAGGACCGCCTCGCTCACCAGGGAGGCATCCTTCACCGCATCCAGCGTCCATTGCAGCAAGGGCTTCCGCGCACATAGCGTTAGGTTCTTGTGCTGGATGCCCTTCGAGCCGCCTCGAGCTGGGATGATGGCGAGCGTCACCGCGGCATCGCCTTCAGATACCGTAGGGCGAACGCGTTCACGACTTTCTCTATGCCGTCACGAAGCCTCACCTTGGGCTTCCATCCCGTCATCCGGTGTATCTTGCCCCAGTCCAGATCTTCGTTCTGGTTGTCAGAACGCCTCCCTTCTATGATGGGTTGCAGCGATGAGTTCATCACGCTGAGGATCTCGGTAACGAGGTCTTTGACCGTGATCGGCTCGGTGCTCACATTGAATGCATGCCCACCGACCTCATTCTCCACCGTCCACTGCGCGACAGCCAGGTAGGCGTCCACGACGTCATCGACGTAGAGGTAGGATTTGCTCGTGATGCCCACTCCTCGGATGACCGGCCGCTTCCCCTCGAGGATGCTGGTGATGGTGCCCGGGATGATGTGGTCGAGGTGCGGGTCATCAGGGCCATAGCAATTCGTATTCCGCATCGCCACTGCGGGCACCTTGTAGTTATGCCAGTAGGACCGTGCCATGTAGTCAGCGGCGATCTTGGAGGCGCTGTAGGTATCCAGTTGGGATAGGCGCGCATCTTCGGATGTGGGTCGTTCGTGCGCCGTTTGCTTCCCGTAGACGTGATTGGTCGATGCCGTGAGCACGGCCTTCGGCATCGTGGCCCGAGCGGCCTCCAACACATTCAAGGTTCCCATCGTGTTGATGCGCCATGCCTCGTACCCAAGTTCTCGAGCGTGCTCCACGCCGGAGTAGGCCGCAAGGTGGAACACCACGTCCTGCTCGGCCATCGAGAGTTTCAGGTTGTTGAGATCCATGATGTCGAACCCGTCCGTCTTGTCGTAGTGCAGCACCTCCGCACCCTGCGATTCCAACGCCTTCACGAGCGGGCGGCCCATGAGGCCCTCGCTACCCGTCACCATCACGTTCATACCGTAGAAGAAACTCATAACACCTCACTCATTTGCCACGTCCGCGTCGGTTACGTTGCTTGTGCCGCATCAGCTTCTCCGGGTCATTGCCGATGATGTCATCGAGGTTCGTGGTGAACGCTACGACGAGACCGAGGAACAGGAACGCGATGAGCAAGAACTGAGCGATATCGATCGTGCTCACAGTAGAACCTCCTTAAGGTCTACGTATGGTAGGGCTCCCTCTTCGTTCAGCCGCCCTCCGGGCGTACAGTCGATGATACGGCGCCCTGCCCGCTCGATCTGCATCCGAGCTCTATCAGCGCACTCTAGGATGCTGTGCACCGCACGTGGCTGCATCGTGCGGCCTGTCTTTGGTGCCCATGCCTGCCCCTCCTGCGTGGTGTCCACGCCGAGGTAGATCAACTCCGTATACCCGAACCAGCACGCCAGTTGTGCAAAGGTCAACGGTGACGCCCATGCCGTCGGGAGCGGAGGAAGCGTTTCACCGAGGCCGAAGAAGCCCTCCCACCGCATCTGTATCTCGTCAGGGGCCTTGGGCACCCACCGCCAGCCCTTGATGCTGGAGCCAAGGGGCCACCAGTTCACCGCGATACGCTGCTGTGCTTCAGGGAAGTCGTAGATTCTCAGGATGTATTCGCCCCAGTGGCCGATGGGACCAGGCTCCGTCACCCCGTGATAGGTGGGGATGAATGGTGGACGGAACTTGCGGAAGCGGTTCACTGTCCACGTGTCCTCCTCCTTCAGGAGTCGCAGCAGTGGACGCTGTTCAGCGAGCGACGGACCCGAGCCGAGCATGAAGATACGACCTGACTTCGTGTTGTGAGCATCAAGTACCCACTGCGGCATCTCGATATCCTTCAAGTCCCAGTTATTCTCGGGCTTTGATTGATTGTCGAGTCCGTTGAAGAGACGGCGCACCTTGTACTCTTCCTCGGCCGGCCGAAGGAAGTCCCACGAGTTGGTTATGCCGTACTTGGCAAGCGGGGGCATCCTCATGCTATATCTCGATCTTCCGCCCGTGGCACACGAGCGTATTCCCTGCCTTGGCAGTGTCGAGGCTCATGCGATATTCCTTGTCCCATCGCTCGAAGAGTCGGTTCATCCAACTTGCCGCAGGATGATTGGGTGGTACGGGGTGGCCGAAGTCGCGAGCCTCACGGGGATCGGACATCGGCGTGCGGTTCCATATCCAGTGCATGTGGTTCCACAGGCTGTAGTCTTGCCGAGTGTTACTTCTCGCCTCAAACCCCGCTTCAGCCATCACGGCAGTCAGGTTGGTGAGGTTGAAGTTACAGATGTGCGGCTCCCGATACCAGAAATCGCGGAACTCGGGGATGTCATACAGCGTAAGTAACGCCTCCTCGGAGTTCGGCACTTCAATCATTAGATGGCCGCCACCGATCAGCCGCGACTTGACTTTCTTCAACCATGCGATGGGGTCGGGCTGGTGTTCGAGCACCGCATACGCACAGATGGCCGAGAACTGCTTGCCGGGGTAGATGTCTTCGATATCTCCCTCTTCGCACGGAATCTCGCCCACATCGCGCACGTAGGCAGCGTCCTCGGGGTTCCACTCGGCGCCGTACACGTCATACGAATCCTGAATGGCCGCAAGAAAGAAGCCGGAAGAGCAGCCGATCTCCAACACCGAGCCGCCCTCGGGGACGTGCTCCTTGAAGAACTTGGCCTTGTACTCCACGGTAGGTCGCATGAGCAGGAATCGCTGCTCGGGCGTCAGCTTCTTACCAGGCTCATAGTCATGAGACCCGCGATAGGTATTGCGGTAGTACTCGCGGATGTCATCGAAGGGCGGCTCGATGAACCGCATCGCGCAGAGTCGACAAACGTAGACGTGACGTGTGGGGTCTTCACGCACGCCGATGCGGAAGAGCTGGGTCTCAGGCTTGCGGCACGTTGGACACTTCGGGTTCTCCAGCGACGAGGGCTGGGGATCCACTTTCTTCTTCCGGGGCACGTTCACCTTCCTGTAGTCGCTTCGCTTGCTGTTTGTCAGCCTCGACTTGGAGTTGCTCTGCCTGACGACGCATGTCGTTCAGTTGCTTCTGTCGCTCCTTGGGACCGACCCAAAGCCAATCACGGAGCATTGCCATCTCTTCGGGCGATGCATCCGCATGTACCTCATCAAGTGCCGCAAAGACGTCGTCCACCGACATGCCTTCAGGAAGTACAGGCTTATGGGGAGTCCCGTCCGTCTGGCCGATAGGTCGACGCCAGACCTCTTGAAGCGAGTCTGTCCCATAGAGCCGTACGAAACGCATGATCGTGAACATCGACTGGATAACGTTGAAGTGCTCGGGTTGCACGAAAACGCCACCGATCTGGAAGGTGTAGTTACAATCGGGACAATGGTACATATTCCCGCCGCGCGCAATGATGTCCAAGCGGGGGTGGTCACAACTCCGGGCTTTCTTATACCGGAAGACGTACTCTCGCTTGTTCGTACCGCGCTTGCCGATGAAATAATCGAGCGTGTGTTCCGGCACGAACTCATCGATGTCGGAGGTGCGCGACCGCTTTTGCACCGGCGGGTTTTCTATCACCATTGCTCCTAGTTGATGCCACCGGGCTTACCGTAGAGGTAGGCCACATTGTAGTCAGCCGCACCTGCACCCGTGGTGCCGGACACTGCCGTGTTGACATGGATGTTCACCCAGTCATCTGCATCAAGGTCGGTCGTGCTGGTGCCAGCTGCGTCCGCAGGGACGTTCGCCGCAAAGATCGCAGCCGAGACCGAGTCCGAGATGTCAGCGAACAGGAGGGCTACGGTCGTGGCGTCCCCCGAGGAGCCACCATCGGAGACACCGAGCTCGACCACACCATTACCCGAGGCAGAGCCACGTGCGTTGGCTATAGTCGCGTCCCATTCGACGGCGATTGAGAACTCCATTGCGCTCACGTCAACGACGCCAGGCACGGAGAACATGTTGTACTGACCAGACTGCATCTGCAAGTGCGGGTCAGAAGAAGTAGAGGCGGGGCTCCAGAAGAGACGCGCCACTTCTTGTGCGTTTGCATAAGGAAAACTCATTGCTAATCTCCTTGTTGTTGGTTACTTCACTTCCATCTCGTCGGTCGACGGATGGATTCCATTCTTGCGGCGCTCCCCTTGGACATGTCGCTGGGCTAGGTGCTGGTTCCCAAAGCCTCGATCATGCAGGAAGCAATAGTAAGCGTAGGTCTTGATCCTTCGCAGAACATCCTCTGGAGGCGCCTCCTGTGGGGCCTCCCTGTAGTGGCTGCAATGCTGGATGTACGCCTTCCACGTCGGGAACTCGGTCTTCCCCTTCTGGTGACGCTTGCAGGTGAACACCCTAGTCGATACTCCCTGAGCCTCGGGTACGGCGGACTCGACAGCCTCATCATCAACACCATCGACTGGCGGACGTAGGCGGAATCCCTTTTTGAAGAAAGTTGCAAGCGACGAGGCGCTGGCCGTGCGATACCCACGCGGGTATCCGCTTGGCTGCCATCCACGATCAACATCCTCAAAGAGCCACTGGGTTGCCCCATCGATGACCCTTTCGTGCTGCGTGCGGACAACCTCGCGCTGCCAGAATACCGCACGGCCTGGGGCTACCCAGTGAGGCTCGATGTGCTCAGGAACCTCCACGCTGTAACGCGCGGCAAGGTCTCTCCTCAGCTTCGGCCACTCCGTATTGCGATATCGCTCGATGGCACTTTTTATGCCATCGGAGCTCTGGCTTTGGACTAGGAAATGATCCCAGTCCAGCATGGCTGTCGTCATGCGCGAACCTTCTCCTTGCCCCGGCGATGGCGTCGACGCCGCCGGGTCCGTTCCACCTGACGCGTTTCAGGTTCCAGACTTGCCGGCTCTACGAGCGTAGGACCGGGGATCTGGACTGGAGGCGTCAGGGAGTACCGATGTATAAGAATGACCTTGGCACCGATATGCTTGGGGCCATCGTCCTTCGCCTTTCTGATGTGCTTGGATGCATTCAGCGGCCTTGATATGAAAGCCTGCTGGCACGCGGTGCAACGGAGTCCCGTGCCGCCGGGTGTCGTGACTTCCACCGTCTCCGCCTTCCCATGAGCTGCTGCTAGCGCAGCCACGTTCCGTATGTGGTTCTCGACATCGCCATCCCGCGGTGAAGCGTAGGCACATGCCGTACATCTGTTCGTGACCATCCGCAAGTACAGACTTGTGGCATGCCTTGCATCCATCATCGTGCTGGTGCCATCCACCATGTCCCAGAGTCGCATCCGATTCGGAGCATCCGGCATGACACTTCGAGCCGCCATCCCCTGCTGATCTACGAAAGCATCGTAAACAGCACGAGACATGGCCTGCTCGGTCGCGCCATCCGCTCTGGTGATGGTTTCAGCCATCATTACACCGTAGCCGCTACGTCACTGTAGACCTCGAGGCCGTGGTCATCGGCCCGCTCGGTTTCATCCCATTCCTGGAAGATGCCGATCTCGATCGCACGCAGCGACTCGTCGGTTTCCTCGGTCACGTCGGCGTTGTTCGCCATGACCATGTAAAGGGCATCTTCTGCAAAGAGGCCACCCTTCGCATCGTCACTGGAGTCCGCCTCGATATTCCCGCTGTGGAACACCTCGACCCCATAGAGGCGGTCTCGGGTCTTCCACCACCGCTGGAGCAGATCATCGGTAAAGCCGGTGGTCGTGCCGCGCGGGGTCGTGTCGGAGATATCGAGGATGATGTCGGAGATCTGCTCGATGTGAAGAGCAGCCCTGAACGGCGGTTGTGCCGGTCCGTTCGATTCCGCAGTCACACCGGATTTGTCGTCACGCATCAGGTAGGCATTCGCGCCTCTGAAGTACGTGATGTCGAGGGCGTTGGACGCACCCACGATCGACTTTCCGAAGCCGTCGTAGAGGGTGATGACGTCCTTGGCTTGGATGCGGCGAAGCGAGTTCGCCAACATCGTGCCCGTTGCACCGAGCACATTCGCGTCACCCTGGCGCCGGATAAGGCGCTTGGAGACGGTAGCGATGATCCCGTGCTCGGCCGGCTCGAGATTGATGCTCGCGGTCACGAGCTGCTGGGTCTGCGAGAGGTCGACACCTTCCGTCAGTGCGGAGGCATCGGAAAGACGGGCATAGGTCAGCAGGTTCCAGCTCTTCTCGCCTTGGCCGATGCGGTCGTTGCTGATCAAGTCAGGGTCTGGAGCGGCAGGCTCAAACGCCATCTTCGCAGACTTGACAACGATTACCTGGCCGTCAGTGAGACTACTGGTATTAGAAACAGTCAATCCAGTTGCCATGATTTACCTCAAGGAGTTTCTCCAATGGCCTTCATGCGTTCGACGTATTGTTCTCTGGTCAGCTTGTCTTCGACATACGCCGAACGAAGGTCACTGGCATTTCTGTAGCCTCCCACTCCTGCTGCCGGCCGTTCGACCGGAGGCGACGGGGGAGGCGCTTGATTCGATGCTGGTATCGACGGCTTTCCGGCCGCGATAACACTCTGCATAAAAGCTTTGTGACGTGCGTTCACGTCAAGGTCACTACGCAGCGCCGTGGCATAGTCGATGCCAGGCGTATTCGGGTCCATCTCGGCTATCGACCGAACCCATTCGCGCAGTTGAGCCATCTGGTCAGCTTGCTGTGGAGCACCTTGCGCCACCGCAGCCTGCTCTGGCTCTGGCTGCCGAGTCAGATCCATGCGTTGCTGCGCCAATGCGTCCTGGTTCTCTAGGTAGGACCGCATCTGTGCTTGCAGTGAAGGATCCTCGATGCCCGACAGGAACACGTTCCTGTTCTGAGCCTCGGCTTCCTGGATGCGCTGTTCGGCGATAGCGGTAGTGTCGCGGCGGATCGCGTTCAGTCCCGTATCTATCTTGCCTTGGAGACCGGCTTGCTGGCGGTTCATCGTCTCGATGGTGGCGCTCTGCTGTTGCATCTGCGCCATCAGATTGCCGAACTGCTCAGTGGTCACGTACTGGGGCTCTGGTGGTTCACCAGCCCCGTCGAGTGCTGCTTGATCTTGCGAGATAGGGTCTGTCTGCTCCGTCATGCCTGCTCCTGTCACTACCGCCGCAGCCTAGTAGTGATGAGTAACAAAAAGGCCCAACACCCGAAAGTGTTGGGCCTAGCGACCATGACTCCGCTGATGCGAACCCTTATGCGGTTTGTATCAAACTACTCCTGCTGGCTCTCGCGTGTCAACCCAATCTATGGGGTTTCCGTTACGGTTCCGCTCAGCAAGGCATCCGTTACGCGTTACCAGTTCCTTCAGCACTTGGTTCTTCACGCCGAGGGTTCTGTAGTGGGTACGGGCCAGGTCGAAGGACTCACGACACACCGTCTGGTTACCGGAGCTGCACATGCTTATCTCCTCACATCCCAAGAACAGAACGAAGCCGTGCTTGCGATGGAGCCAATTCTGTTTCTCGGCCTTGATTCACGGGTGAGAGTGCCCCCGGGTAACCGAAGCGGAATAGGAATGCATCCAACTCCGGGGACAGCCTACGCATCTGTTGACGCACCTCCGACACCTGCTCCTGCACGGCGCGGAGATGCGGCCATCGCTCGCCAGGATCGGCATCACCGAAGACCCCCACGAAGGCGTTGTACTGCTCCAGCCATTCGGG
>Ga0114899_1002072_pt1 | contig 11065 bp, 14 predicted proteins | sample MalvireepMed_215_FD_83497 | JGI IMG/M metagenome (GOLD analysis project Ga0114899, IMG submission 83497) | Marine viral communities from the Global Malaspina Expedition - Malaspina viral metaG DeepMed_215 | ecosystem: Environmental > Aquatic > Marine > Oceanic | place: Mediterranean Sea... | reverse complement strand
GAAACATTTACAGGTATGAAGGTGATCTTGTCACATGGCTAACGATGGCAGAAGCAGGTATGTTTCCACGAATGTATCCTTCCATGTTTGGCAAACTCGATTGCGACAAGTGTCCATTCCATGAGCATTGTTATAGCGACAAGTCTTCCGAAGCCGTACCATCTTATTTGAAAGGAGTCTAATGGAACCTAAGAGCAAAATGACCATCCGCGTTTTAATCAACGTGGAGCATGATGGCGAAACAACTGACATCAATCAAACGCAAGTAATGAATGCGCTGAAGCAGGCAATGAAAGAGTTGCTTGAAGAAGATGATGATGGACTTGAGCCCTATGTGTCCTGTTATGTATCTGAATTTCAGTACAGGGATAATATTGAAACATTGAGAAGCAAAGCGAAAGAGTTAATTGACATTCTTGATAGCGATACAATCCAAGACCTACTTAGTGAACTAAGGAGCCAAAATGAGTGATGAAGTTTCCATCTACAATGACCCCAATGCTGCTACTCAGTATCTTGAGACATTAAAACAAGGGGGAGACCAGGAGCTTGCAGAACTCCGTGAAGAGTCTAACCCGTTTCAGGTCATGCCGAAGCTCGTTCTGAGCAAGGAGACCAAGGAGATCAGGGCCGTCCATAATGACGAGACCCTTCACACCTTCAGTGGTCGTGAGCCATTGTACTTCGTTGCAATGCTCATCGGAGAGCACCGTGCTCTTTGGCGCCCTGAAGGTATCGGGAGTGAAGAGCAGCAGGAAGATAAGTTCCCTGTCTGCTCTACTGCCCGTGTTCCTATTGGAACGTTTCGGAGGGAGCGTGATCGTGGTGTCGGGACATGGATGGTAGCAAACAACAGGGACCTCCTTGGACCTAATGGCCAGTGGTACGATGACGACTATGAGGAAGGCTCTTGGCCTGAAAACATTTCGGTCAATTGTTCTACCTGCCCAATGAACCAGTTCAAGTCCATGAGGGAATGGGATCAGAACCGTGGCGGAGAAGGTCGCGGTAAGGCTTGCGGTGAGGGACGACTTATCGTCGGCTATATTTGTCGTCCTGTCGCAGAGGTCGAGGGTGGCATTCGCATCTTTGATTTCAATCCTGACTCGACAATGGTGTTCATGAACATCCCCTCAACGTCCATCAAGGCGATCAAGGGTATGGGGAATGCTTGTGTCGCTCGTCAAGTCCCGGCGCGGTACTCTGTATTCAATCTTGGATGCGCACCGCAGAAGTCAGGTCAAATGAAGTGGGGTGTTCTTACACAAGAGCACGCCGGGTTCGTTGCTCCTGACCTTGTCAAGGTCTGCGATGAGGTCTCCGAAGGGATGCGTGACCTTGTTTTTGTTTCCCAGACTGCTCCCGATATTGGGGAGTCAAGTCAGGTTAGTGAAGATAAAGAAATCGTACCACTGAATGATGCTGACGACGACGTGTTTGCTGATCAGTTCTGATAAGCAGCCGTAGATGTGGCAGTAGAATGGGGCCCCCTCCTGAGACTTCAGGTGGGGGTCCTTTTTATAGGAGGGCAAAAAATGTTGTCCATTAACCAGATAAACTACGCAAAGAAATATAGGCACGATACTATTGTAGACTATTCACTCGGCCAGAGAGCCCGGGCTTACCATACTCCATCAGGAGTCTATGTCGTTGTTGATATGGATGGCGAAATCGTAGAAGCTTTCAGGATCTCCTATCGGTTGCTGTTGATGCTCAATCAAAGACAGTGGCCAGTGAAAGGAGTGCCTTGGCAAAAGTCTATGGTCAGGGATGCTGACTCAATATACATCGTCAAGGACGATCCTCCAGTTGGTCAGCATGACCCAGGCTTTGAATTCTTTAATGTCTTTTCTTCACCAGTAAGAGACAGCGAGGGCTATCCCGTCGTTGGATCTCAGTGGACCAAAGTCGACACAGGCGTTGACTATGAAGTAACCAAGCTGATCAAGCGCTCAAAGAAATCAACAACGTGCCTGATCAAACTAATGAGGCTCGGTTCGTATGTGTCAAAAGACATATATCTGGAAGCCTTTAACAAGATTTATATTCCGTCTGCAACCAAGAACAAAAGGGGATAATAAATGATCCTACTTCTTTCCGGTCACGGTAAGACGCACTTCTGTCGTGAACTATTCAAGACAGTTGGTCGTCACCAAACATATAGCTTCAATGATGGAGTTACACGAGCTGAAGTAATCCAGATACTGAATAATAGACACAAGATCCCGCACCAGATAGTAGTTCTGACTGGCGATGAGGCCACAATGGTCGACGCAGAACAGAGGCTTAGGACCAATGGGACGCAGGAGCCTGTAATTAGAATGAGCATCGAGGCTCCTGTGCTATGATCAATAAAGAACAAATCCTACAAGCCATCAGGATCGATGACGAAGCAGCGGAGCTGCTCGGTCCTAAGAAGAACGGTAAGTATCGTTGCTTCAGAAAAGAGGCACATGCCAACAACGACCTGAACCCATCATTGACAATGAACAAGGAGGGCTATTGGGCGTGCCATTCATGCTCCCTTAAAGGAGACTTCTTCCAGCTGTATATGGACGCGAAGGGAATTCCAAACGAAAGGTTTGGTGAGGTTATCAATCACTTTGCTCGTAAGTATGGTGTCGATATGAATACATCGATCACCATTGAAAAGAAAAGCAAGAAGGCTATCAGGAATAGATCAAGGATTGGGAAGCGGGAAGCACACAAGCAGACGTTCAGCCCAGCAAAGGATATCTTTAACCCGAGGTATAACAAAGGCGTTCTTGAATGGCTTAGTGATCACTATGGAATTACAGGCGAGACAGTCAAGAAGTTTTATCTTGGATGGAACTCAAACTTCAAGAGACTTTTTATACCTATACCTGTAAAGGAATTGTTTTCAGACAGCGAATTGTCTGACCTGATCAACATCAGAAAGCATGATATCATGAGGTACCATGTCAACTGGTTTATGATCAAGGATGGAGAGTTTGTTAATGATGAGTCTGGCTCGCCAATCATGTCCGAGACAAGGCCAGCAGATGTTAGAAAGCATGAAGGCGAATGGCACTATGGAAACTGGAAGCCAGAGTGGGGCAAGAGGGGCGGGAAAGTATTTGGAGTAAGAGGCCACAACAACGTCTATCTATATCCGATGTCAACCCTTAACACTGAAGGAGACATTTGGATTGTTGGTGGGGAACTTAAAGCACTCTTGCTTATACAGAATGGTATCAGCGCTGTCACCTTCACAAGTGGAGAGGGAAACTATGCAGGAGACCTTCTTGAGTTATTCAATGGGCGGTCTGTTAGGATCGTTTACGATATTGATAAGGCTGGACAGAAGGGTGCCCTGAATGTAGGACAAGCTTTGGTCCAGGCCGGGGCAAGTGTCAAGGTGGGACAGATACCAGCAGAGGGGCTGCCCTCCAACGGTGACATCACAGACTACATGAGGCTCCATAAGTGGGATATCGAATGCCTTAACAGTATTGCATGGAAAGAAGTTAAGGTAGACCACTCAGAGAAGCAGCGTGTCTTAGAAGAAGCGAAGGAGGTTAACTATGTAAAGAGCAAGTTCTCAACAATGACTGACGGCGTCTACCTCGGCAAGTACATTGAAGTCCCTGCTATAGTATCTGGCCGTGGGACAACGCCGTTCGCTGTTCCCTATGAGGTGTCTGCTTCGTGTACTGCTGGGTTGAGACACCAGCTACCGAGATGTAAGTCATGCTCGCTCGTCAAGACTGGTTTCAAAACTCCTGGGCATCCAAAAGGACTTAAGCTCGGCGGTGAAAACGTCGTTGATATGACAGGCATGTCAAAGGATGCGATTACAAAAAAGGTAAAGGAGCTAATCGGTATCCCCGCCAAGTGTGGCCTGCCGAGCATCAAGACAAAACATTCAACAGTCGAGCGTGTCATCCTCTGTCCCACTGTTGACGTTGGAGACGAGCATGAAGAGTATCGACACCAGCAAGTGTATCTGATCACTGATGGCAAGGTCATGCCAAAGGAAAACGAAGAGCACATACTTTCTGGGAAGCTGATTGGAGACCCAAGAAACAATGCCTTCACTCTTGCTGTCCTTAAGCACAGAGCCATCGAGGGCAACGTCTTTACATACAAGTTTCAGAACACAGAGCATTCAAAGCTTAAGGAAATACTCTGGACTGATTGCTCTACAGCGCAGGAAGTATTAAAGCGCCTTGTCTCTGACATGAGGGATAACATACTCCACAAATATGGAGTGGATACACTTATCACAGTAGAGCTGTTGTCATGGTTTATGCCTTTCCAGTTCAAGATTGGAAACTACCTCTGCCACAAGGTATGCCCAGAGGTACTCATCCTTGGAGACACCCGTGTTGGGAAGTCAACAACAGCTAAAGACCTCGCTGTCCACTTTGGCGCTGGTCGATATGTTGACTGTGGAGCTAATGCTACATTCGTTGGACTCGTTGGAGGTAACACAGAGCTTGGTTCTCACCGGGTCTTCACATGGGGAGTGCTGCCTACTTCTCATCGTGGTCATGTTACGATGGATGAGGCAAACAAACTCAGGCTTGAAGTTTGGGGTGGGCTAACGAACCTTAAGTCATCTGGACGTGCTGAAAGAACAACTAACACAGGGGCCAGGAAGACTCGCTCTGCTGTCAGGCTCCTCACCCTCTGCAACCCGAGAGGAAGTAGAGCCCTCGGGGCCTATGACAGTCCACTCGACGCCGCCATCGAGGTTGTTGGAACTCCACAGGACCTCGCACGGATCGATCTTCTGTATGTAGCATGGGCGCTCAAGGACATCAGCATCCTGAATACATTTCATGAAACAAATACGGTACATAGTTACACGAGGGAGGTTGCAAGATATCATCTCAAGTGGGCTTGGGCACTCGACAAGAAGAAGATCAAGTTTGCATCTCCTGAGCATGTACTGATCAGGGCACAAGAACTACTCAACGACCTTAAAGGTATCAGGCTCGTCGCTGCATCAGAAGCAAAGTTTAAGATTGGAAGGATCGCTATTGCTATCGCGAGTCTTGTTTACAGCTACGACCATGAGACTGACGGCGTCATTATACTCAACGAGCATGTCGACATGGCTTACGCTCTGCTGCGACACCTGTATACAGAGTACATGAAAGGGGCAGGCATCAAGACAGGTGTTATCCCAGAGAGCATCATTGAGTTGTTTAATGACGTTGACGATCCAAAGCGACTGCGCATCCTCTCCACAAGTGATAGCTGGACGCAACAGGACTTTATAGACATCTTTGGATCTAAGTCCGCTATTGATTTCAAGGTCCAGGCACAACTTGAACACAACCTAATGACAAGAAGAAGGAACTACTTCATCCCAAACGAAGGGTTCCAAGATATCATTAGAGACTATGTTAATGTAAAGCTTAAGGAAAGAGCATGATCCTTTTATTCAGAAGTGTGACACAAGATCGTACAGCTTACCCATCTGGTCAGTGTACAGAGGCAACAATAGCTTCCATTCTAAATGTTGGTCTTGAGGAGGTTCCTGATCTATGGACAGGAGATCCGAGACATCCATACTCAAGGTCACCTGAGAGATGGATGGCCTTGCATGATTGGCTGAAGGGTAAGGGACTTATTATCGTAGCCCTACATTGGACCCCAAGAAGTCTGCCACTCACTGTCCCGTATATGGAGCCAGAGTTTGATGCCCGTGATATTGGCAGCCTTATCGATTACAGTAAGCCGCATGGACTTTCAGGTCAGAACCCAGCGGATGGAGTTTCACATTTTTGTGTAGGAGTAGAAGGTCAAATCGTTTGGGATCCTCATCCTAAGCGTCTCGGCCTTTATGATTGTGATGGAGCAATGTTCATCATTGAAAGAAAAACCGTACCAAAAGAGATGAGGGATTGGCCGTCCATCTCAGTTAAGCTCGATAAGTTCAAGGAGGGGTAATGGATGAACTCGATAACATTTTTGCTTTCGGTAGTGGAGAAGTATCAACAACTCCGAAGTGTAATCATAAAAGAAAAGGTGGCACCGTCTCCAAAGACAATAAAGGAAATCCCAAGTGCTCCGTTTGTCACACTAACCCTTTCCCTGACAGAGAAGTACAGCCCACTGTCAAATCTGTGGACACCCTCGGAGATAGAGGAGGTGGATCCGTTCGAGGAGACGGGGGAGGAGGCTCGGAGAGCACACTGGATGAAGCGTCTTCGGCACTCTCAGGCCTGTCTCAGTCAGACATTGGTCGACTCAAATCAGTCCTCGGAATTGAATCTGTGCCAGAGGTGCGGCCAGGGACCGGACAAGATTTGGGTAGTAGTAAAACAGGAGAAGAGAAAGGAAAGGATTTGCCTTCCATGCGACTACGCTCTCCAGCTGGAAAAGAATTACTACCAGTATCAGTCGTGGGCAAAGGGGCTGAGGATAAGATCTCAACACGCGGACAAGACTCCGACTCTGGAGCAGTACACGAAAGCTTTGAGGGAAGATATCAGCAACCAGGATCAGAAGCGTTTTTCCCTAAACCGACTGGAGAGCACAGTCGAGAAGTGGACGATAGATTATCAGAAGCTCCATGGGAAATCCGAAGAGAAGGAACTATTGAACACAAATTCCCCTGGGCCGAAGGCCTAACTGAAGAACAAAAGGAAGACTATTGTGAACAACTCAAGGGAGTCATACCGCGAATGGGGGCTAAGTCTAAGCTTCGAGAGTGGCTCATTCCCCGATTCCCTCCCCACCATACTTACATTGAACCGTTCGGGGGTAGTTTTAAGGTTCTACTTTGGAAGGCAAAGAGAAGTAAGATTGAGATTATCAATGACCTGGACGACGATCTCATTCACTTCTTCAGATACCTTACTTTCTTCCCCGAAGATCTCGCAACGCTAATCAACAGCTTACCTATCCACCAAGGACTTCTCAATGCGCTCAGACAAGAACTCAAAAACGATTCGCTTAGTGCCATCGAAAGGGCAGCAGCAGTTTATTATTCGATTAAGCTTTCCTTCAACGGCACTGGGAACGGCTATTCTGGGTCTGTTCAAACACTGTGCTCAGCAAGGGCTGATCGATCTTCATTCAGGAGAGTTGCACGTCGGCTCAGAGGGGTCGATATCCGTTGTCAGGACGCACATGAACTCATATCTGGAAGTAACAGGCGACTCGATCCTAATAACTATCCGGGCGGGATCTTCTACTATCTCGACCCGCCATACGACGAAACCGCAGGGTACGCAACCCTGAAAGCTAAGTCTGTATATGGGAAAGAACAACAGTACCATCTGTTTACTCTTGCCAAGAAGATACACGAGGAAGGAAATAAATTCTTGATGACTAATTCATATACAGACTACTTGAGAAACATGTGGTGCAAGGAGAAGGATTGGCACTATGTAAAACGGATGGTCAAGTACGACATTTCTGGCAAGGCTGAGGATAGAAAAGAAACAGCTGAACTTATCGTTAGCAACTTCCCGCTTGAACAAAGGAAGGCTACGGTCCAGCAAGGAGGATTATTCTAATGAGATCATCAGGCGAATGGCATCTTAAAGGTTACGGGGCATGGTACATGAAGTCGATCCGTGAGTCGCAAAAGACCTACGGAAAGATAATTGCACGAGTATGGCTCGCAGGAACAATCTGGCATTGGAGCACTGGGAAGAATCAATCCAGTGCTGGATGCAAGGACGCCGGGAAGGCGAAGTCATCTGCAAGGAGGGCCCTCAAAGCCGAGGGTGTCGAATTTGTTAAATGAACAGACTCAAGAATGAAACTGATCTCCAAAGGTTTATACGGAAGTCCCTTGGTTATTACTTCTATAATGAATGCAAGTTCAAGAAGTGCCATGGGAACCAGTATACCGAAAAAGGAGTTTCAGATATTGACGGCCATGTGCGAGGTATGTATGTTGCCATCGAAGCAAAGATGTGGAATGGCAGACCATCGAACGCTCAGATTTCATTTACCAGAGGAGTAATGAAGACAGGAGCGCTCGGGCTTTATCTCGTATATGAATTTGACAAACTTAACAATCATAATTTTTACTGGGTGCCTGGAGATATGCCATTCAGTTACAGAACAAAAATGCTATGGATCAGGACTGGCCTCATCAAAGTCAAGTCTGATCCAAACCCAAAGGTTCCTGATAATGGAGAACGTGTAGAGATCATTGATTGCAGTCCTATTCTAACCCTACTTGAAATGAAGGTAACATCATGAAAGAAGAAATTAATGTTCGCTTGAAATATATTGACGAAGTTGAGGGCGCAAGCCTGTATCAGATCGTCGGGACAGACAAGATCATTGGGTTGTCTAATGAGCAGAAGTCTTCTGTTTCCTACAACCCAGAACTTATCTCCGTATCTGAGGTAGACGTTGTGAGGCTCGCTCTTGAGGTAAAGGAGTTGATTGTGGAGCAGCTTTTGGGGCAGAAGTCTTCTAAAGAGCAGACTGTCCTGAGAGCCCCGCAAACGCCCCAGGCCAGCCCAGCAAAGGTGCCCACCCTACAGGGCGAGCCGGCCCCTAAACGGGCCACAGGGGCCCAGCAGGGGCCTCTAATGGCGCCTCCCGGGCCCCCTGCCCAGACCCCAGATCCGGCCCCCCGCGCCACACCACCGACAGTCAAAACAGCAGAGGAAGTTAAGGTGGATCCTGATCCTTTCGATGCTGCTCTTGCAGAATTTGGACTCAATAGTGAAGGAGAGAAGGGGGACGACCTCCCTTTCTCATAAACGACGACGCAGGTGTGGATGGATCAATGTTCGATGTTAGCAAGATTAATCGTCTTGTCAAGATTTACGAACAAAGTGATCGTCGTGTTCAGGTCCAAATTTTGGTCAAGCTTTCAGGTGTCCCTTTCAGGAACCTGATGAGCTTAAGGAATGAAATCCCACAGCAGATGAAGAACCAAATCGTCCATGTGATACTCCAAAAAGATGGACTGCAAAGTAGCTTCGTGCCTGCTGAGCTTGCTATCTTCAGGGGTGAACAAGTTGATCAGAATGCTCTCGGCTTGAAGCAATCTTCAACACCAGGACATATACCAGAGGAATTTGAGGGTACGGAGGTAGCTCAGCTTCTGAACCTGTCCCTCGATAGTGCAAGATATTTCCCGGTTCCGAATACGCTGCCTGGAGTCAAGGAGAAGGCTTAATAGCTTAAGACGAGCGAGACCCCCGGCAATATCGTGAGTACGCCGGGGGTCTCTTAGGTCAAGCGTGCTTCGGCACCTAACCTATTTTGTTTGAATAGGAACAAGCATCGGCCCAGTTTCCGACTCTGTATCAGCAGTTGCTTCCGCAGCATGAGTCTCGCTTGTACTTGACTGCTGGGCTTCAATCAAGTTAAGCAATGCTCCAACATCAATTGTCTCCAGACCTTCCTGGCTAACCTGGATCGTCTGGATGATCTCCGTCGACATCATCATTGCCTCTTCTTCAGTAGAAGGGGTTTCAACAGGTGCCGTCGGAGGCTCTGGTTGTGGGGGAGGATCCCCTGCATGGAGAGCAGATACGAGAAGAATGAACATCAATCACTCCTTAGATATGGCTCGCACCCCTTGGGTACTGGCCGTCCGGTTGCAGTCGTAGTATCAGCAGCGAGCCCACAAACAATTGCGCTATTCATATTTGTCAATACCGAGATTGCTTGGCCCTGCTCCTGAGTAAAAAATGGGTAGCTTTCATCATCGAGTCCGAACTGACGCAGCACTTCCATGCTCGCTGTAACCGCAACAAGAACGAGCGTGAGCCTGCCAATACTCCCAGAGACATCCCCTGCAAGTAATTGCTTAAGTCCACGGATCATAAGGGCGGCACCAGTTTCTGGTTCTGGCGGGGTATCGTGAACCCCTGAAATCTCCTCAGACATTAATCATTCTCCATCAATCGGAACAAGCAATTAGGAGGGCTGCTTGTGCCGGTGTTAAGTTTTCAGCTTCAAGGACTGTTCCGAGATTACCTCCAAATCTCGAACTCAATGACCAGCGTTCGATCAGCGCTTCAAGACGCTCTTCCCCCTCTGCCCCAAGGCCCTGTTCTTCCAGAAGGCTTGCCTCCTCGATCAGGGCAGTCATCGACTTTGTATCGGATGCTTCTTTTAATTCATCAGAAGCGCCAGCGTGTCTATCAAAGTAACTCATGATGATGGTCCGTCGTATTGTGGGAAGAACTTATAGTACACCTTCAGAGCCTGGGTCCACCCGCCAGACATCCCACCAGCCGTGGATCCGATACCGCAGAATATCTGGGGTGACGTCCCGAGATCCTCGTTGATGCTTGTCTGCACGGCACTGTCCGTGGTGACTCCAGCGGGGGACTGAGCATTTACGATCTGTTGTGCCCAGACTGAGGATCCCTCGGGCTCCCACCGCAGCACGACACCCTCGAATCGTTGCGGGTCATCGCCCTGGACTGGACCGGACACATTGCGGGCGGCACCCGGTTTGCATGAAACCGCCTTGATCGTTCCGCCGCTTGTGATGTCCACGCCGCACGCGATCCCCTGGGCAGATCCAAAGGTCGTGTTCTCAGTCAGTCCAGCGTAGACACCGTTCTGGCTGGACACTGGCCGATCCATGTCGTCCGCGTCCGTGACAAGGATGATCGAATAGGCCGAGTATTTGAAGTCGTCGAACTCGCCTGACGAGCAGATAGGGCTGGTGAACCCGACACAGAACCCTTCAGTCCCTGATTGGTACATGTTGCACTTGTTGGTCCCATTGATCGCCAGGGTGGGGTTCGTGGGGGTTGAGAAGTCCTCGTTGCCTGCGTCCCTTGCTCCAACACCATCTCCGGCGCCACCCGTTCCAGTCCCAGAAACATTCTGTGTGTTGGCCTCAACGCGGGTAGTCCAGTCATGGAGGATGTGTCCGCTGTCAGTCCCGATCTGGATGACGTGCTTAACAGTGACAGTGCCGTCAGTACAAGCAGCGACCCAGTTTCCAGCAAGCCACTTATCGTCATCGAGACCGTTGTAGGGAGTCCAGGTCACGGTAGCCGCAGATGTCGCAGAGAGCCGCGATGTCTGGTTGGTCCCACAAGGATCAGTTAATGTCCAAGTACCGGAAGCATTAGCTGTGCTCGTGACCTGT
>Ga0114899_1002066_pt1 | contig 11088 bp, 8 predicted proteins | sample MalvireepMed_215_FD_83497 | JGI IMG/M metagenome (GOLD analysis project Ga0114899, IMG submission 83497) | Marine viral communities from the Global Malaspina Expedition - Malaspina viral metaG DeepMed_215 | ecosystem: Environmental > Aquatic > Marine > Oceanic | place: Mediterranean Sea... | reverse complement strand
GGAAAGCCCTGTTCCGGTTGAGGTTTACAGCCCCAAATTTTTCCGGAAAAATCCAACTCCAAATATTTACGAGGCCCTCCAGAATGTCAATGGTGTAAGGCCTCAAATCAACTGTAATATTTGCAATACCGGAGATATCCACATCAATGGTTTGGAGGGACCTTATACCTTCGTTTTGATCGATGGAATGCCGATAGTGAGCGGCCTTTCAACCGTGTATGGATTGTCCGGAATTCCGAACTCTTTGGTGGAGAGAATTGAGATTGTGAAAGGCCCGGCTTCTTCACTCTATGGAAGCGAAGCGGTTGGTGGTCTGGTGAATATTATCACCAAGAAACCCGGCAATGCTCCCTTGCTCGCCTTCGATGCTTTCGGCACTACATGGCAGGAATATAACCTGGATGTGGGACTTAAACTGAACCTTGGGCCAAAGGCCACCTCATTGACCGGGGTTAATTATTATCTGTTCGATCATGTGGTGGATAAGAACAATGACAACTTCACAGACCTGACGCTGCAAGACAGGGTGTCGGTATTTCAGAAATGGAATTTCGATAGAAGGGATAATAAGCTGTTTACCTTGGCCGGAAGATATTACTATGAGAACCGTTGGGGCGGTGAAACGCAATGGAATGAGTCTTTCCGTGGGGGAGATCAGGTGTATGGAGAAAGCATCTATACCAATCGCCTGGAATTGCTTGGACAGTATCAGTTGCCAACTGCCGAGAACCTGATGCTTTCGTTTTCCTATAATTCACATGATCAGGACAGCCGCTATGGTGAAACGGTTTATGACGCTCTACAGCGTATCAGTTTTACCCAACTTACCTGGGACAAACAGTATGGTAAGCACGACTTACTGACCGGTTTGGCACTTCGATATACTTTTTATGACGACAACACACCTGCTACAGCAAACGATAATGGAAATGCACCGGACAGAATTTACCTTCCGGGGCTGTTTGTTCAGGACGAAGTTACCTTCGCCAATAAAGACAAGCTGCTTATGGGCGTCCGGTACGATCATAACAGCAGGCACGGTAGTATTTTCACACCAAGAATCGGATATAAATGGGCAATCAGTCCCGATCAGTCTTTCAGGTTCAATGCCGGAACAGGCTTCAGGGTAGTTAATCTCTTTACCGAAGATCATGCGGCATTGACAGGTGCCCGTGATGTTATCGTGGCCAGTGAATTGAAGCCCGAAAAGAGCTATAATCTCAATGTAAACTATCTGGCCAACTGGTATGCCAGTTCTGGCCTAATCATTGGCTTAGATGCCTCTGCCTTCTATACCTATTTCACCAATCAGATTCTGCCAGATTATGAAACCAATCAAAATCAAATTGTTTATGACAACATCGAAGGACATGCGGTAACCAATGGAGTCAGTGCCAATCTTGACATCGATTTCAACAATGGTTTCAAATTAATCGGTGGCTTCACCTGGCAGGATGTTTACACCAAAAATAATGGCATGAAAGAGCGGCAGCTTTTAACCGAGAGGTTTTCTGCTACCTGGACAGCCACATATAAGCTCGCCAGCCTTCCGTTGACGATCGATTATACAGGTAAGCTGTACAGCCCCATGCAATTGCCACTACTGGGAGAATTGGATCCGAGGGATGAGTTTTCACCCTGGTGGAGCATTCAGAATGTTCAACTCACCTATTCAGGAAAGAGTTTTGAGATTTATGGAGGAGTGAAGAATCTGTTTGACTGGACACCGGATAAAGAAGTGCCCTTCCTGATCGCGCGATCCAACGATCCTTTCGATAGAAATGTGAGCTATGATAATCAGGGAAATGTTCAGGCTACTCCAGAAAATCCGTATGCACTTACTTTCGACCCGACTTATGTTTATGCCCCGAATCAGGGAATCAGAGGCTTTTTTGGACTAAGATTTCAGATTGATTGATGCGAAGCCTGGCAACCATATTGCTCCTGTTTCTGATGACTCAGTTGGCCCATGCCCAGCTGAACCGCTGGTCTTTTGATGACCTGGATAGCTTGCAGGCTGTGGAAGAAAGGGATGTGATGGTTTTTCTAAAGGCTGATTGGTGCAGGTATTGCAAGGTGATGGAGAACAGTGTTTTTCAGGATGAATCCATTAGCCGGGAGCTTAATGAGAGCTATTGGCTGGTGACTTTCGATGGAGAGAGTGAACGGCCTGTTAGCTTTCTGGGGAAGACTTATCAATTCAGGCCTACAGGATTGAAAACAGGCATTCATGAATTGGCCGGATACCTTGGAGAGATTGACGGGAAAATCGCATTTCCTACCTTGGTTGTGCTGAAGCCTGAAGGAGAGATTGTTTTTCAATACAGCTCATTCCTCAACAAAAAACAGATGTTGTTGCTCATGAGAGAGTTAGCCGCCCGATAAGCTGACTTTGAGTTTTTGCTATAACAATAACTGTGGCAGAAGGCTTTTCTACTAGACAACCATTTAATACTTTAGCCGGATATGAAAAGAATAACCGTTTTCATTTGCCTCACCCTATGCCTTTCTGCAACGGTTTTGAGGGCTCAGGACAATATTTATACCGACAGACCTACTCAAACTACGGCTTCTGCTGTGGTGCCGGTAGGTGCATTTCAAATAGAGACAGGCTTTTTTCTGCTCGAATACACCGGGCCCGGATTCTTTAGCCCAAATGATAAATTTCAATATTTTTCCATCAACAATACCTTGCTCAGATATGGAATTTCTGACCGTATCGAGCTACGCCTGAGTCAGGAGCTTTCCAAGGTAAGACAGGTGATGGATGGCGCTACTGTCTTTTCGACCAGATTAACTGTAGCTCCCACGATGATCGGAGCCAAATTCAAACTGGTGAAAGATAATCCCAACTTTCCGGATATGAGTTTAGTTACCTCGTTTGGCGGGGGGATTTTTGAAGAAACCGGCACTGGTTTGCAATCGGATATCCGTTTGGCGCTGGATGCTCCCTTGGGTGGAAACCTCACGCTTTCATCCAACCTTGGAGTTGGTCTATCCAACGGTTTCGACAATGCCAGCCCACTGTATACTTTGGTGGTTGGTTATGGGGTAAATGACAAGCTAGGTGTGTTTATTGAGTCATATGGCTCATTTCCCGAAGGAGGAACAAGTAATCATGCCATGGATGCCGGACTCACTTACCTAGTAAATTCGAGCCTACAACTGGATGTCTATGGAGGAACAGGCATCTCCAGTAATTCAGCCAATCTGCTCTTAGGCTTTGGTTTAAGTAAACGCTTTTTAAGATAGAAATGTATGAGGCAAGCTGCCGCAAAGATTTTAATGGTTCGACCTGCTCATTTTGGATTCGACCCGTCTACCGCTGTAACTAATTCTTTCCAGCAATCTGATGGTGCCGAACAGCAGCACAGCATTCAGCAACTGGCCATTGATGAGTTCAATAAGGCAGTGAATAAGATGAGGACTCATGGTATTGATGTGGTGGTGGTAGACGATACAGATGAGCCCAAAAAACCAAATGCAGTATTTCCCAATAACTGGGTTTCTTTTCATGATGGAAGAGTGATCCTTTATCCCATGCTGGCTGAAAACCGGAGATGGGAGAGAAGGGTAGATTTGCTCGATCAATTGGTAGACGAAGGTGTCCCTGTGAACGAAATCATAGATATTTCCAGATTCGAGGAGGAAAACAAATTCCTTGAAAGCACTGGCAGCGTGGTGATAGACTATGAAAATGATCTGGCTTATGCCTGTCTTTCATCGCGCACCCACAGAGATGTGCTGGATAAACTCTGCGAAATCAATGGTTATGAACCCGTTCTGTTCGAGTCTTTCAATGTAGATGGTCTGGCAGTATATCATACCAATGTGGTTATGTGTATAGCCAGCAAGTACGCTGTTATCTGTGCCGAATCTATCAAAGTAGATCAACGTTTTGACGTGATCCGTACACTTCAGGAAACCGGGCATAATGTAGTGGAAATCACTATGGAACAGATGTACCATTTTGCCGGGAATATGCTGGAGGTTTTGAACGATGCAGAAAATTCAACACTGATCATGTCTCAGACGGCCTATGACTCCCTGACTGATTTTCAGATTGAAATTCTTTCCAACTACTCAGAAATTATCACCGTGAACATTCCTACCATAGAGAAATATGGGGGAGGAAGCGTGAGGTGTATGATGTGCCGGGTGCTCTAGGACCTCCTTCAGCATCGGGTATTTTAGTTTTAGGTTATTCGTTGGCAACTCGGGTTGGCTGTTTATTTCCAATGCCTTTCCATTCCCATTCCATAGAATATTTTCCCGGAAAACGGTATGCATAGAATTATCTGTAACTACCTGATATTTAAGGGGTAAGGTTTTGTTTCATAAGAAAAGTCCTTACCTTTGCACCCGCTTTTGATGAGAGGGGTTCGGAATGATTAGGGTTGAAACGGTCGATGATTTGAAATTGGTTTCTGGCAAAATAGTCGGAGACCTGTGTAAAGAAGTCGCTACGAGGTATTTTGAAGAAGTAGGGAAGTTGGCAAATCAGCATGGGTTGAAGAGAGTTTTGACTGATTTGCGTGAGGCGAACCTCAAGGCAGACGAAAAAGACATGAGCACCCTTTCTCAAGAGCTTACTCAGCTTGGAGTTGTAACCTCTTACAAACGTGCAGTTGTTGTGAGGAAAGATGTAAAAGGTTACAAGCATTGGGCGAATCACTGTTTAATTGCAGGATTCAAAGAAATGCGACTGTTTGTCGATTATGACGCAGCGCAGGAGTGGTTAGCTGAGTGATAATTTAGAGGCTGTCAGAGATGACGGCCTCTTTTGTTTTACTTATCTGCAAACTTTCAATCCTCAGGTTTGAAAACATATTTCAAGCCGTAATAGAGTCCCAAAAGTGGAACAGAACGATGGTTCTCATCATCAAAGATCATATGCTCCACAAAGAAAGTTGAATCCGATTTAGCTTCTAGTAACTCATAAAGCAACTCATGCTTTGCTTTGTTGCTAGTTGCTCTTGCCGGATTTTGACTCGCGGTTGCAATAAATAATGGCTTCTCAAACGCCTGATTTTTAATGCTGTCAACTTTGGCTATAGTTACCTCTTTATCCCACCAAAGGGCAGGGTCGATTGCGATGAAGCCATCAAATGTACTTTCGGAATCTCTGAAGGCATTAATAGCCAGCTGGGCTCCTAAAGAATGTCCGCTAAGTATTTTCTGATCTGTAGTTCTGTAGTGCTCATTTACATAAGGCAGCAGTTCTTTTTCCATAAAAGCCAAAAAGTTTCTTCCCCCACCCATAGTGTTTTTTCTGGTCGTCTGGAGCTTGGTGACAGTAAAATCTCTTTCACGATCTACATTTTCTATAGCTACTATAATCAGTTCAGGGATGATGTTATTTCTTAGTTCGGTTGAACTAAGAAAGTCAGAGACCTCACTTGCAATGGAGAAATGAGCACGACCATCCAGCAGAATCATAACAGGGTACTGCTTCTCCGGTTGCTCCTGATAGGAGCTGGGCAGGCTAATCAGGCAGTTTCTGGTTTCTTTGAGGATTTTGGAGTCTATCTGAAAAGAGCTTACTCTTTCTGATTGGTCCTGGGCCGTAAGTTGTACAAAGAGAAAAATGAACAGGGTGGTGAAAAGGATTTGCTTCATAGGTTCAAGACGCGGGCTTTCAATTGATGTTTCAAATCTTAATGCTCAATTTTCTTTAATTCCTGACTTACCACCTGCAAAAAGTCTTTGTCGAAATTGTTTAAAGAATTTGATCATGGTTGAAGAGTAAGGCTTAGAAGTTAACTGAAAGTCAGCTAAATAGGAAATGATTGTGGTCTGCCAGCTCTGATTGTAAGGTCCTAAGGGTTCATTTGAAATTCCGATTAGCCCTGGAATTCTTATTTCTCGTACTAAAGCACCTCCAGCGGCTCACCGGCTTTCAAACTTACCTGTTTAGTTTCTCCATTCACCACTACTTCTACCGATTGCGCAATAGGAGAGCTAAGAGTAACTCTAATGGCCTTGCTATCCTGCCATTCTATATCTACCGTAATATTGCCCCTGGCTTTCAATCCCTTTGCTTTGCCCAGGTTCCACACTGTTGGGAGAGCCGGTAAAATGCGGATCAGTCTATCTTCATGAGATTGTATCAGCATTTCTGCTATTCCGGCAGTCAGGCCAAAGTTACCATCAATCTGGAAAGGAGGGTGCAGGTCGAACAGGTTGGTGGCCATTGATTTTCGGAGCAAGGCCAGAATATTATCATGTGCTAAAGATCCATCCAAAAAGCGAGCCTGAAGGTTGATCAGCCAGGCACGGCTCCAACCAGTATGCCCTCCGCCATGCTCCATCCGGTATTCCATGGTTTTCCTGGCGGCACGCACCAGCTCTGGCGTTTTCTGATGGGTGATCTGATTTCCGGGGTGAAAAGCATAGAGGTTAGACATATGCCTGTGTCCCGGTTCCGGCTCTTCATATTCTTGGTCCCACTCCAGGATTCTGCCATCGCTACCCAATCGTACTCCGGGACGCAACTGAGTAATCTGCTCAGAGATCTTTTCAGTCCACTCGTTTTTTATGCCCAGAATTTCAGCTCCATTCAGGTAGTTGGTGAACACTTCATAAATCACCTGTTGATCTTTGGCACTGCCCAATACAAGGGCGGCTTGATCTCCCCTGGCATTGAGATAACTATTTTCTGGTGAAGAGGAGGGGGCAGAAACGAGAGTTCCATCGCGGGGATCAACCATCAGCCAGTCGCTATAGAAGATGGCCACTTGTTCAATGGCGGGGAAGGCTCTTTCCCTTAAAAACTGTTTGTCTTGAGTGAAGAGGTAATGCTGCCAGTAGTGCTGCATCAACCAGCCTCCGCCTCCCAGAGAACCTCCCCAGTAGGCCTGGTTCGAACGAAGAAAGGTAGGTGCCCAAAGGTCTGTGGCATGAGGGATAAATGAACCCCTGCAACCAAAGTTTTCCATGGCTCCTTTCTTGCCATTTCCCACAAGTCTGTCAATAAAATCGAAGAGAGGGGCATTGAGCTCGTCCATATTCGTTCCGTTGGCCGGCCAATAGTTCATCTGCAAATTGATGAGCAGGTGGTAGTCGTTATTCCAGGGAGCCACAATGTCCTTGTTCCAGATACCCTGAAGGTTAGCCGGATTGGACCCGGGACGCGATGAACTGATCAAAAGGTATCTTCCGTAATGGAAGAGAAGCTCTTCCAGGCCAACATCTACACCACCGTCTACCACTGCCTGAAGGCGCACATCTGTAGGCAAGTCTTTGGGTTGATTGGCCACATTGAATTGCATGCTGTTGTAAAGTGACTGGTAGTCTTCCACATGGGCGGTAAGAATGTCTTCAAAGGGTTTTGAACTTACTTCTGCAAGGTGATTTATGCTGCTTTCAGAGTAATCATCCTGGTAAAAGCTGGTTGTACTCACAATGTAGAAGGTGGCTTTCTTCACACCTTTCAGTTCAATGGAAGAATCGTGATATACAATCTCTCCGCCTTCATTTTTAATTTTGACGCGGGTATCGAACTTCACTCCATGCAGAACAGGTGTGGCTTTTCCTTTGAACTGCCCTCCATATTGGGTGATTTCTCCCTGCATGACCAGCACATCCCCTTCAACAAAAGTGTTTGCGGTCTTGTGTCCTTCATCTTCAGGCCGGGTCATGGAAATGGTTGCTGAAAGACCTTCAGCCCCTTCAGCGGTGTACTGCATGAAGATGCCATCATCCGGGTGCGAGGTGATTACCCGCTGATGAATTTTCGAACCTCCTTTTTCAAAGGATGCCTCAAAAGTGGCCGTTCTCAAATCAAGGGAGCGTTTGTAATTGGAGTATTCATTCGCACCAAAGTCGATCCACAGATCACCCATGGTTTGATGTGACTTGGTAACCGATTTCGTCAGAAATTTCTCAACAAAAAGAGCATCTGCCTTAACGTTTTCCCCATCAATAATAAGTTGACGTACTTTGTCCAGATCTTCGGGCGTACCGTCTGGATTGTCCCAGCCATCCTCAGCAGGCCAAAGGCTGTCTTCACTCAACTGAAGCCTTTCTTTATTCGGATCGCCAAAAACCATTGCACCGAACCTTCCATTGCCAAGAGGTAAGGCTTCAATCCATTCTCCGGCAGGTTGTTGATACCAGAGCACCGAAGAATCATCGGGTTGATCAACTTCAATTCTCGGTGGTGCCTGCTTCTGATTACAGGCGGCAAGGGCAAGGCTTGCGAAAAGGAGAGTGAGGAATCTTTGCATAGTTGAGGTGGCTTTGTTCGTATAATTTATCGGTTACCGTCATTGCGAGGACCAAGCTTTGCGCTAGCGAAAGATTGGGACGAAGCAATCTCCATGTCTTTGAGTTTGTACTGCAAACAAGCGGATGGCCACGTTACAAGTTTTGCCTGTAGCCAAACTTTCTCCTCGCAATGACGGTGCTGGGGTATTTGGTTCAAGAATTCTTAATACTTCGTTACCCCCGGTGTTGGAATTGGGTACATCCCATTCGCATCCGGCATAGTTGGAGGATTGTCCTGCCATGTCAGTTCATCGGGCATAATTTGCATGTCAGCATTCAGAGCCTGCTCCCAGGTAATCACCTGACCCGAATAGGTGGCCATTCTACCCATGATTGCAGTCAGAGTGCTTTTTGCTCCATTTTCACCATTGGAAATGACTTCACCATTTCTGATGGCCGCAAAAAGCTTATCATGCTCTACCTGATATGGATTCGGATTATCTCCCTTATACTTATAGGTCACATTCCCTGAAAGGTCTTTGATCTCACCAGGGCCGGTATTTATTGAGCCTTTAGTTCCTTGCAGCACCTCATTTACCCTGGACATGGTGCCTGGCTGGTGTCGGCACTGGCTGGCAATAACGGCACCGTTGCCATAGGTGAACTCCACAAAGTGGTGATCGAAGATTTCACCATGGTCTTGGCCATTTCGAACCTGTCGGCCGCCCATGCCCTGTGCTGAAACCGGATAATCCCCAATGAACCAGTTGGCTACATCTATATTGTGAATGTGCTGCTCCAGAATATGATCTCCACAGAGCCAGTTGAAGTAGTACCAGTTACGCATTTGATACTCTAATTCAGACTGACCCGTCTGTCTGGGACGAACCCAGACACCATCATTGTTCCAATATATCTGGCCGGAAGTGATTTGTCCAATCTCTCCTTTCTTCACCCGATCGAGTAGCTGCAGGTATTTGTCTTCATAATGTCTTTGAAGGCCTACCACTACATTGAGTTTCTTCTCCTTAGCTATTTTGGCCGAATTCAGAACCTTTCTCACCCCGTAAGAGTCTGTGGCCACGGGTTTTTCCATGAAAACATGTTTGTCGTTGGCAATGGCATATTCGAAGTGAGTAGGGCGGAAGCCCGGAGGAGTTGCCAGAATCACCACATCGGCCTGGTCGATTGCCTTTTTGTAGGCATCTAAGCCCACAAAACGATTCTTTTCGGGAACCTTGATTTCTTTTTCGCCATCGAAATTCTCTATGATGGCGTTGAGGCTGCCGTTGAGTCGATCTTCAAAGGCATCGGCCATAGCTACCAGTTCCACATCAGCATCTGCTGTTAGGGCCTGAACGGCTGCGCCAGTTCCCCGGCCGCCACAGCCCACCAGGGCCAGTTTAAGCTTTTGTGCTCCAGTGCTGTAGGCTTTGGCTCTCAGTCCGGTAGGTAAAATCAACAATCCGCTGGTTGAAAGGGCGGCTGCTTTTACAAAGTCTCTTCTCGATTTATTTTCCATAGTTTAAGGTTTTTTTGTTGCAAAAGGGTTGGGCTGGAGATAGTCGTTATTGGTTAATCGTTAAATTTCTATATCGTACATCGCACATCACATATCGTAAATCGTACATCGTACATCGTAAATCGTACATCGCACATCATAAATCACTAATCCTTATATCCCCAGTATTTCTTCTGTTCGTCTTCCGGTGGGGCTTCCAAAGGGCGAACTATTCTAAACCCTACAAAAGGCGCATCGGTGTGCCACCAAAGGCTTTTGGGTATTTGTGGGTCTCTTTTCTTCCAAGATTTATCTGAACCCCTTCGGGCTGAACTTCTCAGGGCGTCAGCCCCGTCCATCCAAGAACCACCTCTAACTACGCGAGGATAGGTTTTGGTGGGAACAGCCCAGGGGTTATCGGTTTCGGAAGCATCATAAGTCTCCTGATAAGCATCCAAAGTCCATTCGGCAATGTTGCCGTGCATATCATACAATCCCCAGGGATTGGGCTTTTTTTGCCCCACTTGATGGTAGGCTTCTTCACTGTTGCCTTTATACCAGGCGAAATCGTTCAGGTTTTTCTCATCGAAGGAGTAGGGGGTATTTGTACCCGCCTTTGCAGCATATTCCCACTCTGCCTCGGTTGGGAGTCGGTAGAAGTGACCGGTCATAGCCGAGAGCCATTCACAGAATTTAGTAGCTGCCAATTGGGTGATGCCTATGGCGGGATAACCATCTGTTCCCATGCCAAAGCTCATATCCACATAAGGAGCAGTGGCTCTCGAAACACCGTCAACTTTGATCTTTACATCCGTTCCTTCAAGGGCTTGTGGCTGATTTGTGTTGATATTTCCTTCGCGATAAAGTTTGTACAGGTTCCAGGTGGTTTCATGTTTGGCCATCCAGAAGGGGGAGATGCTTACTTCCCGAATAGGCTGCTCGTCTGGTTTTAAAGTGCTTCCCATTTGGAAAGTGCCTCCTTCAATAGCTATCATTTCAATGGTTAACTCCGAACCGGGAATTTTCTGGGTATAATCTTCGAAAGAGTAATTGAAATAAGGCAAGAGCCCAAAGAGTAAAAGACTAAGCAAAAAAGTAAAGTGCTTCATACAGGTTGATTCTCATGAAATTAACAAAAATGTTCAGTCTGAGCATAAATAAGCATTCAATTCAGCATCTGATTAATCAGATAACCCTAAAAACCGTATAAAAGCTGAGTCTTTCTGAGGGAAAAATGCTGCCCTTGAGTCTTGGTAAATATGACCGATGAATGCCATATCAAAGTATCGGGCTGTTTCTGAGAAGGGAATTAAGAAACCTTCAGGGAGTTCATCATTGGCGCCAACGGCAATCAAAGCCATCTCTTTGCCTTTTAATTC
>Ga0114899_1002065_pt1 | contig 11089 bp, 3 predicted proteins | sample MalvireepMed_215_FD_83497 | JGI IMG/M metagenome (GOLD analysis project Ga0114899, IMG submission 83497) | Marine viral communities from the Global Malaspina Expedition - Malaspina viral metaG DeepMed_215 | ecosystem: Environmental > Aquatic > Marine > Oceanic | place: Mediterranean Sea... | reverse complement strand
TTATTGATGCCGCGATTGAAAATATAGAGGAGCAAATCGCCCAAGAGCAAGACCCAGATACGAAATTTGGATTGATTGCATTACGAAATGCCGTGCTTGAAGGTTTAAAAAATAATACAAATGTTGAAGAGGTTGCCAGCGAGCTTGCAGATTTATTGAATTTGGGAGGGCAAGAGTTTAGACAATCTGCTTTTGCTATTATTGAATCTGAAGCATCAAAACTTTCTCTTGCTTCAAAGTTCTTTGTGGAAAAATATTGTGTTATTGAAGATTATACTGAGGAAGAATTAACTGCAAAAATAGAAGAAGCCAAACAGGGGTTTCTTACAGAAGATGCCGAGGAAAATGAAAGAATTATTCGGGAGTTTAGGACGCAGAAAGTTGGTGAAATATCTGCGAAAAGGCAGGAAATTGATGATATAGAAATAACCCAGTTTGGAACAAGCCATATTCTTACAATTGTGAGACCCAGTTTTACAACGCGCTTGCCGACGAGCCAAACTCAAGCAGGTCAGCTTGGTGTAACTACAACCGAATCTTTTTTGGTTAATGAGATAAAGAAAATTGTTTCTAGATATTCCTATACGGAGCAGGATTTTTTTGATTCTATTGCTAACTCTGTAAAATTTGATAATACCAACGAAATAGTTGTTTTTTATGATAGGCGACCACTAATTCCTGTTGGATATTATTTTGATGTTGAGAATTTGAAAATTTATAGATTTACAATGGTTGATTTACTGAAAGAAGTTAATCTTGATGTAAACTCAGTTGGTAACATTCCCATCCTCACAGCCAACGGATTTTCAAGAGATTTTTCTGCTTCTGATGAGGTACAATATTCAAATATTATTTCTGCAATTCCACGAGTCACATCGCCGGACAACTTTAACTATTTTAAAAATATCTTCAATGCTCTAGAGGATGCTGGTACTGTTTTTGGCGTAAATGAGCAGTTAACAGATAGGGGATTTGCTGGGGATGCGAATAATAAAACAAAGAGGGGTTTTGAATTATATAGGGAGTGGAGAAGACTTTCATTGGACCTCCTTCGAGGTCCAGAGACATTTGGAGATTCAAGACCCACATCAGTGGTAGTTAGTTCAATATTGGGCAGGGATGCTCTACTTCTGCCAGCAGAGCCTGGACAACAAGTTGTTTGTGATCCCACGTTGTTAACAGATTTTTTTGCAAATGCTGGACTAAAACCATATTCACTTTCGTCTATTTTTAAATCTTTAAAATATGGCACAAGACTTATCTTCATTCCAGATGAGGAGTTTGAATATGATAGCTGGTTAAAAGAAACAACCGACGCAGCAGATAATATTCAAAATTTAAAATTATTTAATTTGAAGCAACAGGAGGGCAATCAGACACTAACTAAACACCCGTTCACAGTTGCACAATATCAAATTGATTCGAGAAATATTGATTTTGGAGAGTCAGGCGAGAAAGTGTTTGATACCAAAATTACTTATCTGTTGCTGAATAATGATGTTCTTTATTATAATGATTATAAGAGGCAACTTCTTAGAGGTCTAAAACAATCCCGAGGATACAAATTTTTATTTGATTATGCTTTTTCATTATATGATTTGTCATCGTTTTATACAATATTTTCTTCAATAACAGCAAGCAAAAAACAGGGTGTCCCAATCAATTGGGATGGAACAAAAGCAGCACTTATTTTACTTATTACCATGACAAATAATAAGGGAAGATTTGATCACACAAGCAATCAGTCTTTGCTAAATGATCCTGTAGAATTTTCTAAGGCTTTTGACAAAGCTTTTGATATTTTACAATCTTGTGGTCCTCTTGTGCCGTGTAACTTGATAAATCTGGGTTTAGGGGGCTTATCTTCTTTTGGTTTTGCTATGAAGTTTGCAATCAAAACTCCAAAGTTAATCTTTAAGGGATTAACAGAACTTATTGATCCAAACATTAGCATAGCTTCCAAAATTAAATGTATAGGTGGCACTGAGTTGCCGATAGAATTGGTATCGCTGGCTCTATTGCCTGCCCCGATTATTCCTCCTCCGTTTGGAATTGGACCCCCCTTGACCCCCCTTGGGATTGCCTATTTATTATTATTTGGAGGAGCATTTGATCTTGGAGAGTCTATGGAAGTTGATACTGGAGATCTAATTGATGCTTTTGCTGGCGGTGGTCAATCATCCGTCACCGGAAGACTTTCGTCAGATTGTTCTGAATAATATTTTTATAAAGGATATTTATAGTAGTAAAAACAAGGAAGACGAACAATGCCTGGTTTAGCACCTCTTTTGCCACTAAACATTTCCCCCATCGATGGCTTTTATGAGCCACTGATTGATTATAGAAGTTTGGTGATTCAAAATTTTAAAATGCTCCTTCTCACATCACCGGGGGAAAGGATAATGAATCCTGATTTTGGTGTTGGAATGAAGGATTTTCTTTTTGAGCAAAATGTTAGACAAACACATAATGCCATTACCAGTAAAATAAATTCACAAGTGAGCAAATATTTGCCCTATATTAGTATTTCAAATATACAGTATTCCACTATTGCAGAGGACGATTCACTCCCAGAAAATTATTTAAGAGTAGCTATCACCTTCTCTGTGAAATCTATTGGATTGTCGGAAGTGTTAACAATGATATTTAATGGATTTTATGTTGATGTGATCTAGGAGAGAATAAAATAATGCCTAAAAAAGTGTTCCCAATAAAATATACGAGCAGGGATTTTGATTCTATCAAGGCAGATTTGATCGAATATGCTAAGAAATATTATCCCAATACATATAGGGATTTTAGCGATGCCTCCTTTGGTTCTCTCATGTTTGATAGTGTTTCCTACATTGGAGACATTTTATCTTTCTATCTCGACTATCAGATTAATGAAAGTTTCCTCCAATCTGCGATTGAGTATGACAATATTTTAAGACTCGGAAACCAGTTGGGATTCAAATATAAGCAGAAAACAAGCTCATCTGGAACCGCGACTTTTTATATTCAAATACCCGTGTCCACTGTCGGCACCGGACCAGATTTGGCTTACGCTCCCATTCTGAAAGCCGGAACACAACTTTCTTCTGAGTCTGGTTCTGGATATATATTAACTGAGGATGTTAATTTCGCTGACCCTAGTAATGAAATCGTAGTAGCTCAAGTTGACACAACGACAGGCTTGCCAACATTTTACGCAGTCCGCGCCTTTGGATCAATCATCTCTGGAAGATTGTCTGAGGAAGAAATTACAGTTGGGAATTATGAACCGTTTTTGAAAGTAGAAACCTCCCAACCAAATGTTGCTGAGATTTTCTCCGTATACGATTCCGAGGGACACAGATATTATGAAGTCGAATTTCTTTCGCAGGATACAATCTATAGGGAAGTAACTAACGCTACGGGAAATGATAAGGATGTCAGAAGTCTTCTTAAGCCTTTTGTTGTCCCACGCAGATTTGTTGTAGAGAGAACAAGGAATTCAACATTTTTAAGATTTGGCGCAAGCTCGAACTTTACACTACCCAGGGATCAGATAGCAGATCCTTCAAATGTTGTTTTAAGGCAGTTTGGAAAAGATTATATAACAGAAGAATCTTTTGATCCAAATAAACTGACTGCTACTGAAAAGTTTGGTGTTGCCCCTGCCAATACAACACTAATCGTTTCTTATAGAATTAATGATTCAACAACTTCTAATGCAAGGATTGGGAGTGTAAATAGGGTTATTACTCCTGTGTTTGACTTTACAGATATTAATTCCCTAAATGCTTCAAAGGTTTCAAGTGTTCAAACATCATTGGATGTCGAAAATGAGCAGCAGATTATTGGGGAAGTTTTAGACTATACCAGAGATGAACTTAAAGAGCTTATTGTGGGCAACTTTGCTGCCCAAAATAGAGCAGTAACATCGAGAGATTATGAAAGCTTAGTATATCAAATGCCCAAAAAGTTTGGATCAGTCAAAAGATGTAAGATTCTAAGAGATCCAGAACTGCTGAGAAACAATCTAAATCTCTATGTTGTGTCGGAGGATACTTTTGGAAAACTAATCGAGGCAAACACAACATTAAAACAAAATTTAAAGGTATGGATAACTAAAAATAAAATGATATCTGATACTGTTGATATTATTGATGCAAAGGTTCTTAATATTGGAATCAACTTTACTGCAATTGGGGATTTTGAAACTTCAAAAGCGGAAGTCTTGACCCGAGCTACCAACCGACTCATTGATTTTTACAATAGGCTTCCTGATATTGGAGAGGCATTTTTTATTACGGATATTTATAACGAGTTGAGGAAAGTAGATGGTCTTGTTGATGTTACGGATGTAAAAATAACCTTAAAAGTTGGAGGAGATTATTCTGATGTTTCTTTTAACTTGACGAAGAACACATCAACAGACGGAAGATATATAGAAATGCCTAAAAACGTTATTTGGGAAATAAAGTTTCCCAACTCAGATATTAAGGGAGTCATTAAATAATGGCGATTAAAAGATATTTTGCTACTGGGGATACATCTATTACGGATGCGTATAAACCAAACCTTTCCACCAGAGCAACTGGCTCTAATATGGGTTTGGCTGATTCTTTGGAAGTATTTACAATCTATGGTCAAGCTTCTACCACTTCGAGGGAAAAGGAAAGGATTCTTGTTAAGTTTCCCGCCAACGCAGTTAAAGAGGACTTTGACGCAGGAGAGTTCCCAGATACAGCAAAGTTTTATCTTCGCCTTTTTAATGTAAAGCACACCGGAACAACTCCTAAGAAATTTACTCTTGAGGTTTATAAGTTATCCCAATCTTTCGACGAGGGAACAGGGGTAGATCTAGATGAATATACTGATACAGGCGCAGCGAACTGGATTACTGCAAGTTTAGATAAAATACCAGCAAGCGGCACCTTTACCATTGCAACCAGCCCAGTTTCAGGCGCAGCCTTTACTGCTTCTGTTGGCTCTTATACTGCTGCTACGATTGCTGGTGCCTCTTCTACTTTTAGTGCTATTAATCTTGAAAGTGCATTGAACGCCAACTCGGATATTACAAATCTTGTTCTGGTTTCTCAAAGTTCTAATGTTGTTTATCTTACAGCAGTTACTTCTGGAACTGTAGGAAATTCAGTTGCTATCAGCATTGATCCAACTGGTTCCGATGGTAGTGGAGCAATCTCAGGATCAGGAAACTTTTTATCTGGAGGCTTGGATTATACTCTCTGGACTACTCCCGGTGGTGATACTACGGGATCTATTCTTGGATCAGCATATTTTGAAAATGGTGATGAGGATATGATCGTTGATATTACCTCCGAAGTTTTAACTTGGCTAACAGCTTCTTCCAATGACAAGGGGTTGATGATTAGACATACAACCAGAGTAGAAACTGAACTTACCGAATCCTACTATACAAAGAAGTTTTCTGCCCGAGGATCAGAGTTCTTTTTCAGCCGTCCGGTTCTTGAAGTTCGATGGGATTCGGCAGAGCAGGATGATAGATCTAATTTTTATTCTCAAAGTAATCTTTTTGCTGTAGGGTCCACCTATAATCAAAATACCTTAAATCTATACAATAGGGTATATGGTAGTTTGGTAGATTTGCGAGGTGACGCAACTCTTGTTCCTTCTGCGAGTTTTTATGCTGATTCTGTATTAACAGATTTACTAACTCCCGAAGCCATTACTGTGACAAGAGAAGCAACCGGATCTTATAAGGCAGTTGTGGAACTTTCAACAACAGCATCAACGATTTATGAAAAGTGGACACACCCAGACACTGCTTCTATGGTATTTTTCACTGGTGCTATTGATGTTAATCAAAGAGTTGCCTCGAATACAAATAAGCAAAACCAATACGTTATTAATATTACAAACCTTCAAGATAAATATTCTACCTCCGAAACATCTAGGTTTAGATTGTATACTCGCTTAAAAGATTGGTCCCCAACTATTTATACAGTAGCGAATACGGATATTGAAACCGAAATCATTAAGAATGCTTATTATAAAGTATTCAGAGTTGTGGACAACTTAGATATTATTGATTTCGGTACGGGCAGTGTTGAATATACAAAACTTTCTTATGATAAGGATGGGAGTTATTTTGATTTGGATATCAATATGTTTGAACAAGGATATGCTTATGGAATCCAATTCTCATTTTTCATCAGCGGAAAATATGAAACTCAGCCCGAGATATTTAAATTTAGGGTAGAATAATAATGAGTATCAAGGATTTATTTGGAAAAAAATCCAACAAAATATTATCTTCAAAAACAACTGAAGGTATCAACGAACAGTTTAATTCTACTGGCTATTCCACTTCTCAGGAAATAGACGAAAATAGATTCTTCCCAAACATTGATTTTACCAATCCTGCCAACTGGGCTCGTTATGGTTCTGCTGAAAAATACTATAACGATGCTATTACTTCTATTTATCAAACCTATCCATATGATGGTTCTCTAACCGAGAAACAACAATGGATTAACTCTTCCTCCTATATTGATGAATACATTCTTGAAAATGAATATCCTCGAACAACCGGATATTTGGATCTTAAGCACGGAGGGTCCACAGCATCAAATGACGACAAAGATGGCTCTTTTAGAACTTTTAGTCTATACGACAACCCTCAATATATTAAGGTAAAGGGTGGACCAAACGTCGGACCTGATGGCAATCGCATTGACGCAAACATTTATGACGAGGAGAAAAATAAACTTTCCAACCTCCGAATGAACCCATCCCTCGGTAATACGGTAGAGTTTTGGTTATCTGCGTCTCTCATCACAACAGGTTCCACCACGTCAGGAACTATTTTTGGTGATTCTACCGATACATATTGCTTATTTGACTTGTGGAACCAAAACACAAATATCACGGGATCTTCTTACGGAAGATTTATGATTGAGGCGACTAACGGTAGTAGTTATGCTCCATATGCTGACAATTTATTCGTTATCACTTACCTGTCGGGCTCTACAGGTGCTGAACAGTTGCCGATTGGTAATATTAGTGACATTCAAACTAATACACCTTCTTATAGTTCTGGAAGTTGGAATCATTATGCTATTTCTGCTTATACTTCTGGAAGCGAAACAGTAGTCGATCTCTATATCAATGGAACACTAACGGAGAGAAAAAACACGGCAACTGTCCCATTCCAACCTGGAGGAGCCCCAAATGAGATTACTGGTGCCCTCAATGCAAATATCGGGGCATATCAGTATGCACCAAACTACTGGCTAACTGCAAGTTCTGGTCCTGGTAATCCTGCTGTTGAAGAAGGTTGGGGATCTATCTGGGGCGGTCTTGATGAATTTAGATTTTGGAAACAAAAAAGAACTCCAACACAGATCGGTAGAAGTTGGTTCACCCAGATCGGTGGAGGGAATAATGTTGATGATCTCGCAACTTCTCTTGGTGTATATTACAAGTTTAATGAAGGCATATTAAATACTGCAACTATAAATATACAAGATGCAACTGTCTTGGATTATTCTGGTCGCATATCGAACGGGACTATTCAAAACTATGCTGTGTCACCCGCTACTCGATACACTGGGTCTGCAATGGATATTTCTCCTCTTGTCAGTAGTGATATTGAAGAGTTTAAAGACCCCATCATGTATTCAGCAAATCCAGAGGTTGCAAGTCTTGCTCTTACTAAGCAAGCCCAGGGTCAAAACTATGATACAACAAACAATACGAGTATTTTCTTTACTCTTCCCGAATGGATTACAAGAGAAGAAGAAGGAACCGAAACCGGACACCTTAAAAACCTAACACAAATCATCGGCAGTTATTTTGATAGTTTGCACCTTCAAGTCGAGGCAGTTAATAAAATAAAAGACGCAGATTATTTCAATAAAGATGACTTTCAGTTTCCATACAAGTTTGTAAAAAGAAATATTGCTGGATATGGATTTCCCCTCACTGATTTATTTATTGACTCTGATCTCATGGAAGAAGTGTTTTCCAGAGATGAAGAGATCATTTATGATGCAGACTTATTTAAAGCCAAAAACCTCATTTACCAAAATATTTATAATAACCTCGTCTATATTTATAAATCAAAGGGAACCGAGAAGTCATTTAGAAACCTTATTCGGTGCTTTGGTGTTGACGAGGAACTGGTAAGTATTAATCTATACGCAGATAATACTGATTATGTTCTTGAAGATGATCGAAGAAATATAGCATACCCAAAGACTTATATCAACTTCAATGACCCAGACCGCTGGGATGCCACAGTATATCAACAAACAGCATCAGGAGATGCGAATACTCTTCCTTATATTGCTACTGCTTCCGGTACGGATCATGATTATATTCCATATACGCTAGAAGCAGAGGTTATTCTTCCGAAAGGATTTTCAACCGATAGTCAATTTTATGATGTAAAATCATTTTATACTTCGTCCCTGTTTGGCTCTCACGAAGTTGATACGTCAAGTTTAGATTGGACAGCAACCGATTATGGAAACTTCCAAGTATACGCCGTTAAAGAGCAGGAAAACGAACTTTCAACAAATGCGTACTTTAAGTTGGTTTCGAATGGCTTTGGTCCAACGATTGAACTAACATCTAGTATTTTTAGTGATGTATATAATAATACGAAGTGGAACTTTGCCGTAAGCCTAAAACCAGTTAACGATGATTTGTTGGACATTGCTTCAGGATCGATAGCACAATCTGCTAACTATGTTTTGCAATTCCGAGGATTTAATAGTACTCTTGATATTGTAGAGAATGAATTTAGTTTAACGGCTTCCATAAACGTCGCCTCGGCATCTCTAGCACTTAATACCAACAAGAGACTTTATATTGGTGCTCATAGGCAAAACTACACTGGCTCGGCACTCACAAACTCAGATGTGAAAATATCTTCTGTGCGATATTGGTTAGATTATCTTGATGGAGAAACAATAAAGAATCACTCTTTTGATGCTTCAAGTAATGGTGCAACACGCCCATATCGTTCAGCGTATTTTCAACAAACATCTATTGCAGGGCACATCGTCCCAGAAATTAAAACTCTTGCTTTGAATTGGGATTTCTCTACCGTAACGGGAAGTGGAGCAGATTCAAAGTTTTCTGCGAATGATTTAACTTCTGGTTCGCTTGGTCTTGTAGGTAGATATGGGTGGATAGATGATATTATTAAATATCAATATCCGGCAGAAGGAAACTTTTGGTTAGCAAGCAGCAACGAGATGGTCGATAGAGAATATGTTAACTCTATGGTTCTTAACTTGCCGGAAAATCTTAATGCCTCTAATACGGTTGATATTTTGACCGAGGGTGAAGATAGTTTATTTCCCAAGGGATCTCGACCAGTAACCTATTTCTTTGCTGCCGAAAAGTCAATGTACCAAACAGTTTCAAGGGAAATGGTCAAAATGTTCGCTTCTATTGCTGATTTCCAGAATCTTATCGGAGAGCCAGTAAATCGATATAGAATGGAATATAAGGATATGGCTAAACTTCGCCAAATCTTCTTTGAGAACATTGAGAATACCCCCTCTTTGGAAAAGTATGTTGAGTTTTACAAGTGGATTGATGGAGCACTAAACTTGATGATTCAGGAACTCATTCCTGCGTCTACAAACTTTTCGCCCGAACTAAGAACAGTTATTGAGAGTCACGTCCTCGAAAGAAACAAATATTGGACTAAGTTCCCAACTTTGGAAATGAAAGCCAAAGATCCCGAGGGATCAGTAAGGGCGATTAACGAACTGACCTACAACTGGAAGAATGGTCACGCACCAGTAACACCATCTGGTCAAGACGATGAATGTCTGTGGTATGCCGAGAGAGCGGAACGTGACGGTCCTGATGTAACATCTGGGAATACGATTGTCGATAGTGAGAGGCAGACCATTCTCGACATCAAAACAAATGAAACAAATGCTCCCGTCGAAAGCCTCTACGACCAATCAACAGACCAAACATACGAGGGCAACACTTATGCGATAAGAAGTCTCGGCAAGCCTTACAAGTTTGGAGTCCAGTTAAAAGAAACCATCCACGGTGGAGTAAATACTCCAAGCAGAAAGAGACCAATCTCTTTCCTTCGATCAGTCGTCAAGCCAGAAACCACAAATGGTCTCCGGGTGTTTACGAATGTCGATGACGGTCTATCTCCTCTTTGCGACGATGATGACGCAGCACGATTCCCACTAAACAAGAGAATCATCGACGGTGCCGCACAAGTCCTAAGTCGTCCCGAGGGCTATTTAAATAAATTTAAATCATCTATTGGCTCTCCCGATAGTGATTACTACGATACAGTCACAAACCAGCGATACAATGCCAACACTCACGTTCGTAATGATTCTTACGGACCAGATGGCGAAATGCCAATGCAGGGACCATTTACAAGAACCCACGTAGGTGGCTCCCAGCACAGGCACGTAGATCCCAATAAAGGTACAGATTCTGTTCTAAATCGGGCAGAACTGTATAAGGTTGACGTCCAGGCAACTTATAGGGATTACTTACCACCCGACACAAATAATCCAAAAGCAGCGTATTATCGCGACGAATTAGCAAAACGCCCCGTTAATATAAGAAACATCAAGTGGGGCACTGGATCATACTGGATCGGCAACTTCCGCCGAAACTATGAGATTGTCCAGACCTGTGGAAGATCCACCAACAATAGATATTTCACAAGAAACGGGGGAATAGATATCACCCCAACAGCATCTATTTTCGTCACGGGACTCGATGATTTCACACTCCCAGACCGAGGACGAACTGAAAGCATTTTCGTCAACCGCTTCGCCGCCCCCGGTGATCCAACTGTTTCAAGTCGAGGATCACTCGACATTGAAGCAGAGGAATATTCAGTCTACAACGATTTAAACTGGCGTAACCGCCTCGTCCGAGACGAACTCGACAAGTGGCTAACCTACCATTCAGAATGGAATGCTTCCGGTGCTGCCGGTATGTCTTCTGATCCCAATGTGGCTTTTGGAACTCCCTCATTTCATAAGATCCAGCGGAACACTCGTCGAACATTTAGATTGTCGGGGACTTCCGATACCGAAGTAATCTGCGAAAAGAATTACGACAACTTCTGGGTCCA
>Ga0114899_1002062_pt1 | contig 11093 bp, 11 predicted proteins | sample MalvireepMed_215_FD_83497 | JGI IMG/M metagenome (GOLD analysis project Ga0114899, IMG submission 83497) | Marine viral communities from the Global Malaspina Expedition - Malaspina viral metaG DeepMed_215 | ecosystem: Environmental > Aquatic > Marine > Oceanic | place: Mediterranean Sea... | reverse complement strand
GTATTAGGTATGTAGGTCAGACTGTCGCAGAAAAGCTGGCCCAACATTTCAAGAATATCGACCAGCTGATGGCCGCCAGTCGGGAAGAGCTGGAAGCTGTGCCTGAAATTGGAGAAAGAATAGCCGAAAGTGTAGTGCATTTTTTCAGTCAGGAGAAGAATCAAATACTTATTCAGGAATTGCGAGAAGCAGGTCTTCAGTTCGAAATTGAGGAAGTTGAAATAGTACATGAAAGCACAAATCTGGCGGATAAAACCTTTGTTATCAGTGGGGTTTTCAGCCATTTCTCCAGAGATGAATTGAAAGACAAAATAAAAATGAACGGAGGTAAAGTAGTATCCTCCATTAGTGCGAAGCTGGATTACCTGGTAGCAGGTGAAAACATGGGGCCAGCCAAACTTGAAAAAGCTACTCAATTAGGCATACACATCATTTCAGAACAAGAATTTATCAACATGATCAACAACTAGATGTCGCTAATAGGGAAAAAAATGCTCAGTCTCTTCAATAAATCAAGCAAGAGACCCAAGTCACAAACCATTGGTTCTTATGAGCAGGCGAAAAAAATAGGGATTATCTATACCTATGAAGGCGACAAAAAAGAGGAGGCCATAGATCACATCATCAGCCTCATTAACAATGAAAAGGAAGTAGATGTGCTCTGCTATATGAATAAAAGAGAGAACGCTTCCAGTAAAAACCCCACTTTCAGAATTGAGCAATTAAACAACTGGGGGAAATTTAGCTCCGAAGAAGCATCACACTTCCTCAACTCACCTTTCGACTTTCTTATCCACCTGGATTTCGAATTGAACGAAATCATGAAAAACATGTTAATTCATACCAAAGCAAAATGTCGGGTAGGCTTTCATTCTGAGATCGGAAACGACTATTATGAATTGATGATAGGTATGAATAAAAGTGCAGGAACTTCTAATTTTGCTGAGCAAATTCTAAAATACGTTAAGGCAATCAGATAATGGAAAAGCTGTATGGAACCGGGGTAGCCTTGGTTACTCCCTTTACTGAAGAAGGGTTGATTGACTACGATGGTCTGAAAAAAGTATTGGATTACACTGCCAAAGGAGTTGATTATTATGTGGTATTGGGTACTACGGGAGAGGTAGCCACCGCAACAAAGGATGAAAAGAAAGCCATCTTATCTTTTGTGAAGGCCAACAACAGCCACGGATTGCCCATCGTATATGGAATTGGAGGCAACAATACGGCTGCCGTGGTGGAGGAAATCAATAACACAGACTTCTCAGGCGTAGATGCCCTTCTTTCTGTGAGTCCATATTACAACAAGCCGAGTCAGGCCGGAATAATAGCGCACTTTAAAATGATTGCAGATGCCTGCCCTGTGCCTGTAATCCTGTACAATGTTCCCGGCCGAACCATGAGCAATATGCTTGCTGAAACCACTTTGGAATTGGCCAAACACCCCAACATTATCGGTATCAAAGAGGCATCTGGGAATTTGGAACAGTGTAAAACCATTGCCGATCAAAAACCGGAGGGTTTCATGTTACTTTCAGGTGACGATCTCATCACTACTGAGATAATTGAAATGGGCGGCAAAGGTGTTATTTCTGTTTTAGCCAATGGCTTCCCCGAAGAATTCAGTCAGATGGCAAAACTGGCTTTGCAGGGTAATTTTTCCGAAGCGAAAAAGGTGTCTGATTCCTTTGAGCAGATTAATCCGCTAATGTATGCCGAAAGTAATCCGGTTGGCATTAAAGAAGTATTGAGACAAAAAGGCATATGTGGCAATCAGGTGCGCCTTCCTCTCGTTTCGGCCACTGAAACACTTAAATCAAAGATTTCCAGTCTATTATAAGAAAGTATAAGCAATAAAAAAGCCAATCAGTTTTGATTGGCTTTCCTAATAAATACGATTTATATCTTAACCGTTCTTACGGTTTTGAACATCAACTCTGATTTCTTGAGCCATATTTTTAAGCTCTTGCATACCTTTTCTAACTCTGGTACCAGCAGCTTGGTTACCTTTTTCGTAGAACTTTGCGAAATCATCTTCTAGTGAATCTACTAAATTTTTTACTTTGCTAAATTGACTCATATTTATCGTGTTTTAAGGTTGTTGATAATATTGTTTAATTCAGAGCAATATAAATCAAAAAACTCTTTCCACAACAACTGAGGGCACTTTTTTTGATTTTTACTCCCCAAAAGAAAGGGCTAACTCCTCTTTTTTATATTCACCTGACGTGAGCTTTCCTTTAATTGCCTCAAAAGCTGCGATAGTCTCTGATACATCTTCCAATGAGTGTGCAGCTGTAGGAATAAGCCTTAATATGATCATTCCTTTAGGCACTACCGGATAAATTACCACAGAACAGAAAATGTTGAAATTCTCTCTCAGGTCCTTACTTAGGGCCGCAGCCTCCCCTACGGTACCGTTCAAAACAACCGGAGTTACAGGAGATTGAGTTGTTCCAATACTGAAGCCTTTTTCCTTCAAACCACTCTGCAATGCATTAACAATTGTCCAGAGTTTTTCCTTGTGCGAAGGATCATCTCTCAGCATAGAAAGCCTTTTCAAAGCTCCTATTACCAATGGCATAGGCAGGGATTTGGCAAAGATCTGAGATCTCATATTGTATTTAAGGAACTTGATAATTTCCTTGTCCCCAGCCACGAATGCTCCAATGGCAGCCATAGACTTGGCAAAAGTTGAGAAATACAAATCAACCTCATCCTGGCAACCCAACTCTTCTCCAGAGCCTGCACCGGTTTTACCCATGGTTCCAAAGCCGTGAGCATCGTCTACAAATAATCTGAAGTTAAATTTAGATTTTAGGGCAGCAATTTCATTGAGTTTGCCCAGGTTACCGGTCATACCGAATACACCTTCAGTAATGACAAGGATACCTCCACCTGTCTCATTGACAATCTTGGTGGCTCTTGCTAATTGCTTCTCAAGATTCTGAATATCATTATGAGGGAAAACAAAACGCTTGCCCATGTGAAGTCTTACTCCATCTATAATACAGGCATGAGACTCTGCATCATAAACGATTACATCTTTCCTGTCTACCAGGGCATCGATAATAGATAACACACCCTGATATCCAAAGTTGAGGAGATAGCCCGACTCCTTCATCACAAAGTCTGCAAGCTCTTGCTCCAATTGCTCGTGATAGCTGGTGTTACCAGACATCATTCTGGCACCCATAGGGTAAGCCATGCCCCAGTCAGCGGCTGCCTCGGCATCGGCCTCCCTTACTTCCGGATGGTTTCCCAAACCGAGATAGTTGTTTAAACTCCAGGTTAAAACTTCCTTACCCATGAACTTCATGCGGGGAGCGATTTCTCCCTCAAGTTTTGGGAACATGAAATAACCTTCTGAAACGTCCGAATGCTTGCCTAGCGGGCCTTGATTAGACAGTAATTTTTCAAATAAATCCAACGACTTTGTGCTTTTAATTACCTTTTTCCACTTATTCAAAGAAGACGCAAATGTAATATTATAATAACCATTTATCAAAAATAGAGTCACATATAAAGTGTTTCGGGGTTCCCTTTCACAATTATATTAATTAGCATTGTGTGCGAGAATTTTAACCTATGTCAGAATTGAAAATCAAGAAGATTTTAGTGGCCAATAGAGGCGAAATCGCCATCCGTGTAATGCGTACCGCCCGCGAAATGGGCATTAAAACTGTGGCTATTTACAGCGATGCCGATGTGGCTTCTCCCCATGTTAAATATGCCGATGAGGCAGTGAACGTTGGGCCAGCACCTTCTAGTAAGTCTTACCTGAATATAGATAAGATCATCGATGTGTGTCTGGAATTGAATGTCGATGCAATACATCCAGGCTATGGCTTCCTGTCTGAAAATGCCAAATTCGCCAAAAAAGTAGCAGAAAAAGGCATCATCTTCATAGGGCCATCGCCCGAAGCCATTGAGGTGATGGGCGACAAGCTGGCTGCCAAAAATGCCGTAGCCGAATACAATGTACCTATGGTGCCGGGCGTGAACCATGCAGTAAGCGACCTGAAAGAGGCGCGAGAAATTGCTGATGAAATCGGTTACCCTGTTTTGATCAAAGCCAGTGCCGGTGGTGGTGGAAAAGGGATGCGTGTGGTTGAAAAGGCCGAAGAAATTGAGGAGCAGATGCAGCGGGCCATGAGCGAAGCTGAGTCTGCGTTTGGAGACAGATCTGTTTTTGTAGAGAAATACATCACTTCCCCAAGACATATAGAAATTCAGATCCTTGGAGACCAGCATGGAAATATTGTCTACTTATTCGAAAGGGAGTGTTCTATTCAGAGAAGGCATCAGAAAGTTATTGAAGAAGCACCTTCGGCTATTCTCACCCCGGAAAAACGTAAAGCCATGGGTGAAGCAGCCATTGGTGTGGCCAAAGCCTGTAATTATTATGGAGCCGGTACTGTAGAGTTCATTGTCGATGAAAATATAGATTTTTTCTTTCTGGAAATGAACACCAGACTGCAAGTAGAACACCCTGTGACAGAAGAAATTACAGGAAAAGACCTGGTTAAAGAGCAAATCTGGGTGGCCGAAGGCAGACCATTAAGCTTCAAACAGGAAGACCTCAAAATAACAGGCCATGCTTTGGAGGTAAGGGTTTATGCTGAAAACCCAAAGGAGAACTTCTTGCCGGAAACCGGCAGATTAACAACCTACAAATTGCCTCAGGGACCAGGTGTAAGAGTTGATGACGGCTTTGAAGAAGGCATGGATATTCCAATCTACTACGATCCGATGATTGCCAAACTCATAACCTACGGAGCCAACCGAGAACAGGCTCGAATGAGAATGCTAAGGGCCATCGATGAGTATGAAATTACCGGGCTCAGCACCACGCTCGACTTCTGTTCCTTTGCCCTGAAACACGAAGCATTTATCTCCGGTCAATTCGATACAAAATTCGTCCAAACCCATTTTAAACCGGAAATGCTCAATTCACATTCTGAGGAAGAAGAACAACTGGCCATTGCTCTGGCTGCCTTTGTGCTCGAAGAAAATAAGAAAGCCAGCAATGCCGTAACAGAGGGCAACATGAGTAAGTGGAAATTGAGAACGAGGCAGTAATATGGCTAAAATTCTACCCTTTAGAGCCTGGCGATATAACTCGGAGCTTTCTAAGAACATAGAGGACCTCACCTCTCCCCTTTTCGATGTAATCTCTCAAAAGCAGCGGGACGCACTCTATGAAAGAGAATTCAATAGCATCCACTTGAGCGTTCCGTTACACTCTGAAACCCCGGAGAAAGCTCATGAAACCATTGAAAAGTGGAAGCAAGAAGGAGTTATTGAGCAGGATGCTATTCCAGGCATTTATGTTTACTACCAGCACTTCTCTTTGCCGGGAAGTACCAAAAGTTATGTACGCAAGGGCTTTGTTTGCTTTATAGAAGCCACTGACTGGGGACAGCCTGATTCAGTTATTCTGAGACATGAAAACACCATTCCCCATTCAGTATCCGATCGTGTTGATGTACTTAGAGCCACAGAGCTGAACGTTAGCCCTACCCATGGCCTCTACTTCGATCCACAGTTTGAGTTGGAGCACTATATGGATGAGAGCCAGAAGAATCCTATCTACGAAACAGAAGACTACCAGGGAGTAAAGGATGTGCTTTCAGTAATCCATGATTGGAAAATCATACAGAAGTTCATGGAAAAGCTGAGAGATGAAAAAATTATACTGGCAGACGGACATCACCGACTGGAGAGTTCTATTCAATATCGTCAGGAAGTGATGGCCAAAAATGGGCATACTGGCGAAGAGGGATACAACTATCACCTCATGTATCTCACCAATGGAGAGTCCGATGATTTAAGGATTCTTCCAACCCACAGGCTCATTCAAGGAATTGAAAACTTCGACAGAAAGGAATTTCTTAAGAAACTGGAGCCTTACTTCTTCTTCAGACCTATAGAGAATCCTTATGACATTGAAGAAATCATTTTGGGTAAACAATGGGCTTTTGGTCTGCTCTTCGATGATGAGACAATCAAAGTAAGATTAAATCCGGAGGCTCTTGAGCTTATGGACTGGAAATTTCCAGATGTAGTCAAAAGGTTAGACCTGACCATTATGCACTACTTTATTATCGAGAAGGCACTGGGAATTGCCGGCAGAGAGCAGCGCAAATCGAGAAATATTACCTTTGAGCGCAACTTTGCCACTTGCCTGACAAAAACCATAAGGGGAGAAGCACAATTCGCCATTATAACCAAGGAGATTAGTATGGATACGGTGAAGCAAGTATGCCACTCAGGTTTTACTTTGCCTCAGAAATCCACATATTTCTATCCCAAAGTAATTTGTGGCTACTTATTCGGATCTATAAAGGATGATGAATTTACCATACCGTTTAATCCTTGGCAGTAAATCGCCCAGAAGACAAGAGCTCCTCAAAAGCCTGGGCCAGCACTTCGAAGTTCGGGTAAAGCCGGTAGATGAAAGCTTCCCTTCGGAACTCCCGGTAGAGGATCTGGCGGAGTTCATCTCACGTAAAAAAGCTGAGGCTTTTAATGACCTGGCAGATGATGAGTTAGTGATTACATCGGATACGGTGGTTGTCTGTGAAGGAAAAGCACTTGCCAAAGCTGCTGATACCAGGGAAGCCAGCGAGATGCTTCAACTACTTTCCGGCAAGACCCACCAGGTGATTACCGGAGTGTGTCTGAAAACAAAAAACCAAACTATCTCATTTTCCGAAACTACAGACGTTCACTTTGATGTTCTGAAACCAGAAGAAATCAGTCACTACATAGACAATTACCAGCCATTCGACAAAGCAGGAGCTTATGGTATTCAGGAATGGATAGGAATGATTGGCATTAAAGGCATTGAGGGAGATTACTACAATGTGATGGGTTTGCCTCTTCACAAACTATACAAAGAGCTTCAACACTTCTCTTCCTGACCAAAAACCTTAGTAAACAAAAAAAGCATCCCGAAATTCAGGATGCTTTTTGCATGTATTATGAGTCAATATTAATTCGATGCTGTTGCAGGAGTTACTGGTTTCTTGGTTTCGGTTTTCTCCACCAAATCACCATTCTTCAATCGCTTGCTCACTACAAAGAATGGACCTGAAATTACCTGCTGTCCTTCTTCAAGGCCAGAAACGATCTCAATGTTGTCGAAATCTGAGATACCTGTTTTCACTTCTACCATTTTGGCTTTACCACCATCATTTATAAAAACCACTTCTTTCAGGTTCTCATCGTTAGTAGAAGAAACACCGGCAGATGTTGCCTGACCTTCTGCTCCCGCAGTTCCAGGGCCACTGATTCTGCCATCCAGTTTAGGGTTTCTGGTAGTTACTGAAGCCAAAGGCACAGAAAGAACATTCTCCTTAGTGGTAGTAATAATCTCCACAGAAGCTGTCATTCCAGGACGGAAAGGAGATGGGCCACTGATTTCAGAAAGCAGTTCATTAAAGCTTTCGTTCAGGATTCTGATTTCTACCTTAAATTCGGTAACAGCATCTGCAGATGATTTAGTGTTAGCCGTATTGGCAATCTGAGTTACAATACCCTTGAATTTCTTCTCCATTTGAGAGTAAGAGTCTACATCAATAATAGTTGTATCGCCTGCATTTACCCTGATGATGTCGTTCTCGTTAACATCTACTTCAACCTGCATCTGGTTAAGGTCTGCGATACGCATCATTTCCGTACCAGCCATTTGCTGTGTACCTACCACACGCTCACCTTTTTCAACATTCAACAAAGAGATTGTTCCACTTGCAGGAGCACGGATAATGGTGAACCTTACGTTCTCCTCCGCTTCATTAACAGTTGCCTGACTTGATTTTACGATGTACTCTGCAGCCTTAACGCTCTCTTCTGCAGCTTCAAGGTTATACTTGGCAGTGAGGTAATTAGAACGGGCAGTTTCGTAATCGGCATCTGCAATTACATTCTCCTTTTTAAGCTCTTCTGCTCTTTTGAAGGCCAGTTCTGACTGGGTCAATTGTGCTTCGCTACGGGCTTTGCTTGCTTTTGACGATGCAAGGTTAGCCAATTGTTGATTCAAGTTCGCTTTTGCTCTATCCAATGCTGAAATCAGGTTATCAGGTCTGATTTTCACCAAAATCATTCCTTCATTTACGAAGTCACCTTCTTCCACATTCAGTTCTATAATCTCCCCGGCTACGTCCGGGCTAATGATAATCTCAGTTACAGGTTGAACTACACCCGAAGCGGTAACCTTTTCTACAATGGTTTTTTTACTCACTTCGGCCATTTCCACTGCAATGGTTGTAGGCGCGCCAATAATTCCAGCCTTTTTGGCCACCACTGCAAACACTAGTATTGCTACTACTGCTATGAGCAATATCCAGATGATTCGATTTGATCCTTTTTTCTTCTTAGCCATGTTGTTGTTAATCTAAAGTAATAGGGTTACCTAAATAAAAATCTAAAATTTTAGCACGGAAAATATACTCGTACTTGGCGCGAACCAAATCGGTTCTGGCCGCAAATAAGTTATTATTTGCCACCTGATAGTCTACAAAATTGGCACCCCCAACATTGTATCTTTGTTCAGTGGCTCTGAAAGACTCCTCAAGAGCTGCCACTCTTTTCTGGGAAGCTTCATATGATTTGCGAGATGCTAAAGCGCTATTGTAAGCCGACTCGATGTTTTGTCTCAGTGTATTTTTCACTGTCTGAGCCTGAATTTCAGCTCTTTGTTTGCTGATTTGGGCTCTTTGTAGATTAGCCGAGTTACTGTAACGGTTGAAAATCGGTACGTTCAGGTTAACTCTTACTGACTGGCCGAGGTTATCGTTAAACTGATCAGTAACAGAATACTTGTCCGAAAAAACAGTTACTGTTTGACTCTGAGGGTTAGAAAAAACCGACTCATTAGAACCTTGCACAAAACCGATTTCCTGTGCCGGAATAGTGATGGTTTGCGTTCCAAGTCTCTGTCTTGCCTGGTCAGAATAGTTAGTTGATATACTACCGCTCACCGAAAGAGAAGGAAGGAAAGCCCCTTTAGAGATTTGAACCCCAACATCACTGCTTTCTATACCCAACTCGGCACTTTTTACTTCCGGTTGATTATTGATTGCCACTTCATAGATTTTAGATGGGTTCTCCATAGCCAGTTTGACATCTTCTACAGTAACTTCAGGAGCTGAAATCTCGAAAGGCTGATCTGCCTCCATTTGCATGGCCTGCTTTAAATTGAGAATGGCCAAGTTCAAAGCATTTTCTGCGTTCACTACCTGTACATCGTTAGAAGCAAGTTGTGATTCCAGATCCAATTGATTAGTTAAAGGAAGAGCACCTGCCTGAACCTGCTTTTTGGTTCTTTCCAATTGAGCACTGGTTACTTCTCTTTGATATTTGACATTTTCTAATTGCTCTTGATTCAAAAGAACATTCAGGAAGTTAGTGGCTACTTGTAGCCCAATATCGTTTTTAGCTTTTGCCAGATCATACTCACTCGCCTCAAGGTTGATCTCATTCTGTTTGATGGTGTTTCTAAGTATTCCACCATTATAGAGATTTAAAGAGGAGCTAGCCGAAAAACCACCAGTTGTAAATGCCTGACTCACGAAGGCGTTGGATACAGGGTCGATACTTCTACCAAAAGACTTACCCACACTTCCATTTGCACCCAAACTTGGCAGCAATGCCATTTTTGACTGTTTCAGAGCTATTTCATTATTAAGCTGACCTAATTGGCCGCTTCTCACGTTGAGGTTGTTTTCCCAGGCATAATTAATGCACTCCTCCAGAGTGAATGTTGTTTGACTTTCCTGACCCCGGGCCAAATTGATGCTCAAGAGCATCCCCAGCCCTAAAATAATTGTGTTTCTCAGCTTCATTTTCCTTGTTTAAAAATCTATATCCGGAATAAATATGACCTCATTTATCCAGGTTAAATGTTTTAGATAATCGATAGTGATTTGGGGTGGCTTTGAATCCATCTCAATCACGTGGCAGGCCTGATCGTTCTTCCCCTTTCTGTTCACAGACATAGAGGCAATATTGCACTCATCATTGGCCAAAATTGTAGCAATAAAAGCAATGGCTCCCTTCTTATCATTGGCCATGAGTATCATGGTGGTCAGGTTGGCATTAAAACCGACTCCGAAACCATTCACCCCGGTAATCTTGATAACTCCTCCTCCGCGGCTTTCTCCAATAACTTCGATTTTTCTTTCACCTGTGCTGGCAACCACCTTCACTGTGTTAGGGTGCATGGTATTGGCATTTCCGACCGACCTGAATTTGAATTCGAAACCTATCTCCTTTGCTTGGTCAAAGGCTGTTTTGATTCGATCATCATCGGTTTTGTAGTCCATTAAACCGGCAATAATTGCCCTGTCGCTTCCATGTCCTTCGTAAGTTCTTGCGAAAGAATTGTAAAAAGTGATCTCGGCATTCTCCGGATTTTTACCCAATATCTTCCTGGCCACGCGACCAATTCTAACCACACCAGCGGTATGAGAACTTGACGGACCGATCATGACCGGACCAATCATATCAAACACACTGCTTTGCTCTGCCATAGTTGCGCTAACTTATGCTTTCAATATTAGAGAAATATGCCCTACTTGATTTTCGATTATGTTTAAAAGGTGAATACCTTCCATGAAAGCGATATTTAACTCCCGAGTAATTGACACCTCCAAACCGCTGATTTTCTCAAGTAATCGCGCATTTTGTTATGGAGACGGGCTATTCGAGACTATTGTTACAGGACCCGAAAGAATTGATTTGATAAACCAACACTTGAACCGATTGGCGAGAGGTTGCGAAGTGCTCGGTTTAGCATTTCCCGATGAGCTAAACAGGGAATATCTTCATGAGTGCATCAGTCTACTCTTGAAAGAAAATGGACTCTCGGGCAATATCAGAACAAAAGTCATTGTCTGGAGAAATGAAGGGGGGCTGTACTCCCCCGACAATAAAACGGCCAGCTCTCTGATTGAATGTAAGCAAAGCCAAAAACCAATCATTCAGGAGTTAGCCACTATTGGGCTGTCTGAACAATGGCATACCGCATTTAATCCAATCTCATGAGATTGGATTAAATGCGGTATGCCATTGTTCAGACAGCCCAATAG
>Ga0114899_1002052_pt1 | contig 11125 bp, 6 predicted proteins | sample MalvireepMed_215_FD_83497 | JGI IMG/M metagenome (GOLD analysis project Ga0114899, IMG submission 83497) | Marine viral communities from the Global Malaspina Expedition - Malaspina viral metaG DeepMed_215 | ecosystem: Environmental > Aquatic > Marine > Oceanic | place: Mediterranean Sea... | reverse complement strand
TGTTATCAGGGGAGTGACTCTTCTACCACCACAGAAAGATTTGGATATACCCCATATCATGAATGCAAGCCTTGTAGGCAAGAAATCAACCTCTACGACTTTATTAACTAAGGATTAATCATGACAGATACAATTAGCAATAGACTCACCATATCTCACGATAGAATTTGCGACTGCAAACCTAATCACATTAATTGTCTACAAGCGAAGGAGTGGATTAAGCATCAGTTAGGGGTCTGGCAATTCACTTATGAGAAACGTGACGTAAGGAATAGAGAATTGCATCCTGCCACTTATCCGATAGCTTTATCAACGCAATGTATTTCTCTTTTTACCCATGAGGGAGAATTAGTAGTTGATCCTTTTGTTGGGTCTGGAACTACATTAGTGAGTAGCAGAGATTTGAACAGAAATGCGGTTGGATTCGACTTATCGGAGCAATATGTCGATTTATCCAGCAGCAGAGTGCAGGATCCACACATGCTTAATACCTGCGAGCAGATTGCTATCCAAGATGATGCAATCAATATGTCCAACTACTTGGAGCCAAACTCGATTTCTTTAGTAATGACATCTCCTCCCTATGCCAATCTCCTGAATCGAAAGAGGCTCAATAAGAGTCGCAGAGGTGACGAACGCCGTAATGATCAATACTTGAAGGTGGAACAGTACAGTCAGGTTAAGAGAGATTTGGGGACTATGGATCTGAAGGCATACACCAAGGCAATGGGTGATGTATTCGAAAGTCTCTTACCTTTGTTGAAACCCAAAGGTCATTGCGTAATCAATGTCCCAGATATGTGGTGGGAAAATCAAAGAATTACAATCCATATCAGCCTCGTGCAGGAAATGCGAGAGAGAGGATATGAACTCAGAAATACCATAATCTGGGATCGCACTAACATTGTGAACAGAATAGGTATTTTTGGATGGCCCAGTAATTACATTACAATGGGTACAACCTTTGAGTACCTTCTTGATTTCTGGCGTCCACCAGAAGCGTAGCATTGCCGCGTTGGTTCTTAGAGGGTGATCGTTGGCTAGGATGGGAGGCCAAACAAACTAACGTTGTTCAAGTTCCTGTTCTGATTCTCTAATACCTAGGCAATGCGTTCACTATAGTCGAACAGGTCTCCTATTTTTTCTGTCCGCACTCTAAGTTTCGTTCCATGATTATGTCCCGTTCTGGCATCGAAGTCGATATACATGTGACCTTGGGCAAACAATTCGGGCAATCTCTCTCTATTAAAACCTTGCAATTTTATTTACACAGTGGCAAGGGTGGGGGTGAAAGAGGGGTTGATGGTTGGGGTGGGTTCTGGTGTATACTGCGGACACTGAGAGGGTAGGGGGTAGAAGAGATGATGGATGATATAGGGGAGAAGGACGGGCATCGGTTGGTTACGGAGGCGTGGCAATCAGCATTCCTGAGTTCTTTCAGCCGGTGTGGGAATATCACCCAGGCTTCTGCGGATGCGGGGGTTACGAGGCAGGCTGTATTTTATGCTCATAAGAGAAACCCTGATTTCAGGGCGTTGTATGAGGAGGCCCGGGAGGAGTCGATAGAGGTGTTGGAGGCGGTGGCGAGGAAGAGGGCGACGGAGAGCAGTGATAATTTATTGATATTCTTGTTGAAGTCGATGAGGCCGGAGGTGTACAGGGAGGTGGTGAGGAATGAGAACATCAATGTGAACATGAATACCAACCTGGAGCGGCTGGACAGGCAGTTGACGGACTCGCAGATCGATGAGTTGTTGGAGATAGTGGAGGCGAAGAGGCTGGCGTTGGTGGGTGGGGTGGAGGAGGTGGAGTGAGTATCAGTGATGAGACGGTTGAGGGCTTGGTTGCTCAGGCGAGTTCCCTCCGTGTATTGAAGGCGCGGAGGGATTTTCCTTTTTATTGTGATCTCGTTCATGGGAGACCTTTGTATGCCCACCAGTTGGTGTGGGTGGAGGAGTTGCTCGCAGCCGGGGGGAAGACGCTCATTGTTGCGCCTCCCGAGTCACTCAAGTCTTCTACGGTGAGGATGTTCATTGAGTGGAGCATTGGGCGGGACCCTGATCTGTGCGTGTTGCTGGTGATGAATACGGCGACTCAGGCGATGAGGCAGGTCATGTCCGTGGCGGAGACCATAGAGAAGAGCGAGGTGTACCACGAGGTGTTCCCTGCCGTGGTGCCGAACAAGCCCAGGGGGTGGAGTCACGAGGCGATATTCGTGAGGAGGGGGAATGAGAGCCGTCCCGACCCGACGGTGTACGGGACGGGGATCGACGGGCCGTACCAGGGGTCTCATGTGGACATGCTCATCATAGATGACCCAACGGACCAGCAGGATGTCAGGAGCCAGGCGACGATGGAGTCGCAGAGGGAGAGGATTCGGGGTGTGCTGCTCGACAGGTTGAACGAGGGGGGTAGGCTGTTCACGATACTCACCCGGTGGGGAGAGGCGGACCTGATGAGGGACTTCGCGGACATGGGGCTTTCTGTTATCGAGAACCCGATCGAGGGGAGATACCCCTGGGGGCGCTTACTCTGCCCCGAGTTGTTCCCGGATGAGAGGATATCGAGGATAAAGGTGGAGAAGGGGAGCGCTCTGTACCATTTGACATACATGTGTGACCCCGGAGCGGCCAGCGGGAGCCTGATCAAGAGGGAGTGGTGGAGGAGGTACGGGGATACCCCGGAGGGAGAGCCCTCTCAGATGATATTCTCGTGGGACTTGAGCGCGGGGAGGAATGAGAGGAGCGATTTCACGGCCTACGGGGCGTGGGAGGTGTATGAGAACGGGTATTACCTCGTTGATGCCGGTCACTGGCGGCTCACGATGGACGAGTTGATAAGGAAGATGGAGTTGCTGTATGCTGTGCACCGACCGAGGTGGCTTCTGGTGGAGGACGTGGGGACCAGTGTGCCGGTGGTGGACTACATCAAGCAGCATACCAGGTTGCCGATAAGGCCCGTGATCCCTGGGCGGTTGGGCCGCAAGAGCGGCATCGTGAGGGACAAGGAGGCCCGTCTGATGGGGGTGGTGCACCTCATAGAGGCTGGGAGGGTATGGCTCCCCTCCTCTGCGGCATGGGTAGAGGCGTTCATAGACGAGTGCGCCGCTTTTCCCGGGGGGCAGTACGATGACCAGGTTGACCAGATGACACAGGCCCTGGAGTACATGGAGCTACATGCCTCTGTGGGAGCCATTGATGTCAATAACCCTCCAAGGTATCCCAGTTTCGCAGGGGGCGGGCTGATGAGGAAGGCACTGGATACGGCTCCTTATAGGTACAGGAGGATTTCTTAGACGATGGACGAAGAACAGCCTGAAGTACAGGATATCCTTGAGAGGAAGTCCCGCCTGGAGGAGGTCTGGTCTGGAGCTCACACGCAGTGGGACGAGACCGACTCCCTGGTGCAGGGCGGGTACAACATCTGGGGGAACGAGGAGGACAGGGCCACTCGCAGCACCATGAGGAGCAACCAGGCCCGGGTGATCATCGACCACACCTCGGATAACCTGCTTCCATACAAACCCCAGTGGCACAGGGACAAGATCGGGGACGCGGAGGACGCGCAGGAGTCGGCTGATAAGGTCGAGGCATGGGTGGATGCGGTCTGGGCCACCTCGTCACTCGACCAGTTGAGCATCCCCATGAAGGTCCTGGGGCGAAATATGCTGAAATATAACTATGGCGTCCTGGAGACGGTGTTCAACACCACGGGGATGCCCAGGAAACCCAAGGAAGGGGCTGATAACTTCAGGGCGAAGGAGAGGGAGTACGATGAACGGTCATGGAACTTCAACCCGTTTGGGATCAGAGCCCCTCACCCCACGTCAATCCTTCTCCCATGCTATGAACGGAGACCTTCTTACGCGATAAAGCGGGAGAAGTGGGCACAGATTGATATAAAGACGGAACTAGACCATAAACGTGACCTCGACCACCCCTCTTTGGTCTCTGTTGACGACTACGACATAGGCAGCAGACCTATGGAACTCGTAGATGTCGTCGAGTATTACTCCAGGGACTGGCATGCGATTGTCGCCCCGGGAGGTCGCAAAGACGGCAATATGCTCCTCATTGAGGAAAACCCGCACAGGATAGTCCCGTTTGTCCACGCTTATGGCGGTTTTGGTGATATTCCGTCCGGGGAGGACGGGATGGACCCGATGTATATGGCACAGGGGTTCCTATGGCCCGTGAGAGACCTCATCCGCCTGCTAGACCAGGTGATAAGCGCTAAGGCGGAGCTTGAGATGAAGGCCGCATACGCCCCGATGGTTGCCCCCGAGGAGACGCTGGAGCGCATAGCCCAACTCTTACAGGCCGGGGCCAACATGATACCGGGGGACTCCAGGGAGATCGGGTATATCCCCATCCAGCAGTTGCCCCAGTACCTAACCGACTTCCAGGACAGGATCGAAAGGCAGATAGTGGTTGCGACAATAAGTACCGTTGCCTTCGGGGAACGCCCTGTGGGCGTGGACACCGTCGGCCAACATGCCATGATGCTACAGGTCAGCTTCAAACGGATGCTGGAGACAATGGAACAGCTTTCATTCATGGCCTCTGAGGTGGCAAGCACTTGGATGAGGATGCTTGCAGGCTGGGACGCCTTTGTCGAAGAGTCCAAGTCAATAGACCTTGGCGGCAAGATAACGGTACGGGGTAAGGCCCTACAGGCCGCGGACTTGCAGAAGAACTACCACATCGTGGCAACATTCCCGCTTTCCGACGAGGCAGTCCGTATGCAGAGGACACAGCAGGGTGCCGCACTGGTCTCCCAGGGGCTCAAGAGCAGGAAGCGGCACTTGGAGGAGGACCAGGGGGTGACCAATATCAGCGCAGAGGAAGACCAGATACTGACTGAGCACGTCATGGGAGACCCTGTCCTCATCACCGCATTCGCAGAGAAGAAGAGACAGGAGTTGGGGGTACAGGAGCTATACGAGGAGCAGATGAAGAGGATGGCCGCGGAGAGGCAGCAGGGGTTCGCCCAGACACAGGCCGCTGAGGGGCTCCCGGTGGGTGCCCCGCCTGGATTCGTGCCCCCAGGCAGCCCGGAACAGATGACCGTGCAGTCCGCAGAGGAGCAGGCCCTCGTGAGACCACCCGCGGCAACCGTGGGTACGGGCCAAATGAACGGATCAGGAGTGTGATATGCCAGTTATTAACCCTATAGATAAAATCCTTTTGCCGATTAACGATAAGTTCAGCGTTGCAACCGAGAAGGCCAACACGTCCAGGGTTGTGAAGTACGGAGATGCCAAGTATGGGAAGGCTGAGGCCCGTGCCAGGTTCATCCGTGAGCTCTTATCCAAGCCGATGGGCCCTGAGAGGGCCGAGTTGATAAAGCAGAGGGGCGTTGATGCTTCAATTGACCTCCTCGGAAAGGGTGGTTCTCTGTGACCACAGAGCAGATTAGTACTCTGACAGCACGGCAGATTGATAAGTTCGTAGCACTGGCAAACACTCTTCTACTGAACGAAGAGATAGTACCCTCATCGGACCGCCCAGGATATTTCGCTCTAATGGGAACAGGCGAGGGTCCGTTTATAGAGTACCTTGACTTGGCGCGTGTCATCGAACTGTCTGGTGTCCCGGATATGCCTGCTTTCTGGCCCGATCACTTAAAGCCTGAGTGGCCTCCTGTATATAGAGACGAAGACAAGACACTATTTGATGATCGAGCGTATTGGGCCGTTGAGGATCGCGCTTATCAAAGAGACATTCTGATTGCGGATAGGGAATATCAAAGGCAACAAAGAGAAGAAGGAATGCCCCAGGTATTCTCTGGTACCGGTGCCTACCAGAGAGCCATAGACGCTGCTAGTGCCGCAACAGAGGAAAGTAGAGGCCCCGGGAAGATGGTGGGGTCGGGTATTGACCAACGCATTGATTCAGGGCCTATCCAGCAGCAATGGGAGGTTGTGGGTGTTCCGGGAAGAGATGGCGCATATGTCATACGCCCCGTCGAGCCTGTCGAGGACCCTATCCTGTCGATAGACGACATGATTGCAGAGGCTTTGAGTAAGGTAGATAACTGGTCGGCTACAGAGGGGGCGGACTACGAGAATCTACAGAGGGCTCGGAAGCTGTTCGACTTCAAGAACCAGCCCACGGACTCAGAGCGTCTCAGGCTTGCGATGGATATCGCCCAGTCCCCGTCGGACTACATGACCCTAGTGGCAATGTACACAGGTGCCATATCCAGTGCGGGGGTGGGTGGGAAGATTGCGCCTCTCATGCCCTATCTTCAGCAGATGGCCCAGAAGTTCTTCCTTACCAACGTCCCCGGCATTACCGACGCCCCCGGCATTGCCGACGCCCCCGGCATTGCCGACGCACAGGGTCAGAGGCCGGATGCTGATCTATCGGAAACTTTACGAAAGAAAGCTTTAGCGGAAGAACAGGATCGGGAAGACGAGTTCACAGAGCTGCCTTGGGATACGGGTCAAGGCGGGGCAACAATTGCAGGAGGTGGGGAAGGATTTGGAGCATTGCCGTCAGGGTTACAGGGACACGGCGTACTCTCTGGTGGTTTGGGGGTAATAGATGCATTCTCACGGGGGGAAATAGCCCCACAAGACCTCCGAGGTGCATTGCACAAAATATACCTAGACGAGAAGCAATTAGATTCCAAGACCGAGATAGCTGGAAAGGACTCTATCCCGCTGAATGAGTATCCCATTAATCCGCCGACATATACCGTATCGGCTGCGGGGGATGGGCCAAATATCTTCCCGTTTGATACAGGTCGGGAGCTAGACGAAGCGGAGGGTATCGGTCCGTCTGGGCGCTTCGTTCCTCCAGAATACTCTTTGCTTGGTATATCGGAGGACGAGCCGGACTCTTTTAAGCATGGCGGAGTTGTCCCGGGTATGCTGGGTGAGCCACAGCTAATACGGGCCCACGGCGGCGAAATAGTGCTTCCCAATGCTATACGGTCTCCATATACGGAAAGTCTTTTTGGGGGGACATTCAGACCTCGTAGGGAGACGTTTGGAAGGTTCCTGACACATTCTGCTATGGCCCAGATACCCAGTATGCCTCCCGTGCAAGCCGCACAGTTCCGTTTCAGGAGCCCACAGACCATCCGCCACATGACTCCATCGCAGCGCAGGATGTTCCAGGCGTCTACTCAGCCTATGTTTGGGGTACCGTATGAGGACTGGAGGATGCAAGAGAGACTTGCCACCGGCGCTGGAGGCCCAGGCAGGTCTCGCGCACAGTTCCGAAGCCCGTCTTTTGTGAGGGGTTAATTGACGAACCGAAACCAAGAGCCATTCTGGCAGACACGCCCAAGGACTACTGCGGCACAGGAGAAGTTCAACAGTGAATTTCGCCGTAACGGTAATGGTACTCGCCCTCCCAACTTGGAGTCCCGTGTCCGAGAGATCATGGCCCGCCCGGGAGCCATGACTGCTGTAGGAACTTGGAACCGTAGTGTGGTTTCGCGTGAAGAGGCCCGGCTGATAGCCCGATATCAAATGGAGCATCCTCGGGAACTAACGCCGCTCCAGAGAATGAAGCCTCTGAGTATGCCAGAAGTATTAGGGACATTAGGCCGTGCCTTTCCTGCTACCGCTGCGGAATTCTTGCCATCAGAAGCTAAGGGCCCCCTGGCCCGCCTGATGGGTGTAGAGGGCAAGAGTCCGTGGGGGCTAGGACGGCTTGGAGAGGCCGGCGAGCAGTTTAGAGAGTTGCGAAAACAGTATGGCCCTGTGGAGGCGTTCCGTAAGTGGGGAGAAGAAGGAAGGCCGACTGTTCCTTCTATTGATATTCCAACTGGGCTCCGTGAATTTATTGCGCGTGGTATTGGTGGTGCTACTGGGGTTCCTCAAGGAGTAATAGAAGGGTTCATTCCAGAGCAACTAGGTCTCAAGGGAGGGCTGGAGGTATTTGCCCAGCCTGATGTTCTGATTGGGGGTCCGGGTGTAAAACCTATTGTCCGGGGAGCAGGACAGGCATTGAGGACGGGGGCCCGCGCCGTCCCAGAGGTAGCTAAAGCGGCCCGCTTACGGGTGGGACAACAGGTTGCCCGTCTCCCGGGCGACTGGGCGGGTGAATCGGCCCTGCGAGTGGCAGGTATACCAGGCGTGGCAGGGGGAGCCATCCGTACTGAGACTGGAGAGACTGCTGCCCGTATTGCTAAGTTCGTGGAGCCGTCCCTGCAAAAGAGGTTCAAGGACATCAACGCGGCTGTGGAGGATGTGGGATACAAGATGGATGCCTTTGCGGGCATCCGTGACGATGAGTATTTTATCGTTCTTCAGAGACCGAAAGGCATGGGAGAGGTAAGCCGCATGTCGGAAGGCTTGAAAGAGTTTACCAAAGAGTTTACCTTGCGAGGGCGTCCCCGCGTACCGAGGGAAAGACCCGTTCCTGACAGACTGTTCTTCAAGACATTTGATGACGTTGATAACTTCCTGAAGACAGGTGAATATACGCCTTCTTCTATAACTTTCCCAGTGCGCAAGGGGCCGTTTAAGAAGACTTACGAGACCGTAAAGCCCGTAAAGCCCACTGCTCCCAGCGCATTACGGAAAATCCCGCTACCTACTGGCCTCGGGGAAGGGGCACAAAGAGCCGCAGAGGCGCGCTATTTTGCGTCGTCTGCCAAGATGTACGATGACTTACCTGAGGCTGCTCAGAATCAGCTACTTACTAGGGCGGGCGTTGATCTCGACAAACAACCCATTGCCCACGGCAAGTTTGGGGATTTGTCGGGCGATGCCAGAATGGCAGTACAAAGGCTTGTCCAGGGCACTGAAGGGCCGGTTATTGCGGGGGAGATGCAGGCCGCTGTGGGGAGGGCCGCGTTACAGAAGAATGTGGATAGGCTGGAGCAGGCAGTAAAGAAAGCACAGGATGACATTGAAAACGCTGCCGCGGGAGTTAGGTGGTCAGCAGGGGCTCCGCTTGAGCTAGTATTTGAGTTTTCCAATGCCTTGTTAGGGAGAAATCGGCGACTAAAGCCAAATATCAAGAAGAAGGTCGATGCGGCGTTTAATTCTGCTGGACTGGATACACGAGGCCACATCTCATACGGCGGTGAAACAGTAGCGGGAACTAGGGCATCTCTTAGGACTCTCGGGGAGTCGTTGAGGAAGATAGAAGGGTTTAGGGTTCACGAGATAGGGCCTAACAAAAACATACTCAGCAGCCAAGAGAGACTTGCAACACGCCAGACGGACCTCGCCAATCTACAGGATGACCTCGCAAGGGCACAACAAGAGTTAGTCCAGCCAACTCCTGATATCTTACCGGTGTCGCCTACGCCATCCGATGCTCCGGTAGCGACGTGGGATGACTTTACCGAGAGGCACTTCCAGACATGGTTGTCACACTCTGTGGGGGATGGGGAACGAGATGCCGTGGAAGCAGGTATCAAGCGATATATTGCACAGTATCCCGAGCCCCAATCCCCCGTATCCAGAGGAGATAGTTGGTCCCAGATACGAAATCTTGCGGAACGAGAGGGGTTCATCGCTCCTAAGGCTACTGTCCCGGAAGAGGTAGTGCCACCAGTCGTAGCAAGGGAAGCCCCCACACCCGTCACAGCAGACCCCCCATCGCAAGCGGGTGCTGACGTGCCGGTTGGGGTTGCTGAGGACCCAAGGCGCGGCTTCCCAGAACATGTGGTTGAGTCTCCGATGGGTAGCGATCTTCTTCGGAAAATCCTTGACGAAGACCCTATCGTGTACAGCCCCGTTACCAACCCGGAAACCTTGAAAAAGGCATTCAGCGTGGTGAACGCCGACCCTGTGGCGGCTCGGTTGAAGCTGATGACAAAGACGCCCTTAGACCCTGACACGATGGTTGATGACATGGCTCAGGGTTTTGTGCTTATGCGGAAGGCTTCCACCGAGGGCAACATCACTGAGCTAAGAGACCTGAGCAAGGTCATAGCAGAGCGGTATACCGCCATTGCTCAAACCCTACAGCTTGCGCAAACCATAGACAAACTTACTCCCGAAGGCCTGTTTATCTATATCGCGCGCATATTTAAGACGGCGGCAGAGCAGGGGAAGACCGCCGGCGTTTCCCGCCGTATACAAGCAGCAACCAAGAAGATAAAAATCAAGGAAGCCACCGCTGATGCAAGAGCCGATGTAGCAAGCGCCACGGAGAAGGTATCTCGGTCTAAGAAAGTAGCGGACTCTGCTGCCGAGTCCTCCCGTAAAGTAGTCACGCCTAAGAATACCCGAAGAGCTAAAGACCTTGAATACCTTATGGATGATGCGGTACGGGAAGTGCAGGCAACACTCACCTCCGCCGAGAGACAAGCTATCACCAAGGCTAAAGCTATTTTGAAGCAATCCGTAGCAGAGATGGATGAGGCCACAGCCAACTCTTTCCTTGACCGTGCAGCAGACCTGAAAACCATGGATGGCGAAGATCGTGTCAAGGCTCTGATGGCTTTGATTGAAGAGGTAAGCCAGCTATCACAAGTACAATCAAACCTTATGGCGGGGCAAGCATTGAAACCGTCGCCCAGGCTCTTGCAGCAACAGGCGGCTGACCTGACGCAACTCATAAACCGCACCGCCAGGAATGTTTTCCAGCAGTTGAGCTCTGTTGACCGCCGCGCCGTTGCCAGCGTGAAGGCTCTTTTGCGTCGTACAGACGTGGAATTGCCCCCAGGCATGGCAGAGAAGTTCCTTGAAGATGCCCATAGATTACGGGGTTTGCCGCTAGCGGACAGACCGGCGGCTTTGAAAAGTCTGGTTAATGAGATAAGACAGTTCGACCCTGTGGCGAAGGAACTAACCCGCAAGAAGGTTATCGCCGATGCAGAAGCGAGGGTTAGACAAGCTGCAAGACAAGATGCCCTGGATATTGAAGCCCTTATAGACGCTTCATCCAGGAAAATCACCAGGGGGATTACCCCGCCTGACCGCCTGGCTGTTGGTCAAGCCAAAACGATTCTACTCCGATTAGGGGTTGAACTCCCCCGAGAAATGGCTGAGGACTTTCTTGCAAGGGCAAAAGCATTGGCTTCATTGCCTGATGGGGAGCAAGCGGCGGCGATACGCGCTCTTGTCAATGAGATAAAACAGTTCGATCCAGTCAAACAGGCGCAAGAAGAACTGACGAGGCTTCGAGTGGTAGCAGCCGAAGCCAAACAG
>Ga0114899_1002049_pt1 | contig 11130 bp, 6 predicted proteins | sample MalvireepMed_215_FD_83497 | JGI IMG/M metagenome (GOLD analysis project Ga0114899, IMG submission 83497) | Marine viral communities from the Global Malaspina Expedition - Malaspina viral metaG DeepMed_215 | ecosystem: Environmental > Aquatic > Marine > Oceanic | place: Mediterranean Sea... | reverse complement strand
CACATCAGTGCCAAGATTCAAATCTCGTTTAACTTCCTTCATAACATGAGCTAGCTTGTCGACTTTTTCTGAGGAGCTAGCGAATTCTTTTTGAGTTTGTTTCAACGGCCAAGCTGTTCTCAAGCTTGGAGATTCAGCAAACTCTTTAGGAGATATTTTTTTTGCCCCTGCTTCTACCGCCTCATTAAACAATGATACCGCAGTATCAGTACTTATATCAGGTTTTTTATAATCTCTAAACGATTTTCCCTCGCCCTTCAAAAATTTGGGATATTCCTCAGTACTAATTCTGTGTGACCCCCACTTTTTTCCTTTATACTTGTAGATGCGATTGAAAATATTAGAAAGAGATCGTACTGCTTTTGAAGCTACAGGATTCTTACCAAGTAAAAATCCCATCCCTTTCACAGGGTCAACAGCTTCTACGAAAGGATCAACACCTCCATAATATTCTGGCATAGTTCTCTGCCCAATAGAACCATATCTCTCAATGTTTTTCATTAGATTCTCTAATTCAGCCATCATAATTAGCTCGTCTATATTCCCGTGAGGAGTAGCCGTACCCTCAGGTTCTGCTGAATATGTTATGGGAAAATCGCCGTTCATTTATCTCTTCTTTCGTACTTGGTAAAATCTATTTCTTCACCAGATAAAAGTGTGTCTATCATATTACGTATATCTATTATATCATATTTTTTTGTCAAATTTGCTAACATAGGCATAACTAGAGCTTCATGAAAATACGCTTGAGTTAATCCTTTTCTATGTGGAAGACTGGCACCAGAGCCTTCTAATGTGTACGATGGAGAACCATGTATAGCTTCATGCAAGACTGTCTGTATAGGCTGTGTAGATTGCGGTTCGTTAGTATGTACAAATATAGTATCAGGATCTGCATAGTCTGCCGATCCAGCAAAGTGTCCCAACCCCTTATATTGCATATCAGCAGGGTCTTCTAATGGTTTAAAATAAGATACAATACCGCCAGGCTGATCACCCATTTGAAGTCTCTCTAAAATACTTTTACCTATCTCTTCCTGAGATTGTGTGGCCGGAGGAGTATCCCAATGAGTTATGTTTTCAAGTAATTCTTCTAGCTCAGGTTCTCCTCCAAACGGAGTTGTTTTACCAAATTCTGAAAGTTCAAAAAGTTTTGCGTAACTAGGCATATGAATTGGAATAGATTCTGCTACTCCCTGCTCATTGAAAATCCATTCGCCTCGCTCCGTCATTTTTAAATTGTACTGAGGATTATTCATTAGATTTTCCAACTCCGACATCATAATCAATTCATCTATGTTGCCATGAGGTGTGGCAGTCATATCAGGTTCTGCTGAGTATGTCTGAGGGAAATCACCGTTCATTTGTCATCACCGTATCTGTACTTGCCTCTTGCTACATTCCATTCTCTTTTTCTTTGTCGCCATTTACCATAAATATCTACATATCTACTATAATCTGCCCCACTTAATGACTTTAAAAATCTTCTGTAGTCTGATATTTTCTTTCCTCTACGTTCTCTGCTTAAATTTACAGGCTGTGTTCTTGTTACCATGCTCTTTAAATTTGATCTAGCAAGTTTTCTAGCATGTGCTGATGTATAATGTTGTTCTCTTTCTAGACTATGTGCTATAAACCAATAAGCTGTCCAATAGGCTTTAGCTTTTTCTTCTTCCGGTCTTTCAGACCAAAATGCTTGTTCTACTAATCTATAATATGGACTTCTCTCACTCCCAACATCTGGAAACTCTTGATACTCAGCATCATACACGTCTTTCTTAAACTGATTTACTAAGTTCTTGAATCTTTTATTCTCAGCGAAATCAGGATTGGCTGAGTTCTCAAATAGTCTTAAACCATGATTGTATATAACAAGATTCTCTTTTAGCCAGTCATGAGTAGCTATATACGGCTTTTTCGATCCTGATAAAACATGTCCAAGTTCATTCGCCCCACTTTTAAGTACCTTAATTATAAATGGAGAATACGACTCTACAGCCCCGCCAAACTCATCGAATGCATTTGAGAATACGCCAAGAAATTCTGCTCTCATCATAGCATTGAAAATGTTATCTGGAAACTTTTTGTATTTTTTAGGCTCCATACCCAATACACCATTGTATAAAGAAATCAATGTAAGTCCAGTAACCGCTGAAGCACCCATATATTTCATCATAGGTATAGGATTGCCTCTCTCTGCTAAAGGTCTCCATACATTCTGTTGTACGTTTTCTGTAACACGATATGCAATTCTATAGAATAGAGTAGCAGGCTTAGCAATAGGATGTGCCATCCAAGTTGGTATAAATGGTAATTCAGGAGCACCCTGAGTCATGATATGAGACATAGACATTATCTGAGTTTCTTCGTTGGCAGTCAATCTTCCTCTTTTTAAAATCTTATCAACATCCAATCTAAATGTATTCTCTAAATAATGTCTTGCTTGTGCTTTAGACATTCTAGCTGACCATGGAGTTTTATTGCCAACCAATACATCTGTAGCCGCTCTTCCTGTAAAAAGACCAGTAACTACAGCTCTTACTCTATTGCCTACTTCTGCAGGTCTCATAGCTCCAAAGAAGCTAATTTTTTCTATAGGTTTAAAACCTGATGCCTCTAGAGCCTGTAATTGATGTGTACCCATCTGTAGAGCACCAGTTCTTTCGGTTAATGTTCTCCAATATCCATAATTAGAAAGAAGTTCGTGATATGCTTTTTGATATGCCCTAAAATTAAATGTACTGAATATCTCTCTTTCGCCTATAAGCATATTTTTAAAGCCTGAAAAAGGAGATGAAAGACCGATGTTGGCGGCAAATCCCCAAAGATGCTTTATAGCACCATAAACTTTGTCACCTGGAGAAGTCATCTCATGACCGTGAACTTGTCTCTCTACTGCTTTTTTGGCCCAGTTTACTACACTATCGTCTTTAGTTTCTAAAGAAAGTTTAGTCCATATATCATTTGCTTTCTCTCCTCTAACGCCACCAGACCCATATATTCTAGTAGTAGGAGCCGCATGAGATACTCTTTCTGTGTAATGTGGAATTACTCTGTCGACATGTCTCTCGTAGACATCTATTATTTTTTTAATTTTTGATCCGTTGACTGTATCCCCAACTTTTACATTGAAAGAATCAAGTTTTATTTCACGACCATTTTCATCAAAAGCCATTCTAGCAGGCAGCTCTACTCTTCTTCCATATTGAACACCGAAAACCCCTCTGTTCTCAGTATAATTAGTTATTTCATTGACTTTCTCAACAGCAGCCAACTGTCTTTCGGTAGGGTCTGGTATCTTGCTTATTTCAGAATCCTTCTCCATAATTCTCTCTACAACTCTAGCTCTAAAAGCATCATCTGTTTTAAAGGCAGACCTAGCTTGTTCTGTAAGAATTCGAGGATAGTATTCATCTATAGCTCTAGATTGAACTGATGTTAGCTTAACCTTCTCTCCAGTCTTTAGAGTAGTTTCAGAGCCTTTTTTAAGTGGCTTATTCAATATTGTGCTTGGATATCTTAGATCGCTACCTTCTATTGATACGGTCTTGCCACCTTTTTTATACTTAGCCTCCCAAATGGGAATTTGTTTTGTCTTGGATCCTTTAAATACTTTTATTTTAACTCCAGACTCAGCCATCCAAGTAAACATCTGCTTCATAAAAGAATCATATTCTTTTACAATTTGTTTCCCTAAATTTCTACTCACACCTTTTTCGTCTACAAACTTACCTTTCTTAAGATTGTCTGTCAGCCCAAACTTACCAAATTTATCAGAGTCAATTAAAGCAACTACATGATTTAAATCTTCTTTAGATAGCTTGTATTTCTTTTTCAATACCTTATTCAAGAAGTACGATCCATGCCCTTGAATTCCAGCCTTTCTAAGTGTGAATTCAGCCATCTTCTTTGCTAACTTTGTGGCTGTAGGACTATTATATCTTTCTGATATACCTCTTAGCGTTGCTTCCACGGGCAACGTAAGCTGAGAGATAGTATTTCTCCAAGACTGTGATAACTTACCTATAATTCCAGGCTCATCACCTTCTAATCTTCGATATGAAAATTTTGATTTCTTTTCAGTCCTGTACAAATCAAGCATTGTTGCAAGTTGACTTGGTACCATCTCTGTACTAGATTCTACCCCTGTCATTTTCTTGTTTATAAATTTATAATCTTTATCACTGACATTTTGCTTTTTCTGTAGAGACTTTAATTTTCCTCTAAGTCTAGACCATGTATTATATCCCTTTTCACCTTTTTGAGGGATAGTCTCTATGGGCTTGTCATCTACAATAATGCCTGCTTCTTTTTCTTTTTCAAGTATTGTCTTTGTCTTATCTACCTTTTTAAAAGATTTAAAGAATTCATTGGCTGGTAAAGTATAATCTACATTTAGCTCTCTATCTCTGTAGACAGCCATCTGCTTTCCTTCTTTATTAGTATAAATTTTTAACAGATCAACGTTCTCTGTCTTCTTTCCTACTTTTCTTTTAAATGGATTTTGTTCTTCTAAAGGTCTTTGACCAACCTCTATCTTGCCTTCTTTAATGACTGCATCTAAGAGTTTGTTGTCTGCGAGTATTCTATTAATTTCTTTTTCTGTATATCCGAATGTTCTTAACGCAGATTGCTGCCTTCCTCTAGTATAAGCTCTATCAGCCCCTGCTCTAATCTGATGCATAGCAACCAAACCTAATCCATGAGCCATTCTCTCGGAAAAATCCATATCGGTCTGCATTAAGTCTCCGCCATATCCTGCAAGAAATAGAGCTGAGCTATCTACAACCTTAGACCCTAGCGTTCCAGGCTTAGGAATGCCTAATGTACCAAGAAGACCGGCAGTAGAAAATACAATGGATGAAATAGTATCAGCTTTCATCTGTTGCATTCTTCTTTCAACCATAGGAGCGAATGGTACATGAGCTTGACCATAAAGATTAAACGTAACAAAGTTTCTTGCTCCAAGATCAACAACTCGTGCAAGTTGTGGATTTATAGCTGTTAGTCTAGCCATAGTATTAACATATGGTCTAGTTTTACCTAAAATTCCAGAGGTTTCTAGCTTAAGATATTTAGATGCACCTTTAAGTCTTCCGGCTTTAATAAGAGTTCTAGCTGTTTTAAGTGTCTTGGCAGCCTTAGCACCCTTAACCCCTAGACCAGTAAGACCAGCCGCTGTACCTACTCCTGTACCAGTCATAAGAGCAAAAGGAATCATTCCAATGCCTACGCCTGTAAGACCGCCTGCAACGTCAGCTATTAATTCATATGTTGTAGCGTGTTCATCAATGTCAGAAGTTCCCCATTCAAATGGTAGAACACCTTCTTTGAACTTCGCCCAAAATCTAGAAGATAGGTCTCTATATTTCTCATCTGCATATGTTTCGGGGAGATTTGTAGGTTGACCAATTAAACTTGTAAGATTGTAAGGTGATTCTATCTGTACTGAAGGAGCTTCTCCTAAAAGAGAAGAAATATTATATGTAGAATCATATTGAGTAGAAACTTCTCCTTTTTCTATTCCCTCGGAGAAAAATCTGCCCTCTTCTTCGCTTGCCTGTCGAAGAAATTGTCCAGAATCTTGACCAAATAAATTGCCAGTAATAGGATCGTAAAGTGATCCTGCTCCCACATCGAATAATTGTGATGTATCACCTGGATCTGTTGTGTACCCTAGTAAAGCACCAAGATTATATGGTGATTTATATTGAGGCATTATCTCTTCTGAAGTGCGAGCTTTCTAAGTTCTTCTATAGATAGATCAACCCAATTAGGATATGATCCTTGTGCCTTAGTTTTCGTTCTTTGACTTTCTTCGTTAATCCAGCTTTTTGTAGTTCTAATTGTAAATTTATCACCAGATTTTCGTATCGAAACATCTTCACCTGAAGGCAACTCCCATTGACCAGTAGCAAATTGTTCTACATCTTCAGGTACTTCTTCCCCTGCAAAGACCTCTGCAAGAAATCCTTTCCCTCGTTCATAAAGCCCTGGCTTTTCTTCTTCTTCAGATTCGGTAGATACCTCTATTCCCAATTCTTTCATAAATTCTCTAAATGCAAGAGAATTTGGGTCTGAAGTTAATTGATCAACAACAAATTGTTCTATTCGTCCCTTTTGCTCCTCAGGCTCGACAGTTTCATTATGTTCCTGCCAGATTCTGTTCGCAATTACTGCACTTTTATTATAAACCATTTCAGGATTTAAACCTAATCTCGTCGTTGCGTTTATAAAATCCATATTATACTTACCAGGTATTACCGAACCCATAAGATCCTTATATCGCCTAGATATATCATTATAAAGATTTGGATCTGTAGTAATTAATTCTTCTGGATTCTTTAGTATGTCACCCAACGCTTTCAATCCTGCCGCACTCGCCTGTGCATTGTATACAAATAGAGCTAATGCTTGCTCAGGATTTGTAGCATTCACTTCTCTTATCATATCTGCTTGCGGATGATTAGGATACATACTTAAATATGAATTCACCAAATTTCGTTTATCCTGAACATTTCCAGAGAGAAAAGCTTTAACTTGAGCCTCCAAAGCTGGAGATACAGCCGAAGCTCTATACGCATTATCTCTTACTTCCTTAAGATTTCCATCTGCCATCCACTTTCTAAACTCTTTTATCGTACCAGATTTAGCACTAGCTATTGGTCTCAATTTAGTTACAGCTTGATTAGCCTGCTCAGTCTCCCACGTTCCTTTGTCGAATGAATCTAATATTAAAGGGTAATCTCCTGTATTCCATAAATTAGTTATTAAACTCAATTCTGAGTCTGCCAACTGCTTTTCTTTAGTTGCATCTAACTGAGTTTGTAGATGCTTCATTCGAAAATCATTCTGAAGCGTATTCTGTACCATGCTAGGCGCCATTTGCTTCATCAAATCTGTAAGTGCTGTAGCTCCGCCTCTAGCTACATCTTCAAAACCATTAGGCATTACTTATTCTCCCATAACATATTTACTAAATCATTGAGATTGCCACTGTTCTTAGCTCTCTTAGCTAAAAATTGTGGTGTCTCGTTTAAATTAAATCTTTTCTTCATTCCTTTCCATCTCTTTTGACACTTACCGCAGGACTTATGTTTATTCATGTATGCGTTCAATATAACTTTACTAGGGTCTGTATTCATGTTTTCTCCTTATTTGTATAGGTCTTTCAAGAGACTACCCCCTCCAAAGGAATAGTTTAGTCCAGTATCATTTATCTGATCGAGAAGACTAGGCCCTCTCACGTTTTGACTTCCTATCGGGGTGACCTGAACTAATTCACGACCTCCAGGATTATCTCCAACTAATAAATTCTGCGGCCCTGATGTAATAAAATTAGCACCATATCTAGCTGAGCCTGTACAATCAGCAGTGCTACATCCAGCAGGAGCCCTTGCAATCCATTTTCTATGCTCAAGTTCACTGCCAGATGGTTGTTCAGCACACCAATTATCACATGGACTTGGCTCTTGATCGCCCTCACAACATTCTATCCATTCTGCTAATGCTGAACTTCTTTTAGAAGCTCTAGGTCTTGGCCCACAATCTGGACAACTAGGATCAAGCTCTTCTTCAGCTTCTAATACTCCACAAGGATTACCTTCTCCATAGCATAATTCATTCGGATTTTCTCCACCTAATTCTGCAAATTCAATACATCGTTCACATTCTATTTCATCTATTTCGTCCTCTGGCGCAACTTCATCTATGTCAACACAAATATATCTTATACCGCCATGCTTACCTTTTCTAGCAACGCATTCTTGATTTTCGCCGCATCTTCCTTCGCATGGGTCTTCATCCGGATCTATATCTCTACATTCATAAGTTGATCTTCCTGCACCTCCACGCTTTCCTCTTCTTGTAGTTTCAACACATTCTTGACCTTCAGGGCAACCTCCGCATTGATCATCAGGATTCGTTCCACAAGCTTCTTCGCAGACAGAAAGAGAAGGATATTGACCTGATTCGCCTTCTCTAGCTGGAACGCAATTTCCATCTACGCAATTATGAGGTTCTTCATAAGGTTCACAATCAGAAGCTAGACACGCAGCCAAATTTTCAAATGATCCGTTTTCGTCTTCAACACATTCTTCACCGTCGCAATTATATCTTTTATCTTCTGGCGGAGGATCGGTTTTGCAGTCTGCTATACAATCTGCTACGCTTTCATAAATACTTTCATCATAATCTCGACATTCTTCTTCGCAAGTTCTATCTAAATCTCCATCTCCATCTCCATCACCATCTCCAATATCATCTCCAATATCAAGACCTTTGACAAAGCCATATTGATCCATAACAGATCCCATCCAATCACTGATAAAGCTTTCAACACCAGCCAATCTCTCATCCATAGCTTGTCTGATATTCCAAAGAGCTTCGTCTTTGTTTAATTGATCTATTTCAGCATCGGTTAATAAATTAAGTTCTGCTTGATTTCTTCTAAATTCTATATCACGTTTTGTTGCTTTCTGAGCCTGAAGTGCCTCGTCTCTGGCAAGTGTGTCACCAGCCATCGCAAGTTCTGCTGTATCAATAGCTTGTGATGCCGTATCTGCAATATCATCAAGATTAAGACCAAATTCTCTTTCAATCGCACCTTCGGCCCATGTACCACCATTTGCTTCACAGTCTGCTTTTGTTCCATATTCTGAGTCAGAACAAGAACCCATTAATATATCAAATTGTCTTTGAGACTGTCTTGTAACTCTGCCTCCGCTTATCATCTCCCCTGTCTCGGGATCCCACTCACCATATTCTCTCGTTAGAGCACCTGTTCTGACATCAAATTCGTCTGATAGGTCTTTAACAGAAACATCATAAGCTTTAGCTATCTCTTGCAACGCAGGCAAGAATGTCTGACCTACAATTCTTCCTAGATTATTTCTAGTCTGTCTATAAATTTTATCTTCTGTTGATTCTACTACCCCTGCACCTGCAAATTGAGATTTAAGCATCTCTCTTGCCATTGGTAGTTCTTGCAGTAATGTCCCTCTTATATTTTCAAAAGATGTAGTAAAGTCTCTTCTAGACCTAAGCTCTCCCATCTCTTTTTGAAGTCCAGCTCTTCGCTCTCCAATAGTTTTTTGAGCTTCGGCTGATTCAAATCCGGTAAGATACTTAGCTTGTGCCGCTTCTGTGGCTGATGTTAGAGCCTCTCCTGCTTCAATTCTAGTCTGTAATTTTTTCTCAATGGCACTGTTGATGGCATTCTGCATATTCTGAAAAATCTTGCCTTCAAACTCACCAAGTTGATCAACCAGTGTTTTATATTCTTCTTCAGTGAGAGTACCATCTGCAAGAGCGGATTCAATTTTTTCTTTTTGAGCTTCGAGACCGACCTGATTTTGATAGGCTTGTTCAGAGAGATTATATGCATCTTGTATTAATTCGTCTCTTTCTGCTACACTTAAATATCCATTGACGTAAGCCTCATCTATTAAAGATTGTTGTCTGTCCCTTTCATTCTCAGATATTTCATATGCACGAGTAACTAATTCTGTTTCTTTAGCTTCAATATCGGGAAGAGTTCCCAACAGATCGAGAAAGTCCTGCATAGGGAATGTAAGCGTTGCAAAATATTCTTCATATCCCTCAGGGAGATCAAAGTTATCCTGCATCCATTGATACAGACCGCCACCAAACATTCCTTCGTCATCAGAGCTAGTATAAAATGATACCCATTCACCCCCACTATCAGCACAAGACTCCTGAGTATTGCCAGATCCTCCTTTACAATATCCCCCAACATTGAACCCTTCCATAAAAGATTGAAAATCTGTATCGTATTCACCTATATCTATACATTGACCATTAAAGCATTTCTCTCCTTGAGGACAGTTATCATTACCTTCTGCATCAACTTCGCACTCGGCAACGTCTTCAGCCTGATAGTCTGTTTCACAAGTTTGATTTTCTTTATCCCAAGTCCCACCTCTTTCAGTACAGGCTTTCTTGAGCATTTTAAGAACATCTTCACTATATGTATAGCCACCTGCAGCCTCCCCTTCTGTAGTAGTATACCCAGTATATTCTAAGCCTTCTAAACCACCTTCGTAGAGGTCGCCTAGAAAACTTTCCCAATCAAAACCGTTTGGCATTTATTTATCCTATTTTATAAAGAACTTCTATCATTAGCGTACAGAACTTTTTCCAGGAACCCAATCACCTTGAAATAAATTGGAAAGTCGAATGTCTTTACTCTGATCATATCCTTTCCAAGATTCCCACATCTCTGGTTTAAAGAAATCTCCAAGCTCACCTTCTCCAAAAAGTTTATATTGATTATAAGAAGATACAGCCTGAGGATTCGTAGCAAAAACTACTTTAGCAACATTCAGCATATCTGTAAATGCGTTTGCCCATTGAGCTTGATTCATTTGCGTTTGACTTCTTTTTATATAGGCATTCATATCGCTAATTTGCTTATTTAATTGAGCTTTCTTAGACATATGAAATTTTACAGGAACATCATACTCTGGTACTTGCCCTGCAGGTGCTCTTTTTTCAAAAGGGCTTTTAAATTGAAGCATTCTTCCAGGAACAAAAGCATAATCTTCTCCAAATTCGCTTCCTGCAATACTACCTATTCCTGCACCAGCAACAGTACCTACGGCTGCCCCAACTGGCCCAAATGTAGATCCAATACTAGCACCTGCCTTTGCACCTCCGATAACACCAACATCTCTTCCTCTACCCATTCGCTTTGCTCTGTTAGCTTCTCTTACATCTAGGTCTTCCATTCTCTCTTGTGCCGCTTCACCTCCAGCATAAATGTTCTCTAAGTCTTCATAGGCTGCACCTGTAACTCTTGCTCTTCCTATATCTTGCCCTCTACCTGCTCTTCCTCGAACACGTCCTAAAAGGCTTGCAAAATTTCCTGCTCCATTAGAAGTTACTAATGACATAATTAATCTCCTTTAATCTAAATTATCCCAAGTATTATTATTTTCTTCAATGGGAATAAAATCTGAATAATAAAGTTTCGAACCGAGTCTGATATATAATCTAAGATTCTTCCCAGGAATTCTAGCATACATTCTATCTCCATCAGCCATTTCATTTAATGATGGGGGATGACTAGAAATAGCAATCGGTGACTGCGAAACATTTCTTAATTTTCTT
>Ga0114899_1002045_pt1 | contig 11135 bp, 25 predicted proteins | sample MalvireepMed_215_FD_83497 | JGI IMG/M metagenome (GOLD analysis project Ga0114899, IMG submission 83497) | Marine viral communities from the Global Malaspina Expedition - Malaspina viral metaG DeepMed_215 | ecosystem: Environmental > Aquatic > Marine > Oceanic | place: Mediterranean Sea... | reverse complement strand
CTCGCATTGCTTTTGAAGTTCCTGTACTGAATGACCAGCTTCTTTCGCAAGGAAGATAACCAATTCTTCAACGATAGAACCATAGAGGAATTTAATGAGAGTAGCTGGTGAATAAGATCTTTCAACTTTTGGACCATTGAGTTCCATCCAAATTTTACGGTCAGGTTTACCAATAGAGGACATGCGTATATTTTTCTCATGAGGTGTATTCCTCTTTTCTTCTAACTGTTTAACCACCACTTCAGAAAGCCCTTCCAAAAGAGCCTCTAAGTTTTCCTTAGAGACTTTTTGGTTGGACTCTATTCTATTATAGATGTCTGAGATTAAAGTAGATATGTGCATAGTCGCCCACTCCCTCGCCTACTATGCTCCTTGATCATACGAGCATTTCCAAAATTAACACCGCTCATCACAAGCCCAAATAAAACGACTACTTAAAAGTCGTCGTCGTTACCATACTCTACTAAATTGATTACTTGTACTTTGTTAAGGTACAAGGATGTACCATACTTGTCAACGAAAGCATGGTTTTTATTGAAGGCAACCTTAACTCTTACTGAGCTACCATTACCAATGAGTGTACTTCTTTCCATTGGTTCTTTATCCGAGTTCATAACAGGAACATCATAACGAGTTCGGGCAGTTACAAATTCACCCCTGTCGTCATTCTTGTTCTTGAATATAACACCATTGGTAGTCAGCAATTCTTTACTTTCTTCAGAAAGATCGCCAATGTCCATTTGATACTTATCGGAAAACCCATCCTTGCGGTCAAGTTTTGACCAAAAAGCTTTACCAGAAATAATAGCAGCTTCTCTCTGTACAGACATAATATTTATTTCCTTTCGTGTTAAGTGAATATACTACTATACTACGCTACAAACGATATGTCAAGCCCATTCTTGAACTAAACATATCCCTTGATCTATATGGAACTCCAAGTTTACGAAGTTCCTCTGAAAGATCTTCATCAGCTTGCTTTCTAGATTCAATAGCAAGTCTCACTCCAGCAAGCCTCTTCTCACGATAAGCTTTCTTTGCTTCTGTAAGTTGAGTTGTCATATCTTCAATAGCAATTTGAAGATCTTCTTCATTCATATCTTTAAAGTCTTCCATTAGCACCTCCTTATAAAATAATTAATATTATGTAATATAAAGATTATATTTAAGTCCATGTTCTAGCATCGTCAAGATCTTCTATCTTTACGTTATAACAATCTGCTCTAACTGTAAAGTTATTACTGGGATCAATGTCTCCTTTCTTCCAGAAGGTAGCTTTCTTGAGATACTCTTCCCTATCCATAGAACCTAGATACCATCCCACGCTATAGTCTTTCATGACTCTGACAAAAGCATACATATCACACCTTTGTTTTGTAGTATATCTTACATTCCAACTTGAACTAGATATACTACAATCATAATGAGGACGAGGTTTTGTATAGGTTCTTTTAGTTTTAACATCCACCTTCTTCCCATCAGGGAGAATGATGTCATATGAATAAGTATTCTCCCATGTTCCTCCTAAGTACCACAATGCTATCTGTTCTCCTATGAATCCTGCTATGTTTCCATCCCCTTTTAATATAGAGTTTTTTAGTGGACCCATTTCTTTAGATTTGATATGAGCTTTCTCTATCATATCTGAAGATATTTTAATTTCTTTCATAGGTACTCTCTAATGAGTTTCTTGCCATGTACATCCTATCTTTGCATCTGCATTTAAAGGTATTTGCATATTAAAATAATCAGATACTCGTAACATGCATGAATCTGCTATGTCAACAAGTTCTTCTGCATCATCTCTGTGAACTTCATATTGTTGTTCATCATGAATCGTATTAACAAGATGTGCATTTAGTTTTCTCTTAGTTATTTCTTCATCAAGAAAGATTGACCATTGTTTACAACAGATAGCTCCACCTCCTTGCAAGAGTGTATTCAAGGCAGCATATGGTCTACGGACTATGATTCTTCTTCCATCTATACCTCTTATGTAACCTCTTTCAGAGAGGTTCTGTACACTTTCAATAAGTGTATCAAGCTTAGGAAGACCAGCTAGAAACTTCTGTCTCAAATTTCTACCTTCTCTTGTTGATCCACCCACAATAGAACCTATCTTCTGATCACCAGCACCGTAGATGAAGGCATATATGAAAGTCTTTGCTGCTGTCCTTGTGGGGAGACCTGCTAGCTCTTGATTGTAGGTATGAGGATCACCCTCTAACACCTCATGGATGTATCTTTCATCTTTCATATAGTTAGCAAGCATCCTAAGCTCTAATCCCTTGGCATCCATACCTACCAGAACATGCTGATCATCAGGTATGGTCCAACAAGCTCTACATTCCTTTCCATATGGCTTACTGTTAGCTACTATGTTTGCCATGTTAGGTTCTGCATGAATCATACGACCTGTCACAGCACCTGTTGTTAGAACTTTACCATGAACCCTATTGTTACAATCCACAGACTCAAGCCAGCTTTCGATGGTCTTAACTCTAGTCTTCATCATCTTCCACTCTGCTAATCTCTTAACCTCTTCTGGTGCAGAAGATGAGATAGTCTGTAGATTTTTCTCACTTATCTTGGGAGAACCTTTAGGAGTAAACTCAATAGGCTTCCACCCATATTGATCTAGTCTCTGAATGATTTGCTTTGGTGATGCAAGATTAAATTTCTTAAACTCAATTGCAGAAAAATTACCGCAGATATTAGTAACATCATAATTTTTAAGCCCCGCTTTGGATAGTGTGCCATCTTTCTTTATCTTTAAGATAACTTCTTTAACTAAAGAAGCTTTTAATGGAACCTTTCTTAATAGTTTCTCTTCTATATCTTCAGCTTTGTTTTGTATTTCCATCATCAGCTTATGAGCTTTTTCTACATTAAGATAGAAGCCATAGTCTTGTTGCTTGTTAATAATGTACCTTATCTTATGCTCTAAAGCTATTGATTTATCAGAGAAATCTCTCTTCTCTGTACCTATCAAATATTCATAAAGTCTATGAGTAATCTCAACATCATTGATACAATAGTCTAACATTTCTTTATTAAAAGAAGAGAAACTCTTTAACTCTATTTTATCTAATCCTAATCTTTTACCCCATTCTTTTAAAGAATGTTTACCTTCTCTATCTGGATTAAATAGAGAAGATAATATATATGTATCACATATTTTTGTAAAAGGTATGTTTGATTTCCAAAGTTTATTTAAAACTGGAACATCAAAAGATAAAATATTATGACCAACTATAGTATCATAGTTCTCTAGTAAAGTATTAAATGTATGGGCTCTAGTATGATAAGTTAATTGATCTGTATTTATATCTTTACATACACAAACATGTATTTTAGTTGCATCCAACCCATCAGTTTCTATATCCAGAAATAATATTTTCTGCATTTTCTTTCGATTCTTTTGCTGTCTTACCAGTCGATATGGTAGTCCACTTCCAAGGATTAATAAAGTAAGAATCTTTACTATTATTATACAATTTCCATTGTTGATCGTCCCATTTCTCTAAGAGGGATAAGTGAACTTTAATCCAAGATCTGTGGATTTTGTCTATCCCTTCTCTTGTATTTATTTCTGGTTTTATTTGTGTTTTTATATTCATCTTCTATCTTCTTTCTCTTTTGATATTTAATTTTTATATTATTATTCCACTTCCATTCTTTCTTACTTCTTCGATTTCTTTTCTCCATAACTTTCATTCCAATCCTTATCCTCACCAAAACCATCTGACCATACTATCTTTATTACAGATTGTTTAATGGTTCCTTCTAGAAGAGCAGAGTGATCCTTCATAAGTTTTTTCATAAGTTCAAATGTTCTACTATTATTCTCATTATTTTTAAATTTTAACCATAGCTCAGTATATTCTGTATGAGATAATATGAAATTAACAATACTAGGTTCAGTAGGTTTTGTCTTATCTTTTATTAAACCCTTTCCTGTTGTGAAAGACATTACTTCTCTTCCTTTCTCATGTCAAGTTTTAATTTCTTTCTATCATATCTTTTCTTAGAGGGTACTACTCTTTTTCTGAATAGTTTCCATTCTCTTATCCTAGCATAACGACTTTTACTGAAATGTTTTTCATTAGATTTCATTTCCATCACCATGTTATAAACAATACCTATCATGAGATACTACCTTATTAAAAGAAAAGTTCATAGGCTTTTATCAAACCTTTTCTGCTTTTCTTATCTCTCTCTATAGCTAATTTAATAGAATCATTTACTATTTGTTTATTATCAGATGATAAAGTATATATTATTTCTTTTAATATTTTATTCTCAGCTATGAGATCACTAAGTTTTTCCTCTATATTATCAATTTTTTTCATTATCGTGTATGTTGTATATCTTGATTTACAACAAAGAGATATTCCATGCTTGTATAGCCTCTCGTATCATCTCATCTACACACACAATATAATCCATATCACTAGAGTCAGGATATATCTCTCGTTCTTCTTCTTCAATATATGCAGCGATATAATTTATCTGTTTATCAGTAAGATTTATATCATCCATCTTAGTTCTCCTAGTGGTCATAAAATATAATAGATTTATCAGGCATAGTCCAGCACAAAGCACAATCACCACAACTCTTTGCTAAACCTAGTTGATGTGGACAACCTATACCATCAGTGGATACGTTCTCACTCTGAGCAGAGAAAGGATCATCTGGATAGTTACTAAACCTTATGGCGAATCTAGCTCTATATGAGGCTCTGAGAGCTTCTATGGCCATACCTATAGGCTTAGTTGGATGGTGCCTAGTATATCCATAGATGTTCAATAGTTTTCTTATCTTCAGTTGATACTCCCAGAAGTTTACATACCTGATAGACTCAAAGTCTCCTAGAATATGGAGCCTTAGCTGATAGGGCTTACCCTTAGCATCTATCGCATCCAGATCACGTTCGATAGCAGGGTACAGAGCATCGTTCACTATGAATCTGTGAGCGAAGGGCATATTATTACCGTAACAATCAAGCCAATGTTCACAATCATCATCACAAGTAACACGTTCTTCCAAAGTAAGTATATATATCTTAGCTCCTTTAAGCTTACCTTTGTTGACTTTCTTTCCTAGCTTTATATCAGTAGGGGTTTTGATAACTTTATGTGAGTAAGAACCAGCATCATGTACATTCTTCTGGTACATTGATCTACTATTTACTATAGCTGCATGGTTAAGATTTAATGTTGTCATCTTATCATTCCTCTATTGAAATAATATTTTAACAAGACCCGTAGTTAGTACTAAACAAGCTACTGTATTAATCAAAGTTAAAGCTCTATCATTCCATCTGTACCCCACATATCCCCACATTGCTGTACCTACCGCACACAAAGCTACATCATAAGTATGATATAATCCTGCTGCTCTTAGTACAGTTGCAGTTATTAATAGATAGCTTGCTATCCATTTAATATACCAGCTTACATCTTTATAAGGTGTTACCTTATTCATTTTCTAATTCTCTAACTCTATTAGTTAGCCACCTAAGTACCATCTTATATTCTATATCATCCTTATCCTTTCGACACATCTTCATAGTTTCTATCTCTTGGTTTAACACAGAAATAATATTGAATGTAATACTATTCATCAATAATTCTTCCTCATATAAATCTCTAGAATATCTAGAGGCTATCTTTCTCCAAACATTCAGAAGGGTTAAGGGTATTTCTTCATTAAGCTGATTCGTTGTAGTTTTTAATAGATCACATAGTAAGTAATCCATTTTTAATTTTTCATCTTTATCCATTTAAATTTTCATTTCAGTCATTGTTTATCTCCATTAAATCACCAAGTATTACAGAATGGGGTATACATTCTGCATGTTCTTTATCTACAACAGCAATCATAACCCTTCTATTCCCAGATTAGATACTAATTCGTTAGCAGCACAAACATCAACACCAGCATCTTTATATACTTCAGACATTAAGATGCTCTGTTGCTACACTGTAGTACCAACTTACGGGGAATAGGGGTTCAATGATACCGCTAATCATTTGTGCTACTTGTTGTGTTTCTCTCTGTGTATGACCGTCTAATCGTAGCTTACACATGCGACCGTAAGCTAACAACGATCCCGTCCATATCCATTCAGTGTATGTTGCTTGCGGTAACACCATCCGTGCCTGTTCAGGAGAGCAACCATCCAATATCATTTGGTAATAGAGAGAATGTAATTGTTTCAAATGCTCTTCAGATAACACAATATCTTTTGATTGGTATTCTTCATCAGAAGAACCTTGCTTCGCATTGTCTGCTTTTTTTCTCCATTTATAAGGCCAATAGTATTCGGGTTCACTATCAACATACCTTCTACTTACCTCATTCCATGCAAATCCTACCTGATGTTTAGCTAACTGCCTAGCTACGAAGATAGGTGCCTTGACTCGTAAACTGATCTGTGGGTGAGCAAAGGGAGACCAATGCTCATGGTCTGCAAGATACTTAATGAGCTTACGATCCTTATTATCTAACTCTTTACTCTCATTATTAAAAGAAACACGGGCTGCATTTACCACAGTCAGGTCTGTACCCATATGATCTATGTAATCTACACCCATGTCTGAACTCATATGGTCTACGTCTTCTGTATGCATCTACTTATTCTCCTCCAAGCTGATTTCGTATCCCGTGTACGGAAGAACCCTTCATATTCAGGATAGTCCCGCATAAACTTACGTCCGTAATAGGCAACGTGATTGTTATTGATCTTTAACTTCTCTCCGGTGTTAGGGTTTACCCCTTCCTCCAACGTAACAACACTCGTCTCCCATCTAATCCGATGGCAGATTGCGTCTGATGAAAATGATTTGTGTCCAGCTTGGATGGCTTGAAACGTAAACTTCTTGAATAATTTGTACACTCGTGGGTTATCATGGTGAAATTCTTTCCACTTGGCGTGTAGACCGTCATCAAATAAAAGTATCTGTGTACTCATCTATGTTTCTCCTATAATGGCGACCCCGGTAGGACTCGAACCTACGACCCACAGCTTAGAAGGCTGTTGCTCTGATCCAACTGAGCTACGGGGTCATCTTGTTTAACTTCTGTGCAGTACATCTCTACAACGTATTGAAAGGAAGTCGTTAAGTAAATCTCTGTGTCGCAGCTATCACAGTACGCTGTCTCACAATCATCATCCCAGAATTCTGTTTCCGTAACCCAAGTTTCTTTTACTTTATCCCAAAAAAGATTCAACATGATTGAGATCTCTTCACTTCCACACTCACTACAAGAATGTTTCATGTTTACCTCTATAAAATGAAAGCTAAGGCGATGAGGATTAACCCCACCGCCCATGCAAAGCCTAACATGAAGTCATGCATAGCTATTATGTTAGTTCACCAAGAGAATTCCTAGTACCATCAACACGTTCATATAGAAATTTTCTCATAGCAGATGTAATCATATCAGTACCACTAACATTGTGTAAATGCTTCTCACCTTTTTCTGTTGGTGTCTTCACCACGTTATGACCATACTTTCTAAGTAGACAAACAAGATCATACTCATTTTCTTTCTCTTCATAATACATATGTATCTCCTATGCTGCTAGCTTTACAAACTCTTCATTCTCTACCCAACCAGCTACTTCAAACTCACGCTTGAGCATGGTCTGTGCTTCATGATCGTGAACGGTATTACGAATATTAAAACCACTCTCTTTATCCGTATGACTACTATAGTATGTGAAGGCAGAGTACAAAGCCCAAAGATTATCACCCCTCTCTACAGCCTCTTGTTCGTAAGCTTTGAGTAGATTTTCCTTTTTTCTATTTTTTACAGGGAGGTTCTCCACAACAGTCTTAGCATCTTGAAATGTAATATCCCTCGTTGCCCATGTTTGATACTTTTCTACCGTGAGATAGAACTCTTCTACTGACTTCTCGATTTCATTGATGAAGTTTCTCATGTCGAAGTGCTTAGTATTCTTCTTTCGTACTACATCATACTCACCAGTAATCATACCATTAGTACAGAAGAAATCTATTGCACCAAACAAAGCATTGTTACTGGCACTACCATCTACAGAATGCCAAGATACATTTCTGAGACCAATCTCTGTCTTTTGTTTTCTATTTTCAATAGGGAACTTAACATTAGGAAATATGATATCTTGTAAGGCCCATGCTCCATCTCTAGATACTCGGTAATTTGTTTTAACATCCTCTAGATGTTCAGCAGGAAACTTATTGATTATCATATCATGTTGTTGAGAGAAGAAATCCTTATGAGTAGAAAGGGGATACTCACGCCCTACAATACCTAATCCTTGAACGATTTCTCCTTCTTCATCTACTCTATATATACCCTTCTTATCCCAGAAGTGTTCTAGTTTTTCTTCCTTCATGGGAAAATCTACCGCTGATCCTTTCATTTTAAACAGATCATTATTGTTTTTCTCAATGGTAATATCAGCCATTATAGTAGGTCTGTCTTCAAACATCTTATTCTCCTTTTAAGAAGTTACTACAGTGTAGTAAGTTCTAGATTGGAACACCATGCTCCAATATCCATTCTTCTTTACGCTTAGTTAACCAATCATTGATCTCCTTTATTTCTATTTCACCAATAAAATCTACATCAGATTCCAGTAGTATCTCCGACATGATTTGAGGAGATAGGTCTTCATGATATTCAATTACAATAGCATATGGATTGAGACCATATGCATTGAAGTGAAACTGTCTATCAAGTTCCTTCAAAATACCATTTCCAATACTCATCTGTTATATCTTTCCTCATGTGTCTAGTAGAGGCTGCTGTTTTAATAAACTTTCCATACTTTGTATTTTTACCAGCCCATTTGATTATAGTATAATGTATATCTCTTTCAAAGTCAGATAACTTTTCACGATATCCATCAACTATATTATATTTCTCTTCCACCACAATCTTTTCCTTTATTTTATAACCTTACATGTTGCATTGGGCCACTCTTCCCTTGCAGCCTCTAATGCTGCTTCAGTTTTCATATCTGGATAAACACCCTCGAAGTCTTCATATGCAAAAACTTCTGTTATGTATCCTTCTCCATAACAGTAATCGCATGGTATTTCTTTCGTACCATAATCTTTCCCTTGTGAATTAGTAACAGCTATTCTAGTTAGTATTGTACCTTCTTCCTCACACTCCTGACAAGGTTTAACTACTTCAATTAGAGTTGTCATTGTTGATCCTCTTCATCTTTTTTGTATCTTCGTAAAAGTTTCTTTCTTATTTTCATTCTTCCTTTCTTAGCTTTAGATACTATAGATCCAAAAATCTTTTCTTCTTTATTTAGTTTATCTAGATCTGAGAACTCTTCGATAAACTCACCTACACTTTCAGCACAATAAACTTTATTATCAATAGACTCTTTCTGTATGCTATCAGAATTTATAGCATCAGATAGTTTCTTATCGGCTAGTATATCATTACCATTATCTTCTGCTTTGATGGCTTCATCTAATAGTAACTCTTTAAAACTGTAGTTTGTTTTCAACAAAAGCATTAGCTTGCTCACACGTTAGTAATTTTCCTCAGTTTGTCATACCGAATCATGATTGGTAGTTTAGCCCATCGCCCGCTAGACGTAGTTGCTGATCTCTCTTTTTCAGCCCCTTCTTTATTGATAGGTTTTCCATCCCACCTGTTAGATATATCGTTTATTATAAAATCTTTACCAGCATTCCAATCAGCAAGCGCTGCTTTCGCGGTCTTATAATCACGTCCATATGCGGGGGTTACTGTGGTCATAGTTTATTTCCTCACATGTTAGTAGTTAAAGGGGTTGAAACTGAACACCAACAAAACAAACAAGATAAATACTAGATAGCCTATTGCTACTGCACTTATTACTTTTAACATTAGTCCCATAACTTTAGTCCTTAGTTAGAACTAGATATATCTTATCGTTAGAAGTATCTTTCGCTACTCTCTCATTTAGTTTAATGGTCATTTGTTCTACTGACTTCTTATATTGTTTTACTCCTGCTCTCCATTCTTTTAGATCACGGTAGGTTGTTTCATTATTGTATTTTCTCTTGCAACCCCAGCCCCCGTGACCAACTTGAATACACTTGAGCTTACCTTCTCTAGCAGCGATGTGAAGAGTTACGATGTTTAGATTAAGCATCTTAGCCCCTTCAGCAAATGTGATAGGTATGTCTTCTTTTAAGAAGAATTGTTTGCTGTCTGTTTGAACTAACTCTGACTCATTCATCTCCAAATCTTTCCTTCTGAAGTGATTAAAATTCTCCCCAACCAGCAGACCTTGCCCATTGGTTGTCAGCTTTTATGTTTTCCTCTTGTCGTTCTATCTCCTTCATCTTGTGATGGTCATTATAACACTCATCACATACGGCACGGCTACCGTGTGGATCAGTGTTTCCACATGTTACCAGAACTTCCTTGTAGTCGTAGCCACAAAGAACATCGTATATTAATTTGTTATCACACATCTTTAACTCCTTTCTCTGTAAAAGAAAGTTACTACACTGTAGCAACTTCATAATCTTTTGTATGTGATTATTTTGTATAGGCCCCTCTGAATATGTCTAGTGTATTAGAAAAGCGTTTGAACGTATTCCTTTTTGAAGCAGCCATAAGTAATTTATTTCTAGTTGTATCATCTAGTGTAGCCAACCATCTAAAGTACCTTTTTCCAACTGTTCTAAGTCCTGACTTCTTTTCAAGTCTGGTTAACTCTTTAAGATACCTATTGTTTTCCTTCCAGTAATCCTCTGGCACAAGATCTCCCGCTTCTCGAAGCGCCTCTCGCCGTGAGTAATCCATGCTTACCTCTATTATTAAAATTGGTACAGGCAAAATTGCCTAAAGAATAATTTACTACACTGTAGCAACTTCATTCATCTCCAAATCCTTCCTTCTGCAACATGTTCCATACCATCATAGTCTGAGATGTATGGATTTATAGCATCTTCTGGTATGTCAATAACTTTTAAGTTAGAATATCTCTTACTCGCTTTCTCCCCCATTTCTTTAACTATTCTAACAAGATGTTTGTTAGCTCTGTAAAAAATTACTGGAGTATAGAGAATATCCTGTATAATGTTTCTCTTATCTAACAATGTTTCATCAAATGAAACATCTT
>Ga0114899_1002042_pt1 | contig 11148 bp, 11 predicted proteins | sample MalvireepMed_215_FD_83497 | JGI IMG/M metagenome (GOLD analysis project Ga0114899, IMG submission 83497) | Marine viral communities from the Global Malaspina Expedition - Malaspina viral metaG DeepMed_215 | ecosystem: Environmental > Aquatic > Marine > Oceanic | place: Mediterranean Sea... | reverse complement strand
TGTGTCAGTTTTACGTCACTGCCTACACCTAAGTTAAGAACAGCAGAGTCAGTTATCAGCGTTACATCGTCACCAAATACAGCATCTAAAACTACGCTCAATCCACCATCTGTTTGAAGTGAGCCATCAGTTGTTGAAGTTGCGTTAGTTGTGTCCTCAGTCTTGATAATTCCACCCGCAGTAATAGTGCCAAAGCCAGAAGTTATAGAACCTGAGTTCAATGCTCCTACCGCATCAATACTGCCTTCAATATCTGCTGCAACTTCAGCAGCGGTACGACTTTCTAAACCGTTAGCAGTAAACCTGGCATATTCATTATCAGCTATATCCGCTCCATCAATTTCTACAGCGTTATCATCTGAAATTCCATAGGTCTTAGACGCTGCTGCTCCGATGTCGCTAAGAACCTGCGTTCCAGTTCGGTAATCGACATTACCGCTACCGTCAAGCACAAGGAACTTGTCTGTATCTGTGCCTGCTGCTGCGACTGTGCCTAAGACTATCCCGCCTGTAAACGTAGACGCATCATCAGCCGTTATCTTGCCTACATGGACGTCAGCATAATCATCTATATCTACATTGCCTGAAGTTGCACCGTCTTCATCGTTTGTAAAAGCAAAAGCGAACTCATCGGCAGATTCATCCCAAAGAATAGCCCTGTTCTCTATGTTAGATGCGGAGCCGTTACCTCTAGTAAAGATAATGCCAAGATCAATTACCGACGACGACGGATCAGCAGTTGTCCCTTGACCTAGTTTTATTAGTACGTCCTTAATTGTTGTGTTTGTTGTATCAACAGTTGTCGTAGTTCCGCTGACGTTTAGGTTCCCGCCTACAGATACGTCTGTGCCAACGTACAACTTCTTGGCAATACTCGCGCCACCTTCAGTACGCAGTGCTCCAGTGTCTCCTGTAGCGTCAGATGAATCCGTGGCGTCGGTTATATCAAGGATGCCGTCTACTGCTAAATCATCTTTTATTGTGGTTGTTGAAGTTGTGTGCCCAATGTTTATGGCAGTGCCTGAAAGCCCCGTACCGATACTTATTGTCTGACCGCCTCCGGTGGCCGTAACAGCGTCGAACACCTTATAGAGCGTTCCTGCTGATGCGACCTCGATCTCAAACCCACCGTCAGCGCTCGGGTTTACGTCGTACTGGTGCCATGTAACTCGGGCAACTTCTTCCTGGGTTCCACCATCGTCTGACATCTTGTACGAGATGTACGCCTCGTCATTGTCAGCAGGAGAAGCTGAGTCTCCCTCGAAAACAGCAACGAGTGAAGAGGCGCCTGCGTCAGCGTTAGTAAATATAGCTGCAGGAGTTGTTGCGCCTGCGTCCTGCCACGCCTGCATCATGTTGACCTGATAGCGGTCACGGGATCGAAGCCACACTACGTCCGTGCCACTGGCAATCTTGACGTCGTAAGCATTGCGAGTGTCGAAGTCCACGCTGGCTGCACCATTGGAGCCCGTGCCTGACTCTCCTATATGCCATAGGCCTGAACCGTCAGTTGCCGCATTCGCCCGAGACGGCGAAGTGGTATTGGTGTCATAAAGGTTTACCGTTGCACCCTCTACGGCGACACCTACATCGTCAAAAACTACGCCTCTAAATTCTGGCATATCACAATCCTATCGGCCCTTTACCCCCGATACCGGCGATTGCATTTTCAACCGCCTCGTCAGGAGAGTTTATTGCCTGTTCTTCACTAATATATTCGACCCTAATACCTGACCCCTCCAACATGGCACGCACGATATTGTCGTGTGACCTCTGATCACTTGTACGTGCATGGTAATACAAACTCTGCACATTGATACCCACGCGAGGATTCACAAGAAGGAAATCTACAATCGCTCCACCACGCTGAATTCTTCCCCCGCCCTGTTTTGACTGGTATGTAAAGTCAACACCCTCGCTCAAACCTCTGCGCTGTAACGCCTTATAAATATAATACTCTGGCTCAGATCCACCAATTTGCTGCCACCATTCAGGAGCAAGTGGAACCTGCCGGCCAAGAACGTCCCTGTACGGCTCTCTTGGACGAGCTGACCGCCTCTGCCTTATCCTGCGACTTGCACCTACTGTAACCATTATCGTGTCTTCGTCTGTCTGGGCTCGACCAGAGTGACGCGTACTGCCCCCTCGTGGCTTTCCCCTGTTTCGGTAACTGCGTGGTAATTGATAACTTCCATATAGTAATTCTGTTCTTCAGAATCGTCGTTCCTGTACGTGACCTCCACCAGTTGATCATTGAGCATTGCAGCCTTGAGGTCTGATAACTGCTTCCGAGCATGGGTGCTGCTTTCGTCGCCAAGCCTGATGTCAGCCTCGACCCCGTACAGCTCTTTGTTTCTCTGACGCCATACCAGAGTCAACTTGACCATCTGTGGCGTATTCGTGGCAACTGTGCCCCTGGCAAGAGTCACCCTGAACTTGATAGACCTGAACGCAAGTCCGATCGGATTGGATCCCCCGATAGGGAATGTCGTCTCTGACTCACCGGTAGAAGTCTGAGTGACTATCGTAGTGTACGACTCAGTATAGTTTGTTGCATATTCAACCTTGACCGTCTCGCTCGAGGTTGGGTTTATCGTCTCCAGCAGCAGTGACAGAGCGAGCTTGCTCTGGTTGCTGGCACCCATGTCAGTCCACGGAGTCTCGAGCGTGCCCTGCGTACCGTACTTGGTAGTAGGAACCTCAAGTGGGTTCACAACGTCCTGTGGCAAGACCATGTAATAAACACGCTGATTCGACAGCCACCACAGGCGGTTTTCGTTATACGCATTATTCACACTGGCGGCGATTATCGGCTTATCGACTGCATCTGACTGCCACTTAACTTCCCAACCCTGCCTGTCCCAGCCCATGATCAGGCCAAAGCCTTGCCTTGCGCCCAGAGTTACCCCGTGGTGGTTTCCTATTCCACGGCTCACCCTTGTCCCCACTGAACTCAAGCCATCTTGAGTGGTAGCGTCAAGCACTGCCAGCAAATCGTTATGACTTGAAAGTAGTTTTATGATTTTCCCACGACGGGTTTGAGGCAGTCCGTGATCCCTGTCAGGCCCGACTGTTTGAACTGTAGTAGAGGATCCCGGCTGAAATTCATAAATAGCATTTCCCGCAGGGTAGTAAATGTTTCCCCGCCACTTTCCCGTGCCGACACCACCGTCTGAGTGATAGGGCTGCTCAGACATATCAGTCTCAATAAATCTCTGGTTAACAGAATCGTGGATAAACAGCCCCGTTTTAGTAGAGGCGTAAATATGAAATTCCTGATCTGCCCCACGAGCCACAACGAGTCCGCTTATATACCCTGCAGGCAACTGGAGCTTGGCGTCTACAGACCAGTCAGAACTGAGGTCATCTGTGTAGTAAAGCTGGCCTGCGTTATCAATGCCCCAGAGCAGTTCATGCCAGAAGACCACGTATTTAATATCGGTCGTATTTCTAGCCCATGTATCAGAAGCTGTCGCGTATTCAACATCTGCCCCTGAAGCAATCACAAGGGTTTCTGTTGCCGTGCCACTCGGATAGAGAATTCCTTTTGCTGCATCAGTAGCGTCGTTCGGTAACGCTCGAACTTCATCCCCCCAACTGTCACTTGTATTGCTATAAACGCGAACAGAAGTTCCAAAAGTTGCGTAGACCTCGTTTTTGAACTCATAGAGCACATCGACGTCACCGCCCGGCCCCTCATCAGTCAGGGTCGCCAGACGAGGAAGGACAATCCTGCCCTTATAACGAAGTTGGGTCGTGGCATACCAAGCCCGATCGAGGTCTGTTCTCGGATCCAGTATGTTCACCCCGATACCACCACGCAGATCGTCAATAGAATACTCAGACGCATACGGGTTAGAGGCATCCGAATAATCGCCTAACGTCAGTTTGCCTGGTGGTTGTGAAGCAAGAAACTCACGAACTTTACCGCTGGTGGTAAAGATCGCATCATTAATGCGAATCTGGTTCTGTGCTGTAATTCTTCCTGCCATTATTCGTAAGCCACCACAAAGTCGATCTCGTCACCATTGGTATCTGAGTCAACATAAAAAGTATTAAAAAGCTCTGTCAGCGGGCCACTTTCAGTTCCGAAGGTAAACTTCTCGCTTACCCCCTTGAGGATCTCACGACCATAAGTGCTGCTAACGGTGCTTCGCCCAAAATAGGACTTTGCTCCGGTATTGTCTGATCGAGGATGAATCTCAATCCAGAGAATTCTGGAACGGGCACGAACAGAAGCGCTTGCCGACATACCGGCTGACAGTTGCCTAGCTGTGCCGGCAGACGCCACTGTTACAGTCCCCATGTCGATAGGCATTAATCATCCACCCAACGTATCCGACCCGGCCCTTGAATCTTCCGAAGCGCAAACGCAGCTAGTACGTCATAGCGTTCGGCCTCGAGCATCGCAGCCTGTCTCTGATCGGCTGTCCTGTCAGACCTTGCACGCATGGCAAGAGCTGAAGTCTTTTGAATAATCCATTCGGGCTCTATATCGCAGGATGTTGCATCTGCAGACAGAATTGCCGGCTTCTTTCGTCCTGCCAGTTTCAGCGCCGAATGACCTACGTGGGCAGCAGCTTCAGGAGTGAACCTGATTTTGCGCTGATCCCTGTCAATATCCCACAGGTTCCAGTGAAGTCTCTCCCACTGCCCTGAGTCGTTCTGCGTCGCCTCCACACCATCAAGGTGAACTGTCGCAGCCCCAATGTCAGCCGTATATTTCAAGCCGACTGAGATAATTGCCGAGCAATCTTCAGGGTTAGACATGGCTATCCTGAACCGTGTCCATGTACGCGTATCAGATATTGCCGGTATGTTGAGGGTTTCCTTTGCTGTCCCTGCGTTAGCCGTCGTGGAAAGAATAATCTGCAGTTGGCCTGCAGTGATAGCCGTATCAGTCTTGAGCCAACCTTCTATATGCGTCATGCCTGTGAGGTCTTTGGTGCTGATGTCCTGCGTTGCGATCATGTCGCCGGCTCCAAGCCCATCAGCAATTTCGAACTTATTAGAAGCTGAACCTTCGCGCTTATCTTCTTCGCTTCTCGTTGCCGTCACGTCAGAGTCAACAGACTCGCTCCAGACAGCATCACAGTTATCAATGTCCTCACGGTCTTCAGCAGCCCTGTACCAGATTTCTTCAATCCCCACTAAGTCCGTCGGAACGTCATACAGCCGTATCTCCCTGCTGGAATGCAGCGAGAGGTCTGTGCTGGGTGGCGATGCCTTTCGGGGCATCATGCGAATGGCACGATTGATAAAGTCGTGCAATCTATGAGGCGGCATATCCTTATCCCAGACTTCATAGGTATCCCCATCAGCCGTAGAAGCAAGGGCGTCGCCGCGAATCGTCCCCGTACCTGAAGATCCCGTGAAGTCATTAATAGGCCTTATCTCACCGTCGTTTGAGCCCGACGTGCCGACAAACCAGAAGCCGTTGATGTAGTCGTCAACCTGTTCAAGCGTGGCGTCAACAAATGTTGTTGAAGATCCACTGCTCGTCATTGTCGAGACGTACACGGCTCCGAGGTTATAGCCAATACTGACACGGAGTTCTTCTCGTGTCTGAGCAAGTAAAACTGCCATGTTCTAATACTCGATTGTGAATCTGACAGTCAACGAAGTAGCAGCGTATGTGGGAGTGCCCCCTGTCGAGAGCTGAAACCACAACTCGCCACCATCTGTTCTATAAAAAAGATTAGGCTGCTCAACGCCAATACGGTTGTTTGTACCGTCTACACGAGTGTCTACAAGCACGACGTTTATCAGCTTTGCTGCATCGGCATCTGCCAGAGCCAGGGCTGCATCGTCAGCAACACCTGTAGGCTCAGAATCAAAAAGCCATACATTAGTGTCGATATTCTGGTCGGCATCATCAGCAATCTGAATTGTCCTGATAACACCGGAGTCAGGGGCACCGGTTATTTGAGTCTTGATCCCAAGGGCATCACCGGAACTGTAGGCATTTGTGTCCAAAGTTGGCTGAAGCCCTTTCGAGCGCCAGATCCTCAAACCTTTTGTCATAGCGAAGTATCCTCCATACCTGCCACCCAAATAGGGTGAACAGGGCTACGTTCTATTTTATTTCCCTAATTTTCCCAGCACATTTATGCGTGCTGTTGTTGCCTGTGCCTGTAAAGAGCACTGCGTCTGCTGGTAAGTTTTGCAGCTTCAGTTACGAAATTACAGTCCTCAATCGGGCAGTGCCCAGCTTTTCCTGCTTCTCGCCACATATTGGGTGGTTCAGATGCAGTCATGTGATCCGAAGTGACAACTACTTCTCTTTCGGCCTGAACTACTGGAGCACGCTCCTGCATGTTAGCAATCGCCTGCAGTAACGCCTTACGTTCTGACCGTTCTTCCTGTCGTTCCAGTTCATTCTTATGTTCCTGAAGCGCAAGGAATGCCCTGTTGTGCTTATTGCGAGTGTGCTGAATCGCCTCGAAATCAGAATCAAGATTAGATTTACCGCAGGGCTCCAAACCCCACTCTTTGGCAACAGAGAACCACGGGCCTTCTTTATGAATCCAGCACTTGTATGTTCCCTCTGGTGGTCGGAAGCCGGGGTCTGTAGTGGTAAACACGACTTTGCCATAGTGCTCAGAGTCAGGGTCGTTCTGGCGTTTCCTGAGTTGTGCAGGAAGCATGTTCACATTGCACACGCTGGGATCGCCTGTAAATCTGTCGTAAACCCAGATCCAGCCGGGATCCTGAAGGATCGTCATGGCTGCTGCGCCTGGGAAGTTATCAATCAAACCGTCCTGCATTGAGCCGTCCATAATGCTCTGCTGGGGCTCGCCACTGATAACAGTTGCTTCTCCCTGAGAGACTATCTCGGTCTTCGGGCCTGATTGAATTCTGTTCTCTTCAGGAACATTAACTGCTGTTCCGTCAGGAGATACACCAACATTTGCCAGCTCCTGAAGAAGCAGGTCTGCATCTGAAGGAGCGGGTGGTCGTACTGATTCGGTTTTTTCCGTAGTCATCTTTTGCCTTTCGTGGCGAATTGCCGCTTACTGCGGTTCCGTTTCCTGTCGATCTGTTCGTGGTATCCAGCGACCAGATCAGTTCGGTTATCAAGGATTTTGCTTGTGTCGAAGGGTTGCTCGTGAACCCCTTCGGCTGCATCAATAAGACTTCCCACGGTTTCTTCAAACCAGTAAGTCTTTTTAGTTTCACCAACAACAACCTGCCCATTAGGAGTCCAGATTGTCACTGGCTGCGCGTCATATCCCCCGCCGGGAATGCAGAAGCCTGTCGCAGTGAATTTGGAGACGTCGCCCATGTCCTCTTCGTACTCGTACAGCTCATCGTTTCTCACTACCTGTAAAACACGATAGCGATGAAACGCCTGACTGTCCGGGGTTTTCTTTTCAACCTCGTAGAGCACGTAGGCGTCCTCGTCCATTCTCACATGATCAGTCTTCGGCAAAGTACCGGCGGGAGAATAAGTCACGACTTAAGCGTTCCAGTCACGGTTTGCCTTAACGAGAAGGTAGTCCACATCCATGATGGCGAGTTCAGTCGTATTAGCAGCAGCAGCAAGACAGACAGCCAGGTCGGTTGTCGTCGAACATGCGCCTTTAATCGTCTGCTTCAAAACACCGTCAATGTACCAACGAGCAGTCCCGTCAGGTGAAACTTCCAGTTTAAGAACTTGCCACTCACCAGCTACAGCGTCGTCGTTTAGATCAACGGCAGTAGTAGTGGTTGAAGCCGAGGTGGTACCGCCACTGTGGATACCGTGCCAGTCTTCATCGTCAGTAAGTTCAGAACTCAGGTAAAACCCCACTAAGTCCGCAGGCATAGTGATGGTTGTTCCCGAAGCGTTGATAACAATATCTTCAAGCTGCTCATCAACCGAAAGGATGCTGGTCAGCCCAAAGAATATCTCTTTATCGTCTAGGTCAGGAAGTTGAACGCGAGTTTCTAGCACAATCGAGCCCATCAGCCCAACATCAAAACCGATGTGTGTGCCGATAAAGGTCGTGTCAGCATCAGTATTGGCAGAGGTAATCGTTACAACGCCCGAAAGCGCGTCCTTACCTGCAACACCTGCATCATTGTCCTCAAACCCCTCGCCACCGGCGTAGAAGTCTCCCATTTCCGCTGTATCAGCGGTTAGTGCCAGAGTGTTCCCGACTCCAAAGAAGTCGTTGAAAAGCCGGATTCGTCCCGGCTCTCCTTGTGCATTAATAGCCATGTTTATTACCTCGTCCCCTTACCGTAAGGCGGGTTTGGGACTAATTAATAGTTACTCCAACTAAGCGGTCGGAGTTGTCGCGTCAGAAATTACTTCATAGAGCCAGTTACCCGCAGACCGTTCGCCATAGGCGTACTCGTCATACAGGAATACAGCAGAAGCACCACCGCCAATAGCAGGACGTCGCTCAGTTTCTGATCGGGGTGAATGACCCTGAACAAGAACGAGAGCGTCTTTCGAGAAGACCCCACCTTTAGCAGCGTTACTGGTGATCGTGATGTTTCCATCCTCGTGAATGGCCACACCACCAACCGTGCCCCTGAAGCCGTTTACGAACGTCTTGTCAGCATAGTCATTGCCAAGTGAGTTGGCTACCAACGCACCTGATGACTGGACAAGAATTTCGTCTTCAATGTCCTTGATCTGGAAGCCGTGGAATACAGCATTGATCGTGGCACCGAAGTTCGGCTCAGTAGTGTTAGAAGTGATTCGGGATCTAGCAGCTCTTATGTGACCTGACACAAGCGCGGCACCCGAAGATCCTAGCTGTGTAGTAGCACCATCAACAGCGGTAAGGCCGTCCTGGTCTTTCTTGCGTTGGATAGCGTTCTGTGCGAGCCCGCCGAACTGTGCGATCGACTTGCTCGAGAGGCGCCTGCCAACTCGGTCGGTTATAAGAGTTTCAATACCTACAACAGTAGGCGTAATAGAAAACAGAGTGTCTGAGAGTTGTTGCGGGTTATCCAGTTCCGTACTCTCACTAACGCTCTGGGCTGTTAACGCAGCGAGAGAAATCTCATTCCACGTTAAACCGGTGTTACTTGCAAGCGTCTCTTTACTGACGAGTTGCGTCATAACACCGCGTTGTTCTCTGACTTGCCTTGCTTTTGCTATCGCGGTTGGTAGCGAGTCAGCAAGACTATCAGTAACAGTGTTACCGGAAGCCATTTATTTACCTTCCAGCTACAGTCCAAGTCTTTCCATTGCGGACGTGGCTGCAGCGTGGTCACTAAATGTTCCGTTCCCGTACGCGTCAACAATCTGCTGGTCAGTCATGGTGCTTCCACCACCCCCGCCATCCATTTGTTGCTCTACGCCGTTGGCCGGAACCTGATTCTGTGTGAGCCTTTCAAGCTCACGCCTATTTCTTTCTGCTTGACCGAGGGTACTAGCAAGCGCAACAGCTTCGTCAGCATTAGTAGTTGCAAGAATGAGGGATCTTTGAGACTCCGGCACTCCATGCTGGCGAACAAGACTGTCCACACTACCAATTTTGGCGATTCGCGCGTTTTCTGCCTCAAGCTCATTAATACGTGAACTCGCAGCATTCTGCCCACGAGCCGCTGCGAAGTTAGTTACTTCCTCACGAGCTTCTGCGTTTGCGGTATCAAGAGCCTGCATCTCATCCATGCCTGAATCAATCAAAGCGTCCCGACGTTGATCACGCCTGGCAATAAGTTGATTGGCATACTGCTCTTCCATAGTAGCGCTTTCAGCTTTCTGGGCTCGCTGTTCAGCAGCCTCCTGCTTTTCACGCAATTCTCTGAGCTGAGTCTGAATTGCGGATTCACGATTGTTATATCGTGCTTCCCACTCTTCAGTAGTCTGCGGTATTTCCGCAGGGGCAGTTTCTTGATTTGCCTCGGGTGCCTTTTCAGGTTCCGGTTCGGGGGCCGCGTCGCCTCCAGAAGTAGCACCGTCAGGAGTCGGGTCAGATGCCGGCAGGGAGTCGGTAGAAGTAATATCGTCCTCTGAATGAATCAGATTATCCGAGCTTGCATCCTGTTCCGTCGTCGGAGATTGTGCCTGTTCTACGGGCGTCGTTGTCATGCGTACCTCCTGAAAAGATTATGAAAGGATAACATGACTTCTGTTAGGGTGTATGCTCATGTGGTTAAAGCTATAGATATGGGAACAAATAAAAATTATGGCAGATTTAACGGTGACTTTAACAGAAAGCGTAACCCTTCAAGGGGAGGCAAGGGGATCTACTAACACTCTAACCGTAGCCAGTGTAGGACACACTATGGAGAGGATAATAACCTGCCCGGCCAGTCAAACCTCAACGGTACTAACCTTCAACTCTAACGTGTATGGGTCAGCACAGGCCTTAGACGTAGAAGACACGAAGTACCTACGAATAACAAATCTGGATTCTTCTAACGCACTGGAATTAGCAGTAGTCGGAGCAGCCACGCTGTACCAGATAAACCTGAGAGCAGGCGAATCTCATATTTTGGGAAGCCCCGACGACCTCATGCTTGCAGAAGCAGACACGTCCCCATCTTTCGGGACTATGGCTGATATAGCCAGCATACAGGTGAACCCAGGGGGGAACGCCATCAAGGTTGAGGTGTTTGTCGCTGGCGCTTAGTTCTGTTGCAAATTATCGAGCAAGCTGTTTTTCAATGCGTTCTTGATGTGCGGGTGACATCGGCGGGGGTTTACCCTGTTGGGGATCGTAAGGAATAAAAAATCCTTTACGTTGTCTTTCTTCCTTACGAGTCTCAATTTCTATCCTGTAGGACTTTTTCTGTTCTGGTGTAAGATCACCGCTTTTAATCAAATCCTCGAGTTCAGGAGTGCTCAGTGTTCGCAGGTTGATACCTCCAAATGTCTGGATGGCACCGGCAGTAGCCCCAAGCCTAGTCTCACCGATTGGAATTGACTCACGCAATGCAGGGAACTTTTCAACCAGAAGCTCCAGAGCGCCCCCACTTGAAAATGGGAGTCCAATATCCTGTGCAAGTTGCACGGCTTTTCTAATCGGAGAGTCAAGCGGTTGGCCTCGGAACGACGTACCTCTTGCCTGCCTCCAGATAGCGCCGGGAGCACGGTTCAGGCGTGACGCAAGCGCACCTGTCGGGTCAGTTGCCCAACGAAGTGACGTATCCATCTGCCCCATGAGATCTTCATATACGGGCTGACCATTTCTGCCCCTGACA
>Ga0114899_1002041_pt1 | contig 11149 bp, 13 predicted proteins | sample MalvireepMed_215_FD_83497 | JGI IMG/M metagenome (GOLD analysis project Ga0114899, IMG submission 83497) | Marine viral communities from the Global Malaspina Expedition - Malaspina viral metaG DeepMed_215 | ecosystem: Environmental > Aquatic > Marine > Oceanic | place: Mediterranean Sea... | reverse complement strand
GGTGCTTATGATAGTCGTTATAATAAAGTGCTGCTAATTACAACTCCGCTGCCTAAATCAAAATTCTTTGATCGTTATGACGGGCGAATAATTGACCGGCTCGGTGAGAGAGCAGAGATAATTGAACTCACAGGCAAGAGCTTTCGACTGAGCAGGGAGGAGTGAATAGTGGGATCAAACACGATAACGCAGGGAGAGCTGGGAAAGCTGTTGCGGAGCAACCCCAATATTAGCGTTAATCATGCCGTAAAGGTGTTGCCACTGAAAAGGGAGGCACAAAGAGGTATGTTTGGTCGCAACCGGACTGAACAAGCCTTTGGCGAGCAGTTAATGGCTGACCTGTACGAGAAGAAAATCAAATGGGTTGGATATGAATCTCATTTCATCCAGCTGTTAGAACCTGATCCGAATCATCGGCAGGCTACGAAGGCGATTTACACGCCAGATTTCTCGGTATTAACTATTGACGATGAGCTTGAGTTTTACGAAGTTAAAGGACGGGTACGGGACAACACACAGTTAAGGTTCAAAATGGCTGCTTCGCTGTGCTTCGACCACCGATTTTTTCTTGTTAAGAGGGCAAAATCTGGTGGATGGTCGATCAAGAGACAGCCTGTCGGTACGCCATCGGGCGAAATCAAACGAAAGGAATATGCAGGATGAGTAAAACTTTACTTGCCAGCCTCAACTCTACGAGGGTAACTCCCAGTAATTATCGCCAGAACCTGGAAAATCTTTCTGACGTTTTCAGGGAAAAATGCGTTTATGGACGCATCACAAAAAAAGAGTTCAAGGCAAAGATTAAGAATGCGAGGGACAGGGTGGTGCGGGCGACATATTATGAAGATGAGAATTTGGGATGACATCATTTTAAGACTTGATTTATGTTGATCCAATGATTAGATTTGAATCGAACAGAATTAACTGCGAAGCGAAGAGATAAACCAAACCGCAGCTTCGGGGAACGGATAGAATGCGGGCAAATACAGGTGGACGAGCTGCCCTGCCTGACCTGCACTCTCTGGAAAAACGCTTGGCGGTGTATTGAAAGAGAACCGTCAACCATTTACGGTACGCCGTAGATAGGCTATAAGCGGAGCAGTTAGTTCATCAGTCAGTCAGCGATAATTAAGCTGATATGATTAGCTCAACACCGGGAAACCGGATAAAGTTTTTTGCTGTTGTCTTTTAAGTTGAGTGAGTAAGTGCCTGTTTATTCTATCCTTATGAATTGACAGGGTAGAGATAACTCCATAATTCCCCAAAATATATAAAAACAAAAGAATAGAAAAAACTTATGCCCCACAATCACCAGATTGTGGGAGGGTTTCGCCTGAGCGAAACGGTTGGCTTTTTTTCTTTCTTTCTTCCTTTTTTTCTCAAATCAATAAAATCTTTCCCCCACTATTGCGAAATCATTTAATATTTCATATAGTTGAACTGATGGAAATCGAAAACCGCATTAAAGAGCTGCGATATATCCCGGCTTCAGAACTGAGAGCTAATCCTAAAAATTGGCGCAAACATCCTACCCAGCAGCAGAAAATGCTGCGGACTATGTTCAATGAAGTTGGATACATAGATGCACTGATCGGCAGAGACGTGGATGATGGCTCAGTTGAACTCATTGATGGACATCTGCGGAAGGAAATGTCAGGTCATCAAGATGTTCCTGTCTTGGTTCTGGATGTTACTGAAGCGGAAGCGGATTTGATTCTGGCTTCGTTTGACCCGATCACTGGCATGGCTGACACGGATAAGGCAACCCTGAAAGATTTGCTTCAAGGCATAGATTCCGAAGAAGATCAAATTAGCGAGATGCTGGACAAACTCGCCAAAGATTCCAATATTGACCTTTATGATGAGCAGCCAGAACCGGAAGCCCGGATTGAGATCGCTGATGAGCTACAAGCCAAATGGCAAACAGAACTCGGTCAACTTTGGCAGATTGGGAAGCATCGGGTTCTCTGTGGTGATTGTACTGATGAGAAGCTGGTTGAACGGTTGATGGATGGCAAGAAGGCTGATATGGTGTTTACCGATCCACCGTATGGCGTGGGCTATCAAGACGTTAAAGGTCGTCACGACAAAATAAAGGGTGACGATTCGCTTCTTAATGTAAATAAACTATTAGAGAATGTGTTGATTAATAGTTGTCCCCTTTTTATATGTTGCAACTGGAGGTCGTACTCTACATTTGAGGGGGCGATGATTGCTTCCGGCAGGACTCCAAAGGCTTGCATAGTATGGGATAAGGGTGTTGGTGTACAAAATTTAGATAAGTATTATAAACAACATGAATTTATTTTATACAATGGATTATTTGGGGGGCAAAAAACGCTTCGTGGTGACGTGTGGAATATTAAGCGATCGGTAAGCTCTGACCATCCTACGTCCAAGCCTGTCGAGTTGGTGTCAATATCCATATTGGACACTATTTTAATTAATGGTATTGTTCAGGATCTATTTCTCGGCTCTCACTCAACAATGGTCGCCGCCGAACAAACCGGCAGGATATGCTATGGCATGGAACTCGAGCCCAAGTATGTAGCTGTGGGATTAGAGCGGATGGATGAGATGGGATTAAAGCCTGAGTTGATTGATGTCTAATAGCGATGGCTCGGTCCAGCATAATCACCGCCGGGTGAAATTTAACGCTGAAGAGCGGAAGGCAAAGGTCGCTCGGTTATATCTTGGTCGGAATACGATTGCGAGCATGGCTCGGATGTTAGAGGTCACGACTCAGACTATCCAGCGAGATTTAAAAGATTGCCGTGAACAATGGCAGGGTGATCAGCTTGAGAATACGGCTGAACAGATAACCCGTGAGCTTGAAGAGCTTCAGAAGATGGAATCAGATTGTGATGCTCAATTCCTTGCTACGAAAGACCCGGTTTGGATTGAGAAGCGGATGCGGATTAAAGAGAGGCGTGCCAAGTTGATGGGGTTAGATAAACCCGCACAGATTCAGCAGGTTGGGGAAGTCAACTTGAATATTATTATGCCACCGGAAGACCCGTTGGCTTGATATTCACTATCCTCACTTATGCGGTTGTAACATTCTGGACGGTTGTCGGGATTTTCTTTGCGTTGTTATTCTGGGCTGCAAATGATTAGCGATATCATTGCCAAGATCAACATTGGAGCGACAATGATAATCTTTGTAACTATATTGGTCGCCATTTTCTGGGTTGTTCTGGTTGCGTGGTGGGACGGCAAACGTAAAGGGAAGAGGAGATATCGTGGCTGACGTAACCCTTGATTTCCCTAAGCTTATGAATGAAGCGTTCTACCCGTCTTTGCATTGGAAAGGTCGCTACCTTGTGGAGCACGGCGGGGCGGGATCAGGCAAATCACATTTTATTGCAGAGATGTTCTTATTACGGATCATTACAGAGCTACATCACAATATAGCAATTTTCAGAAAAGTGGCGAAAACTCTTCGCAAGTCATGCTTCAAGCTGATTTCTGATAAAATACATGATTGGGGATTAAGCTCGCTGTTTAAGATTTTGAAGTCTGACATGACGATTACTTATTTACCAAACGGGAATGAGCTGTGGTTTATCGGGATGGATGACCAAGAGAAACTCAAATCTATTGAGCGTGTTACATCGGCATGGATGGAAGAGGCTTCCGAATTCAACCGTGAGGATTTTGAGCAGATTGACCTGCGACTGCGGGGGACGAATGATAGCTATTTTCAGGTGGTCCTATCTTACAATCCCGTTTCTGAGCGACTGTGGATCAAGCCGGCGTTCTTCGACACCGACCAGCACGATGAAACCTATATTCACCATTCCACATATCTGGACAACAAATTCCTTGACGAGGGATATAAAATTAAACTTAACCGATTGGTTGAACGGGATGAACAGCTCCATCGAATCTATGCGTTGGGCTTGTGGGGGGTGCTTAAAGGGCTGATTTACGAACCGCCGATAATGATTTCACGAGAGCAATATCCAGAAGAATACGACAAAGAGGTGATGGGGGTTGATTGGGGGTTCAACAATCCGACGGCTGCCCTGCACTTGGGAATCAAGGATCAGGATGTTTATGTTACCGAGCTATTTTACGAGTCAGGATATACAACCGAGATGTTTATAACCGAATTTCCAACGATGGGCTTCAATAACGCAATGGCGACCAAGACAATAGAGATGATCTGCGATGCTGCCGAGCCTGACAGGATTGAATCTCTTAAACAGGCAGGGTTTAATGCCATCGCTGCCCACAAAGGCGCAGGATCAGTGCAGTCGGGTATTGATTGCGTTCGTACTTACAAAATATATACTTGTGTTGAGAATATTAATTATAATCGGGAAAAGTCGTTATATCGGTGGCGAGAGAAGAATGGGGTTTCGTTGGATGAACCGTTAAAAGAGGATGACCATTTAATGGATGCAGAGCGTTATGCTATTTGGACAGCACTTGGTGACCCTGTCCCTGAAATGAGGTTGTGGTGATGGGAATCAAGCAGGCTATCGAGTGGGCGTGGGGAGATCGTATTGGGCAGAAGGATGCTTTATCTGAGGGTGCTGCCGGGATGCTGCAATTCCCGAATCAGGCGATATTCCCTTCAAATAATTTCGCTGATCTGGTCAAGGGGGGATACCAGAAGAATGCGGTTGTGTTTGCCTGCATTCAATCTAAAGTCAAAGCCCTGAATGCTTCCCGGTTTCAGATTGTTGATATTGCAAGCGGGGAGGCTATTGGCGATCATCCGGTCCGGGTGCTGATTCATAATCCCAATCCATTCACGAGTGAATACTCGTTTTGGGAGCAGGTATTACTATCACTGGACTTGGCAGGCATCGCCTACATTCACAAAGTTCGGAATGCAGAGGGTGGACTTGTTGAGATGTTGTGGAATCTGCGCCCTGACAGCATAAAGCCAGTAACCGATGCGACATCATTTATTAAGCATTACGTTCAGGAGATCGGCGGGAGCAGTCGCACAATTTCTATTGATGATCTCATTGTCATAAAATACACAAATCCAGATAATCCGTTTGCCGGGCAACCACCATTGAATGCTGCACTGCGAGATACCGCAACCGATAACGAAGCAACCGATTTCAAAAAGGTTATGCTACAAAATAAAGGGATGTCTCCGGGAATTATTATATCAACGAAATCTAAAATGACAAACGAAATGCGTGATAGGTTTGTTGCGGATTGGGCACAGCGATTCGGGAGTGAGAATCGAGGCAGACCAGTGATTACGGAGATGAACGCAATGGACATTAAGTCGCTGGCTCTCAATATGAATGAATTGGCGATCAGGGATTTGACTGATATATCGGAAGCTCGAATTTGTGCGGTATTGGGTGTCCCTCCAATTATCGTCGGCGTGAATGTTGGGCTGAGCAATGCAACATATAGTAATGCTGCGGAGTTTCGGAAATCGTTTTACGAAGATACTATTATCCCACTCCAGAACTTGATTGACGATTCGTTGGATGCTGATCTGATTCAGGAGGCTGATAGTACAGTTCGAGGGGAATTTAACAACAGCAACGTCCCTGCGTTAGCAGGAATACGGCAGGCTAAATTTGACCAAGCGGATAAGGCTGTGGTGAATGGATGGTGGACTATTAACGAAGCCCGGATCGAGGTCGGCAAGATGGCGATTGATGGCGGGGATATATTCCGACAACCATCCAATCCAAGCGATGCCGGTTCTGCCGAGAAATCTCAAATGGAGGCACAATTCAAACTTTCGGCTGGCACTGAAGGCATTGGTTTACTGGATGAGGCTATTGGTCGCAGGAACAGTGCAGAGAAGCATTTGAAGAAGTTACGGGCATGGGTGGTCAAGGTATTTCAGCGTGAGCGTGATGATGTGATGGCGATGATGAAGCGAACCATCGGATTAAAGCAACTCTCGCCCGGCGATGTTGATGCGCTGGATACAGAGCTTGCGAAGCTGGCAGTGTTATGGACTGCTGCCACTGTAGATGAGGGGGGATTAATACTCGGTACGATCCTAAATGAGGCTTCCGAGTCAGCAGCTGCGCATCTTGGCATTGCATTTGACCTGAGCACAGAATTCCAGCAGGCGTTTGTTTCCGAGTATGGATTTAAGTTCGCTGATCGAATCAGCAAGACGAGCGTTGAGGATATTCGCAAGATTATTTTTAAGTCACAACAGGAAGGTTGGTCGCAGCCCAAAATGAAAAAAGCATTAATGGCTAAATTTACTGACTGGACATCATCAAGGGCGACAATGGTTGCCCGGACCGAAACCATCCGAGCGAATAATCATGGTGCTGAGAATGTCTGGAAAACGGAAGGGATTGGCGAGAAGGAGTGGCTTCCTGCTGGCGACCCATGTGATTGGTGCGAAACAATGCGGGGCAAGCGGATGCAGGTAGGAAGCAATTTTTTCGATCAGGGGCAGAACCTCACTATTGCGGGCAAAACTGAAGGCAGCCCGGCTCGTGTCATGAATTTTAGTTACGAAGATGTGCTTGCACCACCGCTGCATCCGAATTGTCGGTGTGCATTAATACCAGTAATAGAGGACTGAAGATGAGAAATAATCAAAGAGAATATGAGCACCTGTCATTCCCGGTGGAGTGCAAATTTATTAAAGCGGATGACGACATCAACGGCGGGGTCATCGAAGGTCATGCTTCGGTGTTCGGCAATGTTGATCTTGGCAATGATGTTGTTATCAAAGGGGCGTTCAAGAAAACAATCCGGGATCGTGTTAAGAGCGGTATGGTCAAATTCCTTGCCGGTCATGATATGTTTAATCCTCAGTCTTTGCTTGGGACAGTTATCAGCGCAAAGGAAGATGATTCGGGGCTGTTTTTCAAGGCTGTTTTATCGAAAGCACCATCGGTGCAGGACATCAAGACAAAAATGGAAGAGGGGCATTTACAAAGCCTTAGCTTCGGATTTGATGTGATTAAACATTCGTTTGAAAAGATCAAAGGTCAGACCATTCGAAAACTGGAGGAGCTGAAACTTTGGGAAATCAGCGTGGTTGGCTTCCCGATGAACGAGCGGGCGATGATTGATTCCGTGAAGTATCTGTCAATTCCATTTCAGGATTTACCGATTGCTCCGGCTGATACCAGTTGGGACAGAGATGGAGCAGAGGTGCGGGTGAAGCGTTGGGCGGGAAACTCAACGCAAAAGCAGAGCATGGCATATATCAATCGGCTGGATACTGGTGAGCTTCATCTGCCGATTGCTGATGTGATAGGGAAAGAGCTAATGGTTATCCCCGCAGCGATAGACAATGTATTGGAAAATTTTTCAGGTGAGGATAATAAATCCTTGCTCGATCACGTAAATAAATATAAAACACAATTCGATTCTGAAATCAAGCCGGGCAAACCACTTGATGATGATGGCAACTCTAACCCTTCGATTGCCGAGCCGGACAGCCCACTCACATTCGAGGCAATTCGTATAAATGCGAAGGCAAAAATTGGATTATTAGAATTAAACGAAAAGGTCAATAATGACTGATTTTGAACTGAAGATCAAAGGTTTTCAGGACGAAGCTCGTGGGTTGTATAAAAAGGCAACCGATGCGACTGACACAGCGATCAAAAACGCTGAATCGTTGACACCGGAGGCGTCTGCAACGTATGAGGGCTGGGTTCTGGAGGCTGATGCGAAAATGAAGGAAGCAAACGAATTGCTCGATTTGACAAAGCGCAAATCAATGCTTCAAAAACGGCAGGAGGAACTTGCCGATACACCGCTGTTCGATACAAAGACTGAATCGAAGAGCTTTGAGCGGATGGAAACTAAAGCAGAGCGCATTGCGCTTGAAAGGAAGGCGATCAGCCATCTCGTTCGCTATGGTAATTACGATGATGCTTCACCAGAGGTGAAAGCGTTGACGAGATTATCCGGTCCTGATGGTGGATTTCTTGTCATGGAAGAATTCCGTAATGAAATTATGGTACGACTGAGGGACTTCGTTTGGATGCGGGTCGATGCGACAGTTGTTCAGACGAGTCAAGCTGCGATTTCGTTCCCGACGTGGGACTACGATCATACAGTTGCTGCACGTTCGGATAATGCTGCCGTAGCTGTCGATGATGTAACCAACGCTGCTGGGCGAACTAAATTCACTCCCCATTCATTCGGTGATATTGTGAAAATTCCCGAAGAGCTGGAAGAGGATACGGGGTTTGATTTCTTCACATTCCTATCAACTGACATTGCGTCACGTTGGGCTGAATTGGAGGAGACAAAATACATTCAGGGCGATGGCGTTGCTGATCCACTTGGGTTATTGAACTCTGGATTGGGTGCAACGGATTTAGCGTCTGGAGCGTCATTTGCAGTTGCTGATATACAGGCTCTGCCGTATAAAATAACTGCAATCAATCGCACCAATGGTCGGTGGATGATGCCACGAGCACGAGTCGAGGAAGCCATGCTGCTACGTACAGAGGATGGCGGGGCTGGGCTTGGTCGATTTATGTGGCAACCATCATTCACTGCGGGGCAACCGCCCACGCTGGCAGGTTATCCGATTCGGGAGACTGAGTTCTGGCCTGCGATAGCTGCTGACGGTGATGCGGTGGCTGTATTTGGCAACTTCAAGAAATATTGGATTGTCGAGAAGGTTGGCAGCCCCAAAATCGTTCGATTGAACGAGCTTTATGCTGGTAATAACCAGATTGGAATCAAATTCACTGCCCGCATTGATGGCGGAGTCGTGGATACAGACGCATTTCGTCGAATGGATAGGAATTAAGGAGGAAATTATGCCTATACCTGATTTAACAGGACTAATTGGTGACGAAACCCAAACGCTTAATCCGGCAACTATTACCGGCAGTGGCACTACAACTGATTTGAGTTCAGTTGATAAACAAGGTTGGGGTTCAACGCAGCACGTTCTCAATGTTGGCGAGTCTGGTGACACTTGGAGCGGTTCTCATAAGACTGATGTTACTCTTCAGGATTCACCGGATGATTCAACGTGGACAGATGTTACTGATAATACTCGTGTCAATGGTGGCACAGTTGCAGCCGGTGGCATTTGGGCTACGTTTGACGCAGAGGCTGAAGACAATGCGCAGGTGAGCATTGAATATATCGGTCCGCAGCAGTTTTCGAGACTTCAGCTTGAACGAACTGGCAATCATTCAAGCGGTACGCCAATGAGTTCAACTGCATTCAATTTCAACCCCCGCTATGCTGGTTCGGTAGGAAATCAACCGAGCTTTTAGCGGCTAAATATGAAAATAACAGCAATCAAATCCATTGACTATTTAGCCAATCGTATCTTGAATGTAGGCGATACAATTAGCAATAATGAGCTTGGCGACAGAATAGCGAGATTACTTCAATCTCGAAATCTTGTTACCGTGCAGGTGGAATCGAAAATGCTTCCTGAGCAACCGAGCAACAAGGCGGTTCATACCGCACAAAATAAAAGCAATCGGAAAACAGGCAGGAAGAAACCGATCAAATGATTGCTGCAAAGGAGATAGAGTAAATGGCTGACTTAGTAACATCCGCAGAGGTGAAATCGTATTTATCTATAAACCATACAGATGATGATACATTGATTAGCGAATTGATCGGCTATACGACCATTGCTGTCGAATCTTACACGGGTCGGTCATTTACTCAGGCAACTATTACGGATGAATTAGTTGACGGAGGGTCGGAAAATTTAGTGTTGGAGGGCGTTCCAGTGGCTTCAATCACATCCATTAAAGACTCCTTCGATAGCGATGCGTTAATTGCTGCCGGAGACTATATTCTGGACGGTGATGCAGGATTAGTCTATCCGTCTGAATCCATTACGAGCCTGCTGGCTTTCATTGGTGATAATCGTGGAGGTTTGTTTTGGGGCACGGGGCGAGGACGATGGAAGGTGGTTTATGTTGCAGGGCATAATGGCGCACCTGCTGATATTAAACTGGCTGCGCTGGGTTGGATTGCCGATATATTTACCAGCCCTGATTCATTGAAATCTGAGAGGCTCGGAGATCGTGCTATCTCTCGTGATAATGAAATTCCGAGCCGAGTGCGTTTGATATTAGACAAATATTATATACCGGTGTTCTGATGAGAATTATTGGCGGGCAATTAATAGAGATTAAACGGGCAGCCCGAACGTCAGACGGTCAAGGTGGATTTGTGGAGGGGCTAACGACGATTGCAACCGAGCGTGGGCATCTGCGCCCTGCATCATCAACTGAAATTGTGCGAGCCAATCAGAGCAAGGGTCGGGTCACTCATGTGGCGTATATCAGGGCTGGCTCGGATGTAGAGTTTGGCGATCATCTGGAGGTTTCGAATCCGTTACTTGAATTAGAGGTTACAGGGGTGAGGCGACCAGCCAACAGCCAGAATGCGCAGTTGGAGATAGATTGCAAGGCTGTGAAGCTCTGATGGCAGTCAAATTTGAATGGCATGGCGACAAAGAGATCAATATTCGGAAAAAGCAATTATTTGCAAACATGAAAGGGGCAATGCGGTTTGCAGAGAAATCGTGCAAGCATTTAGTCAGTCGGGGAAATAAAGGCGGTGGGAATCCATCCTTGCCGGGTGAACCTCCGAAAGTGGTGATTGGCAATCTGCGCTCTTCGATAGATACAGCGACGGTCAAAGACGCAACAGGCGTTTCAGGATTTTTGGGTGTGCGTAAATCAGCCGATGCAGGTCGCTATGGATTCTGGCTTGAATTTGGAACGAGTAAAATGGCTGCAAGACCTTATTTGCGACCAACGATCATCAATAACAAAGATAAATTATTTCGGATGATTGGTAAGAGGCGATGAGCGTATTCACTGCAGCGATTTATTCAAAAATGAACGGCGATGCAACACTGACGGCTTTGCTAAATTCGTACAATGGCAACCCTGCTGTTTTCAGCGGTGATCGAATACCTGATAATGCTGAATTGCCATATATTACGATTTCTGGGAATATCGCTGTGAGTCGAGCAGATACTAAAACAACGCAGGGGCGAGAGATTTTACGGGACATCGGCTGCTGGGATCATCAGTCAAGTTCAGTTTTGAAAGTGGAAAATATAGCGGAACGGGTACATGATTTATTTCACCGAGTCGCTCTAACAATAACCGGACACACGAATTGGCTAACAGAGGCTTCCGGTCCGATAACCACACCTCCAGAAGAAGGGGTGTTTGGC
>Ga0114899_1002034_pt1 | contig 11179 bp, 11 predicted proteins | sample MalvireepMed_215_FD_83497 | JGI IMG/M metagenome (GOLD analysis project Ga0114899, IMG submission 83497) | Marine viral communities from the Global Malaspina Expedition - Malaspina viral metaG DeepMed_215 | ecosystem: Environmental > Aquatic > Marine > Oceanic | place: Mediterranean Sea... | reverse complement strand
TCTCCTTGTAGTCGAAATGACATTCCCACGGGCTTTGTGCTGGACGATGGATCGATGTTATTGATTGGCTCAATGCCTCTGATAAGTCATTCCGAAGGAGGTACGACTGAGAAATCTTCTACATTACCATAGCCCATTTAGTAGACTTTTAAATCTCAATAGTGTATAAGATTTCTCCTTGCAGTCGAAATGACATTCCCACCGACTTTATGCCAGACGATGGGTCGATGTTATTGATTGGCTCAATGCTTCTTCTAAGTCATTTCGAGGGAGGTACGACCGAGAAATCTTCTACACTATCATAGTCCATGTAGTAGACTCTGAATCTCAATAGTGTATAAGATTTCTCCTTGCAGTCGAAATGACATTCCCACGAACTTTGTGCCAGACGATGGGTCGATGTTATTGATTGGCTCAATGCTTCTTCTAAGTCATTTCGAGGGAGGTACGACCGAGAAATCTTCTACATTATCATAGTCCATGTAGTAGACTTTGAATCTCAATAGTGTATAAGATTTCTCCTTGCAGTCGAAATGACTTACCGATGAGTAATTGAGTCATGCCTATTGAGACACAGAAAGACTCGCCCTTTTGGCTTTATCCCAGGTAACCTGCTGTTTGCCCCTGAAGTATTTGATCCATCCCAGCACCACGCAGTAGTGCATGTACAAGAAGTAGTAAGGAATAAAGAGCACTTTGATTTTCGTTTCACCATTTCTCATGGCATATCCTGCAAGGGCAAGCAGGGCAAAAATCAGTTCAGCTCTCATCAGCACATCGTAGGGCCAACCCTTGGCGGCCAGAAAGAAGATGCTAACGAAAACCCCGATCAGTGCCAGAGGCATCAGAGTCCAACGCAGGGCTCTGTGAGAAATGTACTGAAGGCTCAGTTTTCCAAACTTAAAGAAGTTGAGAAGCGGCAAGAGCATAATAACTGCCTGAATACCACCTGCCGAAATTCTTACTTTACGCTTGGTCTCTTCCTCGATATTGGCTGAACCGGATTCCATAGCCAGGGCCTCAGGCTCATAAGCTACCTTGTATCCTTTTGCAGCGAGCTTCATGGTGAGTACAAAGTCTTCTATGAGTGTGTTTGTATCGATGCTTTCGTAAAGATGTGTTCTTATGGCGAATAGCTCTCCGGCAGAACCAACCAGTGTGTTCCAGTCCGCGTCTTTTTTCTTCAGATACGATTCATATTTCCAGTAGAAACCTTCTCCAGAACTGCTGGCACCATCTTCTTCCTTGCTTATCACCGTTTTTTCACCGGAAACTGCGGCCACCATGTTGCTTTGGAAATGCCTCACCATCTTATTCAACCCTTCTTTATTGATCATAACATTGGCATCTGAGAAGATGGTAATGGGCGAATTCACTGAGGGCATTACACGATTTACAGCGGCAATTTTGCCAGCTCTTTGTGGTTTGAAGCAGAGCTCAACTTCAGAATACTGCTCTATGATCTTGTTGGTATGGTCGTCAGAACCATCTGTAACCACCATGAGCTTTAGCTTATTCTTGGGATAATCGAGCTGAAAGGTGTTGAGTATTTTTTCCTCAATAATTTCTTCTTCATTATAGGCTGCCATCAGGAAGGTCACCTCTGGTAAATCATCATCAGCAAGATCTTCAACAGACTTTTTTGCCTTGAATTTGGCCAACAGGCTAATGACCACTCCATAGCCGATGAACACATAGAAAATGATAAATACGCAGGCCCAGTAGAAGATTTCCATAACGATTATTTTTATGTGAATTAAGCCAGAACAAGCCTCTTTTGGGGCGAAGTTTCGATGAACTGACCGGAATTAACGGTGACTGAATCAGATAGCCCGAAAACCGAATTTTCTGGCGATAAGACCATCGTTGATGCCTCGGCCAAAAGCCTTCAGATGCTTCCATTCACGATGAACGATGAGCTTTAATGTGTTTTTTGGAATGGATACCAAAAGAAAGAAGCTTACAAAGCTGAGCCAGTTTAGCCTGCCTTTGGTTCTCATGAAATGAAGCCTGTTCCGGGTCTGATAATAGAGTTTCAGCGGACTATTCTTTCCTGTTGTTACCGACTCCTTGTGCAATACATGCACAGCAGGATCAACCAGGAGTTTGTAGCCTTTTGATCTGATGATGTTCGACCACTCCAGCTCTTCGTAGTAAAGGAAGAACTCTTCAGGCATCATGCCACAGCTTTCGATTACTTCGCGTTTAATCATTACTGCAGCTCCATGGAAGTACGGGGTCTCATAAGGTGTGGGAGCCTGAACATTCTTTAATAGCTCATTCCTGCCGGTCAACGGATTGATAGGAGTAAAGCCCGCAAATTGGATATGGTCAGGGTGACTGAAATACTTCAAAACCGGAGATACAGCACCAATTTCAGGATTGGTGAAACGGCTAAGCAACGACTCAATCAGTCCGTTTTCCAATTCGGTATCATTGTTCACAAAGAAGAGGAAATCTCCTTTGGCAGCTTTGATGCCCAGATTGTTTCCTCCTGCAAACCCAAGGTTTTCCCTGGCGTTGAGCACATTTGCACTGGGAAGGATTGACTTGTAAACGGCCGAATCATCACCTTTCTGGCAATTGTCAACCACAATTACTTCCAGATTAGGGTATTGAAGTTTACTGATGGATTGAAGCAGCTCACAGGTAACCTGCTGTTGCTTATAATTGACAGTGATGATGGAGACAAGCGCTTGCATGACTATGGTTTAACTCCAATTACCTGAATGGCATTGCCCCAGGTGTTGATATGGAACATTCTGTCGAATTTGATTAACAGCTTGGCAATTGGCAGGGTTAAGAGTTGACCAATAATGCCTGCTTTCTTACCCAGGTAAGCGATTTCCCATCCCAATCTTGAATACCAGCCATCTGAGTAAGAAGCGTAGACCACTCTAAAGCCCTCCTGGATAAATCTCTTTTTAAGGCTGAACAGGTCATATACTTGTCCGATGTGCTCTTCTTCAAGCCAATCGTGATGCTCTTCAAAAAGTCTTTCTGGAAGGATGGTTTTCTGTGTAACGTATGGCATTTTCACCATAAAATATCCGCCCGGTTTCAATCTGTCATATACCGCCTTGAAGGGCATTTCCTCAGGTGCAATGTGCTCGAATACATCTACTGAAAAAGCAAAGTCGAAATCCTTTTCTTCTAGCTGTTCTGTATAGGAACAATGGGTTTGAACGTTCTGAATGCCGCTTTTGGCAATAGCTTCATTCACTGAAGCAATTCTTTCTGCGTCTATATCCAGACTGTGTATGTGACTTTCCGGAAGTGCTTTGGCCAGGCTGAAGCTGTATTCGCCATAGCCGGTTCCAAGATCGAGGATTTTGGCATCTTCCTTAAGTGGAACACGCTTTACCAGTTCCTTGAACACGGTAAATCTGGCATAGTTGCCCACGTTGGTATAGCCGAATATTTTATAGAAGAGTTTGGCCAATACTGGCGCTTTCTTCATTCTTTCACTGGTGTAAACCTGTGCTGTTCCAAAGGTTAATTCCATTTCTTTTCGAGTTTGAGTTGATACATAGATTTCAATGAACCGATGACTTCCTGCATGGGGTTAATGGCAAGGGTTCGTCTTATATTCAGTTGACCTATAATGATGGTAATGATGACACTTGAAGAGGTGGCCAAAGCCGCACCATTCACTCCGTAAAGAGGGATAAGGATCCAGTTCATGAGCACATTCACCACCAGGCTGAAAGCAAGCATGTAGAAGTTGATCTTAGGCTTGCCCACCGCATCTAAAGTCAGTCCGAAAACACGACCCCATGGCTTAAAGAAACTTGCCATGCATAGAGTAACAATGACAGTAGATGCAGAAGCATAACTTTCTGATCCTATCAGCTTAATTATTGTACCGTTAAAGATGATTACAGCCATTGTCATTGGTATTATGAATGCTAATAACCATAGAATTGAGCTGCCATATGTTTTATTAAGTTCGGTGCCATTGTTTTGAAGATGACTGGCAGCAATTCTCGGATAAATGACCTGGCTCAAAGCTTGTAAAGGGAGCTCTGCATAGTTGATGATCTTGTTGGCAAAATGGAAGATGGCCACTGCTGTAGGATCTAAAAAGTAGCTGATCATCAACAAATCAGTTCTCTGAAAAAGCAATGAGAGCAGGTTGGTTCCGGAGGAGTATTTTCCGAAATGAACAAGTTCTTTGAATGTCTCTCTTTCAGGCTTCACTAGTTGAAATTCCTTTCTGATCCATATCATGATCACGACAGGGATGATGCTCAAAAGCATCAGGTTGATGATGGTGGTTAACTCCGGTTTTCCATAAGCCAGAACCTGAATGCAGAGAATGGCTGCAAATGAGATGAGGTATACCAGGTTAATGAGAAAATACCTTTTGAATTGATGCTGGGCTTGTTGTACTGAGTTCAGATATTGAATGGTGGCCAATACCAGAAGCACCTTATAGCCCTGGGCATAAAGAATGGCCATATCCTCATTGGTGAAGAGGGAGAGAACCAAAAGAAAAGAGCTCGTCAGAATTACGATGGAATAGTTTAGCAATAAGCCCGTACTTCTAACTTCCAGGTTATCTGGATTTTTGATAATAAGCCTTGCCAATCCGTTCTGTACAAAACCCTGTCTCAAGCCGTCCAGAATTGATACAGTGGTAATAAACAATGCCCAATGCCCAAATACTGTTTGGTCGTAGTTTTTTGCCAGATAGAGGAACAATATGAAATTGCTCAGTAAAAAGCTGATTTGACCGGCAAAGGAATATACCGTATTCCCGAGGTTTCTTCTGAATAAACTTTTCATTGTGCCAAGGAGTAATAGAGTGATTCTGTTTGTTCAGCAATCTTTGCCCATGTATAGTAGGCTTCAACTTTGGCTTTGCCCCTCATACCCATGGCCTTGCATACCTTCGGGTTTTTGGCCAGATAATTCATGGCTCTCACAAACTCTTCAGGTTTATCTTTGGGGCAGAGCAGACCGTTATCCTGGTCAACTACTGTCTCCCTGATGGCCGGTATATCTGAGGCAATTACAGGAATACCCTCTGAGTTGGCTTCGAGCAGCACAATTCCCTGGGTTTCATACTTGCTAGGAAGAACCAGGGCGGTGTAAAAGGGGAGTACGCTATGAATCTTTTCATTGCTATACTCCCCAAGCAGTCTGACTCTGTTCTGGAGTCCTTTCAGGACTATCAGCTTTTCAATTTTTTGTTTTTCACTTCCATTGCCAATAATGTCGAGGAACACAGTTTTATCGGCCAGATGCATTTTTTCAACCAGTTCTGTAATTCCCTTGATGGGGTGAAGCCTGCCTATGAAGAGAAACCTGGCTTGGGTTGAGTTGGTCATCACGGTAGTTAAAGAATTACTGTTTACACCGTTCGAAATAACCTGAATTGGCTTCTTAATATCTCGATTCTCAAAGAGTTCATCTTTCAGCGCATTGCTCACAGCTACCAGGCCAGCGGCACTTTTGTAAAGTTTGGATTCCACCTTTTTGGTGAAGGTGTGGTGAAGATTGTAGTCTAATTCATACCACTTTTTACCCTGGTTTTCTATGTCAATAAGGCCATGAACAGTATTGACCAGTCTGCTTCTGATTCGGCTATAGAAACTTAACAAATAGCCACTTCTGCCTTGTGCATGAATGATATCGAAGGATTTATGATTCTTTCTGACCCAGTTCAAAACTGCCCAGTTAAAGCTGAATTCCTCGGCAAACAGGGCAATTGGCTTAATGTATCGGCCAGGGAAATAAGGGGTTTGTACCACCTGAATGCCATCCATGTTTTTGGTATTGGTCTTCGACCTGTAGGGGCCGCCATTGAGAATGGTAACCTGGTGACCAATAGCGACAAGGCTTTTGGCCAGTTCCCAGGTATGGGTCTGAATACCTCCTTTAAACTGCCAGGGCAATGTTTTGGAGATCAGTAATATGTTAAGCGCTTTGTCGCGTTTCATGTCTTTTCTGTTTTTTCAGCTTTTTGAGCTGTTTTAACCTTTTGTCAATTGCAGCTTTTTCTTCCTTTTTGGAGAGCATTACTGCGTAAATCATCGCCATAATGGCAATGGGCAGTACAGCAGGCCATGGCATTCCCTGGAACATCAGACTTCGATTAATTCGTGTTGAGTATGAATGAATTCCTGCTTCGATTTGCCCATCAGCAAAAGGGCTTTAAACGCTGCCCAGCCAATCTGAGGAATGCTGGCAGCTATCTTTACCGACTGACCTAATAAGTCTTTGGCCGGCAACACCAGAAGGTATGAGAGTGTGAGGGCTGTGAAGGCCACGGTAGCCGAAATGAGCACCAGGCCTGAGCCAATGAGCCATCCCAAACCCATCATCAAAATCATGGCAAAGGGGGCTACGGCACGTGGGGGGAGCGCTAACTGCATCACTTTGTGAAAAAAGTCAGTATTTCCCTTAATCAGATATCTCAGGCTTTCGCCAAAAGATTTTTTGAAGAAGGTATATTGAGCTTCAATCCATCTTCCTCGTTGTTTGGTAAAAGCACTGGTTGATGAAACCTTCTGGTCTAAAACTGCAATGTCTGAGCAGTAGTGAATGAACTCGCCTTGTTTGGTGAGTATCAATTCCATTTCCTTATCAAACCCGCCAATGGCTTCGCATTGGTTAATGGTGTCTCTGAACAAATTGTAATCGAAAACCATGGCTGAACCCGAGAGCTTGGAAGAGAAGCCCAATCTGTTGGCACCTTTGCAAAGCATTTCGGTATTGGCGGTTTCTGAAAGGCCGTCCATTAACGCAGTAGAAGTGTTGGCATTGGCGGCTTTTCTTAAGCCCTGAATGGCTCTGGCTCCAGATTGAATCCACTGATTTGCCTTGAACAGGAAGCCTTTTTCCATCACATTGTCAGCGTCCAGCACAACAACAGCGTCATAGCCTTTTGAGTAGGTGTTTATGGCACTCTTGAGTGATTTTACTTTCGTGCTTTTGTCGAAACTGACCTGATGAACCAGGGCACCCATTTGCTTCAATTCCTTTTTGGTTTCATCCTGAAGCTGATCGGCAATCACTACCAGATCGAATTGTTCCCTTGGGTATTCGTAGCGGGCATGCATGTTTTTGCCCACACTGTACTTAATGATGGCATCTTCCTTATAGGCAGGCACTAAAACCAGAAATCTGGTAAAACCACGACTGCTTGCTTTAGGCCTCTTTGCCTTGAACAAAGAAGCCACAGCCAGCACCAGCTGATATAAGCCTGAAAGGGCCAGATAGGCAACTCATGGGAGAAGGATGATTTCCAACAGGGTTCTCATGATCTTATTTTTGATCAAAAGTAGCCTGTCCAAAGCCCTCTTTCAGGCGATTAAGACGAATGGGAGGAAATCAACGATAAGTGAAAAAGGAGGGGCGATGGGATGGTTTCACTTACTAATCATAGTTCCTGTTCAGGATACTAACTATTAGTTTTTTGACAGTTTCCATTTCTTCCGGATTGCTTGCCGCTACAAATAAAGTGAGACTTGCCAGTGCATCATTGGTTATAATGGCATCAAGGTTGTAAAACTCTATTGCTCTATTCACTTTTCGGGTTCCTTCCTTTTGAACTGTTGCATTTTTTGCAACAGTTGCGGAATAGCTCAATTCTTTCTCTTGATAAATCTTTCGTAGGTGTCTGGAAATAACTGATTTGTCTCTGTCGAAAAGATCAGCTAATTGGTTTAATGATAACCAAACTGAGTCCTTTTCGAATTTTACTTCAATTTTAGTCTCTCCTTTCGATTCGTATATTTCAATCTGGTTGTTCATTATGCCGTTATTGACAATCGATCAAATATATAAGTTTGAGAAGTGCTTTTTTAAGCTTTTTAGACCAAAGCTTTCAACTCCGAAGCCTTCTTCACAGACTTCAGCCACTTTTTCTGGTCTCTTTCGGCTATCAGGAAGATAAAGGGGATAGCAAAATTGAGGATAATTCCGGTTGGCATTTGAATGAGTACTTGGTTACCATAACTGGCCAGAATAGCTCCGGCAAACATAGCGTAAAGTGCAGAGGCCTGAGTCCTGTTTTTGGGATCACGCATACGCATGATTTTATGCCCACCATAGCCAAGGGTGAAGCCAAGAATTACCAGATGAAAGGTAAGTCCCACAGGGCCTGTTTCGGCCCAAAGCTTTACAAACCAGCTGTCTGTTGCCGTGTTGGCCATGAGGGAGTTGGGGTTGAATCTAGCACCCCAGAAACCTGCCGTGCCTATGCCTCCACCAAAGGGCCTTGTGGCCAGATATCGGGCAAAGGTCTTTTGGTTGTCCAACCTCACGGTTAAGGATTTGTTTTGTGGGTCCAGGGCTGTTCGCATGCGTCTGACCTGCTCTACGCCTTGAAACATAAAGGTGTATTTGAGAATAACAAAGACCAGAATCATTCCGCTGAAACCGGTAACCAGAATCTTGAAGTTCTTGATCAGTATGAGGTAAGCAATTCCTCCTGCCAAAGGCACTGCCAATGCTCCCCTGGTTCCGGAAATGGCAAAACCCAGCAGAAAAATAATGGCAAAAACCAGGTATTTGAATTTCTTCCAGCCTTTGTAAGGCCCCATAAACATAATGGCCGACATCAAAGACATCATGGCCTGGGAAGAACCGAAGCTTCCGGCATCTGAATAGAAAGAGAAAACACGGAGAACTCCATGTAAAATATGCTCCTCATGGTGGTTCTCGGCATACAACCAATGGTCTTCAGCGCCATCGGTTCCAAACAATTGTTGCTTAAAACCCCAAATGGTTCCCAGTAGAGAGAAGTAAATGAGCAACTTGAAGAATTGCTCCAGGTCTTGTTCTTTTCTGAAGAACAGAAATACGAGCGGAATGGTTAATGCCTGATAGAACCCAATACCCCGCATGGCATAGAACCAGGCCATCAGTCCGTTGCCGCTCGGGTTTACAATCTCAAAAACCAGGTAGAGCATCCAGAAAGTGGAGAGTGCCACTATCGGATTTTTGGCGTGTTTCCAATTCACTTCCACCTTTTTGTTGAGTAAAACACTCAGCCAGGATAAGGCCAACAGAATATCCATCGTAAGACCCCATGGGCCGGGTACATAGCGGGTAATACCTGCCGAAAAGAAGGCAAGGACTATGTTTCCCCAAACTCCGATTTTAGGATTGTTCCAAACGATGGAAAGCACCACCAGACCAACGGGCAAGCCAATGAGCAAGGCTCCGCCAATTATGCCCAGAAAGTTAAAGAGAATAAAGCTGAAGCCCAGGATGCCTAACATTACCAACCATCCAAGAGGAGTGGAGAGTATGGAGACACCACTAAGTTGGTAGTAAATGAGGCTTCTGCTTTTCATCAATACAAAGGTGTTGTAACCCTCTCATCTATTTCACCGAAAACGGTGAATGACAGGAGTACTTCGATGAATTGCAGCAATGGGGGTTAAGTGGTTATGCCGCTAGCGAATAAAAAAGCCCACCGAAAAGTGGGCTTTGAAGACAATGACGATTGTGCAATGACTAATCTTCAATAATTACAATCTTCTCGATTTTATCGCCCTGGCGGATATCATCAACAATGTCTACACCCTCAACCACCTTACCGAAGCAAGTGTGGTTTCTGTCCAGGTGAGCAGTATTCTGGCGACTGTGGCAAATAAAGAATTGTGAACCTCCGGTGTTTCTTCCGGCATGGGCCATAGAAAGCACCCCTCTGTCATGGTACTGATTGTCGCCATCCAGTTCACAGTCGATTTTGTAGCCTGGGCCACCATTGCCAATGCCATTAGGGCAACCTCCCTGAATTACGAAATTAGGGATCACACGGTGGAAGGTAAGTCCATCATAAAAGCCTTTCTTGGAAAGGTCTACAAAGTTTTTTACTGTATTGGGAGCGTCTTTCTCATAAAACTCCACTTTCATCAGACCTTTCTCGGTATGGATTTCTGCTGTCATTCGTTATTTGTTTTATTTGGAGGCAAAAGTAACCATCACATCTCATGTTTAGGCTATCTAACCGAACTAAAATCAAACTCATGAATCTTTATCCACCTTTTTTAGGGGCTGGAATTCGGGTGGAGCACATTTCAGCCGATTTCAGAAAGGCAGTGATTGGGATGAAACTCAGGTGGTGGAATAAAAATCTGGTAGGCGTACACTTTGGAGGCTCACTGATGTCCATGTCAGACCCCTTTTACATGCTGCTGATTATGCAGAACATAGGCCGCGAATATATTGTATGGGATAAGGCTTCGACCATCCGCTTTAAAAGACCCGGAAAGGGCAAGGTGACTTGTGTATTTGAAATTACAGAGTCCATTTTGGAGCAGTTAAAGTCCGAAGCTGATGCTCATGGCAAAACCGAAATGGTGCTCCCTCTTGAAATCACCAATGGAGAAGGAGAGGTGGTCTGTGAATTGGAGAAGACTATTTATGTGAGGAGGAAGTGAGGGGAGCTCTAGTCTTAGTGTCTACGACTAGTCTAGGAAGTATGATTTTCTATCCTTTTTATTCGTTCTTCAATTTTTACAACGGTTAGGCTATGATCAGGTGGGTATTTTATTTTCTAACTTTTCGGATAAGCACGGACCTTAGACTAATGTTATACTTTCGGCTTGTCACGTTTACTCCAATTGCCTATTGCCAATGTTGATAGTTCGTTATTTATCTACCCTCTGTCATATACTTGTCTTGGTAATATTTTTAATAGAATAGCAATAAGTCTCCAACGTTTGGTAATGTAAACAACTTTCTTTTTCTGCTTTATTGACGAAAAAATCTGCTGGCTAGCTTTGTCAACAGTGGCAACCCAAAACTTATTATCTGCCTTAGCCATTTCTGTATCAACAAAGCCTGGTCTTACGTCAGTTACATAAATTCGAGCTTTTAATTTAGTTGCCTTTTGTCTTAATCCTTCTAAATAATTGATTTGATATGCCTTTGTTGCGTTGTAGGCAGGTGCCTCTCGATTTCCACGAAGTCCGGCAATAGAACTTATAGCCACCAAATGACCATATTTTTGCTGTCGAAAATGGTTAAATGCCCAATCTGATATTAGTGTAAATCCTACAACGTTTGTGTCAATAGTCCGCTTTTCAATTTTAAAGTTTAAATTCTCGTTTACATCTCCAATTCCTGAACTTAAGATCAGTAAGTCAAGCCCGCCAAGTTCAAATTTCAGTTCTTCTAAATTCTTAACAACATTTAAGGTGTCTGTTATGTCAAAGGA
>Ga0114899_1002032_pt1 | contig 11188 bp, 14 predicted proteins | sample MalvireepMed_215_FD_83497 | JGI IMG/M metagenome (GOLD analysis project Ga0114899, IMG submission 83497) | Marine viral communities from the Global Malaspina Expedition - Malaspina viral metaG DeepMed_215 | ecosystem: Environmental > Aquatic > Marine > Oceanic | place: Mediterranean Sea... | reverse complement strand
GTCTTTCTAACCAATGCGTCTTTGAACGCATCGTACATAACATGGAAACCGGGATTCTTTTCTTGGATTACATAGTTAATGTAATCGGTTTGCTGTTCGGCCAAAGGAATATCCTCTGGGCCAGTGGGAACAAACTCCACCACCTTTTTCGTACCAAAAAAAGTACGCATGAGTGAGGGCATCATATACAGCACCGAATCCCTGACATCGGTGGAGATAAATTCGCTTTGTAAATTAGATTTGCTGGCTGGTTCATCACCCAAGTAATAACGGGTGGCTTTGTTTCTATCTTCCCCAAGTGCATCAATAAAGTCTTGAGCATCGTCTAGCTCACCTTTTAAAACACCCTGTAATTGTTCTAAATCAACTTCGTCTTGTTGATTTTCTTCCTCTAATTCTTCGTGTTCTTCTTCAAGTTCTTTTTTTTCGTATTTCTTTGCCATTGACTGTTCCTGTTAATTAACTAATCCGTATAATTCGGCTTTTCAGAGGTTTCTTAAATGTATAACCACTAAATGAGTGAGAACTTGAAAAGCTGGCGGCATCTGAAGCCATTGTTAGTGCCAGTGCGTCTGCTTTGTCAGGACTTTTTATGCCCCTTCTTTTCATGGACTCCTTACTTTCCAATTTTACCTTACCAGAGCTAGTGTATTCATAACTCGGTGATATTAATTGTGCCATTAAATCATCATCGGGTGGTAATCTACAATCTCTTTGTACCAACCAGTCTTTAATTTTAAACCATAATTCAGCACGAAGGTTTAAATAATTTTTATTTACGGCTGGAGCTTCCGATACATTCACGCCACGCACAGGCAAATTCAATTCTCGCAACCTATCCACCACCCCACTTCCCAAGCCAATCACATCCACTAAAATCTCCTGTGGCTTGTTTTCAAAAGTGGCATTGTCGTACTCGGATTTAACCGCACCACATAATTGCATTAAGTCCATTGATTTATACGTTTTTATTTCCAAGACGGTATTCCCTTGACGTTTGCAAAGTGCGGAATTATCACCGCCAAAACGGGCCACATCCACCCCCCAAATAATCTGCTGTTCGGTGGTTAAAGACACATCTCGGTCAATCGCTGCTTTTACCAAGTCTATCGGAATTACCGTATCATCGTCTGACTTCGGAAATTCACCCAACACTTCCACTCTGGCTACCGTAGAATCTTCCCCGTACTGTTCAAGCATCTGCTGGAATACTTTGCTGTCGGTATCTTCTACGGTTCTACTGTCAATTTGCAAGGTGTTCCAAAACGACCTAGCTCCGTGAAAGCTGTCGTAGAATGGCCCTTGATTTCTGCGTGGATTGGAAAAAGAAAACCAGAACCTATTTTCGGTGGGTTCGGAGAAAAAGCCTTCGGCTACGGAATAGATGGGTGCTGGAATACCTGACGCTTCATCCATAATTAAACACACTCCGTAATTGCTGTGGACACCAGCGAATGCGTCTGGGTTTTCTTCCGACCATAATTGAGCTTGTGCGTAGTAATAGCCTGTGTCTATTTGTAGGTCTTTTTTTAAACTTTCTTCAAACCAATCCATCGGTTTAATGGTGGTGGCGGTTTTGTGAAACCAGTGTCCGTTGATGGCAAGCGTGAGCCACTTGCCGAGTTCGGCCCATGTTCTGCTTCTAAGCTGTTGCTCGGTGTTGGCAGTTACAATCACAGTCGCTCCGAGACGAGTTGATAGTACCCACAGAATTAGCCATGCGACCAATGCGGATTTACCAATGCCACGACCTGATGCAACTGCCAAGCGAAACATATTGGGGTCATACTTGCCAGCGTTCTTTTGAATGTGGTTAGCCAAGTCTCTTAGTATTTTGGCTTGCCATTTGCGAGGGCCATTAAATCCTTCGAGGGGAGTGCCTTTTTGATTCCAGGGGAATATGTATTTAACGAAGTTGAGGGGGTCGTCTTTTATGTTGGCAGTCCAAATGTCCGCCATTAATTCTTCTTCTTGTTTAGCTGTGTATTTCATGTTCTTTTGTGGTGGGTTCTAACTCCTTCTCAATCTCGGCTAGACTTTTCCCTGTTAGTGCTTTGCACAGTTCTTCGTTGTCTTTGAAAAATTTATCCTTCATTTTTATACTCCCATTTCTCACCTTTAAAAAATTGTTTTTCTGCCCTTCTTAAAAATACACTATTTCTTACAAACAAACATTTTTCCTCTTGTAATTCGTGCCTGTCTTTCCATGCTTTGTAAGTATGCACAAACGCATCCAAAGCTGAAACGGGTGCGTTTTGTTCTTCTAGGTATTTTAACTGTTCTATAAACGGTTTGTCAGATGGATAGTTACAATCATCTAGTGCGTGTTTGCAAAAATCCCCTGACTTATCATCTCTTTCTTGGTTGTTTAGTAAGAATTGGTAAAAGTTCATTTTCCTTGTCCTCTATATTTTTTTCTGTCATCCCTTTTGTTTTGACCAGCTCCAAAACTGTTCTTTGAATTGCCAATGCTTGTTTTCTTGTAGCGGTGGCGAGATAAATCTCTCACTGATACTTGTCTGATGGTGGATTTCCTTACCATGATTAAAAAAAATAAAAATACAAAAAAATAAGGGTAATAGGCACAACATTAACCAAAAAAATAATTGCTTCATCCTTCATTAAAAAAAATATAAAAAATTTAGTTATCCCCTAACAAAAATATACCCCCAAAGTTTTTTTGAAGGGGGGGGTGATTAGAGAATATAAAACCCCTGGAGTACGGTAAAAGACATTCTCTAATCGTGAAGCCATTGAGGGTGGGGAGAGAGACTTCATGCGTCTTTTGGTGGTTCGAGTGATTTTTTATCATTGGCTCGTTTAGCTGAAACCCTTTGTTCATCTACTACTTCGCCTTGAATTATTTTAGCTGGTGCATTTTCGGTGCGTAATCTTGCATTATCCAGGGCAGAACCGATAGAAAGAGTATGGTTCGTTTCTACTCTGTCCATCCAATTACTGGTGTCTCTGTTTTTTAAATAGAAGATTTGAGCTGTTACATTGCCAGAGTTAGCAGATTCAAATAATGAATTAGTAACTTCGGCCAATCCTTCGGCTTTTCCATTTTCAATCGCTTCATTAAATTCTTTAGATCTTTTTCTATTTTTGTCTATGGTGTGCCATGAAACGCCTAAAGCTCTGGCGATCTGCGTTGGCCCTAAACCCCTTGATGCTAGTTCTCTTACTTTCTTTGGATCTATTTCTATTCTTTTTCTACCCATACTTAAACTCGGACTGGCTTAACTTGAAAACCGAGACTTAGTTTCGGTTTGGCTGAACCAAAACTGGTTCAAGTTTGCTGAACTGGTTTGGTCTGAACTGGTTTGGTGGTTTGAACTGTCGTTCCCCCCCTTTAAAGTGTGGAAAAAACCTTTTAAAATTTTCCCAACCAGTACATTAAAGGCTCTGAAAACCCTTATATAATCAACATTATTTGCTTCTAACCAAAAATTAATCATAGTCTTTTAAATTATCCACTCCCTCTATTTTATTACTTATTTATGCGTTTATTTAACTCAAAACCTAACCCAACCAATAGAAAATGAGTGCGTTCACCAGCTTTAGGCAACCGCAACGCATTTTCACTCGTATATATTACGATATTTTTGTCCATTAACCTATCCACACTTCGCTTCACCGTATTTCGGTGCATCCCTGTCGCCTTTGCCAAATAAGTAATACTGTCCCTCACGCTCCAACTCGCCAATCGCCATCTGTCCACCAGCACCCACAAAACCAATTTCTCCGCAGGCGATAAATCAGTTCGACCCACCCTCGCTTTGAACCACTCCTTCCACAATATCCGCTTCATGCTCCGAAAATCAGAGTACCTCGCCACAAACTCCGCCCTCACTAGAGCCGAGTTCTCCTCATCCCCAGGCACTCCCACCACCATCCACACATACTGTTTCACCCCACCACCTTCACAACGCCCTCGCTACAAAGCACGCCCACGCTAAAAGCGTGGCGTGCTTGCTCCTTAATGTAGGATAATTAGTTAATAGGATATAAGCACCTGGATTGTGCATTAAATAACAATCTAGGTGCATGAATCGACCTAGATTGTGCATTAAAGTACCTCAATTTCAGTAAACAAATCGCCACCAGGAGCTAATCTTTTCTTCGCTATCTCGATGTATTCTTCGTTCAGTTCAATCAGAACTGCGTCTCTGTTGTGAGCATTGGCTACTTGAGCTGTAGTTCCAGAACCACCAAATGGATCTAAGACTGCACCACCCACAGGACAACCAGCCAACACACAGGGTTCTATTAAATCCATTGGGAAGGTTGCAAAGTGAGCTCCCTTAAATGGCTTGGTGGTGACTGTCCACACCGAGCGTTTGTTTCTTTTAAAAGTGCCATCTTTAGAGTATCTTTTTGTTCTTTTAATCCCAGCATTAGTGTCTCCTTGTACTGCTGATCCCACCTTATCGTATGTGTCCGCCCATTGGCGCTCGTCTTTGCCAATGCAATCTTCCTTAATCGCTTCATGGTCATAGTAATACTTCTTGTTCTTACTCAGTAAGAAGATATATTCATGCGACTTGGTACAACGATCTGTCACACTCTCTGGCATGGGGTTGGGTTTATGCCAGATGATGTCTTGTCTTAGATACCAGCCATCAGCTTGTAGAGCAAAGGCTACTCGCCAGGGTATGCCAACTAAGTTTTTGTCTGGCAATTTTGTTTTCTTTTGCAAAACTATATCGCTATGGGATTGACTTACCCCTGTAGTGCTTGGTGTATTACTCCATCTAGTAGCTGAATATGTATCACCCAAGTTAAGCCAAACTGTCCCATCATCACGCAACACTCGTTTTACTTCTCTAAATACCTCAACCAAGTTCTCTACAAATGCTTCTGGTGTTTCTTCTAAACCAAGCTGACTGTCTTTTCTGACTGCACCACACTTGCCGCATTGATTTTTAAAAATCTCACGCAGGGCATCTTGCTTATTACCAGTCTTAGATTTTTTATCAAAATATCTCTCATTAAAACCATGTCTTACCGTTAATGGTGGGCCTAAATGATCACACTCACTATCCCCACCTTCCCATTCAGCAGTTCCATAATCACGCAAACCCCAATAAGGCGGAGAAGTAATATAAGTATTAATAGATTGATCTTCCAAATCTTTAAGTCTGTCTAAGCAGTTGCCATGCAATATTTTAATCCCCACTCCTTTCTCCCGTTTTCTTCTTTGACTTTTTCTTCTTAAATATCCGTTCAAAGTTTTTATTAAACTTCTCTTTATTGAAAGGTCGGTAGTCGCTTCCTTTACTCATCTTCCTCTCCCAAAATAGCTAAAGCAATCCAGTACGCCACTTGTGGTACGATGGCATTACCGAGTGCTTTTAAACGATTGGCTCTGTTCTTTGGATTGGCGGTGACTCGATCTATGTCTCGTTCCCAAGATCTGTCCACCCATGCGGATACCCCATCAGACCTTCCACCCAGGTAGGATTCAAAGCTCCTGATTTCTCCGAAACCACCATCGAAAGGTTCAGTTGTTTCCCCTTCTTCATGCGTCTTTTGATCACTGGAGTCGATAAGTTCCCCCTGTCTCGATTGTCCGAGTGTGCTGGTGTCGGCCACATCTGTATTGCGTGTCTTAGAGCGAATTGTAGATTTATTCCTTGCTCCTTTTTCTTCTTGGCTCTCTTTTCCCATGCCTCTAGAGTCTCGCTTTGATTTGCCAGATGATCTGTGTGTTGGGGAGTCGGCCACATCTTGAGCTCTGCTTCCTGTACTGCCATCGTCAGAGGCTTGCCCCCTTGTGCGTACTTCTTCTTCCTCTCCGTTGCTGAATCCGTTGTCGGAGTCGGCCACATCCTCGTATGTACTTCCGCTGTTAGTGTTGGAGTGTTTCTCGTGAACTCTGCTGGATATGCTCCCTCCTTCGACAAGTGAGCTGTCGGAGTCGGCCACATCTGTACTGTGTCCGCTAACCCTAAACTGTGACTGCTCTTCCCGTCTTTGGACAATCTCCTCCCTGTGTGTGTCAATTCTGCGTTGGGATGTTCTATCTCCTGTGTTGTTGGAGTCGGGAGTATCTTTTCCGATAACCCAGACTCTATCTCTGCGGTGGTGGGCGTTGACGGAAGAAGCTGGAAGTACAACCGCCCTTGCGGAGTAGCCTTCGCCTTCCAAGTCAAATAACACATTGTCGAGTCCCAATGTGATGTGACCAGCAACGTTTTCTGCCACGATAAACTTTGGTCTTTTCTGTTTAATAATTTCAAGCATGAACGGCCAGAGGTGGCGGTCATCCTTCTCGCCTTTGCGCTTCCCAGCTTGGCTGAATGGTTGGCATGGGTAGCCACCCGTGAGGATGTCACACTCAATTTCTTGCCACTTTCCTTCTCCCCAAATAGGTCTTGTTGATCCATTGTTTACTAACTCCCTAATGTCATTATAAATTGGAACACCGGGAAAGTTCTTTTTCAAGACCTTCTGCGGATATTCCTCTATTTCACAAAAAGCCACAGTCTCTATCTTTTGAGTTGCTTCAAAAGCCAGACTAAAGCCACCAATGCCACTAAATAAATCAATGTGTTTTAGTTTATTCCTCATCTTCCCAAGGATTTCCCTTACTAAACTCATTACGAGTTTCTTCTAACAATTCCAAAACCGCATCTTTTCTAAACAGCGTTTTAGTTCTCATGTCCGTTTGCGAATTGGATTTAACCATCGCAAATCGCACTAATTTATTCGCATCGTAATCCACACCGTATCGTTGACACACAAACTTAGCTTCTTTCTCTGGGCCATGATACATAACAGCCGCCCAGCGTTGCGAGTCCACCAGGCTAGATGCTCCCCTAATACTCGCCCTCATCATCATTGGATCATCACTTTTACCCAAAGCGGTTTTGCTCATGTGGTGGATAGAAACCACACTACAGGTTAGTTTAGAAGCCAAACTCGCCACATACTGACCCCATATTTGCCCTACCTCGTTAGAATTAACGGGAGCTGATATAAAGGCTTGGATGGGATCAAAAACCACTAAGGTTGGATTTAAACTTTTAATTTCTTCAAATAATTCATTTGCAATCGCAGTTGTATTTAATCCTTGTTGATCTTCTTTAACCAAAGTAACGGGTTGGTTTAAATCAGGAACAGTTACACAAAATAAATCGTGTATGGCATTTTTGCGTTGGTTGTTTGGATCTATTAAACACAAGCGTCTGTGTAGTTCAGACCTGTCATCTTCGGCATTGATAAAAACCACATTCCCTCGCTGTGTCACATCTTTACCCATCCATTGACCGCCATTAATGCAAGCCATAGAGAGTTTAAGCATTTCCATACTTTTACCGATACCACCACTGGCCGCTAAGATACCCGGAACTGCCATAGGAATTAAACCATCGACCAACCAGATTCTATCTGGAGGAGAATCTGATAGTTCTCTGACTGAAAATTGACGGATACCTATGACAGTCCTTTCTAATAATTTGTCTCGGATATAATCCAGACCGTGTTCTAAATGCAAATCGTTCCAATCGCCTTTTTGTGGTGGTAACTTGGTGATGCAATGATTGACTGCACTCGCAGTTTCGGTAGCACACTTTTGTCCCACTTCATTATCGTCATGGTCGAGTGCTAAAATAAATTTTGCCTGTGTTAGTGTTCGTAAAGACTGGCACACTTCTAAAGTGAAAGGGGCAGCGAAACTGACCACCACCCCTTTACCCGTAGCTTCGGCAATGCTTGAACCAGTAGCAACACCTTCGGCCACATATATTTCTGAGTGATTTACTAGGGAATTAAAATCACAATTAATTAAATAGAAACCACCCTTAACTTGTGAACAGGTTGCAAACTTCTTTTTTCCAGTCGGAGAAATGGTTTGCAAAGAAATGATTTGATTATCGGCATTGTAAATTGGGATTAATAATTCATTGCGATTATTAACCCTTAATCCCTCTAATTGAATTTGTTTGTTTTTAAGATAGCGATGTTCTTTTTCTAGTAAGCTGGCATTTTGATAACGCTGTTGACATTCTAACGCTACTTCTTTTTGGCGTTCCTTGCGTTCTTCTTTTGCTCGTTCATTGGCTTCTTGAACTCTGCGTGCTAAATCAGCTTGTTCACTTGCAGATAGTTTTGAAACTTCTTTACCAGTCCATTTCGCTGAAAAGTTAGAACGCCAATTTCCATAAACGCAAACTTTAAATTCGCCAGTTTGATGAAAGACATAATAACCAGATCGTTCACCACTACGGTCTGCTCTAGCTCCTAATGTCTCGGTAACTGGTACTCGGTTAAGCTCACCAGATAAGTCTACTGCGTCTACTCTAAGTCCATCATTATTCATTTGCCGAATTAAGTCGGCAATGTCTCCCCCCGTATTCGGAAAAAGTAAATGTTCAGAAAGAGCAAGACCACCTGGAAAGTAATCATTTGCGTCTTTCATTAAAACGGTACTTCTAGCTCCTGTTTTTTATACGCTCGGATTATTAATCTAACGAAATCATCAACAGTCTTTTTGTCCCACTTGTTTAAGTGAGGGCCATGTTCTTTGATAAAAGGTTTGGCTTGTTTGACTGCGTATTTAAGACAATCATCAGGAACAACAAACGTCTGTTCCTTGTGCTTATTTAAGTCTCCTCGCATCCCTTGTTTTAAATGTTCAAGGTGGTTCATGCTACATGCTCCTATTGGTTCTGCGTTGGGAATGTTGGGATCTCTGAAACTTAATCCAGAACAACCCCGAAAACATATTCCACAAACGCTAGGTCGTTTGTCTTTAATTAATCCCAGGGGTTCTTCTCATCGGAAGAACTGTCCTCACCATTTGATTGAGTGGGTTTACTTTCTTCTTTAGCTACCGCCCAGCGTTTAATGTTGTTGTAAGAGCCATTAATCTCTACATCAAACTCAACAACCTTTCCAATTAGTTGTTCAAACTTAGTTAGTGAACCAATCCCCACAGCGTTCATTAAACGCATTAGGTCTTGTTTACCCCATTCGACAAACTCGGAATTTTTATCTGTCAAAGTTATATTCTTCCAAAGATGTCTGCCCTTGCTTTCGCTACTAACAATTTCTATCTCAATGGATAAATGTTCTCCTTCTGGATCTTTCCAATTTTCTCCATTTGCTTCTGGTGAAGCATTAAGAATCTTGCCTTGATAATGACCTTCGGGAACAGGACTGTTATCAAAACCACCACTTTTATCATCGGCTTCTAAGCCACCCTCGAAATAATCGGTTACATCAACCATCATTTTTCTCCTTTCATACCGTTAAGTATTGCATCCCAACTAAAGTCTATTGACTCTGGCATTGCGTAACGGTTTTTCGCAAGCCAAGCTGGTCGTTCTTGTGTCCATAGTTTTCTCTCACCGCTAGATACGGCTCGCTTTTCTTGCTTACCCATCTTGCTTTGAGATTTAACCAGGTTCACATCGTAATTTCCAAACACCACAATATCGCTATGCTCTTGCAACAAAGCACTAGCTCCTTTATGCAAAGCTATTTCGTATCTGTCATAACTCTCACTGTCTGGCGGATAGAAGGTACGAATAGCGGTGTGTGCTATTTGAAAAATAACCATGTTCTTTTCGTTGCGTAGTCTGTTTAGATATTGTGTGTATTTTCGCCACAGTTCCACAGCTATCTTATAACCACGCCCATAAGGAATGTTCTCTACTGCATCGACCTTTTCATCAGCACAGACTTTGGCCCAAAAAATAGGTTCTAGCCAGTCCACACTGTCAATCGCCAAGGCTTTATAGTCGTGGTCGTTCTCTACCAATTCATGCAACGCACTCATTACATCTTCATAGGTTTTGGCTAATGGAAAATGTGCAATATCCTTCACACCAGCCAACCCATCTTCTGTCGGTAAAATAATCACACCAGGTATTGATGCGGCTAAACTGGTTTTACCCAAGCCAGCTACACCATGAATTAATACTCTGGGTGGTTTTCTCTCAATCTTCTTTTTTATATCGCTAAGTTTAAAAGCCATGTTTCTCTCCCTTTGGTTTATTTTTAACTTAAAGTTTTTGTTTTGGTTTCAATCACAGTTGCTTCTTCGGCTTCATCTTCTAAAGATATTTTTAAGTCGTTAATCAATCTGTCTTTGTGGTCTATTAATACAGTCAACCTTGTCTCCACTTCTCTTATTTGTGGTTCAAGATATTTAGCCATATTTAATAAACGGATTTGTGGTTCATTAAGATCCGATTCCAAATATTCTTTGTCATCAATAATTAGTTTCGGCTCTTCCTGTTTATTTTTCTTACTCACTTTTTTCTCCTGTGTTGTAAATTGGACATATTTTTTCTTTGGCTGGACAAAACCGACACCAATCACCAGCAACGGGTTGAGGGTCGGTTTCAAAACAGCGTTCAGCCGCCTGTTTTAGTTCGGTCAATCCCCAATCAACCAACGCATGAAGGTCATGCACAATCGTACTAATTTGCTGTTTCAATTTAGGTTGAACGATTGTAGTTTCTACTTGAGAAGTTTCCGAACCAAATTCTTGTAAAGCTCCAAGAGCATAAATCTTTAATTGTGGATCATCGGGTTCTACTTTCCACTTGCCCGTTTTTAAATCCACCACCGATATTTTTTCATCATTAACCATAATGGCATCGGCTGTTCCAAATAAGTTGGGGTGTATTTCTTCACCCAATTCAAACTTTCTTTCTAAATATAACTCCCCTTTCATTTCTTTCTTTTTCGTTTTTATAAAGTCGGTGTAAACTTTTATGTCATCTAAATCTTCTTGCTCAATAATTATTTTATGACCTTGTATCTTGTGAATTGTGCCTAAAAATTCTTCTGGCTTACTTCTGTCATATAAGATGGATTCACTAATCTCATGTTTCTTTGTTCCTCTAATAGCTGCTATATGCACAGGTCTTTCTTCTGCAAGTGATGATAAAGATGGGGAAGCTGGACAGTTACTCCAACGCTTAAAAGATGATGGACTAATGCTACTGTGATCCAATATTGTTCTCCTCTAAAAATCGTAACCCCCTTTAAATCTCCGTTACTTTAATAAACTCCGTTTGTTTAGCTTCGTATTCTTCTACTTCCGATATAGGATAATAAATTCTGCCCGTGTCTTTTCGTTTTACATAGTTTGGCCCTTTCTTTGGTTTGGCAGTTCTCCAATTACAAAGAGTGCCTTTGGACATTTTTAGGCGTTGGGCAAGCTCACCTGTGC
>Ga0114899_1002031_pt1 | contig 11192 bp, 3 predicted proteins | sample MalvireepMed_215_FD_83497 | JGI IMG/M metagenome (GOLD analysis project Ga0114899, IMG submission 83497) | Marine viral communities from the Global Malaspina Expedition - Malaspina viral metaG DeepMed_215 | ecosystem: Environmental > Aquatic > Marine > Oceanic | place: Mediterranean Sea... | reverse complement strand
CTGCCATCTGCATATCTAACCTCGACCATACCCTTTAAATTTGGCTTCTCCCGACCCTGACTATCGGTGGTAAACTCACCAGCCAAATCTACGCAATACGGCCATGTTAAATTTCCGTCCGCGTCTATATCGTTGGGATCTAACCTCTCCCATATTGCGTCTAGATCAGGACAAGCTCCAGCATCTGGATCGATACATGTACTCTCACAACAAGGGGGGTCGGTCTGGGGCTGTTGGTCGCAGTTACCAGCCTCACACTCCGCTTTCGATAGTGGATCTGGACACCGGCTACAATCACATTTGCCCGAGTCCACGTTCGATATGTTTGTAACTTGTTCGCTGCATGGACATGAGCATTCACATCCAATATCTACTTCATTACTGTCCAGATCAAATTCAACCTCCATGTCAACCGCGCCAGTTAGGCCGCAGATATCATTGATTTTTAAATCACCTTTACCATCTATATTCTCAAAAGTTAGCTCCTCGCACATATCGAACTGTAGCGCGTCACCCGCGTTCGGTCGATTGACCGTGACAATTAATTTCCAATGACCCCAATCTGGAGGGTTTCTTAACCAGCCCTTCTTACCATGTCCTTCGGCTAGCGGCGTTCCTACGCGGTGCTCGACCGAAGACACCTTTGGTGGTCGCAAACACACAAGCTCAAGTTCAAATGGAATAACTACCCCATATCCCCAACCATTCCCGTTTGGCCCATACAAAACTGGTGTACCACATGTATTTATAGTAGTCCCCTGCCAAACATGACACTTAGCGGGACAATATCCACATTTTGGAGTATCTCCATCGCAGCAGCAAGGAAGCGGCGGGCGTTGAATAGCCGCGATATTACTAGAAACACCCGCGTCTTTCGGAATGCCACCTGCGTTACAGTGTGGATCTATATCCCAGTTAGCTCCCCCTTGCGGCCTCGACGTGGGTGTGCCCTGCGCGTCCTTATTGATGTGCTTTTCGGGACACTCGGCCTCGCAGCTATCACACGCTTCTTTATATGGGTGTTGATTATATGTTTTAACAGGATCAGTGACGTGCGACCACGGATTATTTGGGTCAGCATGCATCTGCATTAGATGCTGTTCGCTCTCTGGAACTGTAGCGCATACCGTACTCCACCTTCCCCCGCGACATTCGCACTCTGCTTTACTAAGCGTTAGGTTGAAGCCAGTATAATAATCGTCGCTTTCCCACGTATTACCTGCGGTCGTAAACGTATTACCAGCACTCGTCCAAGTGTTAGACGCTTCTATGCATGTTGCTTCTGTGGTATATGAAGAATCACTACATGTCCCCGCTGCAAGACATCCAGTATTATCATTATTAAAGGCCGGATCGCTACACGCCCCCTCTCCTTCACAATCACCTTGATTATTCCATGCCTCGTTGCTACATTCCCCACAACAACTTTTCCCCATATTTATTTTGTCTATACCGTAGCATTGACCCATTTGCTGACATACGTCGCTCTTAGTTGGCCCTTTAAAGTTGCCATAATGAGAAAAATTACTCCGACTGTCTTCATGAATACAGGCGCACGAGTCTTCTTCACATATACAGTTGGGATGCTCACAGCCAAACCTAGTCATTAAGTCCATGGTCCTATACATATCGCCAGCAGGCCCCATAGTTCCAACCCAACCCCCAGCGCCATTAACCGTAAAGTGCAGACCTTCCGGTGGTATATAGCATTTAGGATGCGGTCCAGCAGCATCGAAGTATCCTACCCCGTATTGCTCTATGGCTCCTCCCCCGCATTCTAAGCCTATACAGGGATCGGGATCTTTATCACCAAAAACAGTCATAGTTTAATCCTTATGCGCACGAAACACCCTTTTGTGGGCAAGCTTGCGTTGTAACCGGACCTTCTGTCCAAAAGTCCCGACGACATAATATGAGAGAGGTTGAGCCATCTGATGCCACCAAGCATGTAATGTTGGAGACAAACGACGCTTGTGAAAATTGAGCCTGCAATATCCAATGAATGGGATACGTTTTCCCTGTCTCCTTATCCGTATAATTTCTTCCTGTATCCATGCTATATAGATAAGTTCCCGCCGCCATTGGCTGGCCCAGCCAACCACCGGAGGTTTTTTGCTCGTTTCCAAGCAAGTCTGTCCCAGTAGGCTCTTCTAAAACAATTTCAATAGCTCTGTTTTTTAGATTTCCATTAGTGTCTATTTGATCTTCAGTAGACCGACGCACTGCAATAGCATCGTGAGTACACCCACCGGCACAGAGAGATTGCATAGAACCGTTAGATAACGCCGAATAAGTCAACCCTGCTGCGCCGCCCACATGAGACTGGGCGAGCGAACCAGTGCTATTAACTGTAACCGACAACCACACGGTTCCCCGTCCACCCCCACCGCCCCCACTAGCAACCCAAACTTTTCTAGTATCATCCCACCTAAGATCAACAGGACCGGCTTTCCACTTATCCTGTCTCTTTTTGTGGTTCTTTAGGAATTTAGTGCCGTCATTAGGATCAGCAGGAATGGGATGTCCATTAACATCATACCCCCACCCCACGACCACCATCGGGCCTTTTAGACCGATAGCTCTGTACTCGTTATGATATTCACTAGGCGTGGCATTTTCATCCGCATGGTCGCTTCCTTGAGTTACCTTTTTCGCCTTTCTCCTGCTCAAATCTCTTTCGTTGGTTCCTTCAAAATCATGACCGCCTATAACACCCTGAACGTCATGTCCGTGACCAGTGCCATCATCAGACCATGGATTAAGATCGGCCACATTAGGTGTTGGGGCTAAGCTGCCATCCTCAAAGCCGGGTATATCGTAGTGTTTTTTATGATATTTGTCCGTCTTGGCATCACCAGTATTAATAGGCAACTCACCCTGTGAAGTATGATCAAACGCAGTGCAATAAGGTCTGAACATACCGTCTAAGGTCATGCCGCCTTTCAGGGAGTATGTTGGCGCCCTGTGCTCTTGGGTTGCGGTATCCTTTGACCCCTTTGCCTGAGTTTGAGCAGTAACAATCTTACTTGACCCTATACATACATTAGAAAAGAACTCGCCAGCCTGTTTTGTCTTGTCGTTCTCTTCAACGTCTTGGAAACCTTCGCCCAAAATCCAATGCATTGGTGTACCAGAATGAGTACCACCATATCTATTAGGACTAATCGTAGAATATTCCCCACCTTCCCATCCAAGCTTGGCAGGGTCTACTATCGGCACATGGGGTCGTCTCGCACGAAGATCTCCTTGTACTTTTCTTAGCCCGCTAATAACTGACTGGATGCGCTGTTCGTTATATTTTAGTAAAGTGCCAAAATTAACAGTCCACGTTTTCATAGTATAGGAAGTAGTAATTGCGCTTACACCAATATTAACACTGATGTCTGTTATGTACGGCCCAATGGGATCATTAGCCGCAGTTGTAACTAACGTTTTGCCAAGCTCTGTTGTTGGAATACCAACTACTTCAACATCTCCTGATTCTTCAAAACCCATGCCATGATTAGCAGTATGCCAAGCTATGGACTGACCCATCAGGTTCATGTTTTTAATGCCGCCAAAGTTTTCTGGTCTAAGACTGTCATTAAACTCTAGTTCTGTGGCTCCAAATTTGTATCCTTCGGCCCAAGGGCCATACAACAGTCGATTGCTTCTTTGGGCAATACCTATGTTTCGTGGCTTCATGGGCATGCCATCCGCAATCTTTCTTGCGAGGTCACTGCCCCATCCAGTATTCCATCTCTGGCTTCTGTTTACTGGACCGGCTCCTTGCCCAGCACTATAAGCCCATTGATAAAAAGTAGCAAAAGCGTCTTTATCTTGTTGTGCTCCTCTAGCTTCAAGCCCAAATGGATCCACATAGTCAACCCTTGGAACCTTCATTACTACAAATGGAAACCCATTGAGCCAAGTAATAGTCGGTGAATCTGGCATTGGGGCGAATCCAGTTCCTGCGATAGGATCTACTACTTTAGCTGGTTTCTTTTCAGCTTGCGCCCTAACATACACCGTATTTATTACTGGGTTTGCTTCATACTTTTCTGGAGAAGCTTTAGTAAAATCATGAGGAACACCACCCGGTCCAGCAGCACTCATTTCATATTCAGCAAAGCTATACATCCTGCCTTCGTTATCGAAAAATTTAGGATCTGTTGGAACACCCAGTGTTCCCATTTCTATCCAAGCAGATTCCGCAACCGTCCAAGCTTCTTCAAGCTGCATGGATGGAGTACAATTACCAGTCCATGCGGCAGGTTCATCCACGCACTCAACTCTAAGATGCTCGGACATCTTTGGGGGAGTAAACGGGAGGCCCATCATGAACATCTTACCCATATAGTCTTTGGCAACTTTCTGAATCTTCTCAAAAACTTTAGCTATCAACGCCTCAATATCACCATCGTAGAGTTCTGAAGCGGCTCTCTGAGCAGCAAAACTAGTATTGTGCATGTCAAATGAACTGGCAGCATCATGTCCACCAGCAGTTTTACCATAAATAAAGTCTTTGATAGCACCAATGTCCCCCTCGATTTCTAAAGCTTTGGAAAGAGGAGTGTTGAAGTTTTTAATATACTGCTCCCAAGCAGACTGGTCTCCAGTGGCGGCTACCCTAAGCTCAGTCAGGCTGGCAAGGTGGATACCATCCGTAAAAAGACCCATGGCGATCTCACCCTGAAAACCAACTTCGTTGGGGTCATATGGGTATGTGTATATTATTGCTGGATAGCCTTCCTTCTTGCAATCTATCGGAATATCATGTATGTGTATGTGGTGAGTGGTGATATCCCCATCTATGACAAAGGACTTTGTAAGAGTAAAGTCTCTAAACGGATTTAACGCATTAATATTAGCGCTCAAATCTGTAGCTGGAACACCCGTGTTGACCTCTCCAGAAGCAATCTGATGTCCAGCTAATATGGGCTGTCCAATACCAGAGTCTGCTGACGAAGCCGAGTTGCCCAAAAACGGGGGCTGAAGACCTTGCTGGCCACTGGGATTATTGGGGTCTAGCGGGACAAAATGGGGGCTATATATAGCAGGAACAGACCTCTCCCAAGTTCCAAATACCGGATACATCTGCATAGTGCCGGGACTACCAATGCGAGCCTCGTCCATATCAGAGGCAGGAAACATTTCGTATTCCCTGATACCACCATCGTTGGCGGTTATCTCTGGCAAATTCTGAAAGGTGTAAATGCCCTTATCGCCACACTGGTTTTGATACGTTGCATGAACACCAACCATTCTTGTCGGTTGTCCACCCAGAATCATTTTTGCCGTAGCATTATTAGTAAGAGTAGCCCCAAGCTTGTTGGAAACAATTTCTGTACCAGCAAGCTCTTTGGTAAGAATATCTTCTTTGATAACTAGGCCCTGTGGATTCTCGTGACGTTTAATAACGTTTATTTTGATTATCCCATAAACACCACGACTATATTGAGCCGAATCTGGCTGCTCTAGAGTAACGAAAAAGTCACAGCTAGCAGCAGTGCAAACTTCCCCTATCAAGGACATTAATGATGTGGTTTGAGCGCTAATTCTAAAATGTCTTGGCAGTCCGACTCCAGCAGCTTGATTATTTGCATCAATTTTTAACTCTGAAAGATCTATTTCATACTTAAAAGGAACACCGTTTAAAGGAGCGCTCGAAGCCTTAGATTTGTCTGGGTGTTGCTGGTAAACTAGCGGACCACCAAATCCATTATCTGTTCTCAAGTGCCACCCGTTAATTATCTCTTCCAAGGCAATTAGAATGCCACCGTTTCTTGTAGGATCGTGCCATATCATGCCAGCCTGATTACGTCCCGACACCCCAAAGCCAGAATCGGAATGGGCATCATTGCCCTGTCTAGCATAGTTCTCGTAATATCCAAAAGGATTGAGGATATTATAAGAACCAATACCACAGCTAATTCCGTTATAGTATGGTGTTTGTGGAGCTATTGTTCCTTGATAATCACCGAGGATAACTTGGGTTCCTTCCAAGATTTTTGCGGGAGCCTCTAATTCTACAGAAAACTTTTCTCCACCACCGCCCATTTCTCTTTGATAACTTATACACAGACCATTAAATTTCCAGCCGTTGAAATTAAAATAGCAAGGAGCACCTAATGTTGGCGCCCAAAAGAAATCTCCTTCAGTGTACAAAGCTTTGCCAGCCCTTGAAGGCAAACCCATCAGTTTACGCTCTTTATCAACACTTCTTATGCCATATCCATCCGGTGCTGGATCAGAGCCGTCACCAGTAGTGCCCGGACCTTCGGCAATATACGTATTGCCACCGTTTATTAGGGCTAAGGGGGCATCATCATCGTTTCCTTCTACGGGAGCATATCCCTCTACCCTAGCATCAAAGGGTCTTACAAATTGATCGTCTTCTATAAGGCTAACCGACAAGGTAGAGGCTGATGAACCCCAACCCACAGAACCGTTGAAGTCTACAACCGTAGCCCCAAATAATGGTGTCTGGAGCGGCGAGGCGTCCTGTCCCGTTGATGGCGGTGTATATGGTCCGGGTCTATTAGCCATTTTAAACTACTCCACTACTACTTTGTCCGGGGAATAACACTTGGGTTCCCCCACTAGGCGCCACGATTGCGGAGCCTCCAGTTTGTGCTTTTCCATAAGTACGACCTACTGGGTTATAATGTGCTTTTATGAGTTCTAATAACCTATGAATATTTTGATTGGCCTTCTGCCCTTCTGTTAATTTAGGATACCTAAATATTTTAGTTCCAGATGGTATAATATCTCCCGTATCTGGATCAGACAATCCAGTGAAATCTTCATAAAACTGACTATATGTTCTTATATCGCTGCTCAACACCCTACTAACCCCAGAAGCCCGTAGCGCTGGATCCACGCCATACTGCGGTATGGTAATCATCGGAACTAGGCCCGACTGAGGAGTACTACCGGGACTAAAAACACCAGAAGGTCCAATGCCTATGCGTCCCAGATGCGCTCCAGAAGCTGGAAACGGACCACCGGGAAAGGGTATCACAGCCATGAGTTATCCTAGTAATACTTAGATTGATTGATTTCGTAGTTCCATGTTATATTATACGTGTATTTTCCGTTTTTGGGATCCCAAGTTTCTGCGGGAGATGGTACAGTATAAGCCTTGGTCACGCCGGGCTTGCCATGAGGAGCCGCACCCTTAATAATAGCTTCGAGTGCGTTTTTAGTGTTATAAGGAGTGGTTCTATTAGATGGCTTCATATCCACGAGCCACACTCCGATAGCATCCGCTCCACAATCAGCCGGGGCAATGCCAGACATAGTAATGTCTATAGTCAGTGTTCTTACCCATGTGGGAGATTGCGTACCCATGTTCTGCATGACTGGGCCTAAGATCCTGCCTATTACAGGTGTTTCAACTATCGTCTGTCCGGGCGCTGAATCATTTACCGTAATAGCCTCCATCAGAGCGCCGGGAACACAGTTTGCTGGCCTAGTATCAAATGCGTAATCAAACCCAATTGTCCCCTGACCCGGATTTTTAGTCACACTAGTGGTCATCGGCTTTGGATGCAAGATGCCATAATAATCATTGCCAGCTAAAGTCTTGGCCATTTGATAAACTTTAGGTCTAACAGTGTCCTCCCAATGGGAAGTCACAACAGAATAATTACTAACCGAGTGAGGATCCACGGTAAACGGGGTTGGATATTTATTTCCATTAAACCCTTTTAGCGTTCCGTTAATAGAAACTTGTGTTAGTCCACTGTCTTGGTTTGTAGAAATACTAACATTGGTGTCTTCAGAAACAGAGTTGGTTGTAGTACCGCTAGCAAGCACCCACTCCTCTGTTATCTGATAACTTCCTCCAGCCCTATCTACAGATACGTTGCGCTTGTGGTTATACACATTATAATAATCGGGCAACCCCAAAAAAGCCAAGGGTAATGGAAGGTCGTTTGTGGGATAGTTAAAAGCATCTGCACCATCTGCCAGATTAGTTCTTTCATACCCTAGCCCATATGCAGTTAGAACATAGCCACTGGCCTGTTGCCAAGCTTCACCACCACCTTTGCCACCAGCCCCATCGTCGAGTAATGGACTTGGGGTATCTGGTTTGGCGGTAGAGTCATCGAATCTTTTCTTGCCTACAGCACTAACAGTTCTGGAAAGAGTGAAGGTTTTGCCGATACTATCTAAAGATGTCCTGTCTGCATTCCAAGCAAATATAAACTCCCCGTCCTGCTCATTAAAGTCAAACGTTTCTGCCGCACTACTTATGGCCCAATCAAATTCGTCTTCATTAGTATTCCACGCCCCGTCAATATAGTCGGCTTCTAGGGAAATGGTATAATCGCACACATTAACCCATGAAACCCCATCTCTACTTGGAAACTGAATACTTACCAATCTGGGATAACATGTTATTTCATTGCTGCTACCATCCCAAGAAGTAACTACAAACTTGCCGCCTTCTTCAGCAAACATTTCCCGCAACGCCTTCTGTTTGGCAACTAACGCTCCTTGATAGGTATTAATATCAGCTACAGTAGCGTTTGAAGAAAGGGAACTGGATGGATTGTTACGAGTGTCTGGAGAACCGGGTTCACCGATAAACCCTTTAGTAGCCAAGAGCTTGCCCGTCAATTCTATAGTATATCTGGCTCCCACTATGGTTCCATCACCCAGCTTATCCAACTCCTTGCTCACGGAGACCATAGGAGTGGGAACAATCTGTCTTGTGACATCATCCTTTTTTGTATATGTTACTGGCATTTTTACACCTAATTATTATGGCTGCGCGATATAGCCCTTAACTACAAGGGGGGTTGAAGAGTTTGTCAGTACTCCCAAACCGCTAGCATAGAGGGATATGCTAGACGACTTAATAGTATGGCCAACATTAAACATGGAAATTGTACCAGACGGATACGGACCCTTAAGGAATAGTTCGGTTTGTTTAAACACGCCGGACTTCCTAAGTACGAATAAGTTCAAACTGCCACTATGTGCTACAGATTCAGCAACTTTAGCATATAGAGGAATGTTGCTGGTCTCTGTTCTATAAACATTGTTGACGAATAAATCAATACTATCTGATGTTCTACTGGATCCAGCAGTGGTGTCGGCATCGCCTCTACCAAAAGCAACAAGAGGTCTGGAAAATTCATTAAGCCTGTCCCGAAGATCTACATTGCCCGAATGATAATAATCTGTAACAGTTATTCTCGTGCCATCGTCGGCTGTAGTCTTTCTAACAGAGTGACCTATGCGTCCGGTTCCAGCGCCTTGATGGAACAAGTTGACAGTCCCAGAAAGCGCGAAGAACCCAGAGGCCGCAGGAACAGATTCTACAACATCTAAGAATAGATCAATTTGACTCCTAACACCGCTTGTTCCAAACTGGGAAGCATCCATAAACAAATCTATTGAGCTAGATGTGGATCTCTCCCCTTGCCCAGAAGCCATTACTAGGTTCAACGAACCTAGTCGCAAATCATCCGCCAGTCCAGCTTTTGTATATAGATTAGCAGCTTTTGTTATCGAAACTAGAGCGGCACTAGATAATAAACCACTGCCCTTAAGTTTGGTAATATCATTCTTCAAATATAGATCTATATTACCTACAACAGATTTGGCGTCCAAGAACAGGTCCGCAGAACCGGTTTTAGAAGAAGACGTATCTCCTGTAGTGTAAAGCCAAAGATCCTCAATACCAGTAGACGGAATAACAAAAGCGTCAACGTTTACTTTGGCAGAGTATACTTTAAAGCTACTCTGAAACGACTTGTTACGCCGGAACTCCGCTGTTGTTGCCGCAGAGGTTCCGCTGGGATAGGACAGGGAAAGATTCAATTCATGGAAGTTGAAGTCTGTTCTAAATTCTCTTTTCCCGTCTTGATGAAATACATTTGCCCCAGAAGCGGGATGCGACGTTAATGGAGCGCTAAATCTAAGATTTTGAAACTTTCTAACACTAGACGGCAAAAAGAATGTTTCGCCTTTCCAGTGTAGATTGTTGTACGCGGTGTCGTGGTCTCTTTCTAGACTAATATATGGTTGAAGATACGCACCACTAAAATGGTTGGTTTCATGCTTGATCCACATGTCAACATAAAGATTGTCAGTTACCTGATAAGCATCAGGTCTTAGAGCGTCCATATCAAAATATATTTGAGAAGAAACAGCGTAGTTCTTATTTCCCCATAAAGAGTCATCAAATGCTCCACCAAGCTGTCCAAAATGATTGCCAGAGTCAACTACAAATTCGATGTAGTTAGTATCCATAGCATCAAAAGCTTGACCAAAACTAAAGTTGTAAGCTCCACTTGCCCCGATACCCTCGTTAATAAAGTCGCTCAAGCCAAACGTATTGTCGCGTATTCTTGCAACGCCAGACGGGGTCACCACATAGTCAGCAACACCAGCCTCAGTAATCCAACCCCTATAACCATCTGTCCCACCGAACTCTGGCTTCCCAATTACAATATCGTCGGATCGCCTGCTCTCTGGAGATTTTCTGTTGAATCTAGTTGAGATGTCTTGTTGTAATACTGAGTTTACATAAAGAGCAAGAGAGTTCTTGGTAGCGTCACCACTTCCGGCGCTGGTATAACCAAAAACACCGATTACCTGAGTGGGTTGTTCATATAGAGCATATTGTTGATTGCTCTTGGCATAATAAGGTCTATTCACACCGTCATCATCTTCGCCGTCAGCCCTGACGTAATATAGACCATCGGAATCAATACCGAGAACCATCTGAGCGGGGTTCTGATTGTGCTTAGAAATAATCGTGTGATTCAGTTGCGTGCTGCCACTAGGCATTAGACTGGCATAAACAGTAAACTTGTTTGAATAAGCTAGACCTTTTCCGCTACCAGCGACAATATAATCGACCTTATTAAGATATAAAGATCTTTCAGTTTTGTCGGTTCTCCACCATCCCTGAGCTTTAGATCCAGCTTTCTCCCAGTGTCCACCAGAAGATATTATTGCCGTTTTACTAACCCTGTCAAAAACCTCTGGCTTGCTAGTTCTTTTAACACCCGTGCCTTCAAATGGTATATAAAGCTGATTAAATATACCAGAGCCAGATGTAACATTATCGTTTTTAAAACTACGCCAATACCCGAAATCGATATTGTCCCCCGAGGGATATATCTTATTCCCTAACCTAGGGTCAACGGCTCCAAAAACCGTCAGCCCTATATTGACTCCAGATATTGCTG